>Ga0065711_1049267_pt1 | contig 11389 bp, 20 predicted proteins | sample Hoacrofraction12_FD_59098 | JGI IMG/M metagenome (GOLD analysis project Ga0065711, IMG submission 59098) | Hoatzin crop microbial communities from Cojedes, Venezuela - Epithelial fraction 12 v2 (version 2) | ecosystem: Host-associated > Birds > Digestive system > Esophagus > Crop | place... | reverse complement strand
AGAGGCATTTCTAAGGTCCCCTCTCAGCCTTCTCTTCTCCAGGCTGAACAAGCCCAGCTCCCTCAGCCTCTCCTCGCAGGAGAGATGCTCCAGTCCCCTCCTCATCCTCGTAGCCCTGCGCTGGACTCTCCCCAGTAGCTCCTCATCTTTCTTGAAGTGGGGAGCCCAGCACTGGATCCAGCACTGCAGATGGGGCCTCACCAGGGCAGAGCAGAGGGGGAGGAGAACCTCCCTTGCCCTGCTGCCCACACTCCTCCTCATGCACCCCAGGATCCCATCATCCTTCTTGGCACCCAGGGCACGCTGCTGGCTCATGGTCACCCTGTCGTCCCCCAGCACTCCCAGGTCCCTCTCCGCAGAGCTGCTCTCCAGCAGGTCCCCCCCAGCCTGTCCTGGTGCCTGGGGTTGTTCCTCCCCAGCCGCAGGACCCTGCACTTGCCCTTGTTGAACCTCATCAGGTTCACCTCTGCCCAACTCTCCAGCCTGTCCAGGTCACTCTGAATGGCAGCACAGCCTGCTGGTGTCTCCACCACTCCTCCCAGTTTGGTGTCATCAGCAAACTTGCTGAGGGTACATTCTAACTTTTCATCCAGGTTATTGATGAAGAAGTTCAACAAGACTGGGCCGAGTACTGACCCCTGAGGGACACCACTAGTTACCAGCCTCCAACCAGACTCAGCACCACTGATGACAACCCTCTGAGCTCTGCCATTCATCTCTGTAGGCCTCTGGAAGTCACTCCTCCAGTCTATCCCTTGAGTCTAGTTGAGGAGGAACCCAGCAGGATTGAAGCAGAAGCCACCATGTGTGGCCTTCCGCTTGGATTTCCCAAGAGCCCCCAACACGATCCCCACCAATATCTCCTACGTACGTATTTCGTCAGGTCACTGAGGTTCTGGAAATCGCCCTCCAGCTGAAGCTTCTGTCTCAGAGCATCAATTATCTTGGCAGTGTTCACCACTTTCGAGAGGGTCAGGTAATTTTCGATCCTCTCTACCACACCCGCGATCCAGTGAGCTTTCCCACCCTTTGGCCCTTCGCTGTTCTCCATGATCTGAAGCTCTTCCCGGAGCTGATCCTTCCGTCCCAGCAGCTTCTCGAACTGTTTCTGCACGGTCCCGAGGGTGATGGAGAAGTCTTTGAGGGAAAGGTAGATTTTGCGAAAGTCAGCGATGGCGGGCTCATAGATTTTTTCTTGAACGTCTTTAACAGAGAAAACTTGATCCTCTGGGACTGTGGCTTTGGTTTGCTCTGCTCTCATCATCCACAGCCTACGGAAACAGAGGCTCTCCTCCACGAGGTACAGTTTTGCCATCATGCTGCTGTAATCGTCGAGGACGTGCGATCCCATTTCACTCTTGCCGTCGATGGAGAACTTCCTCACCAAGATCTGATCCTTCAAGCTTTCATTGTCCGCGATGCTGTTCTCCACGATACTTCTGTCCACTAAACCAGGTGGGAAGAATGAGAAGGAACTCACGTCATGCATCTCTCCACCGATAACGACAAGCCGTGAAGTCAACAGCTTGCCCCATCGCCGTTCCCTCCACCTCACCGTGAGACTCCGTGTTTTAGGAGACATTTCCCCACTCAAGAAGTGCAGAAGAAGCTCCATTAACCCAACCAGTACCTTTTATGATGTCCTCTATGCAGTGGCACAGGCAGATAAAGGAGCATCTTTGCTTCTTCTGCCGTTCCAGCTCTTCAAACTCCTGCTTCCGGACATCCAGCACTTTCGTTATACACTTGGAGAAAGAAGAATCTGGGGGGGAAAACAAAAAAAAGACCGAGACGTGAAGGAGAACCCCTTGGAAAGAGAAAAGTTGCAGGGAACACAACCCCTGCCATCGAAAAAAAGATGAGCGTGGCAGTTTGCAGAAAGCCTGCAGCCTCTTCCCAAAGCTGCCAGCACTGCCAGAAATATCGATAAAATTTATCATCTGAGCAGAATTTGGAGGACTTGCCCCCAAAATCCACCGAAAAATATGGATGGAGTTCATTCTTGGAGCAGAAATTTGGAGGACTTGCCCCAAAACCACTGAAAAGCTTATTCTCGGAGCAGAATTTGGAGGATTTGCCCCCAAAACCACCAAAGATATCGATAAAGTTTATTCTCAAAGAAGAATTGGGAAGACTTGCCCCCCAAGAAACACACAAAATATCGAAAAAGTTCATGCTTAGAGCAGAATTTAGAGGACTTGCCCCAAAAAAACAGCAAAAAAAAATCATTCTTGGAGTAGAATTTGGAGGTTTTGCCCCCAAAACCACCAAAAATATCAATAAAGTTTATTCTTAAAGAAGAATTTGGACTACTTGCCCCAGAAAAACACCAAAAAATATCAAAAAAGTTCATTCTAAGAGCAGGATTTGGAGGACTCGCCCCCTTTCCTTGGGTTTTAACCAAGTGGAGATGTATCTCCTGTTGGCCATGTATCAAAGAGCAGGCACCCTGGCTGGAAACTCCAAACTCACCGCAGGTGTGCAGCATCTTCTTAAACACCTCCTGCCGCTCCAAGACGCCGGCAAGGACGCTGCAAGGAACATCTCCTGAGAGGACGCCGTTTCCCACGAAGGTGGAGAGCGTGTAGACCCGGGACAGGAGGGTTTTCGCCACTTTGCTGAGCTGAACTTGGAACTTGTGCTCCGATTCTCCTGGAAAATAAACAAAATTTGGTGAAAGGCAGCCGGCAATTTCTCTCCCGTGTTTTGTTTGAAGCCGAATCCTTGGGAAGAGCCAACAGCTTCCAGTTCATGGGGTTCTGTCATCCCACTGTTGTGGAGGACAGACGCGTGGTTGCTTTCCACCTCAACCATCAAAACCAGCATCTTGGAAAAAAAAATTCCCAATTTCCTTTGGGAAACTCAGGTATATCCCCCCTGCCTGAACCAAACCATGGAGACCATCTAGGAAACCACACGGGTCATCTTGGAAACTACACGGATCATCTTGGAAACCATGGCGACCTCCTTGGAAACCATGTGGACCACCTCAGAAACCACGTGGATCATCCTGGAAACCACGTGGATCGCCTCGGAAACCACACATCATCTTGGAAACCATGGTGACAACCTTGGAAACCATGGTGACCGCCTCAGAAACCACACGGATCATCTTGGAAACCATGGTGACCGCCATGGAAATCAAGCAGATCATCTTGGAAACCACGGTGATCATCTTGGAAACCACGGTGACCACCTCAGAAACCACGCGGACCATGTCGGAAACCACGGCGACCACCACAGAAACCAAGGCGACCACCTAGGAGATCGCATCCGAAGTTGAGCGACCTGCTCACGTGGACGTGGAGACCTTCCAGGAGAGGCTGGGGCACAGGAGAAGATGCTGGGTGGCTTTGTTCTCGCCAAAGGGTGGTGAAGGGACAATTCCACCGCAGCCAACAGCTACGACGGGAAGGGTGGCTACAGACACAAGCCCACAGTCTTTCTGGTGGTGCCAGAAGCTACAGCCACCATGAGCTGTCCTGTCCTCCATCTTGTGATCAACGAAGGGCCAACACTGGCCTCAGACCAGGCTTTGTCCAACCACGGAAACCCTCTGAACGTGGTGATGCCACCACCTCTCTCTTGTTCTGCTGCCTAGCTTTGCGTGGACGCGCTTTGGCCCCGTCACATCTTTCCCCTCAACAGGAAGTCCCACGCTTGCTGAGCGTGCAACGAAGCGATGGGATAAAGAAAACGAGATGTTCCTCCATTCCTGGAGGGAAATCGAGACATCTCTCCTTTCCTGGAGGGAACTCGAGACGTCTCTCCATTCCTGGAGGGAAATCAAGATATCTCTCCTTTCCTGGAGGGAAATCCAGACACCTCTCCATTCCTGGAGGGAAATCAAGTCGTCCCTCCACTCCTGGAGGGAAATTGAGATGTCCCTCCATTCCTGGAATGCAACTTTATTTTTCTAGCGTGGAAGACCATTTTTCCCCCCATCTCCTTTTGCATCGCAACCAAAATCGGCAGGTCCCTGTGAAAAGATCTGCTCCTCCTTCCTAGCTTGCTTCACAAACCAAGAGCTTCTCCCAAGCAAACCACCCAGGGGACACTCACGGACAGCAGAAAGGAGATCGCAGAGTCCAGGAGTGTTGAGCAGGTTTGCAAACACGGGGCCGGTGGTCTCATCGAACACGTCGACGCTGCGCAGCCTCTTCACCTCCGAACACGATTTCTCCACGAGGACGGAAAGCACCTTCCCAGGAGGACGGTGGTTCATCTTGCAGAACGTGGATATCACGAGGTTCAGCATGGATTCCTGGAAGGAAGAGAAGTTTCTCCTCTTGAGGGGCTTTGTGGACTCGCAGTGGTTTCAGGAGGACCTTTCCCCGCCCACAGAGTTGTAAAAGCATTGGCAAAGGGGGACGGAGAGGCCTCCCACCCCAAGGAGGGGTGGCAGCTCTCCCACCTTGCTTTTGTCGAGGTCTCCGATCCACTGGGTGACACGGCTCGTGAAGCAGCTCTCCAACTCCGTGTTGTCGTGCTTCTCCAGGAAAGCGCAGTAGAAGTCCACGAGGTGTTTGTCGTTGACCTACGGCAAGGGAAAGCTTCGGAGGGCAGCTGCTTCCTGGGTCCTTCCCAGCCTCCTCGAGTCCGACCACCAAAACGGTGACCGAGGCAAAACCCAGCACGGCAAAGACCAGCAGCACCATCCCCCGCCAGCCGGAGGGTCTCCATAACTCACCTTCTTCAGCCACTTATCGAATGCGTCACGGATCAAACCCTGCCACTGCTCGGTCCACTCCGTGCAGAGGATCTTCACCGAAAGCAGCTGCTGCCACATCTACGAGGGAAGAGCCAAACCCATCATCTGGACCTCAAGGAACACCCGGATCTACCTGGGGTTGTGGCTCGCCTCGATCTCTGGGTCTCATCGCTCACCTCGGTGTTCTTCAGGAAGGACTTCTTGTCCGTGGGCGCCCTCTGGAAGTGTCTCTCCAGCCACGGCGTGCTCAGCCGTGAAAACTCTTGAAACCTTCCCGCTGAGGTAAACTGCTGGAATTCCTTGAGGAGTCAAAGAAGTGAAGAGTGAGCCAGAAGCTCCAGGCTCTCCTCGGCCACAGAGGAGGCCACCGACCTCGTTCTCACCTTATTCCCTCGGAGCAAATCCGCTTTGCTGAAGAACATCCCGAGTATCTGCAGTGCAATTGTCACGGAGCTGAAGGGCACCGCCGTCACCAGCCCCTCCAAGAGCTGCTTCAGCAAGATGTACACCAAGTTCAGGCACTGCAAGACCTCGTCCTCGCTCGTGGGCTTCAGCGGCTGCTCCGATGACCCCGCCGGGCACCTGCGGACACGAGGAAAGGACCAAACGCTCCTCGCGGTCGTGTTCGCTTTCACTACCTGACCACGGGGGCTGCCCGCAGGCTGCGAAACGTGGGCAGGTTGATAGGACACGACCCTTGTGGATCTCCACGCTCTCCAGCCACGATGGGGTTAAAGATGTCAAAAAAAACCAAAGCAACGGACGGATCATGGTTAGGGCTCCATCCCTCCCTCCCCAGATCCTCGAAGGAGGTACTGCGGCCCCTCTCCCCTCCGGAAGCCCCCACTCACAAGTCCTTGAACCAGGAGTCCATCCTGGTGGCGATGCTTTCCAAAGCCACGTTCAGACTCTCTTCCTGAAAAAGAGGACAGAAAGGCATGGAGGACAAATGGGAGGAGGCTTCCGCTGCCACTGCTGAGGAGCTCCTACGCTTGAAAACCTAAGTTTTCTGGCAAGATTAGAAAGATTTCCTTTCTTTCAGTCCCAGGATTCAGCTCTAACCCCAGGTTTCTACAATAAAGTTCTCCAGTTCTGCTGAAAATCTCTGTAGGAACCAAGGACACATTCTATCCCGCGCTGAAACAGCCCCACCGCTCCCCACGGAGCAGAAGAAGGCCTCCTGCCAGCTGTCCTTACGTGCACTTGGCAGGAGTCTCTACTGGCGTCCAGGATGCGCCCGTGCACAGTGTTCAAGAGGAGCTGGATCGGAAGCCTGATGTCAGGCAAAGGGTCCCTGGTTAAGTTCTTCAAGGCCACCATCTCCACCACCATCTTTGCCAGCGGAGCACATCTTCCAATCAAGGTCTTGTGAGCGTCTATCATCTTCAGAACTTTCCTAGGAAAGCAGGTCAAGAACCTTAGACAGACTTTGGAGGACCAGGAGGCATGCTGGTGGCGTTCGAGGTGGCACCATGACCGTGAGCACAGTGGTGACCTCCAGCCAAGGAGGTTGGAGGCTGGAAGGAGGAGCTGGGCTTTGACCGCAAGTGATCTTACATGGGAATTTTTGGAAATTCCCCCATTTTAAGGTCATTTGGACAAAACTCAGGGTTCCAGTTGACCTCAACAGGCTGGAGGAGTGATCCCGTCCCAACATCATGAAGTTCAACAAGGCCAAGTGCGAGGTCCTGAACCTGGGCCAGGGCAACGGCTTCAAACCAAAAGAGGGTGGGTTTAGACCGAACTTATGGAAGAAATGTACAGTAATGAGGTTGGTGAGACACTGGAACGGGCTGCCCAAAGACGTTGTGGGTGCTCCATCCCTGGAAGTGCTCAAGGTCAGTTTGGACAGGGCTTGGAGCAACCTGAGCTAGTGGAAGATCACGGAATAGGTTGGGTTGGACCTTCAGACCCACCTTTGCTTCTCTTCGTCCACCCTCAGCTGTTTGAAGACTTGGGAAGGTGGTTCGTAGGAGAAAAAGGGGTCCTCCGCCTTCTCCTTGATCGCGTAGAGCAGCGGGACCAACCAGATCCACAAAGTGCCGTCAGTGGTCCCGAGACACATTTCCTTCAGCGACTGAAAGTATTTGCTGCAAAAAATAAACCCCAAAAAAGTCCAAAAAAAGTCAAACTCCCCATAACCAACCGGTGGGAGACGCGCGCCACCGCACGATGGAGCCTCTTCCCCCCAACCCCCAACAGCAGCTGCCTGGGAAGACCTCAGATCAAGAGGTCTCCATGGGACGACCAACACCAGTGATGGCGAACGCTCTTCAAGGTGCCCAAGACGGACTCACCAGGTTGGAAGCCACCAACCCCGAGGTTTACGTGCCCTTAGGGGAGAGCGCAGCACCCAAAGCCACCCGTGGGGCCAACGGAGCCCAACCTCGGACTTCTAAAGGTGGCGTTGCCCCAAGCCAATTTCGGCCGACCAATCAAAATCACCTTTTCCCTCTCAACTCATTGTATTTGTCTCGGAACTCGATGAGCTGGAGGCACTTCTCGGCCTCAGCGACGAAGGTCGAGGTGACGGGGATGCCGTAGCGGAACAAGGTGTGAAAGGCGAAGAGGAGCTTCGGGAGTTTCTGTTCCTCGGTCTCCAGGCGCTTGACGATCGCTTGGATGAAGGCTCCAATATTTTCTCTCACCTGGACCACGAAAATGAGGAGAGGGCATCTCACCTACCTGGGCGAGGTGGGTTTTTCTCCAAGAACAGCCTGGTTCGGGGAGGAGAACGGGAAGTGGAAGATGCTGGCACCTCCCCAGGGAGAAATTACTGATCCCTGGTGCCACACGTCTGTCTGGGAAGGTCCTACAGGCTAAAGGCACCAGGCAGGAGAAGACTCTCAGCTCCACCCCTCCGACAGCCAAGTCACGCCTCCCCCTCCCCAAAAAAAAACAACCGGCGTCACTTCCCCAGAAGTCTCGACGGACGCTTACTTCGCCGTCGGAACCGCAGACGATCTCGAAGTCGTCTCCTTCCTCGGCATCTCCAAGCCGGATTTTGCTGCTCCCTTTGTACCTATCCAGTCTCCTCTCCACCTCCTCCAGGGAATTCCAGGAAGTGACGTGAGCCAAGAAATTCTGCTCCAGGTATTTCTTCTGGACCTTGCACTTGAGCCCCTTCTTGGGGAAGAAGCTCCAACCGTCAGTGCCGCTGCTGGGGAAGTGGCACTCGACGTGCTCAAAGAAGGTCCACGTTCCTGGAGAGGGGGAAAGTCAAAGATCGGCAACGGAACCGGCCGGGAGGTTCTCCAGGCCAAGAGGTGCCGCTGGTTTTCCGGTCAGGCTTTGGGTGTTACGGCGTTGGGTGCTATGGTGTTGGGTGTGACAGCATTGGGTGCTATGACGTTGGGTGCTACGGCTTTCGGTGCGACAGCGTTGGGTGCTACGGCGTTGGGTGCTATGGCGTTGGGTGCAACAGCGTTGGGTGCTATGACGTTGGGTGCTACGGTGTTGGGTGCTATGGCGTTGGGTGTGACAGCGTTGGGTGTTACGGTGCTGGGTGTGACAGCGTTGGGTGCTACGGTGTTGGGTGCTACGACTTTGGGGGCAAAAGCGTTGGGTGCGACAGCATTGGATGCTACAGTGTTGGGTGCTACGGTGTTGGGTGTTACAGCGTTGGGTGCTACAGTGATGGGTGCTACGGCTTTGGGTGCTACGGCTTTGGGTGTTACAGCGTTGGGTGCTATGGCTTTGGGTGCTACGGCAATGGGCGTTACAGCGTTGGGTGCTACAGCGTTGGGTGTTACGGCGATGGGTGTGACAGCGTTGGGTGCTACGGTGTTGGGTGTTACAGCGTTGGGTGCTACAGCGTTGGGTGTTACGGCAATGGGTGTGACAGCGTTGGGTGTTACGGTGTTGGGTGCTACAGCGTTGGGTGCTACAGCGTTAGGTGCCAGCCACGAGTTTTCTCCCGACGGGGAACCCCGATTGGTGCACGGATCTCGCCAACCCGCGGCCGGAGACCTCCCGAAGTACGAACAACCGCGGCTGGGGGGCGAATCGCGGCGCTCACCGCCCGCTCGGATCTCCGGGTTGGGTACGTTCATGACGCGAAACAGCTGAGCCCTCCTGGATCTGAAGGTCTCCGGGACGTCGGGGTGCTCGGGAGAAAGGTGCTCCAGCTGACACTCTCGCTCTTGGCTGTAGGTGTTGATGACGGCGTATTTGTAGAAGACGACTCCTCCTCGGAGGTGAGAAACGGGGATCCTGGCGCTGCCCACGATGACTCTGTCTCTGGAAGAGGAAGAAGAGCTCAGGGTTGACCACAGAAGGGTCAACTTTGCTTCGAAGAGTCAACTTCCACGGTCAACCGCAAGGCAAGGGTCGAGTTTCGGCTCATCCGATGAGCCCTCGTTGGCCATCAGAACGTCCGGGAGAAATCCACGGCCCGGGTTCGTCAGGGCGGGGACTAATTAAATCCAGCTCGGACCCTGGCCCCAGGCCAGCTGGCGACGGGGGGGTCGGAGGAGCCACGACAGAACGCTCTGACTCCGCCAGGACGTTTCCATCCGGGGGTTCACCTCCAAGCTCTTGGAGGAACCTCCAATGAGGTTCTCCAGCCTGGAGCTGAATCTCCCGAAGGAGAAGCAGAGCAGCAACACTTAATTTGAGTAAATCTGATGGTTTTGGGGGGTTGTTTTTTACCTTTTCTCCATTTTGGCGAATTCTTCGCAGAGGCCGGGTCCTTTGTAGAAGACCACGCAGATCTTGAACCTTTCATTGAAGTTGTAATTTTCTGCCAGCACCGCGAAAAACTCCAGGGTCATCATGTCTTGAGGCGGTTGGTGTTCACCAAACAGGTACTGGCTGGGCTGGCAGCTTGTTGGAAAAGAGGTGGTGGGTCCCCATCGTGTCCTCCTGCCGCTGGCCCCGCCCCCTGCCCCACCCGCCCCACCACTCACGTCCACTTCCTTTGGTTCTTGGCCAACGTTGCTGGAGGTTGCGCATCCCCCACATCGTCACCTCCCGCCCTGTTGAAGATCCCTTGGTTGACCCCGAGGTCTTTCGGAAAGACCCAGGTGTTTCAGAGCGAGAGGTCACCACTTGGGTGGGGGAAGGGGACGAGGAAGGACATCCCGGGGGTCTTCGAACGCCGAGTGGAGGTGGGATTTGCAAGAGAAGGGACCTAACGACGCCCAAGCCGCACCTCCATCCCACCACAACGCCCTTCCCCCGGGGAGCTGCTGGACCTGAACCCTCCCAGATCCAACCTCAAACCCTTCGGTGATGACACCCCTCCAGACAACGAACCTGCTGGAAGGTCCTGGACCTTCTCTGATCTTCTGGTCATCTGCAACCGAGGACAAAGCACCGATTAAGACCTTCGAAGCAGGTGGTGAGGCGAGGGAAGGTAGAAATGGGGGGTGCCCCAGGGAGATGGGGGGCTCCTCGCAGCTTGGGCACGGACTTCTTGGAAGAAGAACCCCAGAAGTGAGGTCTTCACCGTCCCCCCGAGCTCCACCAGCTCTGGGCATGACCCTCATGAGGTGAGGCAGCCGCTGGCACAGCCCCGCACGTCTTCCTGCCCGTCCTCCTCCTGGTGGCAAGTCCAGGAGGTTTTGGGCGCGGTGTCCCCGAGAGCTTCCACCTCCCAACCAGCTCTTTGTCACCTGGGGCCTCTGCCGAGGTGGCTCAGCACCCGCTTTACCATCAGAGAAGACAACGCGACCAAGGAAACGCCCTCACCAGTCCCTGCGCTGTGGAGCTTCTTCTGCTTCTTTTTCTTGATGAGCCCCAGGACCTTCTGCCGGAGAAAAGAGAAATGGGAAGAGTTGGAGGAAAAAACGGGAAGTTCAGAAGATGAGAGCTCGGAAGACCAAGGGTTGGGCAGGGTCTTCTCCTGCTCCTACCACTTGTAGAGCACTGAGCTCCAAAATCCATGGAAAGCTCAACCCTTGTCCTCCAAGAGCTTTGGCCAGGAGCTTCAGAGGCAGCAGGGGACTCACCAGACTCTTGCGACGCTTCGGCTTCTGCGCCCCAGACGCTTCCTTCAGATAGTCAGCGATGTTCTGGTAACTCTCCGTCTCCAACACGGTGTGGCGCTGAGGGATCTGCTGGAGCTGGATCTCATCTTGTGGTGGGACGGCAGGAGCCTGGGGAGGAGATGAGTAGAGATACCACAAGGGCTTTTGGAGGACCACCAGAGCTTTTGGAAGTCCACAAGAGCTTCTGGAAGGCCACAAGAGCTTTTGGAAAGCCACAAGAATTTTTTGGAAAGCCACCAGAGCATTTGGAGGACCACAAGAAAGTCTGGAAGAGCACAAGAGCTTTTGGAGTACTGCAAGAGCTTTTGGAGGACCACCAGAGCTTTTGGAAGGCCGCAAGAGCTTTCGGAGGACCACCAGAGCTTCTGGAGCACCACAAGAGCTTTTGGAGGACTGCAAGAGCTTCTGGAAGACCTCTGGGACCCCCTCAGACCACGATGTGGCCTCCAAGACTCGAACCCGGCCAGCGTGGGACCGCTTTGACCATGCAGAGCCCTCAGCGCTGTGCCCCACCCACCCAGTGGCCCCTACACACCCCCCGCCGGGCCCCCAAACTCCCGCCTGCGCCCGCGGCTTACCCAAAATCCCCGTTTTTTGCCTCAAAACGGGCTCTTATGTATCAAACATCTGCTTCGGGTGCTCGCTCGCAGCGGAGCTTTGGGGTTTGGCCGGAGAAGGCGGGCACAAC
>Ga0065711_1049266_pt1 | contig 11390 bp, 6 predicted proteins | sample Hoacrofraction12_FD_59098 | JGI IMG/M metagenome (GOLD analysis project Ga0065711, IMG submission 59098) | Hoatzin crop microbial communities from Cojedes, Venezuela - Epithelial fraction 12 v2 (version 2) | ecosystem: Host-associated > Birds > Digestive system > Esophagus > Crop | place... | reverse complement strand
AGGTCATTGATAAAGAAGTTGAACAAGACTGGGCCAAGTGCTGACCCCTGGGGGACACCACTAGTTACAGGCCTCCAACTAGACTCAGCACTGCTGATGACAACCCTCTGAGCTCTGCCATTCAGCCAGTTCCCTATCCACCTCACTGATCACCCATCCAGCCCACATTTCCTGAGCTTCCCTAGGAAGATATTATGGGAGACAATGTCAAAAGCCTTGCTGAAGTCAAGGCAGACAGCATCCACTGCTCTCCTCTCATCTACCTAACCAGTCATGCCATTGTAGAAAGCTATCAGATTGTTCAGGCATGATTTGCCCTTGGTGAGTCCATGTTGATTACTCCTGATAACAACTCCACTTGCATAGTGATGACCTCCAGAATGAGCTGCTCCATCATTTTTCCTAGGATGGAGGTGAGGCTGACCAGACGGTAGTTCCATGGATCCTCCTTCTTACCCTTTTTGAAGACTGGGGTGACACTGGCTTTTCTCCAGTCCTTGGGCACCTCTCCTGTCCTCCAGGACCTTTCAAAGATGATGGAGAGTGGCTCAGCAATGAAACCTGACAGCTCTCTCAGAACTCAAGGGTGCGTTCCTTCAGGGCCTAATAGAATAGAAAAATAGGTGCAGAGAAAATAGTCAATATGGGAAAAGACAACATGCAGTGAGATGACTACATGTTTTACTAGGAAATAAATATTATTGATCTTTTGACCTCACATATGCCAATATTGAACTGGTGTAAGGTTTGAACTGTGAGTCTTAAATGCCTAGCAGTTCTTCAATTCAACACAGTGACAAATGCACCCACTTAAAATTTGAGAATATTAAATTTCTGTGTTTATTCTGATCGGAATAGCTTGGGAAAGGTCTATCTAGAGCATTACTTTGTGCTTGTGTCCTGACAGGCTGTTATATTCAAAGGCCTATTGTAAGCAGTACCATGGTCTCTGCATGGTAATTTGCTATGGTGCTACTTTTAGCTGCCATGTCTGGCCCAGTGACACTGTCTGGTGTTCTACAAAAACACCCTGGTGACTAGGCTGTGCCATGAGACATGTTCTTGGACTAATATTTCCTGCCTGGTGGTGAGTTTAGTAGGTCTAGTAAGTGGCAGAATGAGACCTCTAGCAGTTCACTCAGCAGGTGTCATTGCATGCTTATTTCAATTTTCTATGGCAGGCGTGTAGACAGAAGGGTAGCTATGGTCCCAGAGGACTTCTGCACAGAAAGCTCCTACTGAGAAGGGGGGAGTAGAGAGGGAAATGAGTAAGGCTTTCTTGCTCTCTTCCAGCAGTTCACCAATAGATGGTGGCAGAGATCCTTCCCTAGGCTATCCGCAGCCAGCCTTTGGTTCTTTGCTTCTCAGTCCTGTGGGGCTGAGGTCATGACATAAAGGTAGCAAAATATCTTTGCATGGTGGAACAAATGATGAAACAGACGGAGATGGGATCCTGGAGAGCAACACTGCAAGATCTGAGAATGTCAAACCTATTTGTTAGAGCTGTGTACTCTACAGTAACTTCAGGATTTGAAGATGTAAACCAAAGTGTTTCTGTTTAAAACATCTTTTGTGTCCATAGAGCCCTAACACTTGCATTGTTTACAAGAATAGTAGTTAGAAGTTAAAGAAAAAATATTTAGGCTATCTTAAATTTAATGCAGTTATGTTTTAACAACTGTTTCAAGCTACCTATGCTTTATATGAAATGAAATTAAGCACCTATAAAAAGAAACTAAAAGTAACTGACCTATGAAGCAAATCAAAATGTAAAGCATCATTAATATTTTTTGTTAGAAATCCAGTTATTAGAATATCTTTAAACCTACTTTATCTCCCAACCCATTATTTATCTTTTTTTTTGTGTATATCCTTCAGAAATTGTTAGTATCTAAATTTAGTGAACACAACTGATCATATATAAACTTATAACGCAAAACAATCCAGTTATATATATATATATAAATAATATATATTTTATATATATATATATATACACATATAACTAATTCAGTCTGTTTAAGGTACATAATGGCATTTACCTTTAGCATCCCCAGGGACCTTGGCCGTAGAAACAGAGTAATCCTTCTCTGAAAGTGGAAACAGTGTTCCAAAGATAGAATCTATGATTTATCATCTTTAATCAGTTTCTACATCTTACTAATAATCTTCTTATTATGTAATGAATTACGTTTAAAATATTTTACTTTTTCTTATGTTCTGATATTTATTTAGCTGACACACTGGTTTTGCACAATTTTGTGCATTCAGAGGTTTCACACAATTCTTTAATATATAGATAAGCTATCATGCACGTACCACACCAGTTAAAATAGTGGAGTTTTTTTGTTTAAAACAGCACTGCAGCTGTCTGGTAGCCTGTTGTAGGCCTAGTTATTGTTTTGAGGACCTGTAACTAGCGGACAGGTCACCCTTTATCTCAATCTAGGCAGGTGTTATGAAATACAGTTGGACATGGTCCCACACTCTGCAGAGACATTTAGGTGGATGTGCAGTGTAAAGTGCCAACATCTGAGCTGGAGAGAGTCTGACTCCTACTCCAGCTCTGAATCAGTCTGTCTTCCCCAAGTGTGCCTCTCATTAACTATGTAAGTGCTTTGAAATCAAAGCGACTATTCATGCACTTAGTCAGGCATGTACTTTATGTAGATTGCTGAACTGGGACCATTCTGCACCATCTAAATGACTATACACTCTTCAGGACAATGTAAAATCAGTCTCACAGTTATTTTAAAAATGAATCAGAAAATGGTTATATTTGCCTTCAACTGTCTTCTGGTGAAAATGAATGGTTTGAGCAAAATATGGAGAATCACTACTGACAGAACTGGAAAAACAAATACAAAAAAGTTTTCTTGTGTCATTTTGATGATGTTACACTTGATTTATGATGATGTGCCAATAATGTTAAGGAAATGGATTGTTATTCTAGCATTGCTTCTTTGGAGTACAATGCAGAGACTGATTTTCTGTTTATGAAGTGCTTGAAAGAAAAATAACTGGTGATTATTCATGTGTCATTTTTAAAAAAGTCAAAACAGCGGAGAAAATTGTGTGCCCTCTGTAAATCTAAACACCTGCTGATTTTCAGCACTATTCTTTCCTAAAGAATGTACGGCTTGGTCTGTATAGAGCTCTGTTCTGATTTCTTGCAAAGCGGACTGTATATTAGCTCTTAACAGGGGTAAAGTTTGGTGTAGTAACAACTCATGGTGTTTTCACAGCATAAATGTTTTTCCAGTAGATTAAATAGTAGATCAAAACCAAACAGAAACATAGTTCAAATCAGAGTTCACAGCAATGTTGACTTAAACCAATCAAATAGTTGTTATCAATGGTCCTTGACCACTGTTACCAAATGTAGCCTAGTGCAATACGTAACTGGAACCTGGGCAAAATATCATTATGGGAAACATCTGAAATTAAGGACCTCAGTGATCTCTCTGTGTCTACTGGGCTCAAGGTATGGTTTCTGTTGTCTTGGGGTAGCAGACTTTACTTACTAATTGTCTAGGCCTGGATTTTTATGACTCTGCATTCATTTTCCTGCTTCATTCTAGCCTCTGTAGTTTTCTCATCCAGCAAACCAACCTGCATGATTGCAAAAGGTCAGGTTTTGTTTTCATTTTTCTTCAGCAAACATTATCTTTCTATCTTTCTATTTGTATCGTTCTACTTGGCAGCTAATGCTTTCCATTATACTAGATAAATCTTTATTTATAAAATCCTCTTGACTTGTTGAACTGCTCCCACCTCTCTCTTTAATTGTCCAAATACAATTAGAGGTCTGGATGAAATGAATCACCTTGGCAAAAATTCAGCCAGTTTTATTGCCAAATTCAAAGGCTGACTGAATAGGGAAAAAGTATTGACTTCAAAACAATTCCAAATGTGGCCGTGTGGTATTAATTCCAGCTGAAACTCTGGAGGGTGATTAATTCAAATGTATTGTTTTAAATCTGTTGTGACATGCTCCAATAACAAGTGTGCCAGACCAGACTGTGATTTAGCATATGTATCCTGGAAGAGAGTAAATTACCAGTGGTCTGCTTGTATGGCCTGCTACAAGGAGGAGAAAATGGGAAAGAAGCAGTAAATGCCCATCTGGTATTTATTCTTTTCTTAGCAGTGGCCAAACAGCGGCAGGAAAGAGGAAGGAGCGAAGACTGCTGACCAATATGTCTGTGATGGGACAAGAGGAATGTGAAACTTCTGTGAAAAGGGATTTACAGCATTTCAATTATCTGAGAAGAAAGGAAAGTGGGCAGGTCAGAAAACATCCTCCTTTTTTCCCGTGTGTGTCATTCTTTCTACCCTCAGGATGTCACCCGAGAAGGCTGTTCCAGCTGTGCCTGCAGTTTCTACAATACTTTGCAGAGCAAAAATCCAGTGTTCAAGGGTGGGAGAAGAGTGGAGTGAACCAGCTGTAGTGCCCAGGGAAAAGTAGGTGCCTGCTGGTGGAGGTGTAGGGTTGTGTGCTCTGGCAGTAGCAGAGGTGGCCCTGACAGAACAGGGAGAACTCAGCAGCTTTGGCTGTTACAGAGGTTCTGTGGCAAGAGACGCAGGGACAGGGGAAAAGGGATAGGTGAAAGAATATTTGAAAGCAAATAGTTAGGAGTAGTTAGGAGAGCCGGAGCAGAAGGAAAACTGAAACTCGGAGAGGTGTGGTAAACAGAAGGGAAAGAGGTAGGGGGAAAGAAGCTTTGAGAGGAATGAAGAGATTCTTTGCAGTGGGTGGGAGACATAGGGACCAGCTCTCTAGTCTGTCAAAGGGACAAAAGGAGCCAGCTATTTGAGCATTCGGGCAGAAGGGGCTTGGGTTGTCACCTGACTTGTTCTGCAGGAATAATAGGCTGTTGGTAGTATCTCTTTCGCCTCACCTCATCCTCTGCAAGAAGTATGAAAGTATTAAGCAAAGAAAGGAAAGCATCTTTCAAAAACACAATTGGTTTCCTGAGGCAACGCAGTTACATCTACAGCTACTCTTGTGGTGCAGTATAGGCCCTTACGCTATATTCTCACCCCTTGCTAGAAAGGACAGCCTTTTGTTCTGTTAGCCTTTAAATGTGTACTTTAGTGTTTCAGTAATCAAGAAGCTATTTTTCAGTTAACATGCAACTGTCTATCTTTAGGCCAGACAACCTGATCTGGGCACAAAATGTCAACAGCACTCCTAATCCTTGAAACTCCACTCACTGAAAGGTTCCCACTGAATTCAGCTTAATCTTTAGCAGAATGGATATGGAGAAGCCACAAATTTGTAAAGATATGTGTCCAACCTGGAAAGCCAAGCCACAAGTGGCAAAAATAACAGTGTTTACAGGATGTATTTAAAAAAAAAAAAAAGACCTTGCTGTCAGAACTGGTTCAAAATAGACCTTCAGCTTTCAGCAGTTGTTACTAGATTTTTCTTTAATATATGTGAACTAAAATGTTTTAAATATTTTACCATCTTTTTACTTTTTCTTACAGCTGCTTCTTTCACACTTCTCTTATTCGTAAACATAGGATGAAAAAATAAATTTATGATTTGGTAATTGGTGTCTTCATTCTGATAGCTTCCTTGAAGGCTACATTCAACTTCCACCATTTTTATATTCACAGGCTAAAAGATGTTTATAGGAGGTGTTTCAGCTGTGGAAAGAATGCTCTCCCATCTGTGGCAGTATACAAAAGTGTCTTCTTACAGAAGGGTTGTTTGGGGTTCTTTCTGGATAGATAGATACCAAGATGTGTAGATTTATTGATGAAACATCCAGAAGAGAGCAGAAATTGCAGCATAATTGCATATCTTCCACATCCTACATAAAAGATATGCTTCAATAGTACTCCACCTGCTCTTGGGTGTGTTTTATTTTCTGTGAAGATTTCTTCTGCAGTTTCTTTGTGAAGGGTATGCATACAGAATAAGACGTTAATTTCCAACATTTCTGAGATTCGTTTAGCTCTGTTACCCATTAGGAAAGCAAGACGCTAGTGTCTGCTCATCTTTATGGAGTTTAGATATGAGACAAGCTGATCAAAACAGACCAGAAGAAGACAAAAACAGTAGATTATTTAACAGTTATCTGAATTCACTGTTACTTCCGCTTAGCATTTAAATCATCGTGAAGAGTGTAGACAAAGTAATGGATCATATAGAAGAGCAACAGAACAAAACTACCCCATGCACTTTTTTATAGAGGTCTTTCAAACAGTTTCTATATACTTTTCTCCTTCTCAGAAAAAAAGGGAAATGGCATTATCCAAATGTTGGAGTTTTTTTTAAAATGGGAGGTTGAACTGATGATCAAACTGGTGACTGGTAACTATTTTTTATTAAGCTGAAAAATAATATTCTATAAGCATTACTTCAGGGTGGTAAAAACTAGTGTAAGATCATTAATTAAAACTTTAGTATCTTATTTTTGTGTATTAACCAACTCCTGCATATTCACAAATGCAGTCCAAATAATTTAATTTTCATGGTGAAGTGCTGAAGCAGGGACTTCATGTTATTCACAAAATATGTTTCTGTGATGAGACTCTCAGTCATGTAGGACAAATTCTTTCATGGGTAGCAGAAAAGAATTTGGAGTAAGAATATAGCAACAAAGATTTCAATGTCCTTTTTCCCTTTAATTTTTTAGTGTTTTTCATTACATCTTTTTTCCTTCGGCCAATGAGACTGAAGAAGAAATTAGTTGGATAAGAGGAAAGCTTATTGTTTTCATTTATAAATTATGACAGCCTAGGTAAGGTTTGGAGAGAAAGGTAGATTATGGGACCATTAGGGGAGGCTGATAACTTCAGTTGACCACAGACATCAGAAAAGTTTTAGACGCTAGCGGTCCTGGATGTAGCGGAGCAAAGGAGCAGCCATTCAATATGAATATTTGGAAGACATTTAGAAAGCAGAATCAGAATTGGGACTTCTGCATAGTCTTTAGATGAGGAGGGTTGCAGTGCTGTTGTGCTTTTGGAAAGCTGGATTTCAGCTCCAGGGGAAAGGGGGAGGACACCTTTAGTATTTTGGGATGCGCCTACAATAACGTACGTGCTCTGTCTCTGTCTTTTGAGACCTGAAGGATTACCTGTTTTTTCTGTATTTCCTTTTTTAAATCTTTTCCTGAGCCATTAGAATATATAGTATGGACCATGTTTATATTTAAATGAAGCCCCAGAACTGATTGCTAATCTTGCAAACATGTGAGCTGTAAAAATGTTATCTGCCTAATTACATTACAGCAATGATTTTTTAAGAGGAGATTGTCTGCAGGGTGGTGAGCCACAGTAAGAGCTCTTGAGTATGTTACTGGTGACAAACTGTACTCTTTCTTCCACTATTGCAAATAAATAATATTAAATTCAGTGATGTTAACCAGACTACTGTATAAAGAAAGGATCCGTGTGTAATCTGGCACTTCCTGATTATTGATTATTTGGTCACAGATATCAGAAAAACATTTTATAAGAATAGAATCAGAAAATATTAGTATCAGAAAAGCTATTTAATACAGTTGTATCTAATTTTGAAAATTAAATAAATTATTTCACATTAAAATCCTCAACCCTTATTCAGATGGTCACCAATCTATTAAAACTTTCATTAAGTGACTGTGAATTAGGCTGTTCTCAAAGAGATGCTACAGTTAATCAGTATTGTTTATGCATATCTTGGTCTGTCTTGCAGCAATCAACAGCAGTTCAGGCAATGTTCAAGTGCTTCAGGAATCTGTATTTCTGGAATCAAGACTTGTGTCTTGAGTGGTAAGAGTGTTGCAGGGTGAGTAGGAAGTGCAATCCTATTTTCTGTGCTTTTATTTGTAGAAATCTTTGCCTTCTTTTTAGGGCTGTTACTTCCATTGCTAGTGCTGTTAGCCTTGCAGACTAGACTACTTCAACTTCATCACAAAAAGAGAAAGCCCTTCTCTTTTAGTTGAGACTAATATCTCCAGTTGCTAGAAATCTTATCTATGAGGACCAGCCGCTGGAGAGGCAAAAAACATGAAGTCTTGCTCGTGGTGTAGATAATTTTTTCCATACAAAATTACATGTGCATATCTGCTACTATGTTCTTACGTCTGTGGAAATGCCTTAAAAAGTATTTCTCTAAGGGTGAAAAGTCCTAGAATCAATCGAGCAATAGATTTGTTGCAGCACTAATAGTGACATCTAAATGCATTCAATAATAAGGTAGAATGTTGGACTTCCCCTATAGTCTGCTTTGCCTATAAATATCAGTAAAATAACTTGCTGCATATTATGCTACAAATTGCATGCTGAAACAATGTATGAGCATCATTATTTTTACGTGTAGTCACGGAAGTATTCTTCTTTCACAAATGATTAATACTAACAATTTGGATGCATTTTCAGCTGTAGAGGCATATAGCAAGTATCATGCAGCTGATTAGAGTGGAGTTAGACACTCTTGGAAGGCCAGCAGGACGTTATTTCACAGTTGTCTATAAAGTGAACACTCCTGTAAATTGGTGAAAGGATGCTTACCAGCCTAGAAAAATTACATCTGAAGATCTGAAGTGAATGGATCCTTTCAAGACCTGATCTGGACGAAGTTTCACGAACTAGAGAGTTTCTTTACAAGTAAAAATCAGTGTTTTATAAGCTAAGCAAAACTCAGGCTGCCATATTCTTTGCTCGTTTGTGTCAGTGGCTTGTTCTCTGCTGGTCTGTTTCCTCAACACTGTTTGTTGGTTGAGGGAAGGTGATGGGAGCAAGGGGCAGAAGTTATGGACCTATGGCAAGACTACATCAGTGCTAGTGTAAATCAGCTTATTAGTCATACATCCACAGCCTCAGTGCTGTAAGTATTGGAAAAAACTAAGACTTGAGGAATATTCCCGTCTTAACAGGGGGTGAATTGCTCCTTGGAAGTGACTTTTCTTGGCTAATTATTCTGGGAAAATTAATGAGAAATAAGACAGAACATTTAATTAGCAAAAATTACGTGACAGAAATTTCTCCCTAGGCATAGAATAAGAAGAAAATTGAAGCTAATGAGGGAAGCAATGTTTTATAGTAAGGGAGCAAAAGAAGAAAAAAGTAAAGGAGACATAAGACAAAATATTCTTTATTCTGTCCAGGGAGGTTGTGGAGTCTCCTTCTCTGGAGATATTTAAGATCTGCCTGGACAAGGTCCTGTGCAGCCTGCTGTAGGTGACCCTGCCAAGGCAGGGGGGTTGGACTAGATGACCCACAGAGGTCCCTTCCAACCCCTACCATTCTGTGATTCTGTGATTCTGTGATTCTGTGATTCTGTGATTCTGTGATTGGGAGCTTTGTTTTTACTTTCAATGATCTTTCACATTTTTTTCAAGTAATTTTCATTTTATCAACAAAGTGATAATGCCTGAAGTTTTAGGCCTTCAAAGTCTGTAACCTGCCACAGTTATCTCAGCAGGATAAGCTGTGCATGGGGGTCAGTCCTAATGGGACAGCTACAGGCTGGGTTTACCACTGGGTTTTTTTATAACAGCATGGGTGTTGTTCTTGTTCCTGGGTAGCTGTTGATTTCTAAATTTGGTGGGGTCTGGCTCTGCTGCAGTCTGAGCTTGGTGCTCCACTAAAGAGGGGTTTCAGGGGAACTCACAGCTTTAAGGTCTTCCACTCTTTCTAGAGGTTGAGATTGATACAGATTAGAGCAGAAGGAGGTTTTGACTCATACGGGGAAACAGACCAAGCCACAAATAATGTCAGAAGTATTGGTTATTTATTCAAGATTTATATTCTGATTAAAAACAAGACTGAAATGCTCAAGTAATTTTTATCACTGGTAGAGATGTATTCTCCTTGCTCTATACTCAGTAATCAGAGTGTGATACTTATGATATTCATGGCACCGGAAAACAACACAGCCCATTCAAATTAAATATGTGTTGGGTGTTTTGGGTTTTGCTTGGGGGGAGGAGGAGGAATGTTGGGAGAGAACTGTCAATTTTTGAGCGATAGTTATACCTTACCATTAAAGGAGTTGAAGCAGATGACCCTAATTCTCAGAAGGATCTATTCTCTAAGACAGAAGAGGAGAAATTGTCCGTGGCACCTGATTTGGATATATATCAATATAACCATACAAATAGAACTCAGAGACTTCTAACATGTTTAGAATAGACAGATCTATTCTAAAGTTAGTCACACCTACATGAATTAGTAAATCAGAACTGTTAAGAGGTTTTGAAAATTATTGCATAATTATACTTGAAAATAATATATTTTATTATTACTGTGTTGCTTGATGCATAAAATAACAAGTATTTAAGACAAAGTAGAAAAATTTCTTGTTGGGGACAGCTGCAATTGATAGTATAAGTAAAAAATTTTAGAAGTCTTTTTTCAAAATCCTCTTTTGACCAGCTCTACAATGAAGCATAATTTGATTTTACTGTTGCGGAGGATGAATCGGACTCGACACGATGATCAATACGATCAGGTACAAGCCGTTTATTAGCCCCAGATAGCTCACATTTATATTCCCCATTACATACTCGGTGATCTCCCATTGGCAATAATCAAATTAAATCACGTAGCAACCCGATTATGATTGGTGTGCATTACTTGTTCACGCGCTGTGCTCGTGGCCTTTTTGCAGGTGACTGGTTTCGCTTCAGTATCCTGGACTTATTTTCTTTGCATTCATTTCCTTGTTTATACCACCGTTTGTCCTCTGGATGCCCTTGAGGCCTTATGCTAATGCTCTGCGGCCTTATGCTAAGGCTTCAAGGCCTCATAGAGAAAATGCTGGATTGCTCACATGTCCCCATTTCTTTAATGCTTCATCCTCCACAAATCCCCCTTCTTTGTTTAGAGCAATTCAGGCCTGGTTGAAGGCCTTAAGCATCAATTTCTTCATACAGCTTAAAGCACAACCTACAATTCCTAAACACACAATAATTGCTACCAAAATAACAATACCTTGTTTAACTAATTCCCTTATCCATCCCGACAGACCCCAAGAAGACAGACAACTGTCAAACGGTGATGTATTGTACGTAATATGCTCTGTTCTTTCCCGCAAGACAGCTAGCTGTTGGTGAATACTTTGACAATGATCAGACAGATTCATGCAACACATCCCCTCAAACTCTTGGCACCCATGACCTTGCACAAGCAATAAAAAATCAATAGCTGCTCTATTTTGTAAAACTGCATGGCGAACGCTATCTACATCCATTAATAGCTGTGTTAATAATTCTGATGCGATATTAGACTGCTTCAAGGTCCAACAAGCTAATTTTTTAAGAATATTCCAATTCCTGGTGGCAGCGCCTCCAGGGAGGAAAAAGGATAACGCTACTGTTCCAGCTACAGATCCCAGCTGTACATTATCATCACACCCTGGATCAAAGTGTCTAAGACTTCGCTTACTA
>Ga0065711_1049260_pt1 | contig 11390 bp, 5 predicted proteins | sample Hoacrofraction12_FD_59098 | JGI IMG/M metagenome (GOLD analysis project Ga0065711, IMG submission 59098) | Hoatzin crop microbial communities from Cojedes, Venezuela - Epithelial fraction 12 v2 (version 2) | ecosystem: Host-associated > Birds > Digestive system > Esophagus > Crop | place... | reverse complement strand
GAATATCTCCAGAGAAGGAGACTCCACAGCCTCCCTGGGCAGCCTGTGCCAGGGCTCCGTCACCCTCAGAGGGAAGAAGTTCTTCCTCACGTTCAGACGGAACTTCCTGTGCCTCAGTTTGTGCCCGTTGCCCCTTGTCCTATCACTGGACACCACTGAAAAGAGTCTGGCCCCATCCTCCTGACATCCACCCTTAAGATATTTATAAGCATTTCTAAGGTCCCCTCTCAGCCCTCTCTTCTTCAGGCTAAACAAGGCCAGCTCCCTCAGCCTTTCCTCACAGGAGAGATGCTCCAGTCCCCTCATCATCCTCGTAGCCCTCCGCTGGACTCTCTGCAGTAGCTCCTCATCTTTCTTGAACTGGGGAGCCCAGAACTGGACACAGTCCCACTGTCAGACAAACCACACAATCACATAAAGAAAAAAGGCTTATGAAAAATCCTGCTGAAAACTGGAATTTAGCAAGATGTTTAATGACAATTCCTTGCTTAGCCTTATTAGGAGTGAGAATATTCAAGGAACTTCTCAGTACAAACACAATAAAACTACAAGCAGCTGGTCCGGGATGCTAATGCCTGGGATCCTGTAGCTCTATCGGCATTTGCCAGTCAAAGGAAGAATGTGGCGGAGTGTAAGTATTTTGATTTACACCCGTCTCAACAAATAAACAGAAAGTTGATACTCTAGGCTTTATTTTATTCATTATTTTGTAGGTGTGGTCAAATGATTAGCAGAAGGATGAAGACATGAGAGGATCCAGAAATTGGTTGCTGTAGTTCAAGCTTGTTTATGTTTTCTTGGCTTGTTTTATAGGTAAGAATTTTCACATTCTCTCAGTAACTTGTTCTGTACTTCTTAGGTCTTTGTTCAATCTCCAAAGCCTTTGCTTCATAGAAAATATATACTGTAATGATAACTCTAGTGAAAAGTTGTATATATTCTTACATTATGTATAAAGCCTCTTCAGAGGTATAGTAAAATATTGCAATGGCTTAGTTTTGAAATGCGTAAGAGGAAACTGTTCATTTTGCTCTCACTGCTAAAATGTATCTCGCTTTATATAGAGCGTATCTCTGTCATCAGATTTAACGTAGTGACTTGCATTTGTCTTTATGTAGCAACAGAACAAGTGGCCAGGAGAGCAAAGCTTTCATCTTCAAAAACCCAAAATAAAGCTCTCCAGCTTGTTATAGTGATGCTACATTGCTCTGGTGATTTTTACTGTATTTCTTTAAAACCGGTTTTCTATTACTAGATGCAGGTTGCAGGTAGTGCATAACTGAAAAGGGTATGAAAGACTTGTTTTATGTAAAAACCATGCCACAGTTTCGTGTCTTTTTGGATTGTGAGTAGCTGCACTGATAAGTATCAGTCCTTGGTCTGACTGGAAGGAGAGCCAGAATGGCTATGCAAAGGTAGCCCTTTCATGTTGTAATAAATGACTGATTTGAGTACATTTCTTACCAGCAAACTGCTTCTTTTGTTCCAGAGGCAACAGACATGCAAACCTGCATTTATCTCTAAAAGTCTCAAATCTTTGTTCATTTGTATTAACATTTTCTGTATATAGGAAAGCTCTCACTTGTAAGAAATGGATCAGGAGATGTCATCTTGGTACTGATCCCCTGGGGGAGGTGATGATATAAGAATAACACAGCAATTCTGAATTAACCAACAGAGCACACGTGTAAGGGCTGCATGGACTTCAGTGTGGTGATAATTGCTGGTTGTGCTCTGTCTGTAGATAAAACACTTGATGCCCTCAGCAAAGGAAGCTAAAGAGTATGGAGTTAAATCTTTCTCCTTAACTATTCTGGGACAACCCTTTAAGTCCTTTCCTGCCTGTCGAAAAAAATTACTTTTCATTAAAATCTGAATACCCCTCTAGTAGTAGTTGTAATATTCTCTAGATCAATGGAAGTTTTCGGTAAATACATTGGGACAGAAGCATGAGAATATTGCAATTTATTAGCAGTTATGGATGGAGTAGGAAGAACAGAACAACTGTAAGCCTAGTTAAAGCATCCCTTCAGCTACTAGCTTCTCTATTTAATAGTGTAAGCACTGAATAATCTAACAAATACAGGTCCTGATCCTAAAACTGAGATGCAGAGTGCCTTCACAGCCTCGGAGCCCAGACACTTCCAGTGATCTCAAGCACACAAACGTTTATGAGTGTTCTTTGGGGAACCTGGCTTGGAAATAGAGTATCCCTGGAAGTGAGAGCCATGATTTATAATGAGCTACCCACAGACATTCAAATGCCATTATGGTAAGAATTTGTTTCCTCCCGTGGGTAACCGAGGAAGACTCTTATCCCAGTGAGGGTTGCACTGGCAGGAAGATGGGAGCAGAACCATGTACAACATGCTATTTGCAAGGAGAGAAGTATGGCAGGAAGGAAAGGGAGAGGCTTTAATATATAAGCATACAGCCACACAGATTAGACTAAGAAATGCACTGCTCCTGCAGAAAAATAAAAAATGCAGTCTTCTCAATGTTAATGGAATGATGTTGCCAGGTTCGATCAACCATAAGTGCAACGATGCACAGAAGGAATGCATTAATTGTAATCTTGATTTGCCAATATTTGCAAGAGGTGGATGGCAACAACACCACTAGTTTATGTCCCCTTAAACTGTCAGAATAACTCCTTTAGAAACAAAAATCCTGCAAAACCACAAACATGAAATCTTTAATGACTAGGCGTACTACACAGCCAGACTGTCTAGAGCATAGGCTGAGAATGATCAGCTTCAAGCCCTGTGACCCGAGTAATGAATCTTCTTGCAAGCCTGTAATCTTCAAAAGGAGGAGGGCTTTTTTGCTAATTTTTGGAGCCCTGACTGATTTTTCAACAAAACCCAGGCACTGTAAAATGACATTCATTTGCAGTCCTCCCAGGTCTCTGTAAAAGAAAAACTTCTTTCAGTACATTTAGGCAAGGTATGTTCCTATTTAAAAGGTGAAGAAGCTGCTGCTCAGTTATTTTTGCAGGGGAGATCCAGCTGAAGAAGCCAACTGGGGGAAGATTTCTAGACTTTTAGAAGTGGTCTCTGGATTTTAAAAGCAAAATGTTTCTCATTGTGGCTTCTTCTGTGGGATGAAATGACTGATGAAACAGTGTATTTGGAAGATGGGGCCAAATCCAGAGTAACCACTTTCTGCAGCTGGGCTGGAGGACAACAGCTTTTGTTGTAGCTGGGTAAAACACTGTTTTAGAAATGCCCAGAGCTGTTTACAAAGGAAGAAAATTAAATCAGCATCAGATAACTTTTAGAAATGGTCCCTTTTTGTATTGTCACGGGCATGAAATGCAGAAGTCATGCAAAATCATCCTTGAAGACTCTGAAGCAAGAAGGGGCTGGGACTGCAAGCACAGGGCTATGTCTTATCACATTTGGAACCTTTGATGGAAGTTTCTAAGAAGGCCAGCAGAACAGATTTAAAAAACATCTCAGTAATTTAAAATATTAATGGTGAACATGTGTTGTAACTGCAGTTAATTAAGCGTTGATAAAAGAATCCGAGCGTAAACAATTACACACTCCCTAGAATATTTCCTGAGTGGCACTAACAATAGCAGCTTTTCCGTACATGGCCTGAGACAGTCTGCATGCACGGTGTCTGAGGCTCCTCGGCGGGTTTGTGGTGATGATTCCTGCTCTTGTTTCCACAGCCAGCTCCTAGGAGGGAGGATCTGCCACAGTGAATGTGCTCTGAGCCTGGCTTTCGAAGCGGTGCTGCCTCAGCGGACGATCTTAACGCTTTTGTAAGGATTAGGGTCAGACTATGAGAAGACAGAGGCAAAAGTGGAGTAAAGACAGTGGTGGCACGCGAGGGAGTGTTTGGCGTGCGTTCACCAAACACAGCGAGTGATGCTGGCTGTGACTCCTCAGTCAGCATGCATGCTGCTGGCTATTGTCTCAGTTGACATCGCGGTTGGCATTGCTGCCTATGCTTGCAGAGGGAAGGTAGGTGTTTGTGACTCCTTGACGTGGGGCATCTCAGAGGCTTCTTCACAGCATAGCAGTGGTTGCAGGACCCTGTTCAGGAAAACTCCTGGGAAGAACTAGGAAACTTGAGCAAGCAAATGCCTGTATTTGCTCAGTGTAACATACACTGAGCAAATTGGATTGACAACAAATAGTCTTTTTAAAATAAAAATAGTATGTGCTTTTGAAAGAACTCACTTCAAAATCCGACATGAGCTTGTCATTCCTTAGTCAACGGCTGCTATGTAAGTAATCACTTCAACTCTAGCTTCATTAGTTACAGGGAGGCTCCACCGTGCTTTTGCACAGAGGGTCATGGTTTAAAAGCTGGACTGGGTGGCAACATTACTGTGTGCTTGGTGTTACAGAGGGAAGGTGAAAATCAGCAGCCCCTGAATTTCAAGCCCCGGTCCAGGGACCAGAGTGAAACATAAAAATGCCACGGTGAAAATTTATTTGAACAGAAATGCGGAATTTGGTTGGAGACATCTCTTGTGCTGCTGAGAGCCCAATGTCATGGTGAGCTGCTGCATCTCTGCAGATGGGGAGGGAAGGGGGACGAAGGCTGAGGAAATGTACAGGAACATCTGCACTGAGCAATAGCTCTGTGTTGTCTGTCTGAAGTCTTGGGGAGCAGAGCAGAGCTCCTGGCCCTGCTTCGCTTGTGTTTCTTGGAAAGGAGGTGCTGGGGCAAGGGTGATGTTGGGATGCTCTTAGTTCTGAGACTACGAAGGAGAATTGGCATTCCCTCAGGGAATAAAGAGAACCTGAAACTGATGTTACAGCTATTTACATTCTAGATTATGCCAAGAAAAATATTTTACACTTAGCTTAATATCATAATTGCAAGTCCAAAACCATCACTGCTAGCTTCTAAATACGGAATAGAATCTGGGAGGAGGCAGAAAGAAAATATATGTTTTGGCTTTATGATTGCAGCAGAGAAGTAGCCAGAACTCATCATGGGCTTGGACAAAACCAGAAGTCTTAAAAGAAATAATATTTCTAAGTAGTCTTTAGACATGCAGATACTTAAAGGTCCTATAAACCACATAATGTAACTGTAGCCCAGATAGCCACTACACTACAGCTAGTTTACGTAGCTCTTTTTCCAGCCAGTAAAGCACCATTTTTCCACTGTCTTTGGAGCACAGGGTAAAAATTTCAGTAATGGACCTTCACATATGTGCAAAAAGGAAATTTTTTTTCAGCATGTCTCATTACTGGTGAACTTGCACTACTACTGGTGTCACTTCATGACGGGGGGCTGTTGCACGGCTATGCACTGTGACTGAATCTTGTGTGTGGCCAGGACAAACATCGAAGAGTACAAATGGAGAACTTATGGGACAATATTCTCTCCACTCTGTGTCCTGATAAACAGAATATGTCTGCTAAAGCGTTTGGTTTTCAGTTCAGCTTAGTGGTTGGTCTTGAAACAGCATGTGAAATCATTCACTGAAGATGCATTTAGATATGACCACAGCATTTGTGTAGATCTGAAGCTCACTGTCGACACATCTCATTTACACATGATTTCATTCCTGAAAAAGATCAGCATGTAACTGTGGCACTTCTGTCAAGCGTTGAAAGGGAAAGCAGTGCATGACCATGGGGACTGACTAACCCACATCTGCCCCAAGACAATCTGATGAGTACTGCTCTCCTCACAGCTGCACCTCAGTTTACTGGAAAACCCTTGAGGACTTCTGACAAGTACAACAGGGCATTGCCGATAACTGAAGGTGTGGCCTGCTTACAGAGAGGTACCTTGACCTAGCCTACACTGCAGTAACAGACAAAAAGAGCTAAAGTGAACACACTTACAAAGATGGTTAAAGATTGCAGAAACAGTCCGTTTTCACAGATTAAGAGAAACACAGAGACCAGAGACTGAGAAAACTATTTTCTTCCCTATCAAAAATATTTCTCAGCTTATGCACTATGTGTGTGTATATATTATATGTGCACAAGTGTGCACCTTTCAAAACAACAACAAAAAAGCATAAAATATTCTTACGCTGAAGAAAGACCTGAGCAAATGTAATCCTAACTGAAGTCTGGGGGAAAGGACAAGTTGTTCTGTTCAGGCTCCTGTCTGGTTACAGCTCACATCATAAGTACAGTCATGGAAGTTACTGTCACTCTTGATTTCACCTTAAAAGCAGATAGGCTAAAGTAAGCTCAGCAATAAGACCTTACTTGCTGTTTGTTTGATTCACCTATATGTAAGGCTCTGCAGGCAAAATCCCTGACTCATATAACCAAAGACTACTGAATATCCCCGAATCTGGCTGAAGGAAAATTCACTCTAGGACTTTGTTGTGCATAGAAATTACTAGAGGAATTCCCTGAATTTTGGGAAGATGGACACTAATCTCTACCACTATTTGCATTAATCTTGATCAAGAACCACTCGAGATTGCCTGCCTGAGCTTAATCAGAAACAGGTTATTAATGTGGGCAGTTTGATCTACCTAGGATGGTTTAGAGCTAAATCTGTGTTTGGACTGAATTGTCTGTCCTACCCACTTTATTACCCCAAAGCTGACTTGACATTCTCTTGTTATAGGTTCTGGTGCAGCATTAGGTGTGCAGACCTGTCCTGGCAGTCCCATTCAAACTTGAATATTCCTCTGCCTTATTTGGGTAGATCATTGAAGTGACTAAACTGATTTTTTTTTTCCTTAATCTGTTTCTCTCATCTAACCAGCCAGATTCTAACCAGGGAAATGTTTCTTTTCCTTCTAAGGAAAAAAAAATGCACACTTGTTAAGGATGCCTACGTAAGAGAACGTACTTAAAGGTACATGCGGTACCAGTAGCAATCACTATTATTTTGTGAAATGCACCATGAGCTGTAAAATATTCCTTTGGTAGAGAGCTGAATGGTGGTGACACTTGACCACAACTGGTGTCCCGGATAGCTTATTTACACACACAGCGGCAGTGCTGGCTTCACTTCAGCAAATAAGGCATCTTTTCCTTATGAAGACTTTGACTTGGACACAGTAGTAAGGCAGCAATGTTTTGTGTTTGCAGGGAGCTAGTAATGTTCCCCAGTTCTTTGAATGAATTTCCATAAGGAAAAGTGTTCATAAAGGAAAAATGGCTGTTAAGAGCTTGATGAGATGTGTTTTAAGAGTTCCTTTGCTTTCCACATCACTAGAAAGCACGGGTGTCAATTTCGCAGAATATACTTTGTAAAAATAAAACTGCTGTATCTCCTCTGTGTGGCTACAAGAAAAATCTAGAGGAGACTACAGGATCACTGAAGTTGCAGCTGCTGTGCAGTTCCTCGTAAGCTAATCCTTGGAAGTGCAGAGGTGTTTCACAGCAGCTATTGCTGAACATAGAACAATGATATAATATTCAATATACAAATTTCATGTATCCCTTATATTTGGAGGCTGATACAGTGATGGACACAACCTGAAACCAGCTTCGCTGGACAAGCTGGAAAGTTCTGCTGAAGACGTGTTAGGCTGTAGGATCAGCCAGCTACCTGTGCTTAAAACTCAGCTGAACTAGTTGCACTTTTCTTAATTTGGCATCATAAGTTTCAACTGCAAATCTTTGTAAATACTGAAAATATATTACAAAATAAGTTACAACAACTACCAATACAGTGGAAGAAAAGCTTAGCCTGTTTTTTCCACGACCACAGTACAATGGCAGGTGAGGAAGAAGAGATCTTCAGACATTGAGGAGATGGTTCCTTTCCAACTGCCTCTGATACCTCATGGCTGCTACACTACTGTTAGCTTTGCTCATTCAAACATCACCTGAGATGTTGAGCCCACAGAAACTGAGGCACCACAGCTGGTTACCCTTTGTCTGATCCCTCAGCTCTGTGTGAAGTCCATACTTTTCTGAGACAAAGTATCTGCCTGAATTTAAATATTACCTTTTTTTTTTTAAGAAGCAACAGCAAAATTTCATGTTTAATACAAAAATTACTCGCATAGTTGACACTGTGGTCCAATTCATTACTGTATTCTCTTGCCTCTTCCAAGCTATCCTAAAGTATCCTTAACAAACCTGGAACAGAAATCGAGCTTGAATTCTGTGTCACACTTTGACTTCTCTGCCTGTCATGACTGTCCCTCACTGTAGGGATATGTCCAAAATCAGAAGTTAACCGAAGATTATATTGCTGTTATTGGAATAGTTGACACGAGTGCTGGATTTACGCAGGTAAAAATTCTGTCCTGCTTCCAAATGGAAAGTTACAGTTTTTAGCAAGTGTAACTGGGGCTAGTTGGGAAACAAAGTTTGCTGTTGGAATCCAGCCAGGTAGTTCAGTCAGTTAGATCAGACCCAAAAGTTCCTAGAAGTAGTGTGGAAAGGAATGTGTTGAAGTCTATGGAGAGACACAGGCCTGAGGCCTACTTGCTTGGACCAAGGATGAATCCTAGTAACTCTCAATTTATGCAGCGACAAGAACATGTCACATCCCGACTGGCGAAGAGCAGCAAAATCACAGAACTGCAGAATGTTCGGGGTTGGAAGGGACCTCTGTGGGTCATCTAGTCCAACCCTCCTGCCTAAGCAGGGTCACCTACAGCAGGCTGCACAGGACCTTGTCCAGGCAGGTCTTGAATAACTCCAGAGAAGGAGACTCCACAGCCTCCCTGGGCAGCCTGTTCCAGGGTTCCGTCACCCTCAGAGGGAAGAAGTTCTTCCTCATGTTCAGACGGAACTTCCTATGCTTCAGTTTGTGCCCGTTGCCCCTTGTCCCATCGCTGGGCACCATTGAAAAGAGTCTGGCCCCATCCTCCTGACACCCACCCTTAAGATATTTATAAGCATTTATAAGGTCCCCTCTCAGCCCTCTCTTCTTCAGACTAAACAAGCCCAGCTCCCTCAGCCTTTCCTCATATGAGAGATGCTCCAGTCCCCTCCATCATCGTCGTAGCCCTCTGCTGGACTCTCTGCAGTAGCTCCTCATCTTTCCTGAACTGGGGAGCCCAGAACTGGACACAACATGCTGCAGTATGAGCTACTCCAATGTTCCAAGCATTGGTGTTGAAAAGGTGATGCTGTTGGTCCATAATGATTTCTACCTTGTTACTATAGGAATGAGAAAAAAAAAAAATTTAAACCGTTCTAGACACCAAAGATAAGTATTTCTTTCCACTCAGTCACTTGGGATCTTATTTACCGTATACTTCCAAGATTATGCAAATTTGAGTGGTCAAAATATGTATGTGACAAAATGTGCAAATTCTAATCTTTCCTTTATCTTCTCCAGGGATTATTTACTTCATACAACACATTCAAACAACGACTTTGTAGGAGATGTTACCATTACCTGTTGTCTGTTGAGCCTATCTGAACACCAGTCATGCTGGCTTCCTTTCCATGCCCTTGTCTTGATTTGAATTCTGGAAGCCTTTCCCACCTTTTAAAAACTAACATATTTGATCTTGTTGGCTTTCTCTTCCACAACAGTCCATATTCATAATGCCCATATACGGGAAATTTCACATTTCATTTAAAGCTGCTACAGCTCTGATGGACATGTCTGAGTACAAAACAAAGAACTGTATGAAAGAAGACTCTTCCTGTTTCTTCTTCTTAGTTTCTCCTCCTAAGAGAATGATACACATCACAAACCTGCTCATATCTCATTATCCCCAAAACTGTTTTCCAGTAGTCATCTCACGCTTTGATAGAACTAACTTTGTAACGATGAACAGGACACAAGTAAGATGGTGTAACATCTTCCCCGTTGAGATAAAAGTGAGTGTAAATGTTCTCAATGCGAGAAGAACGTGCTTGGTCATCTTGACACCACAGCTGCTTTATGCAGATTGCAAGTAGCTTTGGCCAGGACAAGTATCTTCCCTCAAACGGAGTAACAGTCCCAAGTGCAAGAAGAAAACTGAACTAGTTTGTCTACTAATGAATATTCTTCCAAACTTCTCTCAGTCTTCTCATGAGTTTTAAAGACTAGAATTTATTGTAGCTTGTCTTTAATCCATGCCATAATCATCATTTGAGTCTTGTTTTTCTTCTACACTAAAACTGCTTGTAAATATTTAATTAAAACGTGTCCACTTTTGTGCTATCAACCTTATTTTGAATCTGAGCTTGAATAGTGTGGAGAGTAGTAAGAAATTCAGACCAAGCCTTAAAAGCATTCTAAATCACTGAAGTCACTATTTAGTCTAACTTTCTTTTTTTGAAGCAGGAGTGCCAGTTGGCATCTTCTGTAGTATGTGATGTCTCGTACCTTTTTATTGCTCAGTTACTAGTAACTAAAATAATCACAGAACTGCTCCACAGCACATTGTATGGATAGTGCCCTATACTTTAAAATGCGTTCACTCAAGCAACTATGGAAGAAAAAAAAACTCTTCAAAGTAGGAGAGTTAAGCCTTTTGTCCCACATGAAAACATAAAAGAAAAGGCCAGCACCAGGAAGCACATTAATGCTTTCTAGGAGGAAAAAAATACTAAGCAACACTGCAGAAAAATCAGTCTTAAAATCAGGTCCTTATACTGCTGTTCCCATTGCAAAGATACTTTCCCTGAAAAAACATGAGTCATGAAAAACTGCATCCAAGCACTGCTAAGGGCAAAAGAGGAACAGAATGGTGGCAATAACACCACCTTCCCATACCTGTAACTTCAAAGCTTCCTTGATGTATGTTCTTGACATTGACATTTGGACAGACCGTTTCAAGGAGAACAACGGACTGGAATCATTCCCCTCCTATTGCTGTGAAAGCCAGTTTGGGTGACTCAGTCCAGACTCTCTGTATTTATGCCCAATAGATGCTTGACACTTTGACAACTGTGGAATTTCCATGACTTCCTCACACTGTATATTCTGGTGCTTCACTAACTGTATTGGTTTGCCAGCTTTCACTAATGCCCAATTTGTCTACTTTTTTGTCAGCTGAAGCCTGTTACTGCTTCCGTTTCTCAGCATCAGGCTGTTCTGTGTTTATCTACTGGTACTGTATTCTCTTTTACTTTAGATAAAATTGAACATCTGTAAAAGCTATGACCTAAAACAGAATTGTAGAAAAGAACAGAATTTAGACGGTTCTTTTCTTGCCCTCATCTGGACTCTCCACTTAATTAACTTCTTTCTTGAAGCACAATACTCCAAACTGAAAATTGACTTTTACCAGCGATGAGTGAAAAAGGATTACTTCATGTATCTTACAGGTTCTCCATATACTGCAAATCCCATACAATGGCTGCATTTTTTTTTTTGCACAGCATGATCCTGACTTATCAATTGTAACTCTCAATGCTCCTGCAGAGCTGCTCTGCAGCTTGCTCTTCCCTGGCGTCTATCTGTGGAACCTCCTGCCCATGTATGGTTCCCTTGCTAATTGCTCTTTGGGGAAGGGAAAAAAAAAAAAAAAAAAAAAAAAA
>Ga0065711_1013578_pt1 | contig 11390 bp, 18 predicted proteins | sample Hoacrofraction12_FD_59098 | JGI IMG/M metagenome (GOLD analysis project Ga0065711, IMG submission 59098) | Hoatzin crop microbial communities from Cojedes, Venezuela - Epithelial fraction 12 v2 (version 2) | ecosystem: Host-associated > Birds > Digestive system > Esophagus > Crop | place... | reverse complement strand
CGGGCGAGCACACACGGTACTAATGCTGATGCGATTATCGCGTTATGGCAAGAATCTTCGTCTGCCATCGTGTCCTGGAGAAACGCGCGGGCTCTGGCTCCGCGGTCTTTCCTGCCCCGGTCCCTTGCTGCACAACCGCGGGGCGATGGTTACGACCGCGGGCCCTGAAGACGCGCAGCCTGGCTGTCATCGGGGATGAAGTCCTCTGTCACCAGAGAGCAGGAGGTACCAGCCGCTGGAGCTGAAGGAACATCTCCCTTCAGACCCGGGGGAGCAGCAGGCTCATGTTAAACACACGTGGGTGCTTGGGACCGAGGGGCAGAGCCCCTGCCCGGCTCCAGGCACGCAGAGGGGTCGAGCAGAGCAGGGCAGCCCCGCTCCTTCCCGCACCGATGCCCCTTGCAGAAGGGGAGATGCATTTCCCGGGAGACATCGCACCCAGCCTCAAGGCAGCCGAAGCCGAGCTGGTGGGAGCCAGCAGCTGAGCTGGCCCTGGCCGTGTGCGACAGCCCCCAGCCGAGTCCCGACTCGCCTGCAGAGACCACCCGATGGAGAGTGAGATGCGTCTCGATTTTTGGATGCTGTGGTGTTTTCCGGCGTTACCAACGCCTGCCGAGCGAAGCAGGGCGAGCTCCCGGGCGGGGAGCGGCTCGCAGCACGGCAGCTCCAGCTCTGCCCTGGCCGCTGCACCCCCAGCGCGTCCCTGAGTGAAGGGTTCCACCTGCCAAGGGGAGGCATCTGCTCCCCAGAGCATCCTGCTCTTCAGGAGGAATGTGTTTCTTTTCTGGGGACCTAAGGAGGTTTTTTTCCTTCTTCTTGACTATGAAATGAGGCAGCTCCTGTGTAGCTTTGTCATTTTTCCCCCGCTGAAGACGCTTTTTCTTTTCTTCTCATCTGAACGGCAGGCACCTCACCCGCCTCATCAGCATCTGCTGCAAGAAGTCTTCACCTGTCACCTCTTCCCAACTGACTTGAGAAAACAGGATAGGAAAGCTATAAATAATTAAGACCCATCCAACAGAGGTGCGGTGACTAACTATCAAACCTGCCTGAGCATCACCAAGGCTCCCGTGATAGCCAAGGGGAAACTAACCTAGTTTGGAAGGAGGACGAGAAGAGAGACAGGAACCACGTGCTAAAACTGCGGCCCGGCTGGCTTCAGCTCCATCGAGGACTGCTGACCAGGGAATAACCCACTCTTGTATCGGTGCCACGTGCTGCAAACGGACAAAGGTTCACAAAGAAAGACCTGGACAGGGCATCCCAAGAGAGAGAGCGGCTCCAGCGCCCGGGGCACGCTGCCTGCCCTTACCCCCTTGTATTTCTGGGGAGAGAAGAACCTCTGGCATCTCTCTTGCTTCTCCCTATTAACATGCATGATTTACTGATCAAATCCTACAGCCGTCTCGGAGCTTGTAAGAAGTTAACATCAAAGCCGTGGAAGGGAGGGAATGGCAAGTGCTGGAGAGAGATGTCACATTAGTGTCTGGCTCTCCGAGAGCTTCTGCATTTTAAACCTTGTTCGTCAAGACTTCAGCTTCATTGCCCTGCTTCGCGGGGAGGAGGAGATGCCACGCAGAAAGAACTCGCCTTCGGCAGCCGGGGCAGCCCTGGGACAGCAGGAACGGGTCTGCCCGCGGAGAGCTGCAGCCGAGGGCACCTGGCCACGCCGAAGGACGTAAATCCTGCTGTTGTCAGGGCATAACGAGGCTGACGAGGGTGAGATGGAACCTTCCCCTTTGGGCCCTTCTGTAATTGTTCGTAAGGGTGTCAGTTCAGCAGAGTGTGATTAAATTCCCAAGTGAGCAACCAGGGAGATAATTAACTTTTGGAACAACTTACCTGTGAGACAGAGTATCCATCACTCAAGGTCTGTACGGAGCAAGCGATGCCCTGCTGAAAGCTCCTGGAGGTGACCCTGCAGCCCAACTGGTGGGAAATGTCCTCCTGGGACTGGAAAACGCTGATTTACCTGAATCTAAATGATCTGCAGTAATACTCCTGGCTCCAACTTGCAACAAAAGATAGGCAAGCTGCAGAATGTGCTGTCAGCCTGCCCAGGCCTGGGGACACAGGGTCACCCCGAGCCATGCGGCCGGGTGCGCTCCGGCTCCCCGCTCGCCTTCCCGGGGCTGCCGGCTGCCGCCCCGGCGTCGGCCTGCCTGGGAGCAGCATTTCGGCTCTCCCACCGTTCAGACTTTCTGCAGTGCTGTCTCCGTGCACGCCTGATTTCTTTTGAAGTTTGATTTTGCCCCAGTTGGGGAGGAAATAATGACCATTTTTGCAAGCCTTGTCACTGGGACAGCGAGCAGTGGGACGAGCTGGGACGTCTCCTGCTGCCTCTGAATGCCGGGAGCCTGGAGACAGCCTGGACAGGCGGGAGCTGCCTCCCCGTACGTGCCCAGAAAAGAACCAGAGAAGCTTTGCCCGGGACGAGCTGCCCGTGTTCGGTGGAGGCTCGGGGCGGGAGGACGCAGGGCGCCCGGAAAGCGTTCCCAAGGTTTGCTGCAAACCCTGCGCCAAGGAGCGAGCTCGGGGCTCTCCCCACGCCGAGCAGAGCAAAAGCCTTGGCNGGCCGCCCCATGCTGGTCTCTGCTGGGGGGCTGGCCCCAGCCNGACCCCCCCTGCCCTTCCCGCNGGGGGCCAGGACGCTGGGACCCTCCTGGACACCCATTAAGCCCAGGGAGCTGCTTTCATTTGGGCTCCATGGCACAGTCGCCAGGAGATTTATGGCCTGAGCGCCTTTGATGTGGGCCCCTGATAAGCATCAGGAATATTTTTGTTTCATGACAATGTCAGCCCGGGCTCTGACGGAAGGGGCTTTATGGGCAGCGATGTTTCCTGCAGCTATCGAGCCGGCTGCCACATTCCTAGGGAAGGCCAGCCATTAAAATCAAATCATAAAACCCCCTCTGGAAAGCTTTATAAACAGAGGGAAGCTTCTCCTTTAAGGGAGAGGATCGGGGAGTATTTCCATTTCAATCAGGGGCATCTCTGGAACAAGCCCACAGCCAGGGCTGCGCAGAATTTGTCAGGGGATTAGCTCGGGAAAAGAGGGAGTGCAGGATTTTTCCCCTTCGCACTCAGTCGGCTGTTATTCCAAATTAGGCTCTTCGTGTTGGGCTCGGAGTTGGGTAATGAAAACCAGCAGGGAGCTGCGGCGAGGGCCTGGCTGGGGACAGGGACGGGCGCTGGAGGAGTGCACGGGGCAGCCCAGGCCCCGCTGCTGGAGCAGAGGGTGGGCAGCCCCGGGGCTGGCGTGGTGCGGGGTGCTTCGTGGCAGGGTGTGCGTGGCACTGCTGCTCTCCTCGACGCTCCGCTGGGAGCAAACCCGGCGGCAGGAGAAACCCCTGCCTCGGCCATCCACACTGCCTCGTGCAGCACGACGGGCGGGGGGCCCTGTGTTGCCCCCCCAGTCGGGGTCCCGGCTGCGGGGAAGCTGTCGTGGCTGGGCTCTCCCCCCACGGCAGCCTCTGCTCGCTGTCAACTGCTGCCTGCGTGATTTATTTGAGGTTTGCGCTCCGATCTGTAACGCAGACCCGCCGAGCGCGTGTCTTCCTCCCCGTAATGAAAGCCCCCGCCGCTGAAGCGCACACCTGGTGTAAACAACTCTAAAAAATCGACCTGTGCAGCGCCAGCGTTGTTTTTAGGCTCCAGGAGCAACGCCCAGCACCGGGTGCCCATCCAGGAGGCATCGGGCCTGACGCAGCTGCCAAAGCTGGGCTGCGATTTTCCCAGGGTTTTTTGGGGTGCGTTTCTTGGGCAGGGCTGGGGGTCCCTTCCTCAGCCATCCCTCCCGGGGAACCCTTCTCCCCTCAGGGTGTAATTCCAGGGCTGAGCTCCAGGCTTTAAAGCGAGATGATTGATCCCCGATAGGTTTGAACTGCCCAGTGGCCGGGAGATTTATATAGCAATGGTTTTCCTGAACTTGGCTGAAATGCCGTGGGCTGAGGCCAGCGTGGATGCTAAAGCGCGTCGTCGCTTGGAGGCAGCGAGAGCCCCTCGCTGAGGAGCCTCGGTGGGATGGGGGGGAGCGCGCGGGGCTGGCGAAAGCCCTGTGGTCGAGTAGTCGGAGAGGAGAGCAGCGACGTGCCCAGCTGGAAACAGAGCATCCAGCTAAGGCTGAGCGCTGCTGGAGGGGCTGTGCCGCGTGGCTTTGTGGGGACCCTCTCTGACGGCCCCGGCACAGCCTCGGCGTGGGGCTCCCCGCAGAGGGAGCAGCACCGCTGCATCCCGGCCGAGAGGGACCAGGCTCCGTCCCTCCATCCCCTGCTCGGGAGGCTCTTCCAGAACCTCGCTCCCCTGACGATTTGAAGCTTTGTTCTCATTGCCAGCCTAGATCTTTTTCATGGCTAATTTATCCCCTTTGTCCTCGTGCCAGCATTGTCCTTCAAATTAAACAGCTCATCCCCCTGCCTGCTGTTTACCCCCTGTGTGTTTATGAAGAGCCATCGTTCCCCCGCTTGGCCTTGGCACTCCTGGATAAACAAGCTGAGCTCGGCTGGTTTTCGGTTGCTCTTTCCCCGGCGCTGGCAGTGCCGTCCTGCAGCCCCCAGCCAGCCCGGCACGGGATGAGACCCCCGTCCCCCNNGACCCCTGACCTCCATCCCTCTGGCTACGGCAGCAAGGTTTGGGGTGGGAAGGACCCCCGGCGAGGGCTGCGTGCCGATTCCTACCGGCACCGGCGCGAGCATGGTGAAACCAGATGGAGGTGGGAGGTGGGACAGGCTGTGCTCGAGCATGGGAAGTTCCCCGGCCTCCCCGGCAGGCAGCACGGCAGGACAAACAGGTTTGGTGGGTGGCACGGAAAAGAAAAAGGGAAGGTGGGCCCCAGCGTACCGTGCCGGCAGAAGAAAGTCCCAGGCCAGCGCGGCTCCTCCTGCGGAGAAGCGGGCGCTGGGGCCATGGCCAGCCGTCCCTTTGCTGTTCCCCCAGAGGGGACATCCCCACCGACATCGCGTTCTGCGGGGTGGTTTTGCGGGGCCTTCCGTGACCGCCCGGCCGTGGCAGCAGGATGAGCCCCTGGCCCAGCCCCCCTCTGCCTCAGCCCACGTTTCGCAGCAGAGCAGACACCCATCGGCCATGGCACCACAGAAAACCAAGAACTCAAAGCAATTTTCAATGAACTTTCAAAATGATGAACAAAGAGCCCTTGTCCGTGTTATACAGCCGATAAATCACACCAAAATGATAGTTGTAATTCCCAAAAGTACACAGAGAATTGATTTTCCGATGACATTTATCATGATAAACCGGTGCCGCAGCATGCAGGCACATCTGAAGTTGCAGCTGGGTGACTCCCTCCCGTTTATCTCTCGTCCCATCTTCGCCGGCCGCATTTGCAGGGTTGCACAAGTGATCATTGCCGCTAAGGACGACAGTCCTGGGACCAGCTTCAGCTCACCCTGCACCAAGGCTGAGGCTGGGTTTGCCTCTCGCCCCACGCGAGGAGGCGTTTTCGTGGCTCCGTGAGCACGGCGCCCGCAAAGGCGGCTCCCGAGCCGTGCGGACTGCGGCTGGGTGGGCACGACGCACCGCGGCACTGCGGAGCGGAAGACCGGTGGGGTCTGGGTTGGTTTAAGCCACCCTCCAGCCCCAGGCTCTGGAGAAAGCGCCCGGGACAAAGCGCCTGGAGCAGCTGGGTGGGGATGCAGCAGGTCCTGACCTAGCAGAGCCCGGCAAGCGGGAGCGCCGGACTGCGGGTGTTGCGGCGGGCTGCAGGCAGGCAGGGCTCTGCCCTCCGGAGACCCCACAGCCTGCGGCGCGTGGGCCGGTGCCGCCGGGGAACAGCGTGGTTTGGCTTTGGGTCTCACCCAGCAAACCTCCTGATGCCTGCGCTGCTGGGGCGGGACGGACCGGGAGCATCCTCGGCCACGCTGGGCCCCAGGCATCCCAAAAAAGAACTGGAGACGCCGCTGGGCTTCGGAGCCAAGACCAAAACCCTTCCCAAACGCTAAGGCCGTTCTCCCAGAACGCGGAGCCAGCGCCATTAGGGCAACGCTGCTTTCAATCCCCAGTCAGATTTCTAAATGATCTGCGGCTGTGCCGGGGTGTAGATCTCCCTTTGTCAGAGCCTCGCCAGCCTCTCCCGCTCGCCTTTATTTGTCTTGCTGCTGTTGCAGCGAAAATGTATTGGCTTTGCAGTTAGTGATTACACGTCATCACATACCCAATTTATAACACCATACCCCAAAGAACAGATGTAATAAAGCCAGGCCAGGAAACAGCGATGTTATAAAACAGAGCAGTCGGCTCAGAGGTCCTTGCATCTGTGCAGGAAAGAAAATATTACAGACGCTGGTTTGGGGAGGGGGCGCGGGGAGGCAGGGACTGGTGGGACGGGGCCGGCGCGTCTGCGTCTCGCAGGGATGCGGATGGGGGGACCAGGGGTGTCCGGTCCCGAAGCTGCGGCCTGGGGTGCTGCACTGGGGGGGCTGGGGGCTGCAGCTCCGGGGTCTGGCTGGGGCGGCTGCTTCGGGAGGGGCAGAGGGGGTACGTGGCTTCGTGTCCAACTGCACAAGGGTTTCTCCCAGAGCCAGGCGCAGAGTCAGGGTCTGCTGGGTCTCAGCCCCCTTCTCTCCAAGGGGAGGAAAGGCGAGGCGGTTTGTTATCGCCAAAAACCTTGGTTCCCCCCCTGCCTTCCCACGAAGCCCCCCAAGCCCCAAGCTGTTGCATCAGGAGATGCTCCCCAAGAAGACTTACCCAAAGCAGCACTTTATCTTCCGTTCTTCGCAGGCCGGGGAGACGCGCACTCGCGCCGCGGGACCGGCAGAGATAGAGGCAGCCCCGTCCCGATAGCAGCGCGGCGGCGAGGGGCTGATAAAGCGGCAGCCGCAGGAGCCGGTCTGCGGCAGCCGGGCTCCCACTCCGACAGCAGCTGCTGAGATCCCAGCGCCTCGTTATCGGAAAGTTTTTGTTTAATAATCCAAGGTAATAAAATGCACCTCTGGAGGGCTTCGCCCAGATAAAGGAATGCAAGTTGGCGATAAAGAGTTTTGAATTTAGCTACCACGGAGAACGCGTTAAAGCCCATTGCTCCTCGCACCTCTGCCAGTGACCTTGGCCATGTCCGCGCCGCTGCAGCCGGTGCCTCTCCTGCGCCCCGGGGAGGGCTGGAGGGAGGGATCGGCTTCCCAGTCGGGGGGCCCCGGGGCTTTGCTGGGGAGCTGGGGGGGTCCCAAGGAGCTGGGGTGGGCCACGCGGCGGCGGCGGCAGCAGGACAGCGCGTGGACATCTTCCAGGGCAATGCCGTTGTCCGGTGGCAGCAGAGCCAGGGCTCTGGGAAAGGGCTGGGGGAAGCCTGGGTGCCCAAAAGCTGGGTGCCCCCAAGCTGGGTGCCCCCAGATCCCCGAGGCGCTGGAGACCTGCCCGGAGCCGAGCACGCGGGCGGGAGCGGGGCCTCGTCCGGGGGCTTCCATACGGAGCCCGGCAGCTTGCGGCCGGCTCTGCTGGAGAGGAGAGTAAAGGAGTGCACAGCAGAGAGAACCAGTCTGGTCCTAGGCTGTATGCGTGTGCAAACTGGTTAACTTCCAAAGCTAATCACTGGAAAGGTCAAAACTCATATTCATAATCGGACTAAACAAAAAGCTAATTAGAGGCCTTTGTTGTGCCTAAACGAGGCCGGAGACTTCTCCCTGCTCCCAGGGGTGAGGGGTGCTCAGGAGGGCTCCTGGCAGGATGATTTCTGCTGCCAGGTATTTGCTGGTACCTCCCCCTTGCCGAGGGAATGGAAATAATGACACAGAAATGGCACCGGAGCCGAAGCCGGCGTTAGCGTAACACTAAACTGCCGTTACGGACTGCAGCGTCAACTCGAGAGAGGCCGGAGCTGGAGCGCGGTGCTCGGAGCCAGCCCGCTCCCGGGGTGCAGCGGACGCCCACCACGGACGCCCACCACGTCCACGCCGGGCGCCGGACGGCTGCTGCCTGCGCACGCGGGGAGCGGCGAGGCTCCATCCTCGCTTCCCCGGGTCTTGTGCTGCTCGGCGCCCGGGTCGGCAGAGCTCTGCCAGCGGCGAAGCTCAGCTCCGCCAGCCTGCACCCGCTGCAGGTTTGGCCCCTTGGCTCTGCCGGCGCCCGGCGCGGTGCGGAGCAGCACCCACAGCACCCACGGGCACGGCGATGGCTGCGGCGCTTCCCCCGCGGGACCCCCGGCCGGAGCCGCGGGCCCTCGGCGCGTTGTCGCGCGTCCCCAGGAGCAGCCCCCGGGCTCACCCCGGCTGTCAGCGGCACCGTCACTCCAGCTGGTCCGGAGCGCTGGAGTCCTGTTGCCAAGATATGGATTTGGTTTTAATAACAGTTAGTGCAAACATTGTAAATTTACTGCTGCTAGAGAGAGTTTTTGAAAACGTCCAACTCTGGCTATAATTCTTCAATCGCACCAGCTGTTTGTGCTCTGCTCATACCTGACATGCTGCTTTGAAATAGCAATCACTGTATTTATAAGAAGGGAAGGACTCATAAATATGTCAGGAGTGGAATATACAACGCCATATTTCACCATTTTCTATTTTAAAATTGTGAGTTATGGCTACAGAAATGTGGTCCCATTAAAGGTGATATGATGTATTTTGTGTCTTGTTCAGGAGCCCATCCATCACTGAGACAATAAAGAAAACCGCACTTACTTTTTTTCCCTGTCGTCTGTAATTTATGATGCCCAAAAAGCTGTAACCTTTTGGCAGGCTTTGCAGAAACTGCTGCACTGTTAGCAACTAAATAACCTTTTATAAGGTTTTAAATGTGTTGCTACAGTCTCAATGCACTTGCTGTATCGATCCAGAAGATCCTGCAAAAAAGGGGAAAGGAACATGATCTATACCAGGATCGATAACAGTATATAGATCGTTGAAAGATGCTTCTAATGATTTTTGCCAGCCGTCATCTTTCAATGTGCTGCTCCCCATCTTTTAGGCTTCAGTCTTTGCTCAAATTAATTAACCTTGCTCAGCCTCTCAGCGTTCCCGTGCTGCAGACAGAGACTGGGAGCCCCGCGGCGTGCTTTCAGCCTGCAGGTGAATCGGGGAGGGTGGGAATAGCACCGGGCTGGGGGGCCCTGGCAGGGAGCAGCACCCCGAAACCAGGACGCAAGCCCCCGGTCCAGCCTGGCGCAGGCAGCTGGGAAGGGTGGGAAGAAACGGGGCGTGCAGAAGCCCGGCTCCCACTGCCCATCCCTGCCTTAGGGAACAGTATTGCTGGGTTTTTCCCATGGCAAGGCACTGGCCCTTCAGCGGGAGCACGGGGCATCCTCTTCGGGGGGTCAGGACCTGTGAAATGCACCCAAAACCTGGTGGCACCCCGGGACGATGCTCCGGCTGGTGGGTGCGACGGTCCATGCCGCCGGATTTAATCATTAACCCTTGGCCCGGGTTTTAAAAGCGCTGAGTGGAAAGCAATTATAAGGCAGAAGTCTCTGTGTCCACAGGGCTATTTAATCAAAAATAAAAGCGAAGGAAGCCGAAGCGGGGAGGTGCGTGGCTGGGCACTGGCAGCGCGCTGCTCCCGACAGCACAGCTCCGCTTACCCTCCCGGCCCGGCCTCCTTGCTTTGTCATTTATGTTTTCCCCCCAGAGCAGCCACCAAATCATTATTAACATTAAAAATAAAATGAGAGGGCAAGTTATTAAATGTAAAATATGTGGAGTCCTCCTTGAACTCACTGCGTAGTTCATAAATATGATGGCTTAATTTCATCTGTAATCCAAACGGCTGATGAAGCATTACACAGCTCTCTGTTAATTGAAGTTGTTAACAAAGCTGAAGAGAGAGATTATTATGTATAGACTTTTATCCTTCAGGGGTATCATCATAACAGATCATAAATGGAAATGAATTCATCTCTCCCGCATGCCATCACGGGATCCCTGCGCGCAGTTTTATGCCAAGCGGGTGCCCAGCGTGGCTGAGGGACGGGGCACAGGACGGGTGCCATCTGGGAGGGTCCCCCGTGCCCTCCCGCAGCCCCAGCGCCGAGCCCCGTGCCCCGGCCAGCCCGGGCTCGCCCCAAGGCTCTCCTCCCGGCACCTTCGGGATGAGCTGCCCAGAGTCCGGCTGTCGGCGTGCGAAGCCCCTTGGCAGCCTTTGGCTGTGACGCGCGGTCGCTGCCATCGCCCGGGGCACGCGGTGTGCCGGGGCAGACGGGACGCCCGTTCCCGCAGCCGACACACCCCGGCCAAAGCGCCCATGGGCGGGGGGATCCTCAGAGCTCGTTCATTCACTGGGGGGCACGAGGCGAGTTTCTGTGCGGGCACCCCGGGCTCGATGATTTCTTGGCTCCCTAGACAAGGGATCGTTCCTGTCTCGGGCTGGAGCCTCTAGGTTTTCAGCACCTTGTTTAAAATAATAATTGGTTGGCTTCTAGCTAGTGATGGGCTGTTTGCTTTACGGAGAAGTGGCCGCGTGGTGCTAAACGTTGTCTGGGAGGAGAATCCCCCTTCCCGCGGCTTGCCGTGCTCGCTCCTTCCCCCCGCTTCTGCCGGGCCCCGGGAGTGCGCCCCAGCCCCCCGAACTCGCCGTCCCCGCGGTGAGGAAGCCAGCCCGGCCGAGGGCTGCAGCGCTGCAGCCGGTGTTTCTGGGCTGCGCTGCTTCCAGGTGGAGTTACGCAAACACACAATGCCGCTGCCTTCTCCTGGACCCCATTGGCTTTTTCCATCCAGCACATTCTCCAGGAAATTCTCGTCTATACCTTTGAGGAGTTGCTGTGATTATCTGGAACGCGTTACTTGCACACAGCAAATGCAAATTAATGTAGTCTTCACATTTCGCCATGGCAATAAAGGGGAATGTTGACATCAGCCTGAAAGTAGAATTAACTTTTGCATTATGTGGTGTGAGAGCGAGGTGTTGAAACCCGCGCCCGAGACTTTCCAAGTTACAGTAAAGACCGTTCTGGCAGCGCTGCAACAACACGGCGCGGTTCCCAGCAGGCAGAGGTGAGCTGAGTGGTCTCTCTGTTCCCGGCTGGATTATTGCTTCTGCTGGGCTTTCAAAACCCTGCCATTTTGTCTCGTTACCTCTAATGTGCTCCTTGCTTTATTGCAAGCTCATCTCCTTAAGAAGAGAGAGTTACGGCGCTGTCAGGCTCTGCTACTCTCCGATAAAGAGCCCGCTCCGCTCCCAGCAGCGCCAGCCTCCCTCCCCCCGTACTCCCTCCAGCACCGCTTCTGCCATCACAGCCATGGAGCCCTTTGAACCGGAGCAGACCGGGGCTGGAGGGACCAATCCTGCCGGGGCCCTGCCAGCTCCTGCGCAGCCAGAACGCCGGCAGCTCGCTGTTAACACCTTGTTCGCGGCGGCGGCGCGTCCGTTACCGGAGCCCCTTAAATCAGAGGCCGAGGCTGGATGGGAAGGGACAAGGCTAAGAGCTGTATCGATCCCTTCTGCAGCGCACG
>Ga0065711_1011327_pt1 | contig 11390 bp, 10 predicted proteins | sample Hoacrofraction12_FD_59098 | JGI IMG/M metagenome (GOLD analysis project Ga0065711, IMG submission 59098) | Hoatzin crop microbial communities from Cojedes, Venezuela - Epithelial fraction 12 v2 (version 2) | ecosystem: Host-associated > Birds > Digestive system > Esophagus > Crop | place... | reverse complement strand
CGGTTTGCAGGCCGTGGGGCCTGGGGGTGCGGGGCAGGCGGGCGCTCCACGCAGCCTCCTCCGGCTGCCAGGAGGTCGTGCTGACCGGCGAGCGTTACGGAGTGCGGCGGCTGCCCTTCTCCCCTCTGTCCGACGGTGACCTGGCCTTCTTTGAGCGCGTAATGCCGGGCAGAGTCATCACAAACCCGGAGGAGCTGAAGCCGTTTAACGTGGACTGGCTGAAGTCAGTCCGAGGTAAGCGAGCTTGTTTGTTTTTCGGTTTTGGTAAGGCTTCCTTTCTGCTTCTGTTAAGGGACCATAATGAAAAGTCCGCCAAAGAAAATCTCTTTTCTCTTTGTAGCAGACCATGCCTTTACAGACAAGGCAAAATGAGTTTTCCTGACAGAAAATACTCCTTAGACAATTACCTCATTTCTGGTAATTTTTCAAGCTTTCATTAAAAAAAATCTTAAGCCCTGTTAACTGACTACTTTTTTCCTGAACTAAACTGGTCCAGTTCAGAGTTCATGAAGTTTTGGTTGAACCTCAGAAAACAAGTTTTGTGAATTTTCTGTTGGTTTTGGCAAAGGTTTCATGAGAATGTAAAACATTTCCCATTGCCCCCACTGGCAATCGAGTCTACATGTACAGACAAAGTTTTTACAGTGCTTTAACGGAATCAAAAATGTTTGTTTTAAAAGTACTCTACCTCACAGCGGAGGGAGTATTCTTATTTTGGATATCATACTTTACCACCTTTTTCTCTCTGACCTCTGTAGAGCCCACAACTTGCCTTCAGAGTCTCTTGCTTGCGTTGCAGGCTGTAGCAAGCTGATGTTGAAGCCGCAAACAACAGCAGAGGTGTCTGAAGTTCTCAGGTAGCGTACACCGTTCCTGCTGGGCTTTGTGGTGAGGAAACTCAGGGTTGTTCTGGGAGGGTCCGGCAGGTGAAGGGAACATCTAGGTGTTCAGGCACTGATTGCTCAAGCAGTGGAATTGCTGAAGCTGTTTTCTTCTTGACTGTGTGTCTTGTGGTTGAGCTCTGGTGACTTCAGCTCTCTCTTCTGCTCTTTGTATTGCTACTGCCCGTGTTTCCTGACATACCTTTTGTTCCAGCTGCTCCCAGGACAGGAGGCACTGCGTGCTGTTGCTAGTCTGGGGGTATGCGTGTACTGGTGGGTAGGCAGTGTTACTTGTCAGAAAAACCCTACAGGTTCATAATGAGGAACATGTTCACATACAGAGCTGAAATTTTTCAAGGCAGAAAGGGACTTTCACCTGTGCCTTGTTTTTTCCAGGCCCAGTGTGCTCTCCCCTGCCCCTTGGCTTTTCTGGGGTGATGGTGGCATGTCAGTATCAGGTAGAAACAAAGGTCGAACTTTCATTTGCTTCACAAAACTAGATTTATCTTTCCTAGCCAGATGTCCTTGCAAAGGCTCAGTGGGCAGCAGCAGACTTATCAAATCAGAGTTGATGGCTTTGAGTAGAAGGGTCTTCAAAGTGCTTGGTGTAGAGGAGAGAAATGGAAGGGAGAGACAAGCAAGTGAATTCAGTATTGATGACTTTTCTGCTCTAATAAATTGTCAAAATTAGATGCTGTACCAGTGCTCAAGGGGGCAGTTGTGTTGAAGGATTCAGGAGAGTCCATGTGAAAAGGTGAAGAAGGTTAGACCAGAATCAGGCCGTTTGAGGAGCTAACGTTTTGTCCACTAAATCAGTGAGAACACTTCCGTGGTTTGGGGGTGTGAGCACGGCTCCAGCTGGGCATCAGTACGCGGGATCGCTGTTTGGCTCAAGAGCTGAAAGCTGCATGAACCTGCTCCTAGCTCTGCTAGAACAAATACCCAGAGGACAGTAAAGTCAGGGCTTCTGAACTAACTGTGGGTGCAGTGCGGCTTTGTGCCATCGGTCGTGCAAGAACTTCTGTGAGTTTGGAGAGAGTGTGATGGGTGGTGCTTTGCCAGGGATATGGTGGGCTGGAAGGTGAAGCAGTGGAGGCATAGATGCACATGCTTTGTTGCCTACAGGTCATTCATTTCTTGTGGGGAGGAGAAGGGCAGTGATGTCTTAAGGCACTGCCAGAAGTCCTCTGTCAGAGCCCACTGAGGAAATCAAGTTGTTAACAGAGACTGCTACATAAACAGCTTGCATATAAACAGAGTGAGCTGTGACTTCCAGGCGGATGTTGCGTGGCCGATCTGTCGACATGCGCGGGAGTAACCCCAAGTGTTCGTTCCTTTGCTAAGTTCTGGGTGAATTTGAGGAGGAGTTGTGCTTTCTCACTTCTGCAGTGAAACCATCCCTTTGTATCTTTTTAACCTTTAGGCTAAATGCCACTTAATGTTAAGGAGCGTTGAGCGCTGTCGCAACAGGAGACATTCATGAGGAGGTGAAACTCTTCTGATAGATGGGGCTATGGCCTTAACATGCATAATACTTTGGAAATGTTTTCCCTTCCAGGTACTGCTATGAGAGGAACCTGGCAGTGAACCCACAGGGGGGTAACACAGGCCTTGTTGGGGGCAGCGTTCCTGTCTTTGATGAGATCATTCTCTCCACTGTTCTCATGAACCGGATCATCAGCTTTGACAAAGTGTCTGGTAAATATCGGAGAGACGTGAGGTACCGAAATGAGGCCTGGGCCCTAAACCACCCATTTTCCTGGGAGACAAGAGCTGCAGGGTCACCAAGGTTCAGCCCAGTGACATCGTATGGGGCATCAGAGATTCGTTTCATCAAGGCTGCTGATGTAATCCTTAGGTTATAACGGTAGCAGATGTAAAAATACATCTGGTGGCAGAAAGAGGAAGAGAGAGAGAAGAGAATCATGGACAGCCTGTTATTTGTTCATAAATTAAATGAGAAACCCAGCAGGTGGAGCAGAATGATGGTGTTGAAGAAGGCATCAGATGGCTACACTAGCAGAGGGAAGGGAGGTACGGGGAAACCTTAGAGGTTGTTTGGGTTTGGAGGGTTAGGAATCAGGCTGGTTTGAGTATTTAAGTTCTTAGAAAGAGAGAGAGAGGGAGAACAGTTATACTTCATGTCACTGTGTGTTACCTGTCCGGGGTTGTGGATGACCAGATGTTAAGGCAATGGCAAAGCTCCCCTAGGCTTGAGGAGGCTTAGGACAGTGCCCTGTAGCATGCACAGGCTGCTTATGTGTTTAAATGCAATCTCAGAAAGTTTTGGAGGAAGAGCCGTTCGCATCTGCTTGCACTTATCCCACCTCTTAAAGGAGGCACCTTCTCCTTCTGCATCAGCTCGTAGCAGGACGTTTGTGTTTCAGGAATCCTCGTGTGCCAAGCTGGCTGCGTCTTAGAGAACCTCAACGAGTACTTGGAGGAGCAGGGGTTTATCATGCCGCTTGACTTGGGAGCGAAAGGCAGCTGCCACATCGGTGGTAATGTGGCCACAAATGCTGGAGGCTTACGGCTCTTGAGATACGGCTCTCTCCGAGGGACCGTGCTAGGACTGGAAGTGGTAAGACGAGTACCTGGCAGTTCCCTTCTGTGTTTAAACCTCTACTTCTTACCGTCTCCTGATGTTCTAGCCCTTAGCTGTCCTTGATGCAGACAAGTTCCTCTCAAGGCTTACACGCTTAACTTTTCCTTGCATGGCTCTTTTGAGAAGGGTCAAAAAGTGTCTTCATGCGTGTAGCATATGTTTCTGCTACCGCAGTTTCCAGCTTCCACCTCTGTCCTTACTGACAGAAGTGATACTAGGTGGTTTTCGGATCCAGAGAAGTGAAAAGAAGGTAGGGAGAGTTTTGGTGATCCCAAGTTATCTGCACGATGTTGGTTCCTCTGTGGAGCGGTGGATCTCTGAACGCTCTGCTAAATTCATTCTATGGCACTCTCTTCTAGTGGCTGCTCTCTTGGCTTTAATAGAGCCATCTGCTTCGGGTTTGCTTGGCTGCTGGCTTTCTCCTAAAGTCTTTCCTGTTCCTCAGCCTGCTTCTGCCGTACAGGCCTTGCCTCTATGTGTGAAGGCTATGATTAGTGGTGCTAAAAGATTTCAGGGCTTGGGAGCAAAGAGCTATTGGGAAATAAATTTGGCAGGTAACAAAAGCCCCGTTTGGTTTTACTGTGTAGGCCCAGAAAGGAGAGCTTTTTTTCTCTCAGATTAGTCCCCCTAGTGTCAAAACAGCCTCTAATAATGTGTCTTAGAGGCATTCAGTCTTGATTTAAGACTCAAGTGGTGGAGGCCTTACTTCATTCTGGTTAACGATATTCACTGTTTCAAATAGTGTTCATTGTTTCTGTTGAATAATGGGATCTGGGGCTGCAAAGAATGGCTGATCTTCTCCACCATTGGTAAGAAAAGTGGAGCAAACTCGATCTTCTGTTACTGCTTGTCCTGTTGGAACATGTACAAAACAGCACCAGGAGCAAAGAAGCAGAACAGTTTGGGAGAAGACTCAGGTAGGGTCTAGAGAGGAGGAAGAGCTGGGAATGGAGGAACAGTGATGGGACAGTGGGAAGAGGCTGCAGCTGGTGTCCACTGTGCGAGGCTAGTGGTGGCTTTTCATCAGCTTGATAGTAGACAAGCTTGTGACTGCAGGTTTCTATGCAGGTGCTTTAACGGGGTCTGTGTGTTCCCACAGGTGCTGGCTGATGGCTCAGCTCTGGACTGCTTGGCGTCTCTGCGCAAAGATAACACGGGCTATGATTTGAAGCAGCTTTTCATCGGATCTGAGGGGACCTTGGGAGTTATCACTGCTGTCTCCATACTCTGTCCTCAGAAACCTAAGGCTGTGAATCTGGCATTCCTAGGTAGGAGCTGATATTAGTACTTTCACATCTGAATTCAGAGGCTAGGAAGGGAAAGGAATGGAGGGAAGAAAGCACTGGTCAGCCTGCTGAGCTGGACTACCAGCATCGCCTTCTTTCTGAGCAGTAGAATGGTGCTGTATGTTAAAATACCTGTGCGGGTATGTTATGTCTGTGGTGTAAATGTGTGAAATGCCTGCAAGGGCAGGTTGCTCTGCAAGGGAAGAGGAGAGCCCAGAACTTAGCAGGATAAAGAGGCAGGCAGGGCAGTGTCCTTACGGATGAGGGCCCGGTCTGACAGTACACAAGTTGAGGTGAGCAGGGCAAGTCTGGTGGCAGGAGGCAGAGGCAGCCGCAATCCAGCAGGCACCCGATAAATCCATCGTGACAAGGCAAGGCAGGGGAGTCAAGTCTACAGGTCAGGGGCTGGATTAGCAGGGTACCTGGCTGGGCATGGCTGCTTAAAAGCTGTTTCTGAGTCTCCGTTTTAGCGGAGTTGTTTGTGGGGAGCCTTCACTGAGAATGTTTTTTTTTCTCAAAAACCTCCAAGGCCAGCAGGGACTTCTCAGGCAGCTTGCTTGTGTCAGATGTGGCCTTAAGAACAGAAAGCTAAACTGCTAGGAGGCGAAGAGTAGACCCCAAGTGCTGACAGACCTGTGGAATATGTGCAGTGGACCCCAGAATTTGCCTGGACTCTCACAGTGGCCTTTAAATTTCTCTTGGGTTGCCTTATTTCCTGTGCTGAGAACGGAGGATGGGGCAGACATTTTGGTATGAAGTGTCTTAGAATGTTCAAGAGGTACTTGCCACAGCGAAGAGTAATTGCGTTTTCTGGAGATGGGGAAGACAACTTTGAAGCCTGATAGACTTTTTAAAACTGTTTACAAGGTTTGGGGGGGCTGGTTTTTGGTCCTGATTCCTGTTTCTCTTCTGTCTCTGAAGGGTGTCAGAGTTTCGCTAAGGTTCTGGAAACATTTACAACTTCCAGAGCCATGCTGGGAGAGATCCTGTCAGCCTATGAGTTCATGGATGAGAAGTGCATGGAATTGGTTGAGAGGCATCTCAAGCTGTCCAGCCCAGTGACAGGTACCAGTGTCATTCATGCTGTAGAAAGAGGCATTGGACTGCTTGGGGAGTTTTAGCCTGGTTTTTCATGTATATGTCAGTGAGCGTGTGGGCATCCCTCAGAATTTTTGTACCTGGTATTCAATTTCAAACATGTTTGGTGGAAGTCTGTTAAAGATAAGGCTTTTTACTTCTACTTGTCCCCACAAAACTGCTAGCTTTATGAAAAGCGGTGGCTGGGTAAAGGATAGAGCATGCAAGTGAAGTGCCTTACAATAAGATTGGCACTTGCACTGCCCTTCTGCCTGGCACCAGAGAATTTGGGTAATAAAGCGACCTCATTAAATGTGCCAAGCTTGGGAAAAGCTTCAAAACCTGCACTAGATTCCTGTGCTTTCGCCCAGAGCATCTGCTTACTCTGTTCTCCCTCACTTTCAGGCAGCCCTTTCTATGTTTTAATTGAAACTTCAGGCTCCAACTCAACCCATGACGAAGAAAAATTGAACAACTTCTTGGAGCAGGCCATGACTTCTGGTTTGGTCACTGATGGAACTGTGGCAACTGATGATAAGAAAATAAAGGCAAGTCATTGTTTCCTCTTGCACAAATCTCTTCGACATGATTCTCTGCTCGGATTTGTATTTTTTAGTAGGGAAATGCTCAGACTGATGTTTGGTATGAATATCCTTGAGTGACCTGGTAGCTTATCTGGCATATTGAGTAAGAGTGGTAAGAAGCATACTTACGTCTGCTGACTCTTCCCAGAAGGCCTGAGTATGTGGGGTTTCAGTGGATGTTTCCCCTTTTAAAAAGATCTGAATAAGGAGTTGCATCATGCAGTAGTTGCTGGGGAAGGACCCAAACTGCCATGCACAGTGTCTCAGTGAGAAGGAGAGCGATTTGTGTCTGCCCAGTGAACATGAGTCTTTGACCCATTTTTCTTCCAGCCCCAGTTCCCAAACCGACCCTTGCACATCCCCATTTCCTGGGAAACCCAAAACAGCTTTGGAGAGAATGCCTGTGCCTATGTTCTTTCTGTCTGGGGTACTGTCAAGCTTGAGGAGTTGGCGTATCACTTTACTGTATGATGCTGCCAAGAAAGCATTATTACTAGCTTCCAAGAGGCAGAGGATATCAAGGGAAATCAGAAGTTGGTGTCATATGCAAAGAATCAAGGCTGGTTTTCTCTCTGTGCCACAAAGCATGGAATCCAAGAGGTACTTCATTTATCTGGATTTCTTTGATCTTTGATTCATCAGGTGCTGTGGAGCCTGCGGGAGAGGATCACAGAGGCCCTCACTCATGATGGCTATGTCTACAAATACGACATCTCTCTCCCTGTGGGAAAGCTGTATGATCTTGTGACTGACACGAGGGCTCGGCTGGGCCAGAAGGCCAAAAATGTGGTGGGCTACGGCCACTTGGGTAAGTGTGGGTGCTGGGAAAGGATACAATAGATCTTTCGTGCTCCAGGTTTTGCTGTGCAACTTCCTTAGTAGTTTTAAATGTCGTTTTTAGATTAGTGAGAGACATAGACTAAATAGCTGAGAGCTGTCAGAAGAGGAGGATGCAGAAGGATCTTCACGTTTGAACTTCATTGCTTTCAGGCTATATTCCATATATTAACAGCAGGTTGCTAGCCAGTCCACCACTGAACTGGTCATTTATATCTTCTTGCTCTGTAATTTCTGTTTAACAAGGCCAAATGCTGGGTCCTGCACTTCAGTCACAACAACCCCATGCAATGCTACAGGCTTGGGGAGGAGCGGCTGGAAAGCTGCCCAGGTGGAAAAGGACCTTGGGGTGCTGGTCAACAGCTGGCTGAACATGAGCCAGCAGTGTGCCCAGGTGGCCAAGAAGGCCAACAGCATCCTGGCTTGGATCAGGAATAGTGTGGCCAGCAGGAGCAGGGAGGTGATTGTGCCCCTGTACTTGGCACTGGTGAGGCCGCACCTCGAGTACTGTGTTCAGTTTTGGGCTCCTCACTACAAGCAGGACATTGAGGGGCTGGAGCGTGTCCAGAGAAGGGCAACGAGGCTGGTGAAGGGTCTGGAGAACAAGGCTTATGAGGAGTGGCTGAGGGAGCCAGGGCTGTTTAGTCTGGAGAAGAGGAGGCTGAGGGGGGAACCTTATCGCTCTCTACAGCAATACCTGAGAGGAGGGTGTAGTGAGGTGGGGGTGGGTCTCCTCTCCCAGGTAACTAGCGATAGGACGAGCGGCAATGGCCTCAAGCCGGGTCAGGGGAGGTTTAGATTAGATATTGGGAAAAATTTATTTTTGAAAGAGTGGTCAGGCACTGGAACAGGCTGCCCAGGGAAGTGCTGGAGTCACCATCCCTGGAGGTGTTCAAAAAGACGTGTAGATGTGGCACTTCAGGACATGGTTTAGTGGGAATGGTGGTGTTGGGCGGATGGTTGGACTTGGTGATCTTAGAGGTCTTTTCCAACCTATGATTCTATGATTNTATGTACTTAGACACATTTGGTAGATAAACACTTTCTTGTCCAAAGTGATTAGTTATACTGGAAATCAATTTTGTCTGAGCCATTAACCCTCCAAAAGAGAGTGATAAAGGTAATGCACAGAAGGGCCAATACATTAGTCAGAATGCTTTGAAACTAATTTGATTTTACAAGCAGGTAAACTCATAGCTTAGCAGAGCTGTTCCGTTTAAAGAAAACAAAACAAAAACACACTTCAGCACGCTTGATTTGAGATGATTTGGAAGACGTGGAAAGATAAGTCTGCATAACAAAAGCTGCCTCTCGTAGCTCTTGGTATTGAGGATTAAGCTGTCTACTGTAGGAGTTTGCTGGGATGCAGCAAGAGATTCTGTTGTGTTTATCTTCGTGTGTTCTGCCTTCTGAATAGCGTGCAACTATGTGCTTGATCAAATACCATCACACACAAGTGGTAAAAGGAGGAAATATTCTGCTTGCTTTGTTTCTGTTTGCACAGTGCTAAAGTGCATTTAGAACATTGCACAAACATAATAGGGAGAGAGAAAGTGGTGAAGGGCCATATTAAAATCTAACGATCATTATGAAATACCAGTGGGGAAGTCTCTGGCATGCCATCTCGGTAGTGGGACAATAATTAATGCAGCACGGTTGTTTGAATTCTAAAATCACAAGAGTGCGAATTTGAAAGTAGCTTAACTGAGAACACTTCCTCAAATATTGTACTGAAAGTATGGAAAAACAAAGATACTGTTTGAATTATTTGTGCATGGAGAGGCCTGGTGTTTGTAGAAGGACAATGAACTTGGTTTTTTTTGCACGGTTTAGAGACAAACAAAGGCACCGTTGTTTGAGTATGTGGAGGAGACAGTAACGAGTCTCCATGCAGGGCCACGGAGTTTTTCTTGCAGACCCACCTCTGCAATGTTTTCTTCCAGGAGATGGAAACTTGCACTTGAACGTCACAGCGGAGTCGTATAGCCATTCCCTGCTGGATGCCATCGAGCCGTTTGTGTATGAGTGGACTGCAAGATACAACGGCAGCATCAGTGCAGAGCATGGACTGGGCTTCAAGAAAAAGCAGTTCATTCGGTACAGCAAACCCAGTGAGGCAGTCTGTCTAATGCAGCGTTTCAAAGCCATGTTAGACCCCAAAGGGATCCTCAATCCGTACAAGACGCTGCCCTCCAGTTCCTGAGAGCAGCACGCACTGAGAAGCGAGCAGATACCCTCATGCGAGGACGGCATCTCTAGCTCGGTAACTGCACTTTAACCTAAACGAACTGGTGGATCAAGCAAGCGTGTGGAACGGTCCGTGTCTGACTTCCTTACTGTACGAGTAAAGGGACGTGGTTCCTCTTTCCAGAGGTGGCCGCTCTTTCTGAAGAAGAGCACATTACTGGTTTTGACCCTGCGGGTTTCCTATTAAATCCGAACACTGAAACCAAGCGTGCAGATACTGTGTGTGGATATTCCAGCTCTCTTCCCCCTTAGTTTGTTCTGATTTATTAGTGAAGTGACAGCAGCCAGAGGAGACATTTTCTCACTTGGGGTGTGCAAGTGAAGCATCAGAGGCACAGCAGAACCACCTGTGGATACTATACCACCATCTCCAAGTGAAAATGTGGCTCTTGCTCACTTGTTTTGATCTAATATGCTTGTCCAAAAGCCCACAACAGCATCAGTTTATGGGCTTTTCAGTGATGCCACCTGCAGGCTATCCCCAGTAGGCATTGGTGTTGTCCCATGTACAGCACACAGGTACAGGTTGGCAGTCCTGGAAGGACTGGCCAGAGAAGAGAGGGAGCCTGGAGACCTAACTGCTGGGTAGTACACGTTGGAGGGCAAATGCCAGCAGCCAGGCTGAGGGCAGGGATCCCAGGACGTCTGTCTGGCAGGGTCGGGCTTTAGGCATGCTGTTATTTCCTGCTTCCTTGTCTACCAGTTTGTCCTTGACAGCAAGTCCTGATTTGCTCTCGCAGAGAGCAGGAGCCGTTATCTGAATGATTTACAGAGATACATAAAACCTGTTCCCTCCCAACCATCAAATGATTAGGCTGGGTGGAGATAATGACAATGATGTTTAAATTGCCCACAGTTTTTTCTGCACTGTGCATGTGGTGCATTAAAGGCAAAAGAGGTCTCTGTGCCTACCGATACTAATTTATTTTCCCAAGGTGCCCCCTTACCCGAGTGAAGGTGGTTCTGAGTCTCCCAGGCTGGTGGACAGACTGGTGTCTGCATCCAGCGTCCTGCTTGAGTTGGTGAGACCACAGAACGGTTCGGGCAGCTGTCACCCAAAAGAAGCTTGGAACATCTGACAGTAGTCCGGAAAATAAAAGAGTGGGAAAATAAAACCAGCCTGTCTGGCAAAAGATGCTTAAAAAAAGAGACATAAGCAGGAGGGTGAGAGAAAGGAGATGGTCGTGGAGCAAAGTATCGGAAGTCAGCACAAGACCTAATGGAAGAGGAGGGTGATCTTATTTTTGAAGTAGGCTGGTATTACTCGTGTCCACGATCATCACTTTTGCATGCCCTCCCACAAGCATGTGTCACCTGTGCTGTGTGTCCATATGGTCTGGCCAGGGACACTTGTGGAGGATAAGGGACATTTGGGCATGTCTTTTATACCTCTTGGGGGTTACTGATTATTATGGAATGATACTTTTGATTCAGGATCTTGCTTGGTGCTCCACAAATCCCGAGCACTGTCTCTGTTTCCTCAGTTTTGAGTATTTTTTTAGTAAAGGTTTTTGTAAGGCTTTTGATAGTGTCCGTCACAGCATCCTGGACAAGTCCAGCTGTGATACGAGCGAGTTCACAGTGCACCGGGTGAAGAACTGGCTGAAGGGCAGAGCTCCAAGGGTTGCAGTGAATGGGGCTACATCTGGCTGGCGAACAGTCACCAGCGGTGTTCCTCAGGGCTTGGTCCTAGGCCCGGTGCTGTTCAATAGATTTACCAACGATCTGGACGCAGGAGTTGAATGCACCGTTAGCAAGTTTGCTGATGATCCTAAACTGGGAGACACTGTTGACTCTCTCGAGGGACAGGAGGCCTTGCAGAGGGATCTGGATAGGTTGGAGCATCAGGCAATCATCAATGGCATGGAATTTA
>Ga0065711_1049265_pt1 | contig 11391 bp, 10 predicted proteins | sample Hoacrofraction12_FD_59098 | JGI IMG/M metagenome (GOLD analysis project Ga0065711, IMG submission 59098) | Hoatzin crop microbial communities from Cojedes, Venezuela - Epithelial fraction 12 v2 (version 2) | ecosystem: Host-associated > Birds > Digestive system > Esophagus > Crop | place... | reverse complement strand
TCGGCAAAGTCGCTGTACTTTTCTTCGTTTTCAGACATCTTGATTATTCGTCTGCCATAGGAATTAGATGTTTCTGTTGTCGGATCATCGTGTGTTGTTTCCTGATAGACAGAAGTATCGGGAGATGTGGTCTTAACAAGTCGCCTTGCTGTTTTTACGGTTTTAAGAGTTTCCTGAACTTCTTGTCTTTGTTTTGCTTCGGGATTTTCACCGTCACTATAAATGGTGTCTATTACTCTCATATACACCTCCCGTTGATTGAATTAGTCGGAATTGATAATGGAATACAAATAACTGTCATGGGGAATTTCCGATTCAAACGGAATAATTGTGTTGGCATACTTAATCAGTCCGGAAGACTTATTAAGTTTAGCTTCAGGATTCTGAATACCCATGATGTAAGTGGTAAGTTGTTGCGGAATGAAAACTACTCTTGATAAATCTTCCAAGATCTCCATTCTTCCGCATTTCAGGATTTTAAGATATTCGGAGTTGTGAATAATGTCCTGTCCGTTATCGTACCTTAAAACTTCTCCGATGTTCTGTGTAATGCCGGTAGAAAAACAATGCATAGCTCTTCCCATGCGCCACAGATCCATAATCATATCTTCCGCAGGAGTTCCGAAAAACTTATGGAACTCATCGATGTAGATATATGTGTACTTGCCTTTAGCATTGTTTGTGGCGACACGATTGATTACCTGGTCGAGCATAATCATAAGTCCGTATGTGCGAAAACTGTCATCAAGATTGTGCATATCGTACACGATAAAGCCATTATCATCGGGAATGTTGGTTTCTTGGGCAAATACATTAAGTGAGCCATACGCATACGACTCAAGTGCAAGACTTATCTGTTCGGCATATTCCTTATCTTTGGTTTGCTTTTTCAGTTCTTCATACAGATCTTGCAATGTCGGTGCTTGTCCTGTGAATTTGGTCTTTGCATACTGCTTATAAAGCGGAGTACAGGCTCTGTCAACGATACTGTTAACAAACGGTCTGGGAACTTCGCCTTCGCACATCAGGAACAGGATAGACTGTAAGAAGGATATTTTAGATTTAATAGGGTTGCCCTTCTGTCCGTAGTCCTGGGATATTTCCATGATGTTGATGTGCGTGTCGGAGTTAACCGATATATCAACGGTTATTCCACCGTGCGTTTGCGCAAGAATTGAATACTCTCCCTTGGGATCGAGGATGATAATATCGGCATCGTCCTTTTCTTTAATTCGCCTTTGGGCAATCTCAATCTTTGCCTGAACGGATTTTCCGGAGCCGGAGTCTCCGAATATCAGTCCGTTACCATTAGGCAGATTTGCTCTGTTGATACTGTTAACCTTCTTCGTTACAGGGTTATCACCTTCCCACAAAGCTTTTGCACCGAAAGACTGGATAGACAGTGAGGAGAACGGAACAAACGCAGCGATGGATTCGGTTGTAAGCACTCGTCTAACTTCAATAGGATTCTTAATGCCGTAAGGCAGGCAGGAAAACAATCCCTGTGTTTGCTGGAAAAACAGGGTGTTAAAGGTACAACCTGATTCTGATGCGGTTTGTAAGATTTTTTCTGTGTTTTCTTTTAGTGCTTCCTTTGATGAGCCTGTAACAGTTAAGAGAATCGTGCAAAGGAACAGTCTTTGTTTTCTGTTGTTGATGTCTTCATAGATTTTCTCACAACTCTGCGACTCCTCGATAATTGCAGGGGGAGCATAAGAAGAGATGTCACCAGACTTAAGTTTGTCTCGTCTGTAAAGAGACAGTTTTCGCCCGGAGTTGGCAACTACTCTGTTTACCATCTGATGAGCTTCTGGAGAAGGTATTGAAGATATATATATCGAACTGATACATATATCAGGGATAATAGACAGAAGATGTCGCCAGAAGTCGTCTTCAAAGCCTGTCGTGACATTCTGTAAGTACAATGTTCTCACATAAACATCGGACAGTTCGAGATAATCGTCGTGGAGTTTCCATTTAGTCGGTGAGCAGTAGTCTCTGATGTCTGCGCTCTTGATGTCCTTTACATTATCAAAAAACTTCTCTTCTTCCTTATGCGGATTATTGAGATAGTGATACAGATTGATTCTGTCACGAAGCGATACTCTCTGACAGATAGAGCCTATCTCCATCATTTTTGCAAAGAGTTTTGTTTCCAGGTCGTTGAAATATTGCTGTGCTTCCTTCTCTGTGTTCTTCTGGATGGTGATGGTTAAATACAGATCACTGTATATCTGATTACGATCAATTATGTTTTCGTACATCAGTTGATTGATACTGGACGACAACTGCGGATTATATTCAAAATCCGGCACCTTCATTTTTTCGTATATCTTTTCGGGTGCTACATTTCTGTTTACAATACTGATTTTATAATCCGCTTTGTCCGTAAACATCCCGATAAGTCCTTCGTACTTATCGAGAAGGACAAGTTTATCGTGATCGGACAGAGTTTTCTCATCGACATCCGAGAAGCGATATAACATTGAGTACTGATTGCCTATTGATGCCATTCCGCTGTCGTAAAACTTTTCAAGCGGAACGAATTGTTGTACTGATTTAGGCACATTGAATTTGTTTTTTGAAAGAAAGGAATACATCTTGTTCTCCTTTGGAGTTTCTTTGTAATCGTCAACAGATACTGTTGTTGAATGTTTAGGACTAACTAAATAAAGCAGCACTATTCTTAAGATTTGTTCTGCCGGCATTGAAAACATCTGAAATTCTTCTACTGCAAAAGACGCAATGGGGATGTCTACGAGAATGATTAAGACTAATTGCGTAGTGTCGGCAAGATACTGATACAAACCGTAGCGTATACCGAGCGTTGCCGCTATTATCAAAGCCACACAGATTATTATTCGAAGAGTTATATTGCCATATATAGTTACTTTGTATTTGCTTATATCCTTGTTAATTTCAAGTTCCATTTATAAATACCTCTCACAAATCTGATCCGCACCGCTGATTAAAGCACCGAGGACTGAGACATAAAGTATTTGAATAACGAAATATAAAAAGGGATTTATGCCCATACCACCGGTGTCGCCTATCAAAAGGCTGGTACCGTCGGAAGCAACAGTTGTCATAAACACCGCATATATCTGTAAACATAGAGCTATCACCACGCATTCGAGCGAGATTTTAGCCAAACCTTCCAAATATCTCATGCCCCACATTTCCGTATTTCTGGACGAAAACATCGCCAGACCTATCGGAGCAATAAGCACCACACAGAAGATTTTTAGGAATCTGCCAAATACAGACAGGACGACTTTAATACCTGTTGCTGCGACTACAATAATAAAAATTATTGCAATGAAAAGTCCTAAAAGCAATGATGTTGCATTGATTCTGTCTGGGTTTATATAAGCATTTACATTCACCTTGAGTACCGGTGCTGCCGGTGAGATTGTTTCCATTGCTGCTCTTCCTGCGGTCAGTATCAGATCGGTTATGTCTTTATATTTGGCAATCAGAAATGTGGGAATCAAGAGCCTGCAAAAAACAGGAAACATTGATTCCACATTCCTCATCGGCTCAACGCTGTGTACCGCTTCTCGCCCAAATCCTATCATCCAAATAAGAGTTGTAAGTGCAATCGAAACATCAACAATACCCGTTCCGACTTGTGTCGAAATAAGCTGGAAAACAGTTTTACCACCCGCCTTTATTGTAAAAGGATCTGTTGTCAGTATGTTGAAAGCAATTTCCATGAAGAAGTTCCATATACTAACAGCACCGTTAACAGCGGCTTCGATTGCGACTGAGAAAAGACCGTTTATATATTCCTTTACTTTATCAAAAACATCATACTTAATTAGGTTGATAGTTGCTAATATTGCGTACATAACGCTTTACCTCATTTGTCAGATTCCGATTGCCTGCATGATAATTCCGAAAGAGGACAGGACAAGACCGAAGATGCAGCCTGCAATGCCACCGTCCATCGCTCTGTCGTCACCGTTCTTATGTGCCTGGAAGCACTTGACAAGCGAAATAGCAAATACGATGCCCCCGGCAAATCCCAAGAGTGTATACATAACATCTTTAGCACCGTCTACTTTTTTACCCAGTTCACCGAGTTCACCGCCATCAGCCATTACGCTCATAGCAGAAGCTGCGGTTGTCATGCCAAAGCAATATGCACCGACTGCGAGTTTCCCAAATTTTGTTTTGATTGTTGAAAGTTCTTTTTTCATAATAAATTCTCCTTTTTTATGGATCTATTGTTTCTTCTGCCTTTGCCTTTTCGGGCGAAGGACTTAGTTCCTTAATCAATTCAAGATTGATTTTTTCAAATTGTCTTGCCTGATAAGTCAGATGTGCGTCCGTTACCATCCTTCCGTTTGCTAAATAATCGACTTCACGATTGACAATATCGCCTGCACCCGCATATCTGTACGCAAACATTGCAGCCATAATCCTATGGTTATCTCGTGGGAAACGCACTTTAAGCAATTCGGAAATTATCTCAAAGCACACATCAATATCTGTACCGTTATGTGGGTTTATTCGAAGTGTATTTCCTTTGAATACAGCACACGCATTAGGCATAGCGTTGTCCTGTTCGATTTCACATCCGCTAAGGTTAATAAGAGTTCCCGTTACATCTGATAACGAATACTCTTCCTGCGGCATTTTTGCGTCTGTTTGTGTGATGTCGTATTTGGGAAGTATCAGCCACTTCGGAACATCCGGATCTTCTGCGTCCTTGTTTCGTACCCATTGATATATAGGCACTGAATCCGGACGCACATGAATACCGTCTTTGTACCATGAGATTTTTGTCTTTAGGGTGTTTGGAACTCTGCCTAACTGATCGTATGCCAAAAGCAGATTGTTAAACGACATCGACGGATTTTTGGATGCTGCCAGCACATACATTGACATAACAGACCTGTCCTGAATTTCCATACGACGGAAATAACTGTCGGTTTTTTCCCGAATATCGTTTATGTTCATAGGACACCTCACAGATCTGTTGTAGGAAGTGCCGCTTCGACATCGGGTTTAACATCAATATCGACACCCTTGCTCTGTTCTCTGGCAAGTTTTGTTAATTCCTCACATTTTGCAGCATAGTTAGTCTTTTCGGGTGCTTGACTTAAGATTGCGGTAAAGGCTTTGACCGGCTCAGACCGAGCAACTTCTTCGGGAAGGTTACTGTCTTTGACATTTCGCATTGTGACTTCAAGATTGACTTCGGGTGTATCAGGAACTTCGCCTTGCTTCGGCAAGCCGGCGGTCGATAAGTTCTCTGTAATCTCTGTCTCCTTTGCCACCGACTGCTGTGGCTCTGTTAAATTTGCCGCAAGGACTTCGATGTTGGGATCGATTATCTCGGCTTTTGTCAGATCAATGTTTTTGAAACCCTGTTCACTCAGTCTGTCAAGAATGTCATCGAGCATTGCAATAAATTCTTCGTATGAAGTGCCGCCCGATATAATATCGTCACGCAAAGAGCAAAGATCAAACATATTGTCTTTGTTGACATAGGTCTGAAGTGTAGCCTTGTCAGCAAGTATTTTGTCAATAGAATGTTCTGCGTTCTTTGAAGGCTCTGTGTCTACCGTTCCGTGTTCTGTTACACCGATCTTAAAATCTTTTACAAATTGCTTAAACTGCGGTGCGTCTGTATTCCTGATAAATACGGTTACATAGTCTCTGTCTTCTACATCGATGCTGCCGTGTTGGATATTGTACTTCCTTGCGTTACCCTTTAGCTTTGCGTAGTCGTCTGCCGACATGGTTACGCATTGCAGAGAGCCACCGCTTTTAAGCATTGCAGCAAGGGATCTTTCACCGCCCGTCAGTTCTCTGTTGGACTGAATCTTAAGGTTGCACATCATAATAAACTTAATCAGAATCTGTGCCGCCTTAATCGATGCGGATGCTATCATTCGTGTTGCGTTAATTGAAAATTGCAGAGTGTTGTTAGCACCCATTTCCGATTCTTGCATAGTTTATCCTCCTTTGTATTTGTTTGATGCAAGAGATGTTGTGTGTTTTGCCCCACCCCCTTTTGAGCATAAAAAAAGAGAAACCGAAGTTTCTCTTCTTTTGTGATAGGTTTTGTGTCTGTTATTCGTCAGTGTCGTCTTTGGGAACAATCTTAAGTTTATATCCGACTGCATCCAGGTATTTGATATATGTATCAATCCTCGGAATAGTCTTATACCCTTCGAGTCGGGCGATTGTACTTTGCGGAACTTCCATTGATTTTGCTACTTCTTCCTGCGTCATGCCGGATTCTTTTCTGTATTCCGCAGTCTCAACGATAAACTGTTCGCCATTTTGCAAGGTAACGCAGATTGTTGCCTTATCCATTGTTTTCGTACCCCCTTTCTTATTCATGCTTCAATTATAGCATATATGCTATATTCCTGCAATCGTACCTTGCAATAGTTTGTTTACTCTTCGTCTTCTTCTTCGAACTCTGTTTCGCTAAATTCGACATCATCCGTAGACTGCTGAACTACATTTCTTAACATCTCCTCCTCGGAAGGAGTGTGTTGATTTTGCTCTTTTTCTTGTTTTTGTTCCTGTGCCGGTTTGTCCTTTTTCTGTTTTCGAGCTGTCTGTTTGGTTTTTGCGGTGTTTTGCTTTTCTTCTTTCGGCTTTGGCTCAGGTTTGTCGGGAGTTGTAGGTTGTTCCTGTATGTTTTGTGTCGGCTCTGCTCTAGGTTGAGTGACAATTACAGGATGAACTATTGATACACAAGAGTTTATTTCAAAAGTACAGGCATCCAGTGGGTACTTATAGGATTTAGTGATTTTACTGTCTTTATCGTAAAACTCTGTCGGATCTGTTGTTATTGTCTTGATAATAAGCAAATTCTTTTCGGGGAATACAAAGACATTTTCCACACACATATAGTTATGTACGGCTTTGTTGTTGTCGTCGTCTTCAATAGTTACCGTAACCGAAGCCGGATATGGTCGGTTTTTAATACGATACCTTCTTGCCTGGTTTACCATCTCTCCGTTAGAGGAATGTATAAACTTTACAAGATACAAAGACGCAGCGGCAGATCCCATCGCAAGAATAAAGAGAAGAACGACTAACAGTTTTGATTTAATAGGTATTGCCCCCATGAGTAATACAACGGCTAACACAAGGATAAAGAACAGAAACGCTGATATAACAAGTTTTATCATCAACACAACGCTGTCTATTCTCTCGGCTTCTTTTGAGCCGATGGTGATGTGTTCGGTTAAGGCTTCGGCAAACCGCATTTTCCGTTCTTCTTCCCTTTTGGCTTCTGCTGTGGTTTTGGGTACTGTCTGTTGCTCTTCCGTGTTTATAGTGTTTTCGCTCATTCGTCAGATCCTCCCTTTTTTCTAATATTTTGTAATCGATACACAATAAGCGGTGTATCTCGTTTGTATTTAGTCTTGGTTGTATCTTGGGTTTTGGTTTTTTCTTGTTTAGGTTTCTTTTCTTTTTTAGGCTTAACTTCCCTTGTCGGTGTTTCAGATGTTTCAGGCTCTGCAACTGTTGTTTCCACAATATCATCAGTTTCTTCGACAACAGAAATATCAAGTCTTTCACCGACAACATTCTTCTTTCTCTGATAAAGAGGAATGCCGGAGCCGTCACGGGGGATTGCCGTCAGTTTGATGTTTGGGTGTTGTAAGAACGGATATTTGTCGTCAAGTATCGGGTATTCCCCGGCTATTTTTACTATGCATTTTGTTTTGGGAAGAGATGTAATCTCATTGATAGCAAGTAAATCTCTGCCGGTTTTGTTCTCAGAATACCCTTGTTTGCTTTGTGTTCGGACAGTGATAGTTTCTTTGTTAAGCTGTTCGCAAACGAATTTACAGGTTTCAGGCTCTTGTGAGCCTAAGAATACCCAACTGTCAATCTGTCCGAAGATGGAACTCCAGCCTTCTCCCAAACACTTCATCATTTTCAGTCGTGGGATGTCTTGGAATATCGGGAATATTCCGACATTTCTGGAACGGCATCCAGCCATGATGGATAAGAAGTTATCAGGTTGCGGAAACGAAGTAAACTCATCCTCAAGAATTGTAATCGGGATAGGACAGCCTTTGCCCTGATTTTCCACATCGGCTACTTCATACAATGCTTTATAGAGGAACATATAAAGCATTGAAACGATGAAGTTATAGGATGAATTTGCATCGGGAACTTTCAGAAACAGTATCTGTTTCTTTCTTCCTATGTCGTGAAGCTTTAAGTCATCATGCGACAAAAGTCGCTTTACCTTCGGTTGCAGCAACATCTGCATTTTGGCAACAAGCGTTGTTTCCATGTTTGCCAAAGTCTTATCTTTAGCCTTATTGAACATCTTAAAATATGTCATAGGCATATTGTTTTCACCGTATTTGTCGGCAAAGTCTGAAAAGCACCATTGCAAACCTGTCTTCTTTTCTCCGTTTGGTCTTTTAATTTCAACGGAGTTGAGATTAACAAGTTCCATCGCCATCGACAGCGTTTGGTCTTCTTTTCGAGCATCGTACCAAAGCAGATAGCATATTGCACATATCTCAAGCATATTCGCATCATCCCAGAACGGATCTTTGGATGTTCCCGATTTGTCTGCATCAAATCCTCGGAACGCAAAGGACACCATCGACGGTATATCTTCATCGTCTTTGACATATTCAAAAGGATTGAAGCAATCGCTGTTGTCCGGATCTTGCAAGTCCAGGATTTTAACATCGTAGCCTGCGTTCTCACAGAAGCCTGCGACACGATAACAAGTCTCACCTTTCGGATCGCATATTACCATTGAGCCTGCCATGTTCATTACATTTGTATAGACGATGGAAGTTGTTTTCCACGATCCCGGAGAGCCTATACAAATCGTGTTTGCGTTCATGTGAGATGTACGGACATTTATATCGAACTTGCAATGCTTTGACAGAATACGGTTAGTCGATGTTACGGCTTGCATATCAGGAATAGCATTCTTCGCCTGCCTTGAACGCAGTCTTTTCTTTAGGTTTTTCGGCTTCAATGCGTTCTCATAGTCTTTGTTTTCAGGATTAGCGTACTTGTGAATTATATTCTGCCATTTGCCCCATTTTGCCGAGCCGTACTCTTCCCCGGATCTGGCAAAAGACGGAGTATATAACATATACAGAAGTCCTGCGTAGAGCATAATCATAAGCATCACAGTACCGCTTGTGTATTCTGTTACCTTGAACGAAAACCAGTCGATATTGTTAAAGTTGTTCATCAGATTGCCCACAGGCATATACTGTCCGATGATTACACCTAAATATATAGGTATGGGTATTCCAATCATGCCTTTTAACAGGAACTTGCCAAGTCCTGCATATTTACTGCTGCTTGAAGCCATCGTTTATAGTCTCCTTGATTGATTTATAGTTACACAACATAGTCGGTTTCGTGTTCCACATCGTATTCGACACTGTAACCACTGTTGTTAAGAGCATCTTCTATCATGCGTATTTCGTCTTTAAGAGCGTTGATTTCGTCGTTAATCTTATCGACTTCCTTCTGTTCTTCCGAGAAGTCCATGTCTTTGGAACGCTTGCTTCGTACACGATACCATGCTCTTTCACGCTGCTTTTTAACAAATGCAAGTTTGTGTTCGCAGATTATCTTGCGATTTTGTAACTGTTCGGGTGTGGTTATTCCCTGTTCGGACAGATAAGAAACGAATTTAACCGATTCCCAGTATTTCTTCATGTCTTCCTGTTCCTTATAGGACAGGTTTCGTGGATGTTTTTTGAATTTCGAGATGTTAATACCCATCTTAAGCATGAACATAAAGTACTGATACTGATATGTGTTTTTCCAATTACGGTTAATCCGTTCTATTCTGCACCGGATAATGTATTCTTGTTTAGGACTAAGCTCATTACTGTCTTTTTGTCCGAGTTGTTTTTCATTTGCTATCCTTTCGAGAATGCTGCCGTTGCTGTATTCTTCGCCTAACCGTACCATGCGCAAAGGTCGTTTCCATGAAGAGTGTTGGATAGTCCAGTATGCTCTTTTTGTCGATGTGGAAACTTTATAACCACGATCTTTGAGCATTCGGACAAACTCCTGAACATTGGTTGCCTGTCTTATTACATCGTCTATGTCTTCTTTGGCATAACGCTGTCGCTTTGACAACCTTGGCAGCTCTGACGGCTCAATGCCCGGATTGTTTATTACACTTAAGCCGTGTTCCTGTACTATTCTGTCCGACACCGACGATATTTTGCGATGATAGCAACACGGATTTTTCTCTCCGGTAAATGAATTTACACTGTTGATAATAAAGTGATTGTGTATGTGCGCTCTGTCTATGTGAGTACACACAAGCACCTGATAGCCTTCGTCGCCCCACAATTCCTGTGCTGTTTCCAGACCTATAAGGTGTGCTTTGTCCGGATCAACTTCGCCCGGAACAAAAGACTGTATACAGTGATAGGCAATAGCACCGTCTGTTTTATCGTACAGCTCCTTTGTCTTTGTCATTTCATAAAGCGCAGTTTCTCCGTTACAGTTAATGCCGGACACATACTGTCCTGCGTGTGTTTTTTTGTCCTGAGATATATACTTAATCGCTTTTGCCATATCTTCAATAACAATGTCCGAAGAATCTTCTTCGGGAATTGTTTCCAGATCGGCTATATCATGTGAAGCAGTGCTAGTTTTCTCTTCGTTAGCAACATAGTCAACTGCACCGGACAGAGAATAATATATAGTCCATATTTTAGTTACCGCCACTTGTATCTCCTTTGATTTCTGCAATTAGACCGATAACTTCAAGTTTACAGTCGTATATTTCCTGTAACAGCTCGGATATATCGGAGTTATCAATCCCTTCCTGATGATACATTCTTGTTATTTGATTAAGATTGTTTCCTATTCGTGACAGTTCACAGGACACATTCTTGAGTGCTGTTATGGATTCGGACGACAGATTTATTCTGGATATATTTCCACGGATATACCCACTAACAGTAAGTCCGGATGCGTCGGCAGACGCTTTAAGGGTTTTGTATTCTCTTTCCGACAAGCGGAGATTTATAACTTTGTTTTTCATTTAGTTTTCCACACGAAGGTTATTCGCATAAAGCGTCTGTCTGATTTTCTTGTATGTCTTAAACTGTTCTTCACGAAGGGATATAAGAGAGATGGATTGTAATTCCGATATTTTGTTCGCAATCTTTATCAGATTTTCAAAATCATCCGATATATCGCCATGCGGAACATACTGTTTGCACTGAAACAGTTCAAGAACGGTTTTAACATCGGGTTTAATCCATGTTCCCTGCTCTATATCGTATTCTCCTATAATCTCCGCAAGGTCGTTTGACAAGACACAATATGAGCCGGATGGTAGTACATTTTTAGGAGGTTTCCAGAATATTGTTGCCGGAAAAGAAAACATTTCCTCAT
>Ga0065711_1049264_pt1 | contig 11392 bp, 8 predicted proteins | sample Hoacrofraction12_FD_59098 | JGI IMG/M metagenome (GOLD analysis project Ga0065711, IMG submission 59098) | Hoatzin crop microbial communities from Cojedes, Venezuela - Epithelial fraction 12 v2 (version 2) | ecosystem: Host-associated > Birds > Digestive system > Esophagus > Crop | place... | reverse complement strand
CGCCGCCTCTGTTTGCCGGCTCTGTTCGCCCGCGCTCCTGGTCGCTCGCGCTCCCTGGGGGCTGCTCTTATCCCTGAGGGGGTTTGGCCGCTGTCACACTCGACTCCGCCCCCGCTGAGTCAGAGCATTAGGCATTCCTTTCTTATCTCAGGCAGATAAATGAGCCAGTTTCACAGGAGACATCTGTAATTTTGATAATGTTTTTGCAGTAATATTTATTTATAAAGGTGCTGAGAGTGTGCATATATGTGGGTGCCTGCATGCAAGTGGGTATGCGCATGCATGCACGGGCATTTTCAAAAGAAAGAATATTACAGCTCAGTGAAGGCAATCCAACGTACTCCCGTAAGATCCTACGGAATATAAAAGCAGCAATCTCCATTGTTGAGTCCTTACCCAGAAGCTGCAAATTTTTCCTGTTCTGATGGGAAAAAAACCTCACTTTACAGGATGCAAGAGAGGAGCAGTAATTCTCCTCCTGGTAAGAAAATGACAATTTTGGTTACATTGAGCAGAGTTGGCAATAGTTGCCGAAGACCCGGACACTGAAGCATATCTGAATCTAAACAAGGCATAGGTGAAGTATGCAACAAAAAGCCCATGAAATGGTTGATGTCTCAGAATGACAGACTTACCAAAAAACATCACAATGCACATAAAGTAATTGGTGAAATAGCTTAAAGTCATATTGTCTTTAAGGAAAAAAAAAGTAAAACTACAACAAAAAGTCCTATTGGAAAGCTCTAGAAACTGGATGCTCAAACAAAATCTCAAACAAGTATGTGTGCAAGAAGGTCTTCACTCTGTTGCCCAGTGGACAGTGAGTGAGAAAAGTTGCTGTGTCAGAGGGAAGGCAATGCTGAGCGCTGTGCATGGAAATAATGCTAAGGACAAGCCTGATTACCCAACCCACGACCTTGCGTTGATAACTGCTAAACTAAATGTGGTCAATGAATGCAAATTTGACAAATTTATTGTAACCACATGTTGGACTAATAGATTTTTAAAAGTCACAGGCATCAAGACAGGAGGCAAGAAATCTACAGGAAGGCCATGTCTCATCTCAGACAGATAAATGACTGTAACAGCTTGTGACGAAAGTACCATGGCACATCATCATGGTGATTTACATGACGTACAAGGTAGCAGGAAAGCACAGTTCTGGCAGTAGGCGGCCTTTCTCAGACTGAGTTAAGTACTTGCAAAGATAAATATATAGATGAAACAATGGCCAATGCAGAATATGCAAGAATGAGTGCAGCAGACAGAAACCAGAAAGACCAAATCCCATCCACTTTCACAATACGGAAAACAAACCCCTTCCTGGTCAAACCAAAGATGATTTATAAATATCAACCTAGGCAGTAAGACAATCAGAAAAACGAATGAATGAATTAAGGAAAAATGTCTGAATATCAGAAACATATTTGGGGGTTGATAAAACAATTAAGGAGGCCTCCTTCTCCTTCAGTACTGTCTTTTCCCTCTTCAAAGCAGAATGAAAATACATTTACTGAAAACTCCTCCTGTGTCTAGTGCTTACAGTAGAAGCAGTGGTTATCCGTAAAGAGTGACAACTAGCTTATGCTTAAAGTGTAATCTCTTGTGATAAGAATAACTTGAAAGCTTACTATTTTACCACAGAAGCTTTAGAAAGTCATCTGGCAAGAATCAAAAAGGTGAAGCCATTGGGATGTCTAATATCTACTGGAACTTCAATGTAATAATAAGTAATAATTATCATAAAAATTATAGTAATGACTAATAATAATTCATGAAAGGAAATGAATGTTTGCTTTGATTTTTATTTTAAATAGAAGACTATGCAACAGATATTTTACACATACTTAGTTACCACTATTTACTTTGAAAAAAAATTTTTTGAAAAAAAAGTTTTTTTAGATGATCTATTATGAAGCAATAATACATACATCTATTTATATCATTTGCTTGACAACTTTTACTGGCCTCCAAAGAGACATTCAAGTCTTCAATGGCATGCGAGAAAAATCCAGTACCTAAAAGAACCAGGTACTCATACTATGGGTATTATTTGGTATTGCTTATTTTGTCTGAGGCAGAACTGAGCTAACATCCAAATTGAAGTCAAAGTTACTGTGATGTTTTCTTCACTCTCCTCACAGTTATGCGCGTGAAGAGGAGCTGAGAACATGCCAGCTGCACGGCACAACGGAGCAAAGCAAAACTTCAATGCGTATGGCACATGCAGAGCTGAAGTGAAATAAGTGTATGGCAAAACACTCAAGGGAGACCAAGACACTGTAGTTTGCAACTCCTCGCTACGCATTCAAAAGATCCATGCATATTTGTGGCTGAAAAGCAATCACAAGAAACTGAAGGTAGAAGTGGAAAAAAGAAAAGACAAATTAACAATTTGAAAACCTTCTTGTGATCCTGAATCACCGTTAAGAAACACAACTTCAAAGAAGTTAGATCTTTCTTCAATCAAATTAGACTCAGCTAAAATAAAAGCTAGCAAATGAAATGTCAGACGCAGAGCTTCCACACTTCCGAGAGGCTCGTAACACTCTCAAATAGAATACAACTCTGGTTTCTCTCTGAAATTTTAATTCTTTGTGCTTAATAAGGCAGGTCTGTGAAGCTGGAGCCTCTTTCTTCTTTTGCCTTATTAGAATCTTTCAAGATGTGAGCATATAAACACATGGAAAAATATGTACTTCAATGCCTCTATTGTTCAGGGCTTTTAAGCTCAGTAATTACACAAAATGACCCTTTATATCTGTCTGACTTGCTCCAGTAGGCATTACTAGCGACATAATGAACAGATTAACGAGAACCCTCAGTTTATTTTTGTGAAGTGAGACTTGAAATTGAGCTTAACAATGTAGCAATTTCCCAGACATCTTGCTTGAATATATTTCATCTTTTTATTGTATGAATGTGGCTACACCGAGTTCGGCAACTCTGAAGGAGGCATTTGGATTTCACAGAGTTGCTGTGAAATCTGCTTCACGTAAAATGGGATGAACCAGGGTTGAACTACACTGTTTGACAGAAGAGGGACGAGAATAGTTTTGTTGTGAAAATAACTTCATGTAAAATAGGATGAAGTGTGGTCCAAAACCCTGTTCCACATCGCAGGCACAAGACCAATGCCTTTTATCCTGTTCCACCCCACCACTTGGGAGCTCAGGCATGAGACAGAATTAACATTTTTCCTAATTTTTGTATAATCCTTATTTTTGCCATTCTTGATATGACAGGACAGTAGATACAAGCAATACTGATGGAAAGCAACATAAAAAGTGATGTGAGCATACAGGCAGTTGGTAAGGCAAGAGGGCCGAGTAATGTTCAAGATGTTTTATTATAGAGAAAACAGTCCTATGAAAGTGGTTAAGGAGAAGAATGACAGATGATAATGGGTGTGAAGGAATTATAGAGATGGGATCATAGAGTGAAGTGGTGGAACTAGAAAAACAGAGTAGGAAAAAGCTGCTATGTTTGTGGCTAAATATAAGGAACTACAAATATGAGTACGTAATGTGCCACGTGCAGTTATGAGGAAAGGTATTCACACATTTCAAATATTATCTCTCTAGCAAAACAAATAATCACATCTTGATAAGATTAGTCTGGTTTCACAAAAGTATACCCAGGAAAAAAAAAAAATTAAAAATTGAGTTTGCAACTAACATTGTATAAAGCAGAAGTATTTTCTCACTTGAAGTCCTTAGATATCACAGAAAACACTTTTCTGTACATCTGAGAAGTAGTTTAGACTGTTAAGTGCATGACTTAGATGTTGCTAGGTGTTCTTTACCTGCGATTTATTACCAAAGGAAATACATCAGTGCCTGAAAACTGGAAATTCACATAGTACACCATAGGACAGAAATATGAAATGCTGGACAAGAGCAGTAAACCTCAAAGTTGAAAATTATTCTTGAAAAAAAATCAATCAGAAGACAATTAATAAATTTTGTTAATGAATCCTGCATCCATATCCCAAAGGGCTTTTCATGTGAAAAGTACTAATAACATTCACACAAAAACTGCAGAAAAAAAACCTTAAGGGCAACTGAGCTAAGAATTTGGGATATGAAACAGCTATACAATAAAAAGATAATAAGCAATGGAAATGTGAAATTAAGTTTGGAAGTTTTTAAACATTTATCATAACGGCAGTATACTCTGAATAACAAACAATGAGCCCAGCAGGGGAAAAAGAAAAAAAAGATATACTTCAATATGTTATAAACCTTCTGAAAATGAAGTCATGCCCTCCAAAAGAAAACCATAAAACTGTCCCAATCCAGCCATACAGACAATTGATACCAACTGCCTTAGAACTGCCCATCAACAAACAGCATTCTCTCCCAAATTCTATCAGAGTATTAGACCCTTTTTTCCTACTGGGGAATCAAACACGGTATGTCTGCTGCCAACGGATTAGGTCCACTTCACAGTGACTACACAAGAGAACTTTAAAGAATGATACTGAGTTGATAGCTGCCATGATAGCCTGTTTCTTATTTGTCTTTACAGGGCTTATTTTATCAAAGGTGTCACTAACTCTGAGGTCTGACTCCTACTGGCCTTTGGTATCTTCTGTTTTTCATTTGCCTTTCAGACTCTTTGTCAGCAAATTCTTCTAACCAGTGCAGGTCTCTATTGTTTGACACTAACATGCTCAAGCCCACTTACCATAAATGTTTTAGAAAATAGAATGGAACACAACTGTTTTTCATTACTGTCATACTGTGCAGAGAAAAACAGCTTATGGTGAAAAGAAAAAAAAAAAGAGCCTCCATAAAGCATTTGAAAATTGACAATTACACAACCAGTAAGCATTAATTGCCTCTCACTTAGGGAAGGTACACAAGCTTCCCCTGTGAAGAGAGCAGACATCCAGTTTCTGTCTTCAGTCTTTTAAAACTGGGAGAAGAGGAGGTTAGGAACAGTCTGTCAGTTCCTGGCTTTCAGCATTGAATTATTAATTTACACAAAATACTACATTAAAAATACCATTAAAACAACCCAAAGCAGCATAGTGATAGTTTAAAGGTTCATGCTTCAGTAGACTGCCAAAACCAATATATGCTATTTAAACATAATTTAATTTTCTTTCTCAGTGTTTTGCTTGCCACTTACTGATCAAAGGTGTCTGCTGAGGTCTATGTTTGCTACCTCTTATGGTTCATCCTGCCCCCTTGTGCCAGAGATTCAGCAAAATCATTCGGAGACCTCGCAGGACACTTGTGAGACAGCACGCTAATGGCTTTCACAGAGGACTGTAACACCACTGAAAAGACTGGGTGGACGTAAAGCCAGGCAGCAAACAGCAATGGGAACAACTCTTATCCACATGTCTTTGAAGACAGGAAAGTGAATAGAGAATATTACTAGCAAAGTAGATTTTCTCATTGCAAGTATTCCGTCTGTTCAAATGTGTGCCCCTGTGAAATTCTCCTGAGTTTTAACACCATCCACTTTAATTTGCTACTACAGCATATCCTACACAGAAAAGCCAGTGAGTTATTTTTCTGGAGTCTACTGCAGTATATTACACACAGAACTAATGTCAGAAAGGGCAAACCCAAGATTTCAAGACCTTATGAATCACTTACGACTGTATTCACACCTCCAAAATTTGTAAGAGAAACAGACATAATTCGGAGCACACTTTTTGGAAAGAGTTAACATTTTAGCCTGACATGAATCCATGTATAATGATTCTTAGTTGACTGCTGCTCCGAGAGGTACTTGTAGTCAAACAGGCAATCACAGTCCCATGCAAAGACGTAACCACTTCTCATTTTCTTTAAACAAAAGACACGTAAGACACATAAGCCTAAGCGATGACAAATTTTATGCCATCGTAGGATTAGTCCTTTTCAGGCTGTCCAAGTATTCATCAAAAAAAAAAATCAGGATTTGTCTGAGACAAAAAATAGTTGCAAAATTTGACCACATCATCAAAGATTTGTTTCATTTCTTGCAGGCGAGAGAGGGGTGCAGCATTCACAGACATACAGAGAATGAAGAGGTGAGGGCACTGCTGCTTCCACCCCATTATACTGTAGCCTGGTTAAGGCAAATTGCTGAACACAGGAATCTTTAACTGTCTGCATAAATTGGATCATGAGGCAAACCCAAGCACAGTGCACGAGTTTGATTCTTACTTTTCTTTGGGGAGTGCCTGAATCACTTGACTAAAAGGCATTCGGAGGGAGATTTCTCTCTGCTGGAGCTGTGCTGTTTGCACAAAATACCAATGCACTTATGGTAACAGAAAGGACAGAGACAGAAAAAATAGTATCTCTTGCATCCAGCAGGCATATCTTTACCATTACATACTGTAACAGCAAACTAGACAAACTAACACCTCCGCCTTACTACAGCATCTTCTAATTTTGGTTAAAATCCAACTCCATCTCCTCTGTTTGTTGTTCTTGTTAAAAGTACATGAAGTGAAAATAATTTGTTTGTTTTCACGGCAAACAAATCGACATTTTCAATTTGTTTTGAGATGCTTTTTTCCCCAAAAAACTTATACAGATGAAACCAAAAAGTCAGTTCTTCACATATTCCTAACAGTGACTGGTTCATTTTTTACATCTTCATTAAGACATCTCCATTGCCATATCAAAACCTTGCTCAACAATTTTAAGCGAGGGCCTTCATTCAATGCATGAGTCACTGAATGATGATGTCTCTTGTGGCCTACATTCAACTGTTTTTGAGCACTAAGAGTATAGCTTTTTAGGTCACTGTACCACGTTTCAGTATTTTTCAGTAAAATAAAAGTGGTCTAGCTCTGACTGTATGCAATTACAATCCTCTATACTTTACAGATCAGTCCTAACTTTTGTAGCATTTGGCAGTTATACAGTATTTTATATATTAAATATATAAAATATATAATAAATATATAATAAATATATATAGTACACATGTATTTTTCTATATGATACATATACCTATCTATATACTAAGTAGTTATCAAACTTCCATTACAGTCAAAGCAATTTATGAGCTGAAGTCATTTCAGCATTTCTGCAAATCCTTCTTGAAAAGAAAATTAAACATATTTAAAGGGTTTTCTTTTCTGTGGTGGTGTGACTGTAAAAAAAAAAGTCCAATTTGCTGATCATAAAGGGCAAGAGATTTAAACTGAACATGAAAGAAGTGCTTTCAAATGCAAATAAATCACCTGAAAATTGAGGCAGGGGTGTGGGGGGCCACAAGCCTTTCAACTTATCTCAGTTACAGATGACATACTATCTAAATGTAACTGGAGAGAATAGCAAACTTTCAAAGAGAAGTAACATTTTTCCAAACTGATGCTTTTTCTTTACAGTTTTCAAGTCCTTGTTAAATCAAATTGTTCTGGAGTCCACTGAGCTTTTGTAATTCTAAGCTTCAGGATCAGGTCTTTGTATTTGTTTAGAGCAGATAGTTATAGACAGTGGTAGGACACTGTAAGTCTGTAGACTTCAAGATCAAAGACCGGCATTTTGCCAGCTGGATGCACGACTGTCAGAGCAAAAAAGTTAGGCAAAATGCAATTCTCTAGTACACGTGAAAATAGTTCCTGCAGTCACAGCTTTGAGAACTTCCAGAGAACCTATGTTTTGAATCAAGATCTTGAAGTATACCACGAGAAGGCAGCTATCTTTATTTCAGGGATGTATCTCTACTTGTAAAAAATGTGGGGTTTGAACACGGTGAGTAGATACTTGAACTGGGCAGTCAACCAGCAATTCCACCTGCACTGTGCATACTTAAGCGCTCCTTTTGACAGTTACAGGCTATCAGTTTCAAAATGTACAAGGATTCTGATTCTGACTCTCCCTCGTGGTTTCATCCTTTTAGTGCTCCCACTGCTGGAGGCAAACAAAAAGATGAATCTTATCTATTATGTTGAGATGCATTTGAGAATGATTAAATCTCCTTTACTCTTTCTCCAGACCTGCAGGCAGAACCCAGGTTTTGCGCTCATCAATACTCTGCCCTTTACAGACAGGGAAAGGACACGTCAAGTTCTCCTGCCCCAATACATCTAGACCACATTGTAACACATCTGAATTTCACTATTTGTTAAGAGATGGAATATAAACTTCAGAAAAATGGGTATTAGCAGTGCTCCTAGAAAGGACTGAATAACTCTCTTGCTTGATGTGACAAACTGAGATACATTTCTAAATCTGTAAAATCAATTTTATTTTCGTTGGCATAAATAAAGGACACGTAGGAGCTGTTCCCATATGAGCTAATGACAGGCAAGAAAACATATCTTGTGGAAAACTGGAGGAGGGAAGTAAGATTTTTTGTAAGCCTGAGCTTTGCCGGGGATCAGCCAGGAGATCACATCCTGTCAACATTCAGTGAACGCTGAGCATACCTGGCTTCTGGATATGTAATGTATAAGTTTGCAGACTGTCTCTTCAGTCCCATGACAAGTATCTGGGTCACTTGTTAGAAACAGAATGGTAAGGGTTGGAAGGGACCTTAAATATCATCTACTTCAAATTAAAACTATCAGATGGTTTCAGGCAGCTATCAACACTGAATTATTCTTCCATACTAGAACAGGTTTTAACAGCAGATGAAATAATTGCAGAAAAGCCAACGGAGAGTATACATGTGGAGAGTATTCATGCCTAATTTCTCCCCATTTAACTATACAAATGAAAATGAAATTTTTTTTTTTCCTCTTTTTTATCTCTTTTTCAGAAGCATGTTTTTGCTATGGAAGGGTCCTGTTGAAAAGCAGAGTCAGGTGTATATATATATATATAAATCAGGTACTCTGCTTTTGAACAGAAACAATGTCAAGCTTAGGTAACCGTTTGATTTGTTACAGCTTGGCCCCTACCCTCACTCTCCCCACCCCCTTCAAATATCATACACTACATTTATGTGGTTTGGTAAGGGAGAAAGGCATTTGATTAAGAAAATCCTATACCAAGCATGCTCTCTCTCCTCTCCTACCATGCTTCTCAAGGTGCGGTGATTTGACACCAAGGTCACCATAAACACGTGAACGCTGAAGAAACATGGTTTAAATTCCAGTGATCACAAAACCAAGGGTATGGTAGGTAGACTGTTTCTGAGAACGAATGATCAAACTGATTGTTTGAAGATCCAGTACTGATGTGGATCTTCAGAACTTGATTCTGGTTTGAAAGTCTAGATATTCAGCCACACTAGAAGCTGTTACCTCCTGAAGTTGTACTTACATGGGTCTAGAGTTAGTAATCTGCAAGTTATGTAATGATGATTCTTTTCATTGTCAAAAAGTCACCTATGTAGTTACTGAACAAAAGGATAAAAAACCAACCAAAACAAAACCCCCAAACAGTTTCCAGTTCTGACTTTGTGCAAATAAGTGGAAAAAACTAAACTTACTTGCAGGAAATTTTTGTGCGATCGGCCACCATAGTCCACTGCTGCTGATTCGTTGAAACTTCAATGTAGTAGCTGTAGCTCCGATCATCACAGTCCCAAAGTAGCAACCTACGTATGAAGAAGTTGTTGAGTGGCAAATAAAATAAACATTAAACCAAGATGCTTAAGTTTTCCAGTCGTTTGATTCCTCCACTCAGTTCTTTATAAATTTCACTGTTTCTTGTAGAATGTGCCTCTAACGCTCAACAAGTTCTTTACTGTTTCTGTCATCTCAAACTTCAGTGTCTCTATTCTTATTATCCTAAGGCCAGTAATAGACTTACAGGCTTATATATAATTCCCGTCTTACTCTTACTAGCATTAATTTATTACATTCAGCCAACTACTTTTAATCTGTTTGAAAGTCAATAAACAAACCAATTTATTTGGCATGTGGCACTGCCTGCTTTAAACCTGAACCAAAGATCTGTTTGGAAAGGTCAGTGTAAAAGGGGAAAGAAAACAGATTCTGGTGACTAAAAAGATTACACTGTCTTCTCAACTGCACTCTCCTTTTTCTGACAAATAAATCAGAAATACTAAATAAAAAATGCAAGTAGGAAAATGGGAATTCCCAGTCCTCGTTCATCATAATATAAGGAAAAAGGCAATGAACTCTTGACCGAATTGCTAAAAAGACAGGAGAAAAAGGAAGAAAACAGAGGTCTCAAGAACTTCCATACTCATTCCAACCAACATGCACCTCCTCAGGAAGGGCACTAAATGATGTATTGAATGACGTTCAATTTCCACACTCATCTCACAGAAAGTAAGATCTCAAGCATCAGGGATGTGATTTAACGCAAGCATAACATTCTCAAAAACCATTGAGATACATGCACTTAAAGATACCCAGCACAGAATGCCTTCTTTAGCAAAAACCATGAAAAATTCTATCCAGCATGTTTGCAAAACAATATGGAGCATCATTTTTTAACAATGAAGCATCCACAAATGAAAAGAGGGTATTTACACAACTTAAGGGGGCAAGAGACTGGCCAGAACAGAGGCAGACACTCTGCAGTTTCTTCTTTAGAAACAGTTAAATGTTGGCCATATTTTGATTAATAGTTGTGGTTTTGCCAACATTTTACATAAAATCCTTGGCTGGTGTCACTCCACTGCTTAGCAGAGTACAGTTCAGAAAAATTAACTGCTGTTCTTCCTATTTTCATATAAACTTAATGACATATTTGACATCAAAACCAAAATTTCAAAAATATTTTCTATTTGAGTTAGAGGTGACTGGAGGCAAAACCAGCTTTCTGCATTTACCACTCTCTGAAATACTGCTCTCTCATCAACCTACCCAAAGGTAGGTTGAATTGCAATATTTTAAGTGAAGAATCCACATTATACCTGTCATGGAAAATTAAGTTTGCTAATTTTGTTTTTGTTAAAGCTCTTACTCTCTGAATCCTTACTCAACACACCAATGGAAAATAAATACTGCAATATATTGGCTGTTACCAACTGCTGCTGTCTCTTAATCCTCAGGCTCTTGTCAAAGTTAACTAACACTTACTAGAATTACTGCTTAAATCTGACTGTTCATTACAGAAGCAAATGAATCTGCTGCAGTCAAATAACCAATGCACAGCTAGCTATCCAAAACAGCTATAACTGCAGCAATGATCTAAATGAGAATAACTACAGCCACATGCACACAGAAGTGCAAATGCCAAGTAATACAGATAACCTGGGCAGGTATCAGGAGGATGGGGCCGGAATCTTTTCAGTGGTGCCCAGCGACAGGACAAGGGACAATGGGCACAAACTGAAGCACAGGAAGTCCCATCTGAACATGAGGAAGAACTTCCTCCCTCTGAGGGTGACGGAGAACTGGAACAGGCTGCCCAGAGGGGTTGTGGAGTCTCCTTCTCTGGAGATATTCAAGACCCGCCTGGACAAGGTCCTCTGCAGCCTGCTGTAGGTGACCCTGCTTCGGCAGGGGGGG
>Ga0065711_1049263_pt1 | contig 11392 bp, 9 predicted proteins | sample Hoacrofraction12_FD_59098 | JGI IMG/M metagenome (GOLD analysis project Ga0065711, IMG submission 59098) | Hoatzin crop microbial communities from Cojedes, Venezuela - Epithelial fraction 12 v2 (version 2) | ecosystem: Host-associated > Birds > Digestive system > Esophagus > Crop | place... | reverse complement strand
AGATATTCAAGACCTGCCTGGACAAGGTCCTGTGCAGCCTGCTGTAGGTGACCCTGCTTTGGCAGGGGGGTTGGACTAGATGACCCACAGAGGTCCCTTCCAACCCCTACTATTCTGTGATTTTTTGTGTGTTTATTTTTTTCAGAGTGGACAGACTTAACTATGGAAGAAAAGAATGATTGAAGTTCAGGGAAAATTTCCCGTAAATTCAACCATTCATCACTGCAGGTACAGTTGCATGTCATCCAAAAATTGTGAAACAGCAATAAATCAAAAAAATTAAAGTACAAAATACTCATGTAAGAATAACACATATGTAACCTACTGTAAGTAAATGAAAAGACTATGAGATATATACTGTGATCCTATATTCACATATTGCTAGAAACAACTCAGGGCAGGCAAATACTGGAAAAAGTCCAGGAAAAGCTACCCAACAAAACTAAATTTTTGCAATCTGTCTCCAAACTAAAATAAATATAGACAGTGAGAACTACGAAAAAAGCCATCTGCTAACTATTGAACATACGGTCCACAGAGTCAGTATTGTACAAAGGCAGTTAATTAACTTTTATTTTATTTTCTGTTTGGTTCCCAAAGATTTGAACTTTCTTCTGCTTAAATGAACCTCAAAATATCGAGCAAACTTAAGATCATAGAAACAAATTCTGATATGATAGAATAATTTTATTTTATTTATTTCTTTTTTTCCAATAGGACTTTATATCTTCCAGAAAGTCCATGGAAAAGTGAGTCCATATTCTCATCAGCTTTTATATTTCTTATTACTATTTTCTGAGTTTGTTTTGAAGATATATAGTTTTTCCAGCAGAATCTTCCTTCTTATTTTCTACCATTTGCAAAACACAAAAAGAATTAGTGAGGAGCTTAGACACATCAATCTGCCTTCTTAAATGAACATATCTCCACTCCTTTCTCCTACCTCACATTCCAGTTTCTACTTGATGATAAGAATCCAAATAAGTATTTTTTTCTAGCACAAAACTGCACTTATATGAACACACTGCCCTTAATTTGAGCATGAAGATTTGATTTTATTCAGCTGATTTTCAAGAGGAGAGTAAGAAAAATATTATTACCGATTATACATGAAATGGTTAACCAAAACTCAGGGACTTTTTTGATTTTTTGAACTAGTTCCTACTGAGCCAGCTAATGTTATCAAGGAAAGTGTTCATACACAAAGAATGTACCACGTTATTTTTCTCCCATTAGCAAAAAAAAAAAAAATAGAAAAGAAAAAAATGAAGCAGCAAATGGTTGACTCACTTATATCCCTGAATTTGGTTAATGAGGTGAATAAAGTACCAACAGATTTTGTTCATATACAAGATTGTTCCGTACACTCATATTCAAAGACTACTCTTTATTCTCAGCAAATTCCTGATTATATTTGTACATGTCCCTGTTTTGAGTAAGGCACATGTTTAGGTTGGTAGCCCCGCTTTCATTTTGTACAAATTAATCCAAGCAAGGTATTACTCTTAAATACACAGGTATCAATGAGATTTAAAAAAATCTATGATAGCTGTGCAGAGGCTGTTCAGAGGTTCAGCAACGCATTAGTGGTTGTAACTGACATGCAGGGTGTGATACACCTTTTGGGACAGAGCATTCCCAGACAAAATACTAAGCATTGATACGATCAAGGGTCTTGCTTGACCTGCTATAGCTCACTTCTCCCTTTTGGTCAAGGCATTATAAGGTGATAACCTGTCATTTCAGTAGTACCTCTATAGATTCTAGCCTCAATGTCAAAGATTGGCTGTAAAAGTCCAGAACAACTTTGCTGGAGAATCTGCAAAAACTGATATGTTTGTTAGTTTACCTGATATCAGAATCTGCAAAGAAAGAAAATAAAGATCTTGAAAGAACTGTCAAAATTTTGGGACTGGTTCCTCAGTCTCCAAGCCTGAATGAGAAATGGGAATTGCTAAGGCACTATCAATCATATTTGAGAAGTCATGGTAGTTCGGTGAAGTTCCCACTGACTGGAAAAGGGGAAACATAGCCCCCATTTTTTAAAAGGGTGAAAAGGAAGACCCGGGGAACTACAGGCCAGTCAGTCTCACTTCTGTTCCTGGAAAGATCATGGAGCAGATCCTCCCGGAAACTATGCTAAGGCACATGGAATATAAGCAGATGACTGGTGACAGCCAACATGGCTTCACTAAGGGCCAATCACGCCTGAAAAATTTAGTGGCCTTCTGTGATGAGGTTACTGTGTCGGTGGGTAACAAAAGAGCAGCTGACATTATCTACCGGGACTTGAGCAAAGCATTTGACACTGTCACACATGAAATCTTTGTCTCTAAATTGGAGGGACAAGGATTTGATGGATGGAGCACTCAATTGACAAGGAATTGGTAGGATGGTAGCACTCAAAGAGTTGCAGTCAACAGCTCGACGCCCAAGTGGAGGCCAGTGACAAGTGGCATTCCTCAGGGGTTAATGTTGGGATGATCTCTCTTTAACATCTTTGTCAGAGACATGGACAGTGAGATTGAGTGCATCCTCAGCAAGTTTGCTGACAACACCAAGCTGCGTGATGCAGTCGACACACTGGAGGAAGGGATGCCACCCAGAGGGACCTTGACAGGCTTGGGAGGTGGCCTTGTGTGAATCTCATGAAGTTCAGCATGGCCAAGTGCAAGGTTCTGCACATGGGTCAGGGCAATGCCAAGCACAAACACAGACTGCATGGAGAATGGATTGAGAGCAGCCTTACCGAGAAGGACTTGGGGGTGCTGGTGGATGAAAAGCTGGACATGAGCCTACAGTGTAGACTCGCAGCTCAGAGGCCAACCATATCCTGGGCTACATCAAAAACAACATTGCCAGCAGGCTGAGGGAGATGATTCTGCTCCTCTACTCTGCTCTGGTGAGACCCCACCTGGAGTCCTGTGTCCAGCGCTGGAGCCCTCAGCACAGGAAAGACTCCTGTTGAAGCAGGTCCAGAGGAGAGCCACAAAAATGGTCAGAGGGCTGAAGCACCTCTCCCATGAGAAAAGGCTAAGAGATTTGGGGCTGTTCAGCCTGGAGAAGAGAAGGCTCCAGGGAGACTTTACAGCAGCTTTCCAGTACCTGAAGGAGGCCTATAAGAAAGATGGAGGGGGACTCTGTCCAAGGGCATGTAGTGACAGGACAAGGGGTAATGGCTTCAAAATGAAAGAGGATAGATTTAGATTAGATGTACGGATGAAATTCTTTACTCTGAGGGTGCTGAGGCACTGGAACAGGTTGCCCATAGAAGCTGTGGCTGCCCTCTCCATGGAAGTGTTCAAGGCCCAGTTGGATGGGACTTTGAGCAAGCTGGTCTAGTAGAAGGTGTCCCTGACCATTGAGAGGAGAGGGAGGGTTGGAACTAGATGATCTTTAAGGTCCCTTCCAACCCTTAGCATTTTATGATTCTGTGTTTGTATGAATGACAAGTCTGGACTGTTTTGGAAATCTGACTAGACATTTACCTACCCTTCTAACCATGTATGTGCGCAAAGTTTTTTATAACTATGTCTTCCAGAGCTGAATGGGTATAATATCTATAGTAATATAAAACAATTGGATAGATAAAATAGCTAATAGCTGTAAGCGCCTGAGTCTGCAGTATGTAAAGATGCTTACTACCTTCTTTAGCTAGTAAGCCAACATCTCGTCCCCAATAACACTATCACAAGTGCTTTAGGATGTGTTTATAGATTTTCTGAAGTCAGATGTATTAAAACTACCTTGAAGCCATGAATGGAAGCTCCCTCACAACATGGTTTTCTGATCAGGTGGAATGTGAAACATTTTTAGCAGATTACTGCAATTTCAAACTGTTGATTCAATGGCAAAATTAATACAAGTGATTTTTTAAAAAAATTTACTACTACCAAAGTTTTTGTGAAGCTCTTCAAGTGACACAAAAAATAAATATGACTTGACCACAAAATCCTGTTTATCTGTACATTTTATAAAAATGTTTTAAAGAAAATATTTTTTTTCTGAAGGGAAAAGGCAATAATAGCACATTGTTCTTTCTTTACTATTTTCCACTAATTTTCTGTTCTCGCAGGCTTTATAGTAGTTAATGCCATGTTTAAAAGATGTCTTTCAGTTTTTAAAGACCAAAGCTCAACTGTGCTTTTTCATACCACATTACTCATTGATAGGCATCTACTACAAAAGAGAGAAAAAGTATTTGTGCTTCATATCTGTCTACAACATTTAAAAAAAAAATTTTACTGCTCCATTTAGTGGGAGCCTATTTGTTTCACTGTCATCAAAATTGGCAACAAAAATATTTCTAGTGTAGAAAGAGAAATAATAACTAAACCAATCAAATCTGGAAAGAAACAGGTAAGAAATAGTCCTGAGTTATGTGATATTCACAGAAGCTTAGCTTATTGTGGTTTATTTTTTTTCTATATGAACGATTTTTATTTTGGTTTAATTTTTTCAAATATTATGGAACAGGCTTCTCAGACACCACACACATAAAAAAGGGTCATCAAATTCTATAGACAATGGCTGCTCGATCCCTTATACCACAAGTACAAGATGTGGGGCAAACAGGGTTTGGTGTATTCAAAAACACTTTCAGACTTACTTTAGTGTTCTGTAGGAGATAAATAATTTTTCTGGTCTCCCTTAAGGTTTCCCACTGCATCTGCTAAATTGCACCATATTTTGCTGAATGTCACAGAAAAGTGAAATAAATTAAGAAAAGATGCAAAACAAACACACACAAAAAAAACACCAAAGCCAAACATCCTTCATGTTTGATGGTTCCTGCTTTCATAGCATAACACTTGGAGTTTCATAAAAGCACAAAACAAGACAGGGAGATGTACCATCTTCCTGAAGTGTTTCCTTCAACACCTGTTCATAGGACACATTGAATCAGTTTCAGCAAAAGAAGAGAAAGACCTACACAGGAGTAGAGACATTTAAGGCAGCTTGCTCAAAAGTTGTTCCATGACCTGAATTTAGAAATATTTCAGCAATTATACAAATTCACATTAAATTTTTAAATGTCACACATTGCCGGTTAGAAACATTTTTTTTTTTTGTAAAAGAAAATATTTTTCTGAAACAAATTTCAGAGGACTTGTCAGAGTGTTGAAAATCCTATCAGACTTGCTCGTATTTGAGACTAACTCCACAGTTTCTCACAGTCATAGAATGATAAAATGCTAAGAGTTGGAATGGACCTTAAAGATCATCTGGTTGCAACCCCCTTGCCATGAGCAGGGACGCCTTCCACTAGACCAGGTTGCTCAGAGCTCCATCCAAACTGGCCTTGAACACTGCCAGGGAGGGGGCAGCCACAGCTTCTCTGGGCAACCTGTCCCAGTGTTTCACCACCCTCATGGTGAAGAATTTCTTCCTAATATCTAATCAAAATCTATCCTCTTTTAGTTTAGAGCTGTTCCCCCTTGTCCTATCACAACACATCCTTGTGAAAAGTCCCTCTCCATCCTTCCTGTAGGCCCCCTTCATGTACTGGAAGGTTGCTATAAGGTCACCCTGGAGCCTTCTCTTCTCCAGGCTGAACAGCCCCAACTCCCTCAGCCTGTCCTTATAGGAAAGGTACTCCAGCCCTCTGATCATCTTCGTGGCTCTCCTCTCGATCCGCCTCAACACATCCATCTCCTTCCTATGATGGAGGCTCCAGAGCTGGACAGAGTACTCCAGGTGGGGTCTCACCAGAGCAGAATAACGGGGCAGAATCACCTTCCTCAACATGCTAGACACGCTTTTCTTGATGCAGCCCAGTATCTGGTTTGCTTTCTGGGCTGCAAGTACACATTGCCGGCTCATGTTGAGCTTCTCATCCAGCAGTACCCCTATGGCAGCATGGCACAATAAGTTACAGCAGTCAAAAATCAAGCAAAAGAAAGCAAAAGAAAAGCAGACAGAAGCAGAAGCAGAAGTACTTTACTGAGTATCCATAACATTTTTATATTCCCTTGTCCCCCACCCCCAGAATCTCATTGGTGAGGGTCTCTTGGCCCGCGGTTCCTTTGTTCTTCTGATTGATCACCTCGCGTTGTTCACCTGACCTTCACGCTTGGCTAGGAGTTAGGGTCTTGCATCCTGTTTCTTTGTTCCTTTCCTCCTTTTCTTCAACCACAGCTGCACAATATTTTTTGCTCAAGGATATAGCTGAAATTCATCAAGATTGTCAAGGCCGCCTGTGGCCCAGCCGACTCCCACATACTCCCAATTCCTTTTTGTCAGGGCTGCTCTCGAGCCACTCTCCACTCAGCCTGTACTTGTGTTTGGAATTACCCTGACCCACGTGCAGGACCTTGCACTTGGCCTTGTTGGACTTCATGTGGTTCACGCAGGCCCACATCTCCAGCCTGTCAAGGTCCCCCTGAATGGCATCCCTTCCCTCCAGCATATCAACTTCAGCATGATTGCATTGAATTGTCTGAAAAATTAATTAAAGAGGATGGATTTTATTGGATCCTTTTCTGTAAAAATTAATTTTGTTATTGATTTTAAACACAGGCTGGAGTAAATCTTATATATTTAAGGAAACAAAGATGTCAAAGCCAATTTTACAGAGACTCAGGTCAAAAGTCACTAGTGCCTCCTGGTTGCCATGTGTTGCCTCCTAGGTTTAGGATGTTTATGTTTGTACCTTTATATGACTTCAGAAGGGTTATCTCCATGAAATGCCTACGAATTCTAAACTTCCAACTGGTGAAAAAAAATATTCCTTTCATTTACTTACATAATACCTGGCTGCCGTAACAAAGCAATTTCAGTTATTTATCTGGCCAATATCACTGGAAAGATACCTTTTTAGCTGTCCAATTTTGAGATTTATTTGGGTCAAAGTATATTTTGAAAATATAGTTTCAACATATTTTAATAAGCTATTTAAGTTCTGAGCCACATCTTCAGAAAATCCTACCTTTGAAAGACTAAATTTAAAGATTGCATGCTAAAGCTCAGAAAAATGTGCAAGAAAGGCTAAAGAAAGGATAAAGGTAAGGAAAGTAACAAAAATACAAAGAGAAATGGTAATGGAATGGCAATAAATGACAGAAATAAAATAAGATTATATATATGTGTATATATGTACAAAAATACATTCTGCTATAAGACGATGGAAGCAGAAGGGAGAAATGGAAGAATTAAAAAAAGGAAAAATTAATGAAAATGAAGTAGCCATCAGAAGACAATAAAACACAGCAGAAATAGTATTCTACTAGGTATAGTAAAGTGAGCAGGTTTCAGAAGCACAGCTGAGTGTCACGGGAAGTAAATAAGAATGCAAAATTATAACTTAAGGTGCTGAAACAATAAGCAACCTTTTATATCAAAGCTCACACTTCTCAGAAACATCTGTACCTGGCTGAGGTATCAGAGAAATGGTATGTATAATATTTGCATTCCTGGGGTGCATGTTGATCTTAGTCACAATTCATAGGTATTTTAATTTGGTATCCTTGAGTTTTTTATACCTCAGGGATAAAACTTCTGTACTAAGCCTGATGTATCGGGGTGCTGATCTCTTCTCCCTGGTATGCAGTGACAGGATGTGTGGGAATTGTTCAAAGCTGCACAATGTGATGATTAAACCAGTTGTTAGGAAGCATTTCTTTACTGAGAGGGTGGTCAAACACTGGAACAGTCTTCCTAGAGAGGTGGTCGATGCCCCAAGCCTGGTTTAAGAGGCATTTGGACAATGCCCTTAATAACATGCTTTAATGTGATCAGCCCTGAACTGGTCAGACAGTTGGACTAGGTGACTGTTGTAGGTTCCTTCCAACTGAAATAGTCTATCCTAAGTCCAAAGATTTTGAAGGGCTACCCAATTATTCAGCAAAACCTGCATACTGTTGTTCTAATTTCAGGTTGTTGAAACTAAACTAATACAAATATTGTATGAATACTGGCTTTTTTATTAAAATAGTGTCTGTGGTGGTCTCCAGCAAGTGGTTGCTTTTATGTTTTGTAGTAATCCCCATACTCAACTGAAAAAACTCCATCAAACAATTTTCAAAAATCATCCCCTTTTTTCAGGTTTTCTGACTTTGCAAAGAAAGCAAGTACATATTTCATACATACAACTTCACATTTCTGTTAATTTAATAACGGAAAAGAACAGAAGAATGAATGAACAGTTGAATGTCCTTCTTCATTTTCTCTTCCCCTTAAAAAATTATACCAAGCTTCCTGAATGTGTTTTCAGAAAAGTATTTCAAATAATTTGCATATGGCAATAGAACACAGAAAAAAAATTTTCCTTGGTTTTTAACATGTAGTAATTGTAACCATATTATATGCTATGAAGCATTCCTTTCCATGTTGCTGTTGTTTTACCTTCTAAGTGGTTCCTTGAATTTTGTTCAAGCCACTGAGGAATCAAAATACAACTCTAGCTAATCTTTGAAACTCACATGGAACGGCTGGTAATGACATCTGGATTTATGCTTTTGAATAGTGGGCTATTTTCACAAATTACCTTCAAATTCCTTCACAAAGAGACAAACATTTCAAGTCCTATCTCTATGACAAGCAGAATGGCTCACTGAGAACATTGTATTAACCCCTCTTAAATTAAGCTCTGCCATTTGTGAGTCTTGGAATTGCTTTTAGGGAAGGGAAGTCCATAACCAACATTGTGTTGTGTGAAACAGCAATTTAACGAAAAAAGTTAGATATTTTGAAGGTAGGTGAAAGAAGCACCACTTAGTGAGCTTTCTGAAGTAAATATAGAACAGCTTGAATGCAACAGGAAAAGCTGAACATATTTTAAGAGAAATCTATGTTTTTGCAACATAACTGCAGAGAAGAAAAAAGGAAAACAAGTTTGGTGTTTTTTTGGAAGGATTCATTTTGCCTTTTTTACATTTGTCAGTGTGGTTTAAATAAAGGTTCGGGAAATGGAATATTGCAGAAATTGAATATATTAAAGGCTTCTAATGATTTTCATTATATAATCTTGTGGTACATGTTAGGTTCTGCAGAGGTTTGGAAAATGGATTTACTAGGAAAATATATGTAGGGCTATTTCTTTTTTTCTTAAATGGATGGATTCTATTGGATGATAAATAAATAAAATAAATTTTTGCTTTGATAATGATGAAACCATTCATTTCCTTTATTTTAGGCTAGGGGTTTTCTTTCAATATAAATGACTAGGGTTCAAATTCAGGAAGGAGTCTTCTGAAGTAATTTGTGCTGCCCTGTGCTTATCACTACCCACATTCTGAAGTACTTTGCTGATGGGAGACCCAAAAGTCTCATTAAAAGTTTAGGGAAGTCTTGGATCATAACCACAGCTGACAGAGTAGCTCCATAATGGATGGATTTTCATAGGAATTGAGTTATTATCCAGCCAACCCATACCCCACTAACAGAAATCTAGACCACAGAATTATATATTGCAAATTGTAAGAGCTAGGCTTCCTTTGTATTACAAGCACAGAAGGAAGGAAAAGTGGCTGCTTATTTCTTGCTTTATTTTATCTTTTTTTTTTTTCAGAAACTATGTAAAAATGAAGAAAATTGTCCTTATATTAGAAATTCTGTCTTAGATCTAGCCTCATTTCACCTAATTTCAGACATATTAGTTAGGAACTTGAGGACCATAAGCACCTTTTATAATATTTGAAGAAGTTTTACCTTACACAGAGTGGTACAACTCTCACCCCCACCCCAAGGCTGATTGCATATCCGAAATGCATCCTTACATGCACTTGACCATACGATATACTTCTAAGTCTCAGTGAATTTAAATTTCATAATTACATAACTTGATTTTCTATTGTCTACAGACCAAAGGTAATCTGAAATGCGGTTGCACAAAGCATCATAACATCATACCAAAATAAAAGAGTATAATATACTCACTTTACCTAGGATAGTTACAATACGGCAAATAAATGCACAGGCTGTCTCACACTGGTGTACAAGTGGGTTGTGGGTTGTGAATTTCATTTAAAAAATTTACAAATAAGAATGAAAGAAGAGTCAATATTCTGAACAACTTGATACAGAAGACCTTAACGTACTATTGAATTCCAGACTCACTCCCCCAAACCCTATAAAAAGTAGCCTTTTTTGTATCACAAGATTATTATAATTTTGAGAAAAATACCTAAAATCTAAAACTATGTGCATATAATACTCCTATTAAAAAGTGTCAGCATTAATGTTTAAGAGAAAGATATGTTGGGATCAGATGTCTGGCATATTGTGGAATTATAGATTGCCTATGAACTACCAAGTAGCTCACTTCTGCCCTCTGTATACAAGGGCAAATCCCACAGAATAGCTGTAGTATATTTTAAAGGGATATATATGTCCCAGAGAATGACTGTTGACCCCTAAAATGTATTAAATATTTTAAAAAGTGATTTAAGAAAAGATAAAATGAGTTTGCATCCATTAATGCTTTACCTGATTAATTAACACTGTGTCAAGCTACAAGACAATAATAAAATTACTTTAGAAGATAACAGTATTTTGCATTTTATAAATTGTTTTTTTTAAGATTAAACAAAAAATATTACATAGTCTATCCCAAAAGTAGACTCGGATTTAGTCCCTTGTACTTAAAGGAATATACTATTGAATCTAAGGAGAGTTTTAACTGATACCTTTGGAAGAACTTGGCCCAAGTTATACATAATTTTGCTCTTTTCCTTTCATTGCTAAAGCACAAACTCTGGGTGACTTGAGAACAGGACATGAAGGCATTTATAATTTAATTAAGGAACTAAAATGTAACAATAAGTAAAATATATCTGTAACAGAAGCCTCATTTTGCAGGTGGCTTATAACTTCCAGATACAATCTAGAAAAACCCTTCTGCATGCAAACCTCAATCTGTCTTGGCATACTTCTCAAATTTTTATTCAATCTTTGAAAAAACATCTTTTTTGCTGGTTAAATTGTAAAGACTTTTATGAGCAAAGAAATGTAAACTAGCTCAGTAAAGCTAAAGTCTTAGCTGATCATTCTTTTTCTTCTTTGGACAGCTGAGTAGTGTCCTAATAATACTCTGACTTCTTTTCTCCCCCCCTGGTATAGGTGGTGGCTGAAATCAGATGTAGAAAAATATCACCACATTCATGTACATTCAAAGCATACATTCAGAGTATACGTAGAGGACAAGGACCACAGTGAAATCAAGACTTCTTGACTGCTACGTACTGTGAATTGACCACTTTCACAGAATCACAGAATCACAGAATCACAGAATAGTAGGGGTTGGAAGGGACCTCTGTGGGTCATCTAGTCCAACCCCCCTGCATAAGCAGGGTCACCTACAGCAGGCTGCACAGCACCTTGTCCAGGCGGGTCTTGAATATCTCCAGAGAAGGAGACTCCACAACCTCCCTGGGCAGCCTGTTCCAGTGCTCCG
>Ga0065711_1049262_pt1 | contig 11393 bp, 5 predicted proteins | sample Hoacrofraction12_FD_59098 | JGI IMG/M metagenome (GOLD analysis project Ga0065711, IMG submission 59098) | Hoatzin crop microbial communities from Cojedes, Venezuela - Epithelial fraction 12 v2 (version 2) | ecosystem: Host-associated > Birds > Digestive system > Esophagus > Crop | place... | reverse complement strand
CCCCCCCCCCCCCCAGTCTGCTGAAATCCTGGTGTTCACAAAACAAAACAGACTACTGAGGGCAGATTCTGGTCTTGGCACTAACTCTGGCCACTGGTCAGCAAGAACAAAGTAAATTAAATCACAGTTACTTTCTGCTGTAAGGATGAAAACCAGCAGGCAATGTAAACCCATCAATTCACAGCAAGGACTTTAAAGACACCAGCAACTGTAAAATGTTCAGCCTTGGAGCTGTAAAACACATCTTCATTTCCAAGACTGGCAAAAGCTCTTCATCTTACTGTGTTCTCATCACAGATGTTTTTGCCCCTCCGAGTTTCTTTTATCTTATTAGATTTTAGCTCCCATTATAGTTAGGACAATTTTGCAATGGGGCAAAATAATTAGTTTGCATCAAAGAAAGGTTTCTTGAAACGTAACACTAATGAGTTTCATCTGCCTGATTAGAGGGCTTTGCTTTTAGCAACATTTGGTACAAAATTTTGTTTCAGAGAAATATAATGTTATAAGGATATTCAAGGCTAAAAGCATTAGCTAAACAGTAACCAGGATAATGGACAAAAGATTAGGGTGGTAAACTGTGTGCAGACATATATAACTGAATATTGACAGGAGGATGCAAGTGTAGACCAGAACAGGTTAATGAAGATTTAACAAAGATGTGTTTGTGCAAGCAAAGCTTGGTACAACTCACAATAGAATATTTAGTGAACTAATACTACACCTCCCACCTGTTCACAATGCTTTTAGGAATTATATGGAAAAGACTAGGGATGGGAAAAGACAGTACTAATTTTTAGAAAGAAAAGATGGACAAAAGTTAATTCTGGATGCTTCAAACTAATTTTTAATATCTGGCAAACTATATTTGCTTATTTTTAAATCTCTTTTTAGTCAAGAACAAATTGTGTTTAATCAACTTTGTTTTCTATTGATGGGAGAATTGCTCCAGAGGACAAAGGGGACGAAACAGATTCAGCGTTTCTTGCTTTTATTAAGCTTTTTCCCCCCACCCACTTTCTCTTACCCTATTAGTACAAACAATTAAGACAATACAGTCTAGAAAGGATTTCTTGACAGGTGAGTGAAAATTCACCTGAAAAATGGTAAAAGCAGTTATCAGAGATCTGCTGGTACATTGGGCATAGTGCACCATAAATGACTTCTGCATAGACATGTGCTGTGTCATTTGCAAATGACAAACACATGACACAAGCACATATAGTAGAATATAAGGGAACTCCTTCCTGTGGTTACGTCTCCCTCCATAAACCTCTCCACCACACACACAAGACTGGAAATGAAGACGGGGTGTTAGGAGAGGGCAGGCCTAAGCTGCTGTCAGGAGCAGCTCCGTTTGAGAGAAGGCCAAAAGCTCACATTTGGACAAGGATGTGCTTTCATACAATGCTCTCTGTCTGTGGCCAGACAAAGAAACCACTTTAAATTTGTGACTATGCTCTCCAAACCACGCAGGCAGACGCTTGAGCACTACAACTGAACAGGCAGTCACTTCTGGCTGGTGGAAAATACCTAATCCAGATCTGCTGCTGAATCGCATCGCAAGGCACCAAGGGGTTATGTGGGTTAAGGTGGTTAAACACAAAAAAGCCTTTGGATAAGCTGAAAACTGAATTCAAACCTCTTTTATCCCTTTCTTCTGTTTTGATAAGGTTTCAACTTGAACTTTACCACTTTTTGTCAAAATTATCGTGACCTGCAACAGGCAACACTGAAACATTGACAGTTCTATTGTTTTGCCAACCTAACACAGGAATTTATATTAAAAAAATGAAAATAAAAGCTCATTTCAAACACCCATGTGTCCTTTTCCTCTGATGCCATGCACATACTGCACCTGTGCATAATCCTTCTCCTGCTGGCCTTGTGCAACAGGTCAACAACAAACAAAAAGACTGTGCCTGTTATTCATAAGCTTTTTGTTATCTCTCGGAAGAAAAGGGCCCAGAGCATGTGTGGGAAGGAAAAAGCTCTGTTTAATTTAATTAAGTTTACTTCTTTCAAGTCCGAGTAAACTCGGGGATCAGCAGAACAACTGGTTAATTAAATCATTACAGTAGTTCCTTTACCCAATAAGGGCAACGACATCATGCTGTGTCACAGTCAGTGTGTTCTTCCAAAAAAGTACGCTCAACCTTTACACCGTGGATCAAAAATAAGTCTACAATGCAGAGGGTACTGCAGTATTAAGAGCTCTTCTAATGCAAACCATAATAGCTGTGGAGTAGCGCTGTGATTGTTTTCAACAATTCCATCTTGAGGGTTGTCTCCAAGTCTGTTGGTGGAAGTTAGTGATAACATTACAATGAAAGATACGATCCTGATCCTTAAGTTCATCCTGAGAACACTGGTCTCAGAGGGAAGCGAGCAGGGTGGGCTCCAAGACACACTCAAACAGATGGTGCCCCAACATGGTGCTGGATGCTGCCCTTACCCATCTGCTCTGGCATCCAGGAAGGCTGGCGCAGAAGGAAGGCTGCGAGAAGTTTGCCTCTCCTGGCTACACCTGGCTGCTCTCGGTGGGTTTGTCCCTTGTACCCGTTAAACACGCGCACTGTGCAGGGATCGGCCTGGGCAACTCCAACCCCACTCCAGAGCAACTCCATGCTAGTATCTTCTGCACCTACCTCCCACCTCCTTTCATGAGTCGTCAAAACCCTTCCAAGAGGAGGAAAAGTGAAAGGATAAACGTTCCCTTCATTTGGGCTTGGGACTTTCCCACATGAACATCTCACACTGCACAATGCCGATACATTCAGGTCCCTCCAACACTTCCCTTGGACCTACGTCATTTGCCAGTTCTTAGCCAATTCCTCGTGTTTCTTTTTATCCATTACAAATGTCTTCCATCTAAAGAGCTCACAAAGCTGGAGTCCCTCCTTGCTCTTCTATGTTTTCACCATTCATTTTTCCCTTTCCCATTACTCCAGCCCTTTCTATCCTCTATTTCTCCTCCTTCCATTCAGCCATTCTAGTAGCCTCATCCCAAATGACAAAACGGAGTTATCTTGCGTTTTGTTTATTCCCACCTAAGCTGAAGTGTTTCTCCTTCCTTTCCACTCTCTTAACTCATGAAATCAATCAGCCTGGCGCAAACTCAAAACATCTTCCCCTGGTTCCTGTGCTCAATAAGGAAACTCTGATATTGGGTAAAAGAGTTTGTGCACTACAGAATTTTTAATGGAAAATAAAACCTTCTGACATCACTGGCTAATTACAATTTGCTGCACTAAAATATGACACTGTGGCTGTATTACAGGGCAGGATAAAAGCGTGCATGTATTTCCTGTGTGTTTCAATATCCTCCTATTGACAGAAGATAGGATGACTGGTCTACAACTAGAAACCAGGAAATTATTTTTGTGATCTCATTAGAGTAATTGACAAGAGCGTTTCCTTTCTATGTAAGGTTAACAGATGGCTTGTTAAAGTTACAACTTCTTTAAACAGAGTTGTCACCAAAAATGATGCGCATGACAAGAAAAATAATATTGATACAAGCTCATTGCAAAATTAAAATGGAGTTTGCATAACATAAAACACAGAATAAATAACTGCCATCATTGCAACAGATAATATCAAGGTGTATTTCCTTTTCTAAGGTTTCCTTGGAAATTGCATGAAGGGACACAAACTGGGGAAGTGACAACAAGAAGGGACTTCAGTAGGCACAAACATGCAGTCAGTCACCATACCTACTCCACATCTGTGAAGAAACTACCACGGATGTATGAGCGTGTTATAGCGAGGCTCGGATATTAATCCCAGTAGTAAACAAATATATTCATCACACAGAATTTTTAATTGTGGGTAAATATGTTTTCATGTAAAAATGCTGAAGTCAAGATTGTAGATTTGTACTCGCACTGACTGCTATTACAGACTCAACAGGGTTTTGTTCTCCTCGAGGGAAAACAGTCAGGCATCAAGCAGGCCCCTTCCGCTCAATACCTAACTACTTATCAAAACCAGGAGTATGCTGCAGTCTGCTGTGCTCATCTCAGACCCATGCGCAGCACAAGCATCAACCCTGTAGGACTCTGCTTTCACACCTCACCGCTGGCAGGTTCAAGACCAGTGCAAGGCAAGGGCATGCAACACCTGAAAACTGCCTCACGTCCATCGTGAAACAGCTCCCTGATGCCTCAGCCAGCCAGAAAAAATGGCAGGGTGGTGGGGGTAAATAATAATTAAAAAAATAAAATTAAAAAAAAAACAAAAATCAAGCAATACTAGTTTGCCCACCTGCTGTGGTTTTTAAGACCTCACCTTCACCTTAAACTTGTCTCATTTCCATGAGAGCAGGAAAAACTACGAAGGAGGCTCAGCTTTGAAAATAGAAAGTGTAATCAATCTTCTACCTTTTTGATAGATGACCACACATTAGCTGCTCCACCTGGACAGATCTAGAATGCTAACATGTTACTGCTATTAAATACTTCTTCAACATCATGCTTACTCACTATTTATCCCCTTTGTTGTAATTCTTCCAGGTTTTTTCCCCCGTTTTCTTTTTCTCCAGCATCCCTTCTTCATCTCTTTTCTTTCCTTAGTATTACCGCCTTCTTGTCACAGCATCCTACCACTGTTACCTTTTCAAGCACTCTTTTTTGCATTAGTCTCTGTATAAAATGCAGCGCTCAGAATCTTCTGAGACATCATTAAGACATGCAGCTAACTCCCAAAGACCTGAACTAGAAGAAAGAAATCAGAACTCCAGTGGGTTTTTCCTGGCTTTGTTCATTTTCTTCACAATACCAACTCAGAAGCAAACCTTTTCTCTTAATAATCTTAGATATCTGTCAGCTCCTTGCATTATAAAACCTTTTTTTTTTTTAAAGAAAAAAGCAAAATAATTGAATCAGGGAGGCAAGTAAAAGGAGGAACCAGAGCACTATTTCCCATTGCAAAATCTCTATTGATAGCTGTTGGAAATAACCTGGTTTATTTTACCAGCCCTGTGATGTCAGGTTCACTCAGCACACACCTTGTTGGCTCCGACTGAGGGGCAACACTAACCGCATGACTGACGCACATGGCCACAACTGGGGAGCAAACGCACAGCTGCTCATTGCTTCTGTTTGCCTTTGCATGAAGGATGTTTGAGAAATTGTATAATATTACAGCAGACTGGTCCTTGCCCCAGGTGTAGCAGGTTCTTCCTTTCTCATTGAGTTTGGCAGAGCACATGAATTTCATCATCATCTAGAACAAAAAGGTAAGTAAACAGCAAGCATTAAAAAGGAAAAAAACGGACATCATTTAATTTTGCAGGGAAAATGAAGGATATGCTAGGGAATTGCTGTGACCAAGAAATTCTGCTCTAGAAACAAAAGTAAATTCTTGAGTGAAAAAGGTAACAGAGATACTGCTGCTTTTGTAATTCTCGGTAACAGCTAAAATAAGGCTAGGGGGACAGAGCAGAGATTTTCAAAACAAACAAACAAAACCACAGTAACGTATCCCTACCTCTTCATACCAGCATAATAAACTATGAAGATGGATAACTTACAAATAAAGATTGTAATTTTTATTTTTTTTTTACATTCAGCTTAGTTGCAGTGAAAGGTAGATATAACAGGTCAATCCTACCAACACATAATTTTACAGAAAAAGCCATCACCATAGCAGTTACAAGAAAACATGAACTAAAAAGTAATGACAGAAAATTAAGAAAGCAGAGTGACCTGAATACGGAGAAGCATTGAAAAGAACTTCCCAGCGTATCAGGTTTTATGGTTTAGTCTGCCAGAAAGGACAGGTTTGTGACATGAATATTGGGCAAGCATTAGGATACCAACAGCAACAACAATCCTCTCGCACTGTCGAGGGAGCAGATGAAGCATTCTAGTATATCTAGCATTTTAGTATATCTAGTTTTTCCCCCACATATCAGATTTCTTTGATTTTATGGTGCTTTGCCCCACCAGGAAGAAGTTACTATGTAGGCTGACACCAAATGCACTTAAAATGTTAGTCAAAAGAATGTTAGAGTCCTATCTTTAAATGTAATTACTACAAGGATCTATTAAGCCTAATTTAAAACAAGGCCTTCCGGTCTGATTTATACCTCTATTTTCTAGGTGTTCCCATGCCATAATTCACATCCAGCTCTGTTCAAGCAGGACCAAGTTTCTCTTACTTTAGTTCAATGCTTCAGATACCCACTCTTTGTTCAGAGCTCTGCACAAAGCAGTGAGAAGTACTTCTCATGTTTCCCCAGAGGAGGATGTTACGGAGGCAATCAGATCTCTGGTCTGGCAGAAAGCTGCTCGCCTGCTTGTACAGATAGATACCCACTCTGACTCAACTAGTCCAGAGGGATCTGGCTTGCCAGTCGGTGTCAAAGCATGGCTAGCAGAGGGAACTAACAAAAATAAATAATCACCCTCCAAACCGAACACCCCGCCAACCCTCCCTGCCGCCTGCCAAAAAACCCACCACCACCAAAAAACCACCCAGATGTGTTCACGAAGCACAGGCTACCGGAGGTCCCTGCTGGCAAGATGATGAAATACATGCGCACCATTTCCAAACCCATCATTTTGCCCGCCACCCCAAGTAGTTTCTTCCACATCTGAATGCCAAAAACATTGCATGCTTACCTTGCGCTCAGTCTGGCGCCAGGCTCTTGCTGCTAAAGACAGCACAGACTGCACAAGAGCACCTCTCCGGTGGGGCAAAGGGGGAATTGAGTCTCCATTGCACCACGGTACTCGAGGATAAAAATTCCTGGCGTAACTGAATTATCATTCTGCTGAGGCAAGGCTGATGGACCTGTTTCTACAGCTGCTTCTACTGCGGAAGAGCAGGAGGATGGGACTCGGCTGGTTTCCCACTTCTTGACATCAGCCATGTTTTCTACTGCATGACAGACATTAGATATCATCCCGCTTAGGCAACAGTTATATCAGGGAAATGATGTATCTTACCTACTCGTTGTAATTAGTGATACCACATTTAACACTTCATCAGCCAACACTGGATATTTGCGTATTGAAAAGGAGAAGGAAGAAAATAAAACAATGTATCTTGTCACAGCTTTTTTGTGCATTACATTAAACAACCACTGCAAAATTTCAACAACTACAACACCTTTCACATGATGCAAACCAGAAATAATTCTTAATTGTGGTGAACTATCATCAAGATACTTATGATGCACCTGGGGACAAACTAAGCTCAGAAAAATGTTAACACCTGGATGAGAGACACATTAATTTCCAGACCACAAAAATGATCAAGCAAAGAAAGTGTGAGAGTTAGAATGAATATCCAATGAAGGACATCGCATTTTACAGGACAATGACATTAAGAAGAGGTTCAATTTTCCTGTTACAAATCACATACTTGAGAGTAACAGACATTTCCAGTGGCTCCGAAAACAAATTGAACTGACACTTAGAATGAAGGAAAGCGTACAGGTTTTTTTTTAAAAAGAAACTTTATTACAAATCTGCAGGTTTAAGAAAATATTCAAAAACTATCAAAGTAGTATGAAAAATGATGTCATTCTATTCACAGTTACCAGTTTTCTCTGATAAACAGAGCATACAAAAATTGATAGAAACCATGGTAATTCTTTTTGGTGACAGAAGCCAGGTATTTGTAATCCTAAATCCCCTGCCAACAACTAAGATGCTGCTAGCAGCCCAAGGGAATTATTAAATTGCACTCTTTTTGAAAACTGGAAGTTTGGATGAAAAGGCTATATACATACACGCATACTGTATTTTACCACATGTAATTTTACCACATGTACAGGTAACTCAGGGCAAACAAAACATGGCCCAGCACAATATTTAAAGTCTATAAAAACCTGGAGAGCCATGGAATGTGTGTATATGGTATTCAGTTATTCTCTATACTCTGGTTCCAATTTTTTTACATCTCAAACCTAATAAAGACCAATTATTTTCCACTCTCACTTACAGAAACATTGAAGCTGATGTGTTACCACACTGCCTTTTCGGACACAGAAAATGTTAGCTGCATGGCATTGCAGGCACGTGATCTAAAAACGTAATGCAGTTAAAACAGGATATAATTAAAAGTGGGATTTTTTAGAAGACTGTAGACTGCATTTATTGCAAGTGACCTGATACCTTAAGCTCCCCTGAAAAACCGAAGCTAACATGGCATTTCTAACGCCATTCACAGATAACTCATAAGACACATGAATGAGGAAAGAACTGTCTGATAGAGGTTACATTGCTAAACTGAAGTACAGACTGCAAGCAGAAAGTTTGCAAGTGTGCCATGGACTAAATCCAAACCTGCCCTAAAACTCTGGCTAACTGGCTGCAATGGTTGGAAGCTGCAGCATAGACCGTCAGTAACCATATTCTCAAATCCTTTAAACTACACACAACCTAGACGCCACAATGCAGAGCTGCAGTGTAGAAGAGGCTTTGATATAAGAAGTGTGAAGCTTTTCAAGGAGCAGGACGAAACATTCCTGTTACTACACCTGCTCAAGGTACTGACATGATCTAACAGAGCCAAAAAAAAAAAAAAGAGAGAGAGAAAAAAAACCCCCAAGCAACTCTGTGTAATTTAACTTATCAGGTGCTTGCAGTTCCTTAGGCAGCAGACATCTGGGATTTCCTATTGATCAATCCTCCTTTGCCAACAGCAACTCAGAAGAAAACAGGATCATGTTAAAAAACTACTCAGTGCATTTCATTCATATTGCTGTTTCAACTTCAGCTGAAAAGCACAGAATCAAGAGTTATTCAAAGAAAACTATGTTGCAGACAAACAGTCGGAAGTCAGCAGTCTCTCATCACCAGAGCAAACACGATGGAAGATGCAGAACTGAATTTACAGTAATTCCCTTCCCCATGCAGACCAGATTAACCTTAGGTTAATCAGCGCTACCTGGAACATTTTTTAAAAGCCACCTGTTGGTAAGGACGTTGCCTCATTCTCCTGCATTTATTGAAAATCTGATTTCTCAAACACTGTAATGAAACAGTCAAAAATCTTCATTCCAAAGGAGAAAAATATTTCATGTACATTCTTAGGCATGAACCTTCAGGCTTGGGAAACGTTTTTCTAGATTGTCAGCAAGTGTCTGATCAGCCTCACGCAGAACTTCAAGGAAACTCTCCACCTGGAAATAAAATACAAACACACACAAAAAGAAAAAAAAAACCAACAAACAACAACTTGCATGGAACACTGAATTCTTATACTTGGTATAGGAGGTCTTTCTATTTCTGTACCTTCCCACTAACAGCAGCCAGCAGCAGCCACTGCAAAAAATACTGGAAAATGCTCCACAGTAGACGACCTTCCTCCTATATCGCCTTCCCCAAACTCCTATTTTATTGTTTAAAAGTACACAAAGAAAAGCTCTCTATGAAAAATATTTAGAATAATTATTCCATTAAAATTTTCAGCTATCATACATTTGCAGACATCCATTCATTTCAGCACAGCTTGACCATTACATCAGCTGATGATCTAGGCAAAGCTCTGGCTGAAGTAAGCCAGAAGAGACAGAGCAGGTAAGACTGTCTAGAAAGGCGTATTACCTGTGTCTGAGCAACTCTGTGCTCCTTCTGCATCTGATTCTGAAAGGTCTTGACATCTCAGTAGTGATTTTTCAGCTATGTTAAAGACTTTGTCATATACTCACCGATGTGAAGTACAGAGGTAAGAGGTTCTGAAACGCACAGGAACACGTCTGTTCATTTAAATGTCCCTGGTGTAGTCCTTCCAACGTATTTTCCTGGAAAACAAAATGAGAAATACAATTAGTGTGTCATGAACAGTTGTCGAAAGAACAAACTCAAAATTGTGTGCACAGTGAAAATGGGTAGAACAACCAGAACTTAACAGTTCTCAGAGAATGCTGGACATAGCTATTGCAAAAAGAGATCAAAGCTCACACATCACCAGTCTCTTAATCTGAATGCTCCCATACTAAAAAAAAATCCAGCTGAGAAGGTGGGTTTACATATTGATATTCTTTCATTTTCTTAAACCAACTGGCTTTCAGTCAAAAGAAATGGCAACATACACCTAGAGAATTTGTCATACAGAATCTTGGCCCCAAAGGCACAGACCTCAGAAAACCTGTGTCCCTCCAGGTAACACACGTTGCTACTCACCTTCTGATGGACACTCTAATGAACTTCCAGTATGCAACTTCGCTTGCACAGAAAAACACTCACATGAATAGTAATGTCTTTCTTCTACCCTGCAGAAATCCCTCTTACAAATTTGCTTATTCTTACCTTGGTCAGTTCTTGAAGCATATTGGAAAGTAATTCACAGCAAATATCCTTCAAAATTTTCAAATGGAAATCTTCCTCATTTATACCGGCCCTTCCAGCCTCTTCTTGTTCAGACTCCTTTGAGTTCTCAACAGATCTCTTCCCACAGCCCTCCATGTATTGTAAGATACGGATCAAGCTCCCAATCAGAGGCATATCTAATATAAAGTAACAAGAAAACGGAAGTTTAGCACTGAAAATTTTTCCCCATCCTTTTAAGGCACTAGAATTTTGAAACACAGCGAGATTTTATACAAAAGCCATAGGAATGTATAGTCCGACAGTGTTGTGTTTTGTCACTCAAAGACTGTTTTAAAGAAGCAAGTGGAAATGTAGTAGAAAACCCAAATCATTTTTTCTGCAAGCTAACCTGTATCTACAAAAAGTATATGCCGTTGGTAAGGAATATGAGAAGGAAAATGCCTCCAGTAGTAACTCAGAGAGGCCAGTATGTTAAATGTGCATCCAGATAATCCTACCTGATAAACCAAACCAACACATCCTTCTGCTTCAGATGACCCTAACTCACATTCCCAAGACAGGCTTTTAATTCTTTTAATTTGACACTGTCTCCCATAACATCCTCCTAGGGAAGCTCAGGAAGCATGGGCTGAATGAGTGGTCAGTGAGGTGGATTGAGAACTGGCTGAATGGCAGAACTCAAAGGGTTGTCATCAGCAGCGCCGAGTCTAGTTGGAGGCCTGTAACTACTGGTGTCCCCTAGGGGTCAGTACTGGGCCCAGTCTTGTTCAACTTCTTCATCAATGACCTGGATGAAGGGACAGAGTGTACCCTCAGCAAGTTTGCTGATGACAAAACTGAGAAGGGTGGTGGATACACCAGAAGGCTGTGCTGCCATTCAGCGAGACCTGGACAGGCTGGAGAGTTGGGCAGAAAGGAACCTGATGAGGTTCAACAAGGGCAAGTGCAGGGTCCTGCACCCGGGAAGGAACAACTCCATGCACCAGTACAGGCTTGGGGCGGACCTGCTGGAGAGCAGCTCTGTGGAGAGGGACCTGGGTGTCCTGGTGGACGACAGGTTAACCATGAGCCAGCAGTGTGCTCTGGCTGCCAAGAAAGCCAATGGCA
>Ga0065711_1049261_pt1 | contig 11393 bp, 10 predicted proteins | sample Hoacrofraction12_FD_59098 | JGI IMG/M metagenome (GOLD analysis project Ga0065711, IMG submission 59098) | Hoatzin crop microbial communities from Cojedes, Venezuela - Epithelial fraction 12 v2 (version 2) | ecosystem: Host-associated > Birds > Digestive system > Esophagus > Crop | place... | reverse complement strand
GGGGGTCGCTCGGCCTCCGAGCCGCGGGGGCCCGCGTCGTCCCCCGGGGCTCCTCCGCGCCGCTCCCCGCTGGGGCTGGGGCTGCAGCCGGGCCGGGATCCCGGCGGGCGGGGACAGCGGCCCCTCCGAGGGGGCTCAACCGGGAGCCCCCCAGAGCCTTTGGCGCGCTGTTCCGTAGCGCTGGTGGTGCTGGGCAGGGGTGCTGCACCGGGAGCCTGCTGCTCGATCGGCAGCCGGCCAAGAGCCGCTGCGGGCCCCGCTACGGCCCTACGTGTTGGCCACGTTCTCTGTGCTGGAAACCGGCTACAGCGGGCCCGAACGGTTGCTCTGGGACCGTGCACGTGGTAGCCACCAAAGCGTACTGATTTACAATAGACTTTGCAGAACTAAATATAGAGCAGACATTTGGTTCGAGGCATAAGCTGGATCCTTCACAGAGAACATGAGGCACTGCAGAAAGCGTCACTTTATGCAGCAAGAATATTATCTTTCGGATTTTTCCATCTGGGGCTTCAGTTTTTCACAGGAAGTTCAAACACACTCAATAATCTTAAAATATTGTCTGAGGGCTAGAAAGATGCGTGAGTTTTCTGTGAAGAAAAATGTTAGTCATGTGACAAACTGCACAAACCAAAATTATCTCGTAAGTTAAAAATAAATGTCTAGCCTCTATTTCTTTGTTTCCTCCCTGGAGTTTTCTCCATCAGCACTATGTGAGAAGCAATTAAGAGGACTTGCAATAAAACTGGTTATTCTTTTTTTCACCATTTGTGTGCCCAGTGCTTCGTTTCAATAGCCGCTACTTTGCACACCTTTAATTTACAGCAGACTGCATTCAGCACGGCGATGCGTGGAAGCTCAAGATGCGGGGCTCTCGAGCACCAGAGACCTCAGGAGACCTCAAACTAGGACCAGACTCGGGATTCTCTCTCGTCACATGCTGAGTTACGTTTTGCTAGCCAAGTAATGTGCTACAGCTCTCAAAAGCCTGTCTCCCATCCTGACATCAATCACGGGAGCAATGAGTCAATGAGGCTGTCCAACTGTGGAAAGATAAAACGCAGTTCGGAAGTGCCCCGTGCCTTATGACAAAACAACATGTTTCCTTCAGAATCTGACAGTTTGTCTTGCAGTGGAAGCGGTCAGAAGATGAGCAATTTACCAAGACAAAAATCCCCAGAAATCACTGATTTCCCCCATCACCTGCCAAATAAATAATTCATGAGTCTGAGTGGGTTTGTGACAGGCAGTAAGCTGTCGTGGCCTTGTGGCTTTTATTAAATTCATGTTTTATGGGGCTGTGTAGAGGATATTACCTGGAACCCTGCTGTTTGTTCCCAAGATGCTCTTTTTTTTTTTTTTCTCCTAGCACCCATCTCGTTTCTTAGGTTGACCATCTCATTTACATTTCCCTTTCAACAGTCACTGCTCTGTCGTCTGTTTTCAGTTCGAAGAGAGTTCCTCGTGCTGCTGGGCGTCCTGCTGGCATCACTCAGAGGTATGGGTGCTTCGGCAACCTCCCTGCGAGAAGTGCTGTCGGCGCAGGCGTGGCAGGACACAGCCCCCAGGCGCGGTAGTGCAGGGAATACAGGTGCGAAGGAGGGCCGTGATCCTCTCGGGATTTATACAGCACGTGTGGAAATGTCCCAGCAGCGCAGCTCGCACGCCAGCCACCGAACCCCAGCGCTGTGTCTGACAGCAGGCAGTCCTGCGTACCGGGAGGTGAAACAAAGCACATCTTTGGTTCAAGAGGGGCTACTGAAGAGAAGTTTAAAGGAGGAACACATGGTCTATATTTCTCTCTGACAAGAACTGATATGGCTATTGAAAAAGCATGGTTTACTGCAAGCTTCCGTAACGGGATCTCTGTTTTACCGTCGATGTAAAGGCCGGCATACTGCTCGGGGAGGGGGGGGAGTGGCATGTTGATATTTGTTATCCTTGTTGAGCCTCCGTCTCTCAGTCAACATCTCTCTTGTTCATGTGTGATGAAATACAAGAAGAATCCCACGTCAGTCAAGCCAGCAGTAAACTGGCAAAGTTGATATCTTTAACATCCATCTTCTCCTTGTCACTTCTAACAGACAGGTTTACCATGCTGAATTGCTCGTTGGAATGACATGACTCCATGCAAAATTTTTGAGTATTTTCTTGTCAAATTGGGTCACAATGCAGTCCCACCTCTGTGAGATCAAGCAAATTATTTCTGTTGTCCCTGCTGCAGACTTTTGAACAGCCTTAGTCTTTAAATAAGTACTATTTCTTGCAGAAAAAAACGACTTGAGGATTGCAGATTGCTGTCAGCATTACCCATGTGCAGTCATGTGTCATAGATCAAGCCCCAAACAAAAATTTGTTGTTGATTGTGTACTGGTGTTACAATATGTTTTTTTCCTTTCTGTATCATTTCATTTTGCTCTCAGTGCAAATAAAACAGTCAGATGAAGTGCCTCTGTCAGGAAGTTAGAGTGGAAGGACTGAAAAGAGCTTTACAAAATGCAGGTTGTGAAATAAATACACAAAATTACATGCTGTTAGATTTCAGTCCCAACCTATACCATATCTACACATCTTAGTCTACCAGAGGTTGAAAGTTTCCTCTGCACAAACACAACAGGATTGGTTTTTAACCGAGGCAATGACCTAACAATGATCATGTGGCTCTCACGGGCCATGCAGGTGAATCAGACACATCGACTGCTCCAAAAAGGATCTCAAGCCTCTCCCCTCTGCAAGAGGAGCTGGGAAAGTCATAGTCAGAGTCGGCCTGCCGGAGATCTTCCATTTCATCCCATTTCCTGCCATCTTTGGATGATTTCCTGCGGGCACAGTGCTCTGACCTGACACATCCATGTCAGAATGCCTTCTCCGTGCCGAACCGAATGCAAAGCCAAGCCTCAGTATGATGCAAGTTGGAAATTTCACGAAAGTCCATGGACCAACAGTGATTTATGTCAGCTGAAGATCTGGCTCATGAAGTTCTTAATGTCTTTGAGCTAGCAAGGCTAAAGGGTAAGCAAGCTGTATTTTACAGTCCCTGTGCATGCACAAAACATGGAAGATTAAGGACCGAGTAGCCCGTGCTTTGCCAGAGACCCAGCAAACGCGAAGGCTAACAACCCATTACATCTCAGAAACGCTGCGCAGTGACGACCTCTCCCTCTCTCTGCAGAGGCATGCAGTACGGCAGAGCAGGCTTTCCGACGGTTTCCAAAACAAGCTGCACTCCGGCCTTCAGAGCTGCACAAGTCAGCCCAGAGCCCTAGCAGCTCTTGCCGTGCCTGGGAGTACGCGTCACATTATCCAGCTGCTGGAAATTTTACTTCAAGCGCATGTGACTGACTGTGTTTGGAACGAGTTACCCCTGCCAGCTGGGGATCTGCAGTAGCCAGGGTTTGCTCTTTTTGTGTTTCCAAGTGTGTGAATTCCTCTTCCAACCTGTGGTTTCTGCTGGAGTAGCAGATAAATCACGCCTGTTGTGCTGGAGAGGTCGGATGAGAGGCACACAGGCATGGAGGAGGCACCGGGCAGTAGCTCGTGGCTGTTTACACGTTTGGCCTCATTCGCACAAGGGCCTGGGGACCTCCTTTCCCAGTTCTCAGAACTCGTTAACGATGCTCGCCTCTTTCCCCTCCTCCTCCACTGCCCCAACACACAGTAACACGTAAGCTGCAGTGCCGAGCCCCAGTGGGACGGGCGTTTTTCACTCTGCGTGCACTGACACAGGGAGCGCAGCACAGGGGAATGTGGCTGCCCCGAAGGCTGTTTGTGCACAAACCATGGGAAGAACAGGCTCGTGGGGCTGAGCAGAGAAAGGCTGCAAGATGTTCCTTACATTGGACCCTCACGGTGCTCCCTCCAGTGCCTGTGGAGATACTTGCTTATATCCAAGGAGCTGGATGGGGTGTCAGTGTCTTGCCAGCGCAGAAAAAAAGATCATGTTGCAGCAGAAGGAAGAGACTCCACATGCTCTTGCCCATATCGAGGGCCCAAAGCCAGCTGCAGACCTCTGCCCCGGCACCGTGCGAGTCTCCTGCTGGCTCTGGCTATAGGTTGCACATCTGGAGTAGCAACAGCTTCCGCTCACTTACCATCTGATCGGTCTCAAGGGGAGCTCATTCATACAAGGACATCCTTTATGCTGGTTTCTTGCACCACAGTAGTCACCGGTGGCCAGGACAGCGGGGAAAAGAGAGGCACTGGGGAGAAACCGTCCTCGGGTGCACTGGGTACTTACAAGGCTGACAGCATTTGGAGAGGCCATGTAAAAGAAGCGTCTCCCAAAACATGGCTGTATCTGAAACTTCTTGACGTGCCTAATGACAACTGGTCCCTTTCAGACTTATTCTGCCTCTCAGCGATGACTGAGTTTTGTTTCATTTCCCTCCACTGTTCAGTCTGAGGAAAGAATGGTGGGTCTGGCACTATTTGTCCCACAGACACTTAACCCGGACAGACCTCCACCCCGCAGGAAGAAACTTCAACAATGAGTCCGTGCTCTGACCGTTGCAGGACCCTCAGGTCATGCACATCCTGGCCTTGGACAACCAATCTGCTCAAGCAAACTCATTCATCCTTTGTATCACCACCCGTCTCATAGCTGCACGGCATATTTCAGCTTCGGGACGTGGCCAGCTCGAACCTGGCGGGTTATGATATCCATCACAAGATGTGAGACTGTGCTGTATTTATGCACTTGGATGAGCGGACAGAGAACAACAGCTCAGGTGGTGTTTTTTTGGTTTTGAGGTTTCTCACCTGATGCTAAGGAGTCATATTTTGGCTATGACAGATTCACAAGGCAGAAAAAGGGTATTTGTACTTCTTCCGACGATCCTTTTCTTTTGCATGCAGCAAATACAGATAATGAAAGGAAGGTATTAGCTATTCTAGAGCAGTGAAATCAGTGGTCAGTTAAAACAGAACTCTTAAATACAGCTTAAAAATAACCCAGCAATAGAAGCAGAAGTTTTCACAAGGAAGGCTGATGCACAGATGAACGTAAGTTTACTGCCAAGATTTACTGCAGAGAAAGTAGTAAACAGTACAGTTTGGGATTATACAACTCCTTGCTTTTTCTTCAGCACTTGCAGATGATTTCCTCTCCTGTTGTGTCTTAAGATCCACCCACTCCCACCTTCTTTTTTGGCCCAGACTGGTTGGGAGGACCTTAGGCAAACTGCGTTTGTGCCAGACAAAACTCGACATGTTTATGGAATCACAGAATCATTAAGGTTGGATAAGACCTCGAAGATCATCAAGTCCAACCATCGACCCAACACCACCATGCCTGCTAAACCGTGGAGCAGTAAGTCAACCTGCAACTTCAGTGTAACCTGGCTGTAAGCCTGGCCTTGCCCATCCGTACTTGTTAATGCTGCAGCAGAAAGGTGGTGGGAAATGCCTTATTGCTGTGGTGAGGTAACTTCAGCAGGAGGAGAAAGGACCATTTGGCTTAACCAGAGTCAGACAGTGGGGCGGCGACCACACGGTCTGCCTTTTCTATAGACTACAAAGGGTCGGTAGGTATTTGTTGCTCATTAAATTAAATCGGTCCAGGATACCTCTGTACAACAACTGTGAGACAGACTGCTTTCTGCAAGATGCTCAATGATTGCCAAAATTTTGTCTGCAAAAAATTAAACTTGTGTGTGTGTGTGGCTACAGTTCTGATTAATTAAATATACTTTCTGATTAAGGTCTGGATTTGTCATTGTGCCACATGCTAGAGGAGCAGAGTGAAATGGGAGAGCTGAAGGCATCCTGGTCCTTTCCACAGCTCCAGCAATGCCTGCTGCGAGTCCAGCATGCTGCCCGCCTGCTCTGAAGCAATGGCTGCTGGTAACGTGGGGGCTGGCAGGCACCAGCCAGCACTTTGAGACGCTCTGAGCTGTGTGAACCGAAGGACAGGGGTGATGCTGATGTCAGCTGGAGACCTTCCAGCTTAAGACAGAGTTTGACTCAGGGCAGATCACAGGAAAATACTTTTCTTCTCCTATCACAGGAACCAGGAGTGAATCCAGGAGCTATACAATACGCAGTAGTTATTCAGGAGCTGCCTCCTGGAGAATTAGCGATACAAGTCCTTTTTCCCCTTTACAGATGTAGCTTCGTAGTCTGTGCTCATTCTGTACATCAGTGTATAAATGAATAAATAAAAAGAATAGCATTGAGTAACACAGGAACTCTCATGTTAGTGTGCTGTTGCATGTATCATCCAGATGGAAAGCATCTGTCTAGACAAATCTGGGAATTATGCAAGCTCAGAATTCCTGAATAACCATTCCCTTCCAACATCATTAAACAGCTTGCAATACCCGCTGAAGAGACACACAAAAACACAGGGGAAAAAAATAACCCCTCTGAACTCCGAAAACTGGGAAACCTAAACATTAGCAGTATGTTGGATGAGAGAGGCTGTAAGAGAATACAGAGTGGTGTCACTAATATGTGCAGGTTGGACCGTTAGTTGCCCAGATGAGCCAGGGGTAATAATTGGTACTCATTCCTGGTCTGGGCAAAGGTGGAGAAGGCTCCATTATTTTTGGCGTGATTATCTGCTGGCTGGTTTCCCTGCGCGGGGCGCAGAGCTGTTTGTTTCCGCTTTTTCAGAGCTGTTTGCTTCCACTATGCTCAGATGAGCAGAAGGAATGAAAACAAAAAAGGATAGTGGGCTGTCGTGGAGCAAACCATCACAGAATAAAAATAAATCTATCTTGGCCCAGGAGGGAAAAAAAAAAAGCACAATAGAAAACACTGAACTTCTGCTCTTCCCCGGGAGCTGCTGCTGGCTCGGAGCAGCACGAGGCGTTAACTCCGGCTGGGGTTTTAGCACAACTCTAGAGTTGTAGTGACCCTTTTTGGTCTTCTCAGGAAACAACGGCCCAGCTAGAGGAGGTGGAGGAATGAAGTAGGCAGGAACTCTCCCTGAAAAACTGTGCATCCCGTAGAAAGGACAACATATTTCTGAGTAGTATATGAAGGAAAAAAAAAAAGTGTAAGCAGGGACGAAAGAGGTCATGATCCTACAGCCACTGATTTTGTGACAGTTTTATCATTGATGCTAGCAGAAAAGGATCAACCCCTGCTAGGGTGCATCAAAACAGAAATATAGTTTTTGTTCTATTTGGGGTTATACCAGTTAAAAAGTCACTAATGTTTATCTGCCTAGCCTGACCTCCTTGGGACTGGAAAGGAGAAAGAGAACATTATGCTGTGAAGTCAGGTTTGTCTTCCTCGGCCTGGGAGAGAAAGAGAAAAGAACAGTTGGGAGGAGAAATGATAAAACAACTGCTTATACAGCTGTTTGGGGAAAATTATGTAAATATTTATGCAAAGATAGGTTTGAAGGGCCAGCGAGCTACAGCAGGACTGCCCCTGACAGTGTGCACGAGCCACTGTTGGATCAGCAGCCCGAAAAGCAGATGTGCCAATTTCCTGTATTTGATGATGATGGGTCCTAATTACGCCAGAGCTGTGGCAATGTCCTTTCTTATGTATGTCTCTTAATTTTGTTTCATGAAGTCATCTGTGCAACGTTCTTCCGGCGTGCAATCATGGTCGAGTGACAGTCACAAAGAGCTTTGTGCTCAGCAACCGCAGCAGGCAGCAGCGCCTGAAACCGGTGAGCCTTGTTTGCACCGGGGGTTTGGGCACCGCCAAAGAGCGTGCAGACCACACGCAGCTCCCCCTCGCCATCGGCATCGCAGTCATGGTAGAGTGTGAAACTCATTCCCCTACGAGCCACATACACCGCTGAAGTCCCGTGTATCTCCCTAAAAACAGGGTTCAGAGGAGCGTAAGCAGTCGCCAGATGCATGGGCAGGGATCCGTCGCACTCACAGCTGCGTGTTTGGAGCACAGCGTGCTGAGACACCTTGCCCGTGCTCTGACCAAACACAACTCATTCACGGTCAGACCAAAAGCCCGCTGGGACGTGGGCCTGTTCCCTGTCTCTCGCTCTTGCAGGTTGTCGTGCCTGCTGGCAGGGAGGCATCTGCGGGGGGACAGCTCGGCGGGCAGTGGGAGCTCGGCAGAGACTAACACATGGAGAGGCTGTTAGCTGGGGCGGGGGGGATTTTCCACTGTGTTTTTTCACCAGGGGAGACTTCCTTGGTGGCATTGTTGCTGCTGATTTTTTCAACAACTGTTTATGGTTCCCCTGTCTTTCTTGGAGGAAAGTCTCAATCCATTCCAAATTTTTTGCCACTGTATTTGCATTTTTTTTCTTTCTCATTTTTTCTTTTCTTTTTTCCATCCATGATTTGAGGGTTTCCTCAATTTCGGAGTTTGAAAATGGAGGTTTGGAGGTTTTTTGGGGTGGGTGATTTTTATTTCTTTTTTCGATTTTTTCTTCCATGACTTTTTGAGGAAGTGTCTTGGGTTTTCGGCTTTTTTTTTTATTTTCTGTTTTAGTTTCTTTTCCCTTCCCCCCCCCCCAGCAGCTCTTTGTGGGATTTGATCATTTATCTTTTCATGCGGGTTCTGCTTTCTGTGGGTCGGGGTCACTGCTCTGGGCTGCTCCTGGGGCCACCTGTGGCCGAGAGCAGCTGTTAGGTGTTCTCTGATTGTGGCTCTGTGATTATAAAGGCTGAACACAGAGAGCACCTTCTCTTTTGCTGGGTCTCACCTGGGGGGTGTGCTGCTGATGATGAGAGGGACCCATGCTCCTGGAGCTCAGCACAGAGAGAACTTGGAGGCTTGCAGAGCAGGGAGAGGTAGAAATACTTCTTCCCAAAGACCGGGGCTGTATGGGGGCTTGGGGGCTGGCTGGCACCTGGCTGCCCCAAGGGAGACACAGGGGTGGCTATGGTCTGTCCCGTGGGAGCTTTGTGGAAGAAAGAGCTGGAAGAGATGGGGATGGGCCTGCAGAGCACCAGGAGGGGTAGGCAAGGAGATGCCTGAGGTTTTGTGGGGATCTACCTGTAGGTAAGAGCCAGGGCAAGTGGGAGGGGAGGGATGGCTGGAGGTACTGCTGCCGTGAGGGGTGGATGGAGGCTCTGGCATGGGGCGGGCTGGCAGCTTGTGCTGCCTGGCAGCTGGAGGAGGTCTCCTTCTCTGCTTTCTGGTCTTCATGGGCCACTACCTTGACAGCATGGGAAGGAAGCAGCACTGCAGAGTGAGGGTATGGGTGCTGAGCATGCAGGGCAGGGTGATATCTGCTGGAGAGTCCTCAGGAGGAGTAAAACAGCTCAGATGGATGCTTGCCTGAAAGCCTGTGAGCAGATCCTTGTGGCACGGCAAGTGTGGGAGCAGCAGAGCCTCCCAGCATCCCTGCTGGTGTGGGATGCCAGGTATGCACCCAAGAGATGGAGGGAGTGTGGTAGTGGGTGGGTGTGGGCCCTCCAGGAGAGGGACGGGGAGGGCGGGAGAGGGACTGTCCTCCATGCACAGGAGCAGTTGCGAGGTGTGGAGCTACCTGGGGACTGGGTGGCAGGGTGGCTGTGTGCCTGAGGTCAGGGTGGGAGGGAAGCACCATGCTGGGCAGTGGCAGCAGGACATAGGGAAATCTTGTCAGCAAAAGCCAGCTGAGCACTGGGACAAGGCAACCCAGAGAGGTGCAGCCTACGCCCTGGAAGAGTTTTAAGTCCTGACAAGTCACAGCCCCGGGCTGTGGTCTGGACTTGGTGTTTACTGTGCTTTGAGCAGGAGGTCAGACTACCTGAGGTACTTTCCAACCTGATTGACTAGGGGATTTTCACTCTTTGGGTTAAAGATACGATGTGCTTTGGACGTGCAGATCTTTAACTTGGTTGTGCTACTGGCTGCTGCTGTCCTGCCCAATTTCAGGTTACTGAAAACTTTTCAACCAAAATGCAAACTCCAGTCAAACCTTCCAGAGGATGTGCCTGGTAAGAACCCAAATTTACAAAGTAGCCTGGGATTTCTTCCACAGTCTTCTTGTTTCGTCTGCTGTCAGAGACTGCTGGGCAGGAGGAGTGCTGGTGGGAGCGTCTGCCAGCTGAGTCACACCACGCCAGGCTGTTTACCGGCCAAGCCGTGCTGGTAACTCAGGCGTATGTCAGTCTTACCCTGTTCCTGTGAGAGCCGTTCCCCGTGCTGCCTGGATGCGAAGTGGGGGTTTTTGCACCAGTGTGACTGTACTGGCCTTCAGACAGGAGTGAGATTTAAATTTGCATGACTCTTTCCTCAATTTCTCAACACTTGAAAAGGAGTTAAACTTGTACTATATAGCGAGCAGTACTCGCGCCCAGTTTTCTGTAATGCAAGAGATTATCCCTTTTTTCTCGTGTTTGGGCAGTTAGGATTGAGGTGGAGCAGTATTGTCTGTGATTGCAGATTTTGTTTCAAGCAGTGGTGTTGGCAGAGCAGTGAATACAATTATCTACCATGGATAGGAAGCGTAGTGTCTCCCACAGATGAGCAGGTGAAGCAGCTTTATAAGGGCTTCACGTTTTCAGTGCCCTGGAAGGCTAGTGCTAAATGTACCTCTGTGGATCAGCTTATCACGATGTAGAAGGTGACACACTTAGTAATGGTTTTGGGGAACATTTACAGTTGCCATCAGTAATTGTCACAGAAAAATAGCCAGGGTGCTACACCGTCATCCTGGTAAGACAGTCTTCTAGTATTAATGTTGAATTCTTGTGGTCTCTTGGCTGAAAAAAAGTAATTATAAAGTAATTATATTGTTCAGCAAAGGTAAACCAGATGCAAAATAGCTCATGGTACCAATGGTGGCCCTCTCAGCATGCCTCTACAGAGTTTTCGGAAAGTAATTCTGACCTTGTGGTTAAGGCTCAAAAGCTGATTGCAGAGGAAGGCTTGATAATGTGACACCCACTGCTATACCCTATATGATACCCAGCAGGCATCCCATCACTTGGTTTTCAGTTTTCCATCTGTGAGATGGTGACTTGGTTTCTGCTATTCCTTTGCTGCCTGGGATGTTTAGAAAACAGTGCCCAGTGAGGCCTGATCACAGAATCACAGAATGGTAGGGGTTGGAAGGGACCTCTGTGGGTCACCCAGTCGAACCCTCCTGCTGAAGCAGGGTCACCTACAGTAGGCTGCAGAGGACCTTGTCCAGGCAGGTCTTGAATATCTCCGGAGAAGGACACTCCACAACCTCCCTGGGCAGCCTGGGCCAGTGCTCCGTCACCCTCATAGGTGGGAAAGCCATGTCTCTTGGCTTTCCCATAAAGCTAGGGGATGGACACCTTTGGCTCTGTCATCACATGTGTATTTCCTTGGGGATGTTCTGCACACAATTCCTGTGTGGATTTGTCTTCTGCAGAACTTCTGCTGTGATGGCTCTGCATCACAGAGCACTGGAACAGGCTGCCCAGGGAGGTTGTGGAGTCTCCTTCTCTGGAGATATTCAAGACCCGCCTGGACAAGGTCCTGTGCAGCCTGCTGTAGGTGACCCTGCT
>Ga0065711_1012296_pt1 | contig 11393 bp, 11 predicted proteins | sample Hoacrofraction12_FD_59098 | JGI IMG/M metagenome (GOLD analysis project Ga0065711, IMG submission 59098) | Hoatzin crop microbial communities from Cojedes, Venezuela - Epithelial fraction 12 v2 (version 2) | ecosystem: Host-associated > Birds > Digestive system > Esophagus > Crop | place... | reverse complement strand
TTCGCTTTTTTTTTTTTTTAATTATTATTTTCTAACGAACCGCAGCGTAAGAACCAGCGCAGAGCCTCCAAGAGCCACGTTTGCTTTATTGAAGGTCACTACACGACGCCAAGCAGCAAGGCACCAGCGGCCTGGCAGGAAGGGGCGCGGGGACAGACATACAGATGGGGGACAGACAGGCCAACACCCTTCCTATGGCTACAAGCACCTACTGGCAGGGGAAAAACAACCTCACCGAGCTCAGAATATCATAAATTGATGCAACCTTGTCGTTTTCGGTGAGAAACAGCGCGTTCCCGAGCAAACCCGGCAGCAGCTCCCTCCCGCAGCGGCGTCCCCAACATGGCGGCTGCTTCGGCTGCTGGAGAGGAGAAGCCACAGCCGAAGGCGAAGCGCTGTGTTATCTGGCGAGGGAAAGCCGCAGCACGCTAGCATTACACATGAACTACAAACTACAAGTCTCAAGGCCGTACACCCGCGTGTCACCCACGCGTGGAGGGGCTGGCAGCTCCGGGCTGCGGAACCACAGCGCGCGCGTCCCCAGCGACGCCGCCGTGGCTGGCCGGCAGTCGAGGGCTTTCCCAGCACAGCAAAGCCCATCAGAAACGTTTAACGAAGGTCAGCATCTGAACCAGGAATGCAAGCTGGAGCCTCGGCAAGAGCGGCCACCTCGCCCGCTCGCACTAAGCTAGGCAGTTACTGGTAATCCAGTATCCTGGTTACACTACTCTTAATTACTGGGTTTAGCTTGGACTACAGCCAAATTACACCCCAGATAAACTACCTCCTGGTACAGCGTATGCTAGTTAACGTGTAACTGTCTTCCCACCTTTACACCTCCCTCCCACCCCCCCCAACTGGAAAAAGACAGAGATGAACTCAAACAACCCCTGCAGTTTTATGTCCACCGGACCTACCCGTAACTCCCCAGGCTTCACACTCTGATCCCTACCCCTACGACACACGTTTAGCGATCGGCAGACGGCCAGGCAGCCTCTCCGCAGCGTCCCTGCCCCAATCAAGAGCTGCAGCAGAGCCTCCACTCCCAGCTCGCCGTGCATCCTGCTACCGTGTCCACCTGCACCACAGTGGGCTGGCAGCGGGCTCGGTTGCCAGTCAAATCCACAAACACTACAGTAACTACGTTTTGAGTTTAAAGGCAAACCGACCATTTCCTTTGTGACAACAGATCTACCGCCTTGGCTAAGCACGCTGCGTGTGCCGGAGCGGCAGGGTGGTATGTCCCAGTCCCCCCAGCTGAGGTATCCTACGAGCAAGCAGAAAACCAGTAACTTGCCAATAACGCAGCAGACACAGCCGCCTCCTAAAACGTTTGTTTAGGAAGGGCATAGCTCTGCGTGACAAATAATTTGTTCGCTATTGAGTATCTAATGTCAACGTATGGGCTGACACAAAGAAAAAACAACACGGGTTCTTCTCTGTTGATAAACCCAAATTCAGCCAGGTGCAGTGCAAATGGGGAGACAGTGAGACCTTTTCCCTGTGCTGAAACACGTGCTGCAAGTTGCAGGAGCCTGCGGCGGTCGGGGGGGAAGCAGAGCGGCGGTCAGTGGGCACTACGACAAGAGGAGAGAGCACAAACCACCCCAAACCACGGCACCCTCAGCCACCTCCTCGCGGCCCGGCCGGGGCCCGTGGCACACACCCACACATCACAAAGGAGCTCTCGCCGAAGGTTTCGCCAGCTGCTTTCTCCACGGTGACAGCCCGTCCTGCGGCCAGCCGTCGGGCACAAGCGTCGGGAGCGTTTATGGGAGCACTGGGCCGAGGCTGAGCTCCACGTGATGGGTGAGCCAGATGACCTCAGAGCTGTGATCGCTGTCCTCGCTGGGCCGGATTGGAGCAGCCAGGTTTTTAAACTCGTGCTTCATCTTGAAACTCACGGTCACTTCGCCCTCTTCTTTCTGTGGGGTGACCTTGATGAAAACTCCGACCTTATTAGCTTTTCTGAAGGCAATAACGCTGCAAGGCAGAAAACAAAAGAGCGCTGGGTCAGCCAAGTTCTCAAACAATTGCTGTCAGAGATTTGTTCTGACACCACAGAGGAGGGATGCTCAGTTTACAGCCCGTGGGCTGAATATGCCCTGCTAGGAATGCTGCCCTGCTTTGTGACTTATTCCCCGCTGCTCCTTCTGCAGGGGCCCGCAGCCCCTCCTGCCCCACGACCAGAGCGTGGGTACCCCCACTCTATGCTGACGGCTTCTGGCACATCCGCCAAGCAGAACATGCCCGCGTTGGCCACGGGAGCTGTGTACCCAGCTGTGCAACAGGGAACGGCCGTAGCTTACAGCTCGAGTTGCTCTAAGAGGCTGCCAGAACGTATTCCGTTTTGGAGGCACCTCTGTCACACACCCCACTGCGTTCTTCTCACCGCTACTGTGAACCCTCTGCTTGCAAAGGAAAGGATGACACAGGGTGTTCCTGGAGGGAATTAGTACCACCACCTACAAGTCAACGGCTATAAGAATATGCATCTTGCCTCAGAGGGAGCACACTTCTACCGAGCAGTCCAAACCACAAGCAGAAAGATTTGCATTGCTGATCTCTGACCCCCCAAAAACCCCACCACCACTACACCCAAGAAAACCTGAAAAAAGCCCCAAAATGTGCTGAAGACAGAGAGGAGAGCAAATTACTCTGTTGAAGTGCCAAGTATTTAAGGGAAAGGATCTCCACAAGACAGACAACACTCACTCCGGGTCATCCTGGAAGTCTTGGGGCTCTGCCAGCTCATCATATTCCGCGGCAGCATCTTTGCCGGCCAAAATAAGCTCCTTGGGAGGAACTACCACCTGAAACAGAGCACGAAGAAAAAAAGCCTCTCAGCGCTGATCACTACATACACTGTGAGGAGCAGAGAGCCCACCCTTTCTGAGGGCTGCTTTACTACAGTTTAACAGAAAAATGATTCATCCTCAGCTTTCCTCCACTCTGGTACCAGCTGGTCACCAGCCTACCAGTGACATCGTGTATTTCTCCTCTGGGTCCTAGATCTCCAGGAACAGACACAATTTCAAAATCCTTTATCATCTGATGTTTACATTGCTGACAGTCATTTAAGCTCCAAGGAGGAAAATGCAACACAGTCAGCAAGGACTGAAGGACGTATGAAAAGCGTGATCTGTGGAAGGACAAATGCGAGTGGAACACCTGGGAAGAGGCTTGGGCTCCCACAGCAGGAGGGTACGATACCTTGGCAGTGCTGTTGATGTCGTCAGGGTCTCCCTCCTCGCACTCCAGCAGTGTGACATGCGTGATGTTCTCCACCGGATTGGTCAGAGTCAGAAGGACTTGGCTCTCCTGGGGAGGTTCAAGAATCACAGTTCAAGCAGCAATTACTCTAAAATTCATCGTTACTCTTAGCACCTCCATCTTCTGTGACTGATCAACACCTTCAAAAACTGCACCACATATCCATCCCATCACGGGATGGCTAACGAACACCCTCAGTCCATAAGAAAAGCGTCAATGCCATGCAGCACTCTTTCTTAATGTAAGAAATATACATCTTTGGAATCTGGCCAAGATCTCAACTCCACGCCTTTCATTCTTCAGATATTGGTGTGTGCTTGTGATGCCAGATGTCACACTGCACGGTAATCTGCTCCTGCAGAGTGACAAGTACATGCAGTGTTATCCCGACCACTCCCTTAATCCCCGCACCTTCTCTAAACAGGGCGAGCGAGGCCCTCAGGGTACAACCATCACACCATGTCATCTCCCAAGAAGATCCCACATCCACACCTCACCCTATGACATTTCTGGAAAAATCCACTGACCTTCATGTAGCGCAGGTTGGGAATAGACATGATTCTCACTTCAGGGATGTAGTTACTGCAATGAGAACAAAGCAAATGACCATGACTATAAGCGACCTCTTGAAGTAGAGAGATGTATTCAGAGACATCCATGTAACTCATTCAACGCTATTAGAGCTTAGCTTACATTAAAAAGAAAACTGAAGTGCCTTTTTGCTATATAAGCCTGATCCTAAAAACTCCTGCTACCGAGGGGTGCTGACACAGCCCGCAGTGCCCTTTTCAAACTGCTAAAATCTCCAGAAATCTTTTTAGTAGATCAGGAAACAAACCCGTTACAGATAAGCTAAATTTATTTTAAAAGCTGATTACACCATCCTAAGAGATGACTTGATCATACAAGAGGTCAAATCAAGAGTACAAAAGAAATTAAAACAGCAGGCATTATTGTCAGGTATTGTTCTCCCCAGTCCCCGTATCTTACTTACACAGCAACAAGCTGGATCTTGAATTTGATAGATGTTGGATTGAATTCTGGTTTGCTCAGGTTATGTTCACATTTCTAGACAGAAAGATATTTCAGTCAGCACCAAAAGACAGCGTCCAGCCACACACTGAACAATCAGAGCTGTAAGCACCACGCCACTAGCCAGGACACTACCGGCCTCCAGCGCAGCGCACATAAAGACTACCTTGGGATGCCTGTAGCCATAGCTGTGTCACGTCACTGATACTCCAAAAATGTCATATCCAGCACTATCAGTGCAATCTCAAAAGCATAAGATTTGGAACCAGGATTGAAAACACTTGCACACTTACTGAATGCAGCAGAAAGAAGGCACAAATACCTGCAAGCCCTTTGTCTTGCGCTTCAGAATCCATTAAAAAACACAAACAGCTGGAACTCAAAACTGATCTCCTCATAAGCTTCAAACACAGGCTCAGCCTGACATTACTTATTTCCAAGAAAATATTCTGCATTTGCAAAGCGTTCTGCATCTTACTTACAAGAATATTGTTCTATTTTTCTGGAAACTAGACAAATGTCCCTGTTTCACCAAGTAAGCAGGTGGCTTTTTAAAGACCAGGTAGTAAGCCAACAGCAGAACTTGGATTTAATTCTTGCCAGTCTTCACTTCCCAGCTCTCTGCTTTTCTCCTCTGAAATATCCTCCTTCTGCCTTCGCTCTAAGGGCATCTTCAGTATTCTGCACTGCCTCTCGCTAATGTTTGCTGACTTCATTTTCGTCTTTAGTAATAGCAGAAATTTGTTAATTCTGGCTGTACTGGCAGCCTTCTGTGACTCCTTGGCTAGGCAGGGCACACAGACCCTTATACAAACCCACCCCTGTACCTTTCTGCATCTTTGACAATGTTGTCTCCCCTTCACAATCTTCATCACATCAGAGATGTGACTGCCTCTCTCATCTCCCAGTGCTGTTACCAGTAATTTGGTTGAGAACGTTCAACAACCAGCAGCATTTCAGCAGTTTCTTTTAAGCAGAAATACACAGCCCGTTTCCCACCATCCAAGTTCGGTGAGCCTAGAAAAAGCAGGTTTTTGTATTGAATTACCCACCCGACAGCGCAGCGAACGTTTGATCAGGAGGTGCTTGTGACGCGGGTAGAGCTGGGAAGCACAGATCGGCTGGAAGTCGGGCTGCAGCAGGCGCTGACGCAGAGTCGTCACTGGGCACACAAAAGAAAGCAAGACCAAATCAACGTCTCACCCAGGGACCGCAACTCGAGCTAGACTGCACACCTGCACTGGCCTAAGAGCACTGTGCGCAGACGTGCTACAATCTCTAAGAAACTGAAGTTTCACCCGCACCCAGTAATTCAGAAGCCACCGGCAAGTGTCACTGTTTCTAGCAGTGAATGAATGGAAGGTAAGGGTTGGAGGAAGGGCTGCCCTGACTGGGCATGGTAAAGCTAGAGCAACAGCAGTGCCAGCCCAGGAGAAACAAGGGACCCTGATCTCTATTCAAAACTCAGCTGGGGTGGAAGCAGAATTTTGTAATCATCTAGAAAATAAGCTCTTTCCACCCCAGGGGCAAAGCAGTTGTCATAGCTTTGTCACCCTCACAGCTGGGTGCTGCAGGAGTACAATGAGTACAATATGCAGCTTCTCAGCAAGGAGTTTGCGTAACTCAGACTCACGCACAGAATTAGTGACTGCATAGTTCCTGAGGCAAGGGACTCCAGCAGCCAAACACCCTGTGGATTTCTCCCAAAAAGCAGGCTCCTCGCTGCTCCCAGTGTCTAACAGGCAGTGAGCCACCTGGCAGCCTTTCCCTCACTGCGGGGAACCATGAAAGCCGTCTTCTTTACCAGCACCACTCTCACAATGCTGACAGTCTCATGAGAAAGGGAGACCGAGACGATCCACCCCCTCCCATAAACCTTTCATGAATCAATTAACTCTGATGGACTTTGTAGGCCTGCAGGACTACCGAGAACACCTGTCCTACTCAGAGCCACCTCAGCACCAAGTCCACATCGCTTCCTGTATCTGCTGTTTTACCCCATTCGCTCCTAAGTTTTGTTGACCAATTTACAATATTTGCTCATTAAATCATAAGCGAGCTAAGTAACTGGCAAGTGTATGCAAGTCGTTCCAAGCTGATGTCGAAGTAATGCGCAATGGTTACTGAACAGGTCAGTTAAGTTTCCAGCTCCCCAGTAGCTCAGCTATTTCCTTATTTCCTGCTATTATTTGAAAAAGGACGTCAGCTCTTCTCTCCCTCCAAAAGCTGACACTTCACATGCAGAGAAAATAAGGTCAGCAAGAAAACAAAACAACCGTTACCACGCCTGACGTATTTGGCTCTGAACTTTCCACATACAACACGAAGCTGAGGCTGCATTCCAAGTTACCATTTCAAAAGTCACAAAATTCCCACCGTTTCAATCCCAGCGTAAAGATTACTAAGACCTTGGGCCATTAGGAACCCCACTGACAAGTTTCCAGGCACTGTCCGTGTTATAAATTGCATGGGCAAAAAGTGACTGAAGATTGAGGTGTTACCTTCTGTCAGATTGATTGGTCTCGTGTAGTAATCCTCAGGAAGAGGTTCCACTTCTTCCACTGCATCAGCTGGCTCAATCTTGATCTCCTTCTGGTCCTCTCCTTCTTTCAGCCTGAAGCAAAGTGAAGGACAACTGGGTCATAAAATATGGCACACGTGTTCTGTCAAACAGCAGTGGCAGTAACTGCATTACAACATAGAAGGCAGCAAGAGCCGAGATTGCAAGACAACAGTAACTGCACATGGAGGTGAGCTGTCACTTGCTTCTATCAGGAGAAAGCAAAACATCTGGAGCTGCTGCACAGAGATGCCAGAGGATCTGACATCTAATACTCCAAAGAAAAAAGCTCCTTCCACTGTTATCTGCCAATACGTTCATCATCTTTCTGAAGCTGCTTCACTGTTCTGTAGGAGGTTGCTTACACCTCCTACCCTTCCCAGAAAGGTAACCCCAACCCTGAGACTCACGAGAGTCCAGCGAGGGCACTGATCGGTGCTCCAGGCCTCTGGCGTTGCAGCCTGGTTCCCAAGCCGTATTTGTCCTACAAGGTAAAAAGGAAGTGTCAGCTTCAGGTCTGCTTCCTGCCAGGACAAAAAGACCTACTGCAAACTCATCCTCTGAGCTGCATGACAAGCATAGGGAAATAAGCAAAGAAAAGCAAAAAGGGAAAGGTATTCAATGCTTCCCGAGGTTTTTTTCCTGGCTCAAACTGTTAGTAAGGAGAAAACAATTACCACCGCACTGCAGACAGGGAAGAGACAGATGTGGCTACTGCTTATAAAGCCATTTCTCTTTCCTTACATCACCAGCCTGCACTACTGACACATTTTCCTTTGATCTTCTCTTCAGAGCAACTGGATGCCAACTAGCACAGAACGAGAGCTCAGCTGCTGAAAGAACTGGGTCAACGTGGGTATGCATCCACCTGAAATACTCCGTGGCCCTACCAGAAGCAGCTGGAAGGTTTAGCCTCCTCCAGGCCTTGTTACCTACAGGTGTCTCTCACTGGGCACCACCAGCTGGGAGGAACAGCTGAGCTACTCCTCAGCTTTCTACAGCTGCACTGTACACAGGGTGCCTGGAGGCAGAAATCTTCCTTCTGGGCAGGACCAAAAACCTGAATTCTGACAAAATGAGAAATGTGAGCCTACCCTGGTGATTTTCCATGGATCAGAAGACTAACGTTAGTGCCGTTTGCCTCAGGCAAACAGGCGGCTGTGTCCCAGCCGAGCTTTGCCAAGGACTCCATTTCACATGTATGTTACTTACCCAAAGACACTGCCCAATTCGTAAATAACAAAAATACTGTTTTGTAACAGATGTTATGTTCTAATCAGTTAGTCTCACATGGGTTTGTTCAAGGCACATCCAAATTGGAGGCCCTGAGGCAAGGTGAAGAGTAGGATCTGTTACTGCCCTTTGGTCGGTACCATGACAGCTTTAACACCAGCAGAAACCGTGAAAAGACTTACCACTACGTGTATAGTGTGTTGCTGTGGAGAGCGCCCAAAATAGCAGCAGGTAGCAACGGAGACAAAAAATGCAGCCATAAGACACAAGCAAGAGCACAGAGCAAGCACAGTTAATTGAGAAGTAGCAAGCATACGCAGAGTCATCCAGCTAAACAAAGTAAGCATTTACCTGCCAGTTACAGTAAACAAGTCATTCAGGGCACAACCAAGTCAAGGTTAATTTCAGTTGAGACATCACATGGAAAAGCGCCAGACAATCCTGATCTAACTGCTGCAGAGCTGTGGTAGCAACTGTCCTGAGAAAGAGCTACCACCGGTATCATGATGGCGGTTACGCTGCATTTAACTGCTGATAACGTATTCCTCTGCGTGGCAAGTATAAACCCTTCTGGCATTATCAGAGAGGACTATCAGAGAGTCAGGCAATGTAATAGGCAATAATGGGTGTAAAACTACTTGTCCCTAAAGAAACCCCTGTGCCCTAGCACATTTTCTCCACGTTGTCCTCAATAAAGAAAGGCTGAGCAGCCCTATCATGCTACCAACTCGCTAATCTTTCACGCTGAGGCTGTTGTGCATCACTTCTCCTGCTCCAGACCCCAGTACTCCCAGCTCACCGAAAAGGCCAGGGGCATGTAGTTTCGGCGCCGCACCAGCTTCTTTCGGTCCCGCTCAATCTTCTCTTTCTGAGCCAACTGCTGGTAGTACTCCACCAGTTTGTTAATCTGGAGGGACGAAAAGGAACAGACACCCAGTGAACTGGGAACAAATGCCAGACCAGCTGCAGTACTTGGCTGTGAACAAGGTGGGGTTCCTGCTACTAGTTTTACTCTGTTCCTAGTACCAGTTGTATTTGGAAGGACATATATTAAAGAAGTCTCCATGTCTTAACCCACACCGTGAGGTACAAACTGATCCCCCTTTGGGAACGACGTCTATCGGAGAGCAGTGTCCAGTTCTCACTTTGTAGTTGGGCAACTGCAACTTTGTCCAAGCATTTGCCATGACTGAAGACAGTAATGTCATGTGGCCAAAGCCGAGCAATTTGGATTAGTGCGGCAAACAGCACTTTCTCCCCCACCCTGAGGCCGATGACATTTAGTGTAGTGCCCTAACGGGTGACAGGGAAGAGTAGCAAAGGTGCAGTTCTGTTTTCCAGATCCTAGATGCACTCTTGGTCGGAAAACAGCTTTTGTTCACATACATACGCAGTATATTCATCGGTGTTGTTTTAACAGCACTATTAGTTATGGTGTTTGCAAATGAGTTTCTTCTGAAAAGGAGATTTTATACTGCGACATCCACGGGAGAGCCTCTAAGAGGCCTTCCTTCCACTGAATTCAGTCAAGGTGGAGATTAGGAACTGGAACTGGTATCTGAAGGATTATACAGATGCAGAAAAAGTGATCGAGAGGGCCTGGCGTCTCTAACAGCTCTTTCTAGCTGATGTATCTCAGCCTAAACACGGCCTCCCCCCTCACTCACCCGCTGTGTGTGAGGATTCTCCGGCTCCTGCCAGCCACCACTAGCTGCACGAGAAAGAGAAAAAACAAAGTCCTCAGGAGGAGATTTCCAGACTCCACACAGAAATCACATCTAACATCCAACTATCTTACTTTTACTCATGAAATATGACGTTCCTTATTTTTGCTACACTCGGCATTGCAATTCTTTAAGTTCACAGCTGCACAAACATACACCTCTGAAAGCCTTTCACAGGCAGGTTTGGGCTGAAGGAGCTTCGCCAGCTTTTATACTGTGTTTTTAAACAACTGCTGTTTGAGAGATACTCAGGCCAGCACCTAGGAGTCACTCTGGCAGCAGGTACATGAGTTTACAAGAACAGCCTCTTATTACTGGCTGCCCATGTCTCTGCATCTTCAGCTCCCAGCCTTCAGTCACAGCAACACTGGAAGTCAGAGGATCTGCTTGGTCTACTCAGCCCCATCTCTGGAGCCTGACAGGTATTTTCTGAATGTCTTATGCACCAAGAAAAAGATGAAAGCTTTGTTCTAGTAATGTCATGAAGAGAAAAACCAGGTACAAACACTGACTAGCAACTCTGGAATAAGCCTACATGATGGAAAATAAATTAGGTGTTTACGCTGTCAGACAAGAGTGGCTTCAAAGACTCTGAAGGTGCACAAACAGGATCTCAACCATGGCAAGAGCGCACCAACTAACAAAGCCCCTCATCTGACAGCTTTCTCACTAGTCAGGTAAGATGAGCATGGGAGCGGGTCACGTGTTTCACTAACTCATCTCAGCTCTTCAGAAGAGACTTCAGCAACAAACACTTTTCCTGTAGATTTCCAAGGGTGACTCAAAACTTAGACAGATATTACGTCTATCATACAACCAGAAAGCAATTTAATCATCTATTATCTTCAGAACACATACTGGGCTCCTGCTGTTACTCAGTTTTCTGTCTTTGACTGTCACTTACCGACAGACTTGTCTGCCATGCCAACATCCCGGGAAGTCCAGCGGCAAAATCCACAGGCCAGGTAATACGCTTTCTTCATGGTGGTCTTGGCTGGGTCATCAGGGAGCGGAGCAGGAATGCTCGTGGCCCGGGTGGAAAGGGTGTGCATGCAGCAGGGGCAGTCAAAGCAGTTAGCACACCTGCAAAGAGGAAGGCACTTCAGACACTGCCCTGGCAAGGGTCCTTGGCCGAGGACAATGCTCTAAACCAGCAAATCATGATTAAACCAACAGACCTTCTCATCTTATGCAAGAGCATTAAGGAAAAAGGGCAACAGAGCCATCAAGGGGAATAGGAGGGCTTCAGAGTCAACATAAGAATGGCAACAGCAAGAAATACTGGGTGATACTAAAAAACCCTTTCTAATAGGAGAGCAGGTCATCAAAAATACTAAACGTGATGTACCAGTGCAACACCCATCTACAAGCAGGACCGGAAGAAGGATCCTGGGAACTACAGGCCTGTCAGCCTGACCTCGGTGCCAGGGAAGATTATAGAGCGACTTATCCTGAGTGCACTCACCGGGCATGTGCAGGACAGCCAGGGGATCAGGCCCAGCCAGCACGGGTTCATAAAAGCCAGGTCCTGCTTGACCAACCTCATCTCCTCCTATGATGACCAGGTGACC
>Ga0065711_1049259_pt1 | contig 11394 bp, 7 predicted proteins | sample Hoacrofraction12_FD_59098 | JGI IMG/M metagenome (GOLD analysis project Ga0065711, IMG submission 59098) | Hoatzin crop microbial communities from Cojedes, Venezuela - Epithelial fraction 12 v2 (version 2) | ecosystem: Host-associated > Birds > Digestive system > Esophagus > Crop | place... | reverse complement strand
TGTTCAGCTGGAGCTTCCTCTGCTTCAGTTTGTGCCCGTTGCCCCTTGTCCTGTTGCTGGGCACCACTGAAAAGAGTCTGGCCCCATCCTCCTGACCCCGACCCTGCAGATATTTATCAGCATTTCTAAGGTCCCCTCGCAGTCTTCTCTTCTCCAGGCTGAACAAGCCCAGCTCCCTCAGCCTTTCCTCGTAGGACAGATGCTCCAGTCCCCTCATCATCCTCGTAGCCCTCCGCTGGGCTCTCTCCAGCAGCTCCTCATCTTTCTTGAGCTGGGGAGCCCAGAACTTTGGTAGGGGCAGCTCTGTGTGCACACTCGGTAATTACAGAGTTGGTGCTTCAGAGATTTACCGGGCTTGGCGACGGAGTCAGTCTGAGGGATTGCAGGTGTCCTTCTGATATTGGTTGGGGCCAGGGTGTTCTTAGTGACTGGCAGGAGTGGCCCTCTGGCTATCGCATCAGTCGTGACGAGTAGCTGTCGGCGGCTGTCAGAGAGGAGGATTTTGATCTGCCTGCAGGAATGTGGCCTCTCCACAGCGCCGGGCTGTCCTGTGACTGGTTGCTTTCCTCTGACACCCAGGGGCTACAGACAAGTCATAAAGGTGAAAACTCATCAAGAGTAGAAAGTCGTGGTGTGTTAGAAGTTGCTTCAAAAGCCTAATGATGAAAAAAGGCTCACAGGGGTGTCTGACTTCACAGTGTTCCCAGCGCTAAGACCTGCGACCTGTGAAGAAGAGATCTCATTTTTGTTTATGAAGTGGAAAAGGTCTGAAGTGTTGGATAGCTGAAAACTTCAGTAGATATTGTTGTGATGAAATCTGCTTCGTATTTTGAGTTGGAAAAACGAGCATGAGAAAATCGTTGTGTAAGACTTAAAAAAAAAAAAATGCTGGAAGGGATGCAGAGGAATAGTGAACTAAGCGGAGATCCAGCTTACGAGTGTGAGATTTCAGTGGAATGAATGTCAAGACTGAAGAATAAATGTGAGGTTTTAGATTAATTCTGTATCTTTTTCAGCATGTTTGAGTTGACCACGTTTCCACTGTTCCTCAGACTTTGGCTTCGTGCGTACCAGGGGCGGAGGAGGTGTTTGCTAGCGACAAAGCGGAGTACGTGGATCTCTCAGCGTTCAGCTAGCTTGAAGGCCAGTGCCTTCCCTCTTGCAATCTGAAAGTGCTACCGCTGCAGCCCTTAGGGTGAGAATGAAGCACTCGGCACCTCAGATCAGAAGGCTTTAGAATAAAGCTGGTCAATTATTCATCACGACACTGGTACCGTGTCTTCTGCAGCGTAGCCTCGGGCTCGTGGGCGCAGTTGCAATATGAGCGATGGTGTTAACACCCTTGTTCTCCGGATTGAGAGGTGTGCTGACAGCGCGGCACCCGGGGAGCTGCCGCTCGGCATTAGCAAGGGCAGGCATGCGAGTTTAGGCAAGATGCTGCTTGTGCATGCGATGATCTCTTTACTGTGGGGCCACTTCGATGAGTGACGGAGCGGCGCGATGTTGGGAGCAGGCTTTTCTGTGCGGAGAGGCTGGGTTTACCAGGCCTTGGCTGTCCGTGTCTGCTGCAGTCTGTCTGTCTGTATGTGCTTCAGCAGGCTTCGAGCAGGCTATGGAAGATTAGCGGCTTCGTGAATTTCAGTAGTTGAAATGATAGTTAATTAAATGTGTCAGCTTTAAAAGCACTCAAGAGTAGTATCCCGTGCAAACACAGAACAGGAATGTTGGGTCTGTGTTAGACCAACCGACTGGCAGCAACACGTAAGGAAAATCCTTACCCCGGAGGGACCTGACTTTCTGTCCGCCTGGCATTACCTTCAATGACAGTGGAGATTAGAACCTAGAGAAATGCTGTTTCCTTTCTTTGCCACTGGTACTCTTTTCAGCATTGCTTCTTTGCTGAGATGTGTCACTTAATACCATCATTTAAATTCATAGCTCTGAATAATTGAAATAAAATACCCAGAATCTTGACAGGCCAGGCCAGTGCTTGGCTAGACCGGGAGCTGACAGTCTGCGCCTGGGTCGGGGAGGTAAGGTCCTGACTGGACATCTTGCTTTTCTGATCCACACAGAGGAACATGTCTCTTGCGACAAGTAAGCTGTATCAGTAGGGCAGAATATATATATCATAAAAATTGGAGTTGATGCTTTGTCATCTCCAAATTGACACCTCTTCAGACCCGTATTACTCACTAGGCAGAACAGTGGATGGGGCTGCTTGATGTCAGGCTTTCTTTCCCCCCCTTCCTGTTTTCATAAGGTGAGAAAACTTAATTTCCGTGCCTGCATGAAAGTAGATGCAATAATCTTTGCTGCACTGCTTCTCTTGCTTTTCCCTCAACAATCAATTAAAGCTTATAACGTAGCCTTGCTCTCCGGAGAGGCTGGCCCTTTTCGTATAGAACTTGATGAATTGGAAACTGGATTCTAATGTACTGGTAGATGCCAAGAGAATCTGCCTTTGGCAGCTCATTTGAAGGGTCTGGAAATACAAACCAAACCTGGATTTTATAAAAAGCCATAAAACAAAGGAAGAAAGAACTTCTGCCTTTTCCACTTAGTAGAAATGTCTGCTGCTGCCATCTTGCCTCTTACATGGTTACACTTCTTTTTTTCAAAAATACCACACAGTCTGGGATAAGTTTTCCTGCTTCAAGGCAGGCATTTTTTGAGAGATGGGGAGGATTCCCCCTCTACCCCAGGGTGAAGATACTTTCTGTTCAGAAACGGCGTTTTCTTCTCTCCTTTTGCCCCGACTTCCTTTCACATGTCTGCAGGGACCACGTGTAGTAGTTTTGCCTCATCTCCTATAATAACCCCCAAATTTTGAGGGGAAAGCATTGCAGTTTCTCGGCGGCGTTTTTTTTATTTTGGTGTTTGTTTCAGTTCTAGGGTTTTTTTACTGCAGGGGTGATGTGTGCCTTTGCCTGTAAGCGAGTTCTGCAGCAGCGGTTGCGGAGCGCATCAGCCGCCTGCGGAGCGCGGTGATTTTTATCCCTGCCTGTGTCCAGCAATGCCCCTCTGCCACCGCTGACACAAAGAACGAGCAACGCCGTGCTAGTGCAGGTATGGTGTGGGTTTCTGAAGCTCCGCAGCTGCTGGCTTCCCCGCAGGTCATTGCAGATCAGGTGTGCGTCCGCTGAAGCCTGGTGGCACTGCGCCGGAGAACGGGACCTCTTGACTGGAGTGGTCTGGGTTGGACCTGGTCTCCCAGTACTCGCTAAAATTCTGACTGGAAGCCCCGAGCGAGGTGTTTTCAGGAGGAGAAGTCCGGCATTGTAGCGTGCTGCCAGCGGGCACGTTCAGCGGGTTGTCGGTGTGCGCGTGCAGTTGGGACCTTCTGCTTGGCGGGGAAGCAGGCCCTCCGTGACCCGTCTGCGTGTTTGCAAGGGGCTGCTTCAGGAGTATTTTCCCCTCAGGTGGCATTGGCAGCTTTCGCACTGCGCAGCCCAAGTTTTACGGCCTTCAGTTCTATGTCACTTCTGTTCAACAACCTGCATTGATTGTTGCGAAGTGTTCGTGGCTGGCTGACTCCTCGATGTCTCGGGCGCGGTGCAGAGCAGGGGACTGTCTGTGTGTCACACGGCGCAGCTGGTGCTGGAGCGAACAAGCGTTCCCCTGCGCTTCTGTCTGTTCGGACCCGGGGACGTCTCCCTCCCAGCGCAGCCCGCTCGGGAGGGAGCGGGCTCCTTGTGCCGGAGAGTGAAACTGGTTTCTCTTTTTCCTCCCAGCCATGTCTCAAGCCGTGCAGACAAACGGGACGCAACCTTTAAGCAAAACGTGGGAGCTCAGCTTGTACGAACTGCAGCGAACGCCTCAGGTGAGACGGGTTAGAGAGCTGCCCTCTCTGGCAAGGCTCGTCCTAACAGAACGCGGAGCTTGGGGTTGAAGACTTTCTTTTTCCTTTAGGAGTGTTAACTGCCTATTTTAAATGATAGGGTACGTTAAAAAAATCCTCCCAAAACAACAGCTGTCTTGTAATATTAGAAAAATAAATGGATGTTGGATCTTTGTTCTTTTTTCCTTCCTTTAGCAGTATGTGTGTGTCTGATGTGGTTGTGTGTCTTGTCTTTCTACTGCGTTTCTCTTTAGAAGAGTAGAACACGCGATCTCGGTGAAGAAGATACTAAATTCTGTTAAAGAACTTTTACTGTATTTTACACTAGGAAGCAATCACTGATGGCTTGGAAATAGTGGTGTCACCCCGGAGCCTGCACAGCGAGCTGATGTGTCCCATCTGCCTGGATATGTTAAAAAACACCATGACCACCAAAGAGTGTTTGCATCGCTTCTGTGCCGACTGCATCATTACAGCCCTCAGGAGCGGGTGTGTAAACACGGTTATGGGGCTTTCACTGAAGACGCAAACGTGAGCAGGGAAATCCTTGAAGCCCTGGGTGTTGGTGTGGAACAGTTCCGTGCCCGTGCACTGCAAGCTGCTCAGTGTGTAGCAGCACACCTCACGTATTGCGTTCTCGTGTGCTCAGCCGTCTGCGGCAGACCAGAGCTGGTCCTTCTCCCCTCCCTGTCTCCCCTCCCTGTCTCCCCTCCCTTTTTCCATGCTGTGAGTAGCTATTGCTGATAATGGCAATTACCTGTGTTCAGAGCTCACACTTGAGTTGCTGTGCCTGTGTAAATTTTGAGGAATAATTAGCAAAAATACATTAGAGGGAAGCAGGAAAACCACGAGGAGTAAAGACGCCAGTGTTTCAGCTAGTGAGGCCTCTTCCTCTTACAGGAAAAAAATTGTGTGAACCTGACGTTTTAGTTAAATGAGAACAAAGTGGTAGGAAGGACAAGACTGTCTTAGTTTTCCCAATAACCGGTGCCTGAACTGTAGAATCGGTTCTCTAATCTTTGGTTTGTCCTGTGAGAGCTAGGAAGACAATGCCTTAGCATAATTTCCGCTAGACCTGGGTTTTTTCTAGGTGAAAATCCAGCCAGGGGGTTAAGGGAAGAGCCGGTTGGCAGGGTGGGACTTTTTGAACTCTGCAATCTAAATACAGTTTGCTTAAAAAAAAGAAAAAAAATGGAAAAAGCAGCAGGGAGACAGATGTTTGGGGTTTTTGTTTAAATATCTGGAACTGCCTGATCTGTTACAAGATGGAAGCCCCGCTCCAGATTTGCTGTAAACACTGAGTCTGGGCGAGCGCTTTGCCCAAGAGTTGCGGCATTAGGGCAGACCTGTGTTACTGCTGGCGAGTTAGTGGTGTTTTCTTCCTTCTCCTTCATGTCCAGCAACAAAGAGTGTCCCACGTGTCGTAAAAAGCTCGTTTCGAAAAGATCTCTGAGACCAGATCCCAATTTTGATGCTCTCATCAGTAAAATTTACCCAAGCCGAGATGAGTATGAAGCTCATCAGGAGAGAGTGCTGGCAAGAATCAGCAAGCACAATAACCAGCAAGCTTTGAGTCACAGCATTGAGGAAGGATTAAAGATTCAGGCCATGAACAGGTACGTAACCCACGTCACTTGTCCATGTGCAGCCTTGTTTGCCTTAACGCTAAAAATACACTGTCTGTCCTCACTCCCTGTGTAGGTGGAGATTCCTCGTCTCTCCTCTGAAGTCTGCCAAGATAAGTTTTAGCCTTTGGCAAAATAAGTTTTAACCTTTTGTCTGCTAACAGAAACCTGTGTACCACTCGCTACCGCTGCTGTGGCAGCCGGATGTAGACAGCAGATTCCAGCTTCGTTTTACCAAATTCTGGCCATCGTGTGTTAGATGATGAACTGCACTACCATGAATCCCATCCCAACAACCACCACTGCATGCACAGGAACGCACATGGTGCCAGGGCTTGGGTTTTAGTTGGGACTTAATTCCCAAGGCGGGAATACGTGGTGCTTACTCAGCAGTGAAACGCTGAGGGTGCATTTCCAGCCTTGCGGGCCTGTACACTGGGTGAATTCCCAGTGCGGAGCAGCCTGTGTTTCTGTCTACTTCTGACCAGGTTGCAGAGGGGCAAGAAACAGCAGATTGAGAATGGCAGCGGAGCAGAAGACAATGGGGACAGCTCACACTGCAGCAATGCCTCAACGCACAGCAATCAGGAAGCGGGGCCTAGCAACAAGAGGACCAAAACTTCGGATGATTCTGGGCTCGAGCTGGACAACACCACCACAGCGGTGGCTATTGACCCCGTAATGGATGGCGCTAGTGAAATCGAGCTGGTCTTCAGGCCTCACCCGACCCTCATGGAGAATGACGACAGCGCACAGACAAGGTATGTCTTCCGTTCCTCTTCGTGTATTCTGCTGCTGTTGCCTGCTGCTTTTGTTTTCGGTCGCTTCTTGGGGCTTTTAAAAATCCATTTGCCCTGGTGATGCCACATCCTGTTTAACCGTGTGCTCTCTTGCCCCCTTTCCACTGCAAGTCAGGTCGATGGTGCGGCTCAGCTGTTAGCAGGAGTACAGCAGCAATCTGTGTTACGCCTTTGATCACAGGTCGAGATGTTTTTACAGGTTTCTGGCATTGCAGTTCACAGTAGGTACTAGGGTGATGGTAGACTGTCAGCCCCTTTTTACTCTTTCTGAGATTCTTTGGGAATAAACAAACCTTGTGTAAGTGGCAGCAGTTTTCAGAGCAGCTCTGTGTCAGCGGGATTTGTAGGCTGGGAAACTTTTCCTGGCATTTTTTTCCTTTCATGATCCGGTCCAAGCACAGACTGCAAATTTTGGATTACAGCGATGAGCAGTCTGGAGTTCTGCAGCTCTCTTCCTGGCTTCCTCTCCTGATGGGACAGGAGTCTCTTGTAGAGCCTATAAATACATTACAGGCTTCAGCCAGCTTTTCTTTCTGGTTTGGAATTGTGAGGTTGTTCTGAGGGTTCTTCTGAAAGGCAAAAAGGCGGCGAAGCTTCTGGGAGAGGCCTCTGCAGCCTTTGTGTCAGCCTTTAATTCTCGGAGGAGGAGTTGAAGGGAAAGCAGATAGTGAGACGAGAAGGAAGAGTGACTGTAACAGGGAGCAGAGGCGCAGAGTGGTGCGTGTGTAGGCTCTTCAGCCTGTGGCTGTGCTTGGGAGATTTCAGCAGTTGTGAGCAGTCCTCACACCCCCTTGACAACCTGTTATCAGGGGTTTTATTTCGAGCAGATGACAGGGCAGGGCTGTTCTCTCCACAGCGAGCAGGAGGGCCTGTGGGAGAAGGGTCAGAAAGATGTGAGGGCACTCTCGAACAACAGAATTCAGTGAGCTGCTTGTGTGTCTTGGGTGAAAGCAATTCAGGTTCTTGTTTGTGAGCAGTCTTTGAAGGCCTTTTCCCACTTGATGCTTAATATTTGGGGCTGTTCCAGGTGTCTTTTTCCCATACCTGCAACTCAGATGTCTTTGTTTATCTTTGTGGTTGTTGCCACAGGTACATCAAGACCTCAGGCAACGCCACCGTTGATCACTTGTCCAAGTACCTCGCTGTGAGACTGGCTTTGGAGGAGCTGCGTAGCAAAGGAGAATCAAACCAGATGAACCTTGACGCGGCCAGCGAGAAGCAGTACACCATTTACATCGCCACCGCCAACGGGCAGTTCACTGTAAGCACAGCTCCTGTCCGAGGAAAGCTGCGCGTCGGTGCCCCTGTGACGCAGAGCCGAGTGAAGTGCACTCAGCTGGACGTCTCCCGGGTTGGCTTAGGGGAACAATTCGTAGCACCAGGTGGTTTATTTAGAAGCAGATCAGTTCCTTTGCGGGAAAATGTGTACGGCAAAAGCTTGGTTAGTAGAAAGGGAAGCATATAAGTTACCTGGGAAAAATCCAGTGATGCCAGCAGCTACTAGCTGACTTAAGCCACTATTTTAAAGGTAAAATTGAAGAGGAAAAATATTACTTTATCTGAGAGTCTTGTTTCCAGAGCAGATAGCTCTAGCAGCAGGAAGTGTCTGTTGTAAGGTGGTGTTTCTCCACCTCTGCACAGGCTTCTGATACGCCGCTATGAAACAGCCGCGAGCACGCTTAGGGAAGAATCCCTCCTGCCACTGGCTGCCTTCAGAACGCTCAGGCACAACCACAGGGCAGTATCGCAGTTAGACTGAACTCTGAGCCTGCCCTCACGCTTGGGCATTTACTGGAACGAAGCCAGCCTTTTGGTCAAGGGACAGGCACGCGCGCTGCAAGGAGAGTCTGTTCCGAGCAGCTTTAAAGCACGACTGCAGATTGTCCCTTGGCCCAGCGCAGAGGTGCTGCTTGTATAAATACACATCTGCTACTCCCTCTGGGCAGGGAGACGAAAGACAAAAACTCCCCTGCGCTTTATTGACGACTGAAGTGTTTTTCGGTGCTGCTTTAGTGAGATCTGCAGGAGCTCCAGACAGCTTGTGTGGGTGCTTTTCGATGCCGAGTGGTTAGCTAATACCTCGTTACACATTCCCAGCAGCTTCTTGATGTCGGCGCGCTCCTCTGATGTAAGGAGCTGTCTGTTGCTGCAGTAGTACCTGCGCGAGCCGTCGGATTTCATTTCTGTTCTGGTGTTCTCTTCCAGGTATTAAATGGGTCATTTTCCTTGGAACTGGTCAGTGAGAAGTACTGGAAAGTGAACAAACCCATGGAACTGTACTATGCGCCAACAAAGGAGCATAAATAAGCTGCGCTGGAAAACTGCGACGGGACGAACTCTTTTCATAGCTGTGACTTCTTTAATATTAAAAGAAGGCACCACCGTTATCTTCATGGACAATACACGTGACGCCTTCAGGCTCTCTCAGTGTACTTATTAATATGATTAGACAGTATTCTGGGTCGTATTTAATTTAGTCTTTGGTTTGGGTTTTTGGTTTTGCCCTAGGAGACTAAACGACCTTCTCCAGTGCATTCCAGTGTTTGACATGCTTTTTTGTTCCTAATGCATGAAAACTGAATGAGTGTTCCGGTTTGGAATGTCTTAATTTTTGTCCAGGTAAATCTGGATTTCCGATACCTTTGACACCGTTATAGTAGCCTCTGTGAAGTATTGAGCATTGGATGGCTCCGTCGGTCTATTCAATAGTAACATATGCCAAGGAACGTGTTAAATGTTGTAATTTGCTAACGGTTATCCATGTAAAAGGTTGGTAGAGAATTGGTTTCTGACAGTCTTGCAGCTAGAGGCCGTCCGATTCCCTAGAAAATGTTTCTGCATCATTTCCTTGTGAACAAACAGAGCTGCAGTGAGAGAACGGCACGTTAAAACCTTGCTGTTTACTTGGCGTAGAACTTCAGCGCAAGGCACTCCCTGAGATGGGTTTGCTTTTTACCGATGATTTCAGTCAAAGAAACCCCGGACGCCCCAACCTGTAACTCTTCCCCTTGCAGAACGTGCCCGTCTCGATGCACCGCGCGGCTTCCCGCCTGGCCCCTGCTGCGGTGTTACCCTGTCCTCCCGAGCTTGACCGAAGATCTTCGGGAAGCTTTACAGCCCTGCTCCGTGCCCTGTGATAACAGATTTTTATTGTGAATGTATCAGAACGTTCTGTAAAGAACTGTCCTGGAAACCTGTTTTTAAAACAACCCCCTGATATTCCAGCCCACGGACATGACGCAACGTCGCAGTGCTTTGCTGTGCGGAGTTCGTGCCCCCCAGCTGTCAGCGTATCCGGGCTTGGGTTCCAGCAGGGAGGAATTCAACCGTATGCTGCTCGAAGATTAATTTTTTTTCTTTTTTTTTTTTTTTTTTGCCATAGCTTTAACAAATGTGGCTTAGCACTTTGGAGGACAATTCTAGCACTTGACAAAGTTTACCATTTAGTGTCTTACATTTAGGTTCCAGTTCTACCACTCGGCAGTAGGCTGTTGTGTGAAGTCCAGTCGCTATGTTCATCTGTGTGTTGATCTCCTCGCCCCGGCTGGCACCGAAGGGGGGTTGCTTTACCCGGCGGCGTTGTGTCTGGAGGGAGGCGATGTTACGGTGAGGTTGCCGATGAAGCCCTCGCCTGGGTGCACCTGAAGCCAGAAGCGGAAAGCGTTGCTGGTAGGCGAGAAGCACTACGCGGTGAGCCGGGTGGCGTGGCTCCTCCTTCGTCTTGCCCGCAGCTGGCCTGGTGTTGGCCTGCAGTATGGGCGTATTCAGACGCTCGGGGATGCTCCTGGGAAGGAAGCACCCTTCCATCGCTTCTGCCTTTCCAGCCTAGCACTTGTAAATACGCGTCCGTCCGACTGCCGTTTCCGATCAGCTTTATCCCAATGTGAAAGCTGCACAGGCTGCTCTGAGCAACTCAGTTATTTTGTCCGTTTTCCGTGATGCGAAACGGCAGGTTTCAGGCCCTGGAACGCAGCGGGGGGCGGTTTTTACCGAAGTGCGTTACTCCTGGCTTGCTGGTGAAATGTTGCATTGTAGAGACTCGTAGTGCATGTCTGCTGAATATAACCGGGGGAGCAGTGGTTATAAACGCTTTAAAATCTATGGGGAAACTTCTAGATTAGCTGCAGCGCCCCTTCCCGTTGTGCTAGCGAAGGTCATGTCCCGTCCCTTAAGCAAGAGAGGTGTTTGTGAAGCTGAGCAGTCTGTCTAGGAGCTGTCTGTCTGTCTGTCACTTTGTCCCCAGTTCTTTGAAAAGCGGGGGAGAATGTGAAGCTTTTATTTTCATGTTGTAGTGAATTTACTGAATATTTATGTTCTTTAAATATTATATGTCTATATATAATGTAGCTGTTTGATTAAACCATTGATTGCACTGTGACTCTTTAGTGCTATAAACTTTTATTTTCAAATTGACTTTACTCTTCCACCTTTTAAAGGCATGTTATTTCTGAAGTACGTAATGTGGTAGGTACGGGCAAGCCTCATAGCTCTAATGTTCAACTACGGTCACACTGAAATTCTCCAGCTGACAATAAAAGTGAAAGTGTTACCAACAACCTCTTGGGAATCCCAGCGCCGCTTCCTCTGGGAGCTCAGCACAGAGAGCCTTTGGCTGGTTCGTGTGCCCGCAGCGCTGTCGTGCCTGTGGCTGTGCAGGGCACGGCGGTGCAGCTGCCCTCGGCAGGTGCTGCTGCCAGGCAGGCTTGGCCCGCAGCGCTGTGACGGCCCGTTGCCACCAGCTCAGCTCCCAGAATCCCAGAATGTTTGGGGTTGGCAGGGACCTCTGTGGGTCACCCAGAGCAGGCTGCACAGCACCGCGTCCAGGTGGGGCTTGAATATCTCCAGAGAAGGAGACTCCACAACCTCCCTGGGCAGCCTGGGCCAGGGCTCTGTCACCCTCAGAGGGAAGAAGTTCTTCCTCATCTTCCGCTGGAGCTTCCTCTGCTTCAGTTTGTGCCTGTTGCCCCTTGTCCTGTCGCTGGGCACCACTGAAAAGAGTCTGGCCCCGTCCTCCTCACACCCACCCTGCAGATATTTAGAGGCATTTCTAAGGTCCCCTCGCAGCCTTCTCTTCTCCAGGCTGAACAAGCCCAGCTCCCTCAGCCTCTCCTCGTAGGAGAGATGCTCC
>Ga0065711_1049258_pt1 | contig 11394 bp, 4 predicted proteins | sample Hoacrofraction12_FD_59098 | JGI IMG/M metagenome (GOLD analysis project Ga0065711, IMG submission 59098) | Hoatzin crop microbial communities from Cojedes, Venezuela - Epithelial fraction 12 v2 (version 2) | ecosystem: Host-associated > Birds > Digestive system > Esophagus > Crop | place... | reverse complement strand
CCCCCCCCCGCCATGTGAAGCATCTATTTGTTTATTAGCGGCCTGCTTTGGGCGGCCGGAAGGCTGTGAGCTGGAGGGAGAGCGTGGGCACGTGTTCGCTTTGGACGCTCTGCGACCGCACAGGAGGGCAAGCCGGGAGAGACGGTCCGCCGGTCCGTAACACGGCCTCACTGGTTTTAAAGAGGATGTGAAACGGCGCAGCGTTAAGAAAGAATATAAAAATGAAAGTGTCTTTTTCATAAACGTCTTTTTTTTTTTTTCAGCTATATTGTTAGAGTGATTTTTACAGCTTGTGAGAGAAAGGCTAAAAGGAGATGGGAGCAGTTCTCTAACTGGGAGGCTGGTCTAAAACATACTGAATAATTCCAGTTTTTGTCAGTGATGACTAATTTTGGACCAGGCCCGAGTTTCATGCAGCCATCAAAAGATAAAAGTCGCAAAGTGAATTCTTCATCAAATTTTGGCAAAATCCTTTTTTTTTTTTTTTAAGTGCTTTGCAGAAGGCAAGGCAAGGCAAGGCAAGGCAAAGAAAGGCAAGGCAAGGCAAGGCAAGGAAGAATAGCAGACCAATGAGTTATTAATATACAGTTATATGAAGTTCTAGACAAGATGGAAGTATGAATGTGTTCTTTTCCACTTTAATGAAACAAGTGAAGCACTTAACTAGAACTATATTAGACTGGGAAAAACCCACACCTGACATGTATTTTCTCTGAGCTCTTACTTCTACGGTGACCTTAAAATGAAAATACCATACTGGTTCTGAAGCAGACTTTGGCAGAGTTTGTGATATGACTAAAATGGTAAATTTCTACCATTTTGGAGTGTAGGGATTAGAATTCGTTTCCAAATAGAATTAATAATAAAACTTAAAGACGCCATTAGACTGTCCTAATTGTTGTGCTTCTCATCAGCTCTTTCTTCCCTCCCCCTTTCACTTCAGCCCACAGTTACCTTCTTTTTTTTGCTTGTGTATGTTGTTAGGTATCACTTTGTAATAATAAGCATAATGCCTTGGGTTGCTGCACTTCATAGCCCTGACCTAGTAGAGGCTCTCTCTTCTTTGCTCAAAGGGATTCCTGCATTTATCTTTTGACAGTATCATGATAAACTATTTCTATGGATTGCCTTTGGCCATCCTTCATTGTCTTGTCCCAGGAGACACAGGAATCCAGGAGTCTTATAGACCTTTTTTTTGTTTCTAATACTGAGGAGGATGTTCCAAGGTTTTCTGTTTGCAGCCTCTTTGTCAAGTTGATTTCCAATAAAACCAGGAAATAAGCTGGTCAAAATCTGGTGATTTTTTTCCCCCCTTCTGAATACTTTAGAGGCTTTTGTCAAATTTTGTTCAAATCATAATAGATCCACCCAAATGCCATCTGATAGACATGCTGGAAATAGATAGATAAATAGGTAAGACAGGAAGACTGGTCTGTAACAGTTCATTATATTTTAAACAATAAAAAGTATATTTTTCTGACCACACTTTGTGACCAGAGTAAACTATGACAAATTGCCTTGCATAATGTGCCATCTCATTTTAAGCAAAAAGTCTACACGGAAGACAAAATTCTATGCATAAATTGCTGGTTGCTCATCTTTCAGGCCGAAATGAGTTGCACAAATATAGACTAGTCCAGGCAACAATCAATTGCACCTGATGAAATTCAGGTAATTGAAATGGCTAAATCATAACGGACGTAAGAATCTGGCAGTCATTAAACATTGTTATGCATTGGTTCTTTATTTTTTTCATATATGCAAAATGCCAGGGAAAAATAGAAAGACGAGAAAAGCAACAGGCTGAAATCAACACACGTAAGGAAAAAAGTTCATGTACAGTTGCCTGTCTACTTACCATGATGGGATTGGAAGGCGTAAGTAGAACCTTTTAAATAACATACAAATGGCCCATGTAAGTTGTTTCCTTAACAGATTCTAGGTAAAATCATTATGGTCCTTTTCATTGTCAAACCCAGCTTTTAAAACAAAGGAATTCTTTCTGTCTCTGGTTCTGTCGCTGGAACTTTATCTTTCTGGAAGAAAAATCCACGCACTTCTATCAGATGTACTCCAGTTGCACTACATAGAACCGAAATACCACCTCAGTGAAAGTCACGCAGCATTCATTAAGTTGCCCCTTATGCATTCATCAGACTTCTTTTATTCTAAGTGGAGAAGGCTAGAAGGCAGACTATCAATCTGCTTCAGAAAGAGCATCACTTTTTGATCGCGAGGCCATCTTCCCTGTCTCCCAAAGGACCTGAAGAGCCTACTCGTTCTAATTTTCTACTGATTAAAAACCCAGATTCGTTTGTACTTTCCTACCCACAGGTTCAGCAAGCTAAAATCATTCTTTCATTTTTGTCTCTGTCAAGTCTGTTTCTGTAACTCAGTGTATTTTCAAGGAAATGGTTACAATTATGGAAGAGTCCCTCTAAATGATCTAAGAGGGTCCAATTTTCTTTCAGCTTAATAAATGTGAATGGACAGATTTTTGAATTATGAGGATTTATAAAAGTTGGACAGGAGAAAATTATTTTAAAACAATTAGCCTCGTCAAAATCTCTCAATATTGTTCAAAGAGATACCATGAAAAAAATCCTGTATTGTATAATATAGACCCCAGGGGTCATAGCATAGCTCTTGTAGCTTTATAGCTGCTTGATTTCCTTGCAGCACTTTATGTGAGACTAGCAAACTTTGTTCTGCAATGTTTTAAAAAACCTTGAGCTCTATCTGACAACTGTTGTTAGCCCTCTTTCGATTTCAGTATTAGCTAATTATGTGTATTAGGATACAAAGAACAATGTAGATTTTCTGTTTAAATTTATTGATTTTTGCTTTTTCTGGATTAATCCCTTGATTATGATAAAGAGGTAATGCCATGTCTCAATTAGCTGAAGTACCATTCTGTGATTCTGTGAAGTAGAAGGTATAAAGACATTACCCTGACCATCAAGGTCAAGAATCAGAGGCTACATGATTACACCTCCAAACTCAGAAATAAATCATGGAATCATAGATTGGTTTGCGTTGGAAGGGACCTTATAGATCATCTAGTTTCAACCCCCTTGCCATGGGCAGGGACACCTTCCACTAGACCAGGTTGCTCAAAGCCCCATCCAGCCTGGCCTTGAACACTTCCAGGGAGGGGGCATCCACAACTTCTCTGGGCAACCTATTCCAGTGTCTCACCACCCTCATAATAATGAATTTCTTTCTTATATCTAATATAAATTTACTGTCTTTCAGTTTAAAGCCATTACCCCATGTCCTATTGCTCCATGCCCTTGTAAAAAGTCCCTCTCCAGCTTTCTTGTAGGCCTGCTTCAGGTACTGGAAGGATGCTATAAGGGCTCCTCGGAGCCTTCTCTTCTCCAGGCTGAACAGCCCCAACTCCCTCAGCCTTTCCTCATAGGGAGAGGTGTTCCATCCCTCTGATCATATTTGTGGCCCTCCTCTGGACCTACTCCAACAGCTCCATGTCTTTCCTGTGCTGGGGGCTCCAGAGCTGGATGTAGGACTCAGACAGGGTCTCACCAGAGCGGAGAAGCAGGCCAGAATCACCTCCCTCAACCTGCTGGCCACACTTCTTTTGATGCAGCCCAGGATATGGTTGGCCTTCTGGGCTGTGAGCACACATTGCTGGATTCTCTTGAGCTTCTTGTTGGCCAGCACCCCCAAGTCCTTCTCCTCAGGGCTGCTCTCAATCCATTGTGTGCCCAGCCTGTCTTTGTGCTTGGGATCGCCCTGACCCAGATGCAGGACCTTGCACTTGGCCTTGTTGCACTTCATGAGGTTAAATAAGCAAGAGTCTTCGCATATTGCTGCACCAGAAGGTCCGTTTCCAGGGGCTATTACTAGAGGGCAGAAAAGCATGTTACCGTGGTACAGACTGATCACCTGTAAGGAAAGCCAAGAAAAAAAACCAGGCAGAATGACTAGGCAGATGGTATTGGGTTTGAATCCTGATAATTTGGCAGTAAGTTTTCAGGTCTTTGAGAGCGTTTTGAGGCAGTGAAAACATTTTGTGAAAGCATTTGTCTTACTCTTCAGCAATGCCAAGCACCCACGTCACTGATTTGTGGACTGAGGGGGATAGGAAGGTTGTCACAGCAGTCAACAGCTCTTCATCAGTTTCGAAACACAGGGCACCAACTTCGTTTTGTTCAGTCCTAAACTTTTTCTTAAGATCCAGTAAAAGAAAGCTTATGCCACTTCAATAACGTCTTTATGAACAGTAGGCATTGCCTTTTAGACTTAGGCGAAATGTTGGAAGGAACAAGGATTTCTGATGAGATCTACTGAACCAGCAGAAGAGTCATCATCTGTCCAGGTAACCATGGCCTGCTTGTAGGGAAATAGAAGGGATGTGCTTTAATGAGTGATGTGTGCTATGCATAAGCAGAAACACACTGCTGAAAGGTATGAAACTACTCACTGCATTGACACTATGAAGAGTATTTTGTCACTAATAGCAATAGATTTTTTCCTAATTTTGTTCCCATACTATAGCTGAATCGGGAAATATTCTAGATTTATTTCCTTAACGGGATACTGAAGGAACCTTCTGGTGAGAAAACCCATCTGCAGAATTGCACCAGGATTGCAAGTTTAGGGTAGGTTTATTTCAACTAGAGGTGGTTGTTAGGAAATTCCACTCCTCTTGGTTTTCTATTTTGCAGCCTTTGCAATTCTCAAGACCTTGAACAGTCCCTGGGGAACGACCTTTATTGGCTTTGTGTGTACTATATTCATTCAACCTGTGAGAGAGTGCTGACTGTTTTATATAAAGAAAACAGCTGTATGCAAAGGTAACAGCACCTGAGAAGGTTTTTCTGGATCATATACACATATTTTTTATGTTATCTCGCAGAGTTAGTAATTAAGTAATTGTGGTCTGGTGTTTCTTTGCTTTTGACTTAAACAGAACCTTGCTCAATTCATGATGAGTTTTCTCTTCAATTAATCCTACTTACTTGGGGGTGATAAATTTCACTTGAAATCAACCATGGGCTTGTTTAGTTAAACACAGCACACATACAATGTCCTAGGTGGAGTAGTTACGAAGAAGAGTCAGGAATATACCCTCAGGATAAATTGAACCTTTTGCTTGCATCATAAAATGATCTTCCTTTCTGTGCCTCAGGCAAAAAGAATGTTAAGTTAAGCTATTCTTTTGGTAGGGTTAGAGGAGGCAGTGAAATCCTCCCTGAAGAGAATGAAGCAGCTTGAATGTGTAAGAGTTTATTAGTGACTTTTAGTGAGTCCAAACAAAATGAGTTAGGGAGAGGAGAGTTTTCAGGAACTGACTCATCCATTTTATTTCTGAAGCACATACATGGTTTTCAGCATTCATTCAGCAGAGGGGCAGATTTCTGCAAGCTCAGAGACAAGCTAGGTTTTCACTATAGGAACATCTCAGATTGTTCTGTGCATTTGCTCAACACCATTTACCTCAACCACTGTTGAACAAAATAGGCTAATTGTATACTTACATTGTCATTGCCCTTGGATTTCTCTGGTTTCTGACTCGTTGGCTATTGAACATTATTTCGACCAGTCTTGGCATTCTCATGATTACTGGTTTATTGCTGGACTTTTTGTCAGGGAACAGCAAAAGCAAGGCTGGTTGATAAGGAATGATGAGCTGGAAGCTGAAGGTGACCCCAGGCAGAGGCAGTACCCTCAGCCAGTCCTGCAGCAGGGAGGTAAGGTGGGCAGAGCAGGGTGCTGGGGGCAATGTCCATCAACAGTCCCAGAAATGGCAAGGTGGAGAGTCAGGCTCAGGGTCCGCCCAGGACCGGAGACAGGACTGGAGGGAAGGCTATCATGTATCTTGAGGGTCCATCCAGAAGACAGGACTGGAGACCTGCACACCTCCAACAGTCCTCAGGTCTGGGTTGCCAGTCCCAAGCTGACACAGAGCTCCTGCACTGGGGCAGAGGGTGTGTGGGGGCTCCCAGGGAGGACGGACCCAGTCAGGGCCTATGGGTGCTGCCAGGACTCTGACACTATATTAACCATGAGCAGCTGCGTACTTGACTTACTGAAAACACATAATGCTTCAGTAGACCAATAGAGAACATCAGGTCTCAGAAGGGCTGTTTCATCAGCTCACAAACAAGCTTCAGCACTTTTCTCAGACAGCGAAGATTTTACCATACTGGAAAGTCTCTTAGAGCAAATATTTGAAAGATATGATAATTCATCTACATATGAGAAAGCTTTTAAGCTCATTGAAGATAGTATCAGTGCTTCACTGTTCTTAGTCTTTCTCATTGCTGTACATGAGAGTGGACAGTCTCACAGAGAAGATGCAGTATTACCATTTTAAACGGTTGTATTATGAATTTCCTAAGAGTTGCTGATAACTTGACAGCTAATTTCTGGACTAAGGTGATTGCTTGAGACACTCAGACTTTTGCAGTCACCTAAACTAAGGTGATTTAAGCACTTATTGCTCAAAGCTCTTTGCTGTGCTCCTGCAGGTGCTTTTTGCCCAGCAGGTATTACTGAGAAGTGTTCTTGAACCTCTACAGTTGACAGCAAAAGATGTACTAGCACTGCCCAGAGTCAATTTTCAGCTTCCTTTTTTTATGCTAGGCTGTACGCTTGGTAACTATCAGGAGTTGCTGCCAGTCTAAGAAGCTCTTCCTGTTGATGCAAAACGAGGGAAGAGATGGGCGGACAGCCAGGGAGGTAACAATTCCAGCCACCCTTGCTTGATCCCCTACTGCAAATGAGTCAATAGACACAGCTCAGTTTAAAGAAAAAAAAAAAAAAACAGTCTCTAACTTTCAAGAACACAAATCCTCAAGCTGGAAAAAAAGCCAAAAAACCAACGAACTTATCAGCCAACCAATGCAAATTAAGTGAACAAGATAATTACTGGATAAAAGAAATTCCTAACCAATATTGGTTTAGATTTCTGCATCATGTTGCAGACTGCCAGCATGATTTCCACTAGAAATGCAGGTTTTGAATTTCATGATTTTCAATTGTGTGACTGAGGAAGGATTGGAGCTAACTGTTCTTTTGCTCTTATTTTTTTGCCTTTTTTTTTTTTCTTTCCATATTCTAAACTGGCCAGAAATGCTGAATCATGTTTGTGCCATGTGATATCCGAGCCAAACATGTTGCAGTCCATGTGCACTCTTTGTTGCCCATATCCTCAGAGCCTGGTCTACTGTCACTTACCTTATGCTCTCATAGAATTGATTTGACTTAGCTAGGCTTATCCTAAATTGCCAGGGGAGAATATTAAGAAATGTATCATTCTCCTAGGAAATCTGTCCTTGGAGACATGGGAGTAGATCCTTTGGGAATATCTCTTCTGTATTTTTACTAAAAGAGAGGGCATGAAATTACTTCCTATGGATTTGGTTACTATTACAAATTGTACACTTCTGAGAGATAAATGGACAAAAAATGCCAGGGCAAACTCTGTTGAGTCAGCTGAGTCAGATCACACGGACTGCACAACTTGTGATGCCCTGAATCAAAGAATTGGTATAGTTATGCCAACACCCTGCTACTTCTGATCATGCCATTGTTTGACACTTTAGAGAAATGTAGAAAAAATCCATAAACCACCTGGCCAATTGTTCAAGTTAAATATCTTGATTAAAAAAAGTTATGTATGAAGAAGCAGAACTCAGGGAAATTGATGATCATTTTATAGCTGAGTGCTCAGATAGACACCTTGTATTTAACAGTTCATGAAGAAGCTCCCTTTTGTTTCTCACTATTTTTCTAAATGCTCATATTTTATGAAGCATGAGCATACTAATCCACAAACATACATGATTGGACTATTAAGACTCATTAAATGCATTGATTTGCCTTTCTTTTTTCTGTTTCTTATCAGTCATTAATGATGCACAATGACTTGTCTCCCAATTTTTCATCTGTTTTCATCTATATTCCTCTTATTTTATCTCTAACAAAGAGTAGTCTTGTGCCATGAAGGCTCATCAAAGTCATAATTACATTTCATTCATCTGCATTGAACTGTCTGTCATCTGTTGGCATTTTGAATGCTCTATGTGTCTTTCTGCACTTGTCTGCATTCTTCCTCTTTATTTACTACTCCTCGACCATCCATTACTGATTGCTAACCATTTTCTGGTTTTAGTTTTTTTAATTACCAGCTGTATTTTTAACCTCCCACCAGTTTCAACTCAGAAATATTGGTAGTGTTTTTTTTTTCCCATGTATTGCAAGTGTTTATACTCTTAACACTAATCTTTATCTGCAAGACCAATGTGCCAAAGCAAGACAGGATAAATCTCAGGATTGAGGATCTGTTATATCCCACAGCCATCTACACACTTTTTCCTAGTCTATCTTTTATGTTCTGGACACTGTCCTTGACACAGCCTAAAACTCAAAAGCATTCATTTATTTTGTGATGTGCAGTTGTCCCCGGATAATGACTAGATTGCTGTCCAGGAGAGGGTAAGGACAGTTACTGAGGGTTTTCATTCCTTCTTGGTTTTATTATGTATCATGTTTTATTTTTATTTAATTAAAATATTTCCTTATTTTTTTCTTGTCATGTAACCACTTATGCTTGTCTTTGAGATCTTTTGCCTCCTAGGTACCTGTTTCATCATTCATTGCATATTATTTTAAAAAAGAGTACATGTTATCGGCAAATCTGTCTTCTCACACATATGCAATACCTGCCAAAGTTGGGTCCCAAAAGGTGATTTGCAACTTAGATGCAGACCCCAAATTTCAAAGGCCTGCTTTGAAAGAAATAAATGTCAAAAACATTAATTATGGGCTGTACAGACATTCCTTTAATTGTAAAATGGGACAAGTATGCATCATTTCCTTCACAAGGAAATCCTCATGAGTAATTGAAGGTTATCACATATAAGGTTCCTGTAGAAGAATAGAATAGTATATATATTATGGTTCAGATTCTTAACTGATGTGCATTGGTATAACTTAAATGGAGTCCATGAAACTATGATGGTTTACATAAAAGGAAAACATGAAAGTACATAGATTTGTTTGTTCATTTTTGCTTTTAACAGTTGATTATACATAATTTTCTTCATGCAGCTACTAATAAATGATGATCAAATGACATATGAACCTTCTCTTCACAAGCAAAATGAATTCAGCTCCTTAACTCTCTGAAGTAATGAAATGTTTTTTCCCTCTTTTCCACTCTTTTGTTGGTTATCAGTTCCTTGTCAACTACAGCATCACACACCCACACATCCCAGCTGCCGCTATCTCCTTTTCCTTCCAAAACAGCTGAATGCATCACCTGTTATCAATACTGCCATTCATTCTTAAGAAACAATCAAGAAGTAGCTACTTATCCTAGGCTCCTGGCAGCTATCCATGTTTGAAAGATTGAGGAGTTCTATTTCAGGTCTATTTCCTGATCTTTTTCACCGTAGAGCATAACATGGCTCTGGAGAAACTTCTGAACTTCCACTAGAAACAGCTAGCCACACAATGGGAACAGAACAAGATTGTGGTATTGCTGAGGTAGCCAGCGAAAAACTAATTTCCAACTGCAGCAGCCAGAAGGATCTCCATTCTCCTGGCCCTCAGCGCCACAGACAGGACTTTACATCTGGCTTCCGAAGTTCTCTGCTTCTCTACTGATCTGTCATAAATTCTGTCAGTGTTTTGTCCAGCCATTTCACAGCTTGCTTGTTCCTGCCATTTAGTTTGCCTTGCTAAATGCTATAGCACATTCAAGCCTTTTGATTGACTCTTCTTTGCTGCAATTTAATCACCTTTGCTAGCTTTCACCTCCTTTCTGCCAATGGATTGAACTGCTCCACTGCTGCCACTTGTGTGATTGACATTATTTTATTTACCTATGCTGAGGTATGCTGTGGATTAACTCTCCTACTACTAGTTCTTAACTGTGACTTATTTATTGCTTCAAAGGACAGTACTCATGCTGCCTGCTTTTCTCTTTGTGTACTCCTTTTCCCTCCTTCTTTCCCCTACCCTTTCATTTCTTAATTTCCCTTTATCTTACCCCAGAATCTTTATCTCTAAATCACTAAGTGCAATGTAAGAAGCACGAGTAACTGTGCTGTTATGACTTTAAAAAGAAAATGAAAAAGGGTCAGGGAAAACGCCCTAGTTAATCTCTGCTCCTGTATTTCACACAGCCTTTTTCACTACTCCAGGACAGATTGCAAATGCTAGCAACTTTCAACTTTGTCCCAACTTACCCACAGGCAAAGACAATGTGAAGTGGAAGAGGAAGTGGCCACGCCCCACAGACATGCATATCTTCTACAAGTCACAAATTCCGGCTTTTTTTTTTCTTTTTCCTCCCCACAAACTCTATCTTCCCTTAAAATTTTCTCCTCCTGTGTTACCACTAGTGCTTTGCTGTATCTAAACACAGCACATGGTATACCAGGAACCATCACAGTCTTAATTCTCAGCTCTGTTTAGCAATGGCAGGTGAAAGTGAAAACTCCGTTCCAGCTTATACAGCTGACAGCATCATTTAGAGCTACTGTCCGCTCGACTGGTTATTGCTACAGCCTCTCCACCTAGCAGTAACTGCTCAAACCCAGTGTTTTTTGGCTCTCCTTCTACTGCCACACTTCTTCCAGGGAAGTTTATGAGAAGAACCATCCTGAGACAGCTGTAAGCTAAAGAGATACTGAGCCAGAGGCAGAATCTGACTATATTTGGGAACTTGTGGCACAATTCCTGACCAAGATGAGGATCTCCCACTCTGTGGAACTGCCACTACGAGTCCTATTCTTTTGACTGGAACAGACTCAGCAGTGTTTTAGGCTGCGTATCCCAACCCCTTCTCCATCTTCTCATAGCAATGTCTATGCTGTGACTGAAACTTAATAGATAGCTTCTGGTCATCCACCAGACCACAAAAGCATTTTGGAAAAAGGATGGATGTGACCTGTTTTACCGTTTGGGAATGCAGTGGCCATATTCTGGTCATGTGTTGAGGGAGGATTATGAGGGCCTTCTAAAATGAGGCAATCCTTGCTGTCTTCATTTGGGTAGGTCATCTGGCTTATATTGTATTTTCTGCACGTCTGTGACCTCTCTCCTCATTAGCTTCTCCATCCAGGGTGAAAGAGTGATAGGGTAGCTGGTGGCACCACGTTTGATTTGAAAGCTAGTAACAGAATGAATCCCCTAAGGAAGAAGATGCAGGGAGCAGTCTATAACTTACACTATTTGTGCAACTTCCAGTGGAAGTGTGAGAGGAAGGCTGAAAGAAAAATCAAAGATATGAAAACTTAAAAGTGTGAGGTAGGGATGGAGGAAACTTTGGGAGCATTGGATATCTGAAAGCTGTTTCGTATTCATTTTGATTTGGTGTATTGTTAATCAGCAGCCTGCCTTTTTTTTTTTTTTTTTTTA
>Ga0065711_1049257_pt1 | contig 11394 bp, 5 predicted proteins | sample Hoacrofraction12_FD_59098 | JGI IMG/M metagenome (GOLD analysis project Ga0065711, IMG submission 59098) | Hoatzin crop microbial communities from Cojedes, Venezuela - Epithelial fraction 12 v2 (version 2) | ecosystem: Host-associated > Birds > Digestive system > Esophagus > Crop | place... | reverse complement strand
GCTGCCCGCCTCCCGCTCACCTGGGCGGCCGCCGCCCGGCCCGGGGCGGTCCGCAGCGTGTCTGTGTCTGTCTGTCTGTGTCTGTCTGTCTGTGTGTGTGTGAGGGCCCGGCTCAGCCGCGGACACTGCCCGGCTGGGTAGATCTCTCTGCCGCTTCCTGAGCGGCCTCTGGTGTTCCCGGCGAAATGGTCTCGTTTGGGCGCTCTGCGGACCTTGCTGAGATCTGGAGATGAAGCCGAGTTGTTATTAGGAAGAGTCAAATGGCTGGGAATAACTTTCCTTCGTGTCGTACGAAAACACATAGAATTAGGGCATATGAACCCCCGAGTGAGCTTGTGTTCACCTGAGACATGAATGAGACGTCTGAAGGTAGGATGACTCCAAGTGTTTTCGGCACTCCTGGAGGTAAAGGTTGGTTTGATAAGCTGTAATCAGACTTTATCTGAATAGCTCAGCGGATGATATATGCAGTATATTACACAGTTTTATTATTTGATTGGAAATGTAAACTCCATGTGGGTCCAAGGTCTTGTGTCACATGCATTAGAGCTCCTGATATCGAATAACAGCTTTTCATTATTCTTTAATTCTAACAGCAAGTTTATAGCAAGTATATGAAATTAATTTTGATAAATGAAAATATTCTAAGTAACCCATGTTCTGGTTTCTGTGAAGTCTGTTCAAACTTTGCGGAATATATTTTAAAAGACTTAAAATACAGTTTATTAAAGTGTGTTATGCTAAAGACACCAATCCCTGTGAAATTTCCGTTGGCAGCGCTCGCTCCTTTCTGTGGAGATGAAGGAGGCGGAAGAAACAGACAACTATTTCGAGAAAGTGACAGAAGCTTTTGCATCAGCTTGTGTTCTTGGCATTCTGTATCCTCTCTTGTCAAACTTCAGCAAAACTTACCAGAGTTTTTTAAAGCACGGAAAAGGCCACAGGTTCTGGTTTAATGTCTTTTTAAATCTCATGTGATTCTTCAAACAAAACGCTTCTGGATGAGTAGTGCTAAGCGTTGACCTTGTCTAAGAGATTTTCATTTAGTTTCTGTGACGCTTAAAAATACACTTCAACCTCTAATAAGCGTAAGAAAAACGTCGTTTTCGTGGCCTTGAGTTTTGGTATAGGCTGGTTTTCATGCCGAGAAACTAAGGGGAATCTCAGAAAATACATGAAAATGTTTTTGTAGTAATTTGTCTTTCGTTCTTGGTATTATGTGCTGTATGTTCTGATGTTTAGGAATCTCCAAACCGACTTTCTGCCCCCCACTGGCCTTGTTTCTCTTTTTGACTAGGTTCTTTGCTTCAGTTTTCTCTTCTTCAGAAATTCCTTGCACTTGTGTTACATAACATGGGTCTACAATTTCTCTGTGTACTGTACAAATTTATTAATAGTTTTAGGTCCTCGCAGTGCTGTGAAAATTGACCCCGAAGTGTCTCTCTTGCTACACTCCAGTAATTTCTTGATGAAAATTAGGCTGTCTCATGCAGGCTAAGGTCACTTCGTATAGCATTTAGAGATGTCGGATAGATATGTCTGTTCGGTCATGCTTTGGTGTTTTTAGAAGCATTTAATATCAGCCTTTCTGTAGAAGCGGAGTTAAGCGCAGTACAGTCACTGGAGCAAGTTGCACTGTTTTCCCTCCCGGTAACTTCCACTGACGCCAGTGGGAAGTTGCGTTCATTTAGGCAGGGATTTCAAGTTTTTTGTGCATGATATCTATTTGATTACTTGAGTGTTCGTAAGCTTTTGGTGCTGTAGAAAAGCGGTGCCAAGCTCAACGTACGTCTTACCAGAAATATTGTGTATGGTAGGAAAGAAGGCAAGCGTACTCATTCCTGTACAGTGATTCATGCATTAGAGTGGACTGTGCGTCTGTCTGTCTACTCTATGTACTTTATGGTGGCTGTTACATGGAATTTATTTCCCTGTTGCCTAGGGATATACTTTCCGGATGACTACAAAGTTCAGTTTTGTTTGTAAGGGTTTGCAATGAAGCAGTTGTATAATCCAGGAAAGTAAGAGAAGCCTCCTGATGAACTCCTGAAGCATGCTGGGCTTAAATCAGGAGTATTGTTAGGATGAAAAAAATCGTTGTTTCTTTGCAGTCCGCCAGTGGAGCCACTTCTAGTGCAGAACACTGCATCTCAGTGCATCTCAGATGCAGAACACGTCCCTCAACGGATCACGGACAGACATTTCAAAATCTTTTTGAACCGTCCTCTGAGAGACAGTCCAAGTACTGAACTGGATTCTTGAGAGTAGTTCCATATTTTGTCTCCAGCAGCACTTGTAAGCTGAAATGTTGTTGTGTTGTCCTAGCTGAAGTGGGACATGAGCGAGTGCTGCTCCACGAAGACTGGGCAAGTCCCTGAAATACTTTCCTCGTGTTTGTATCCGTCGCTAAAGTGCAGCTTAGGCTGCTGGGTTTTAGTAGGTTTCCCTGTTAAATTTTGGCATCTGAATTCTTCCAGTTTTGTTACTGGAGAATTTAGAGACACCTGCCTTCTTTTCTTAAAATTTTCACTTAGTTGTGTAAAGTTCTGGTAACACATGTGGCTGACACGGCAGCTGTCCTGTCTGAACGTGGTTTCTTGGGACTTTTGCCTGAGCTTTGTATCCACAAGGTAATCTTCCTTGTATCAAAGGCCTTTGAGCTCACCTGCACGTTCGGTCCGGTCTGTGGCGCACTAGGTATGTCCTGTCTGAGCTGTGTTCTTTGTGGAGCGTAACAGCCATGGCTGTGCCTTCCGGGTGCAGCCCAAGGAGATGAAAGCGGTGCCTGTGGTAATACCTACCTCCATGTTTATAGCCCAGACCAAATTGTTGGGTTACAGCCCACTGCAGCCCTTAATGCTTCTACATCTCTTTCAGGCTTCTGAATGGTGTGGTGAGTAAAAAGGCAGTGTGGTTTCACAGGCCTGTTGCAGAGGACCAGTGGTCCCTGGATAGCACCTTGAGAGCTGTCGACCTGGAGGATAGAGAACCTGCCTGGCAAGTGGGAAGCCTGGTTTCAAGCCTGCAGCTGGTGTCTCTCGAGGGAGACTGAACCTGAGGATGGGCCAGCCTCGCGCTGATCCTCTGGTGGAGCCTGCCACCGTGTATAGAGAGGAACGTGACCTCCCTCCCCAGTGCCAGGATAGCCACCTTCTGTGCCACGTCTGTAGCACCATGGCGGGGGCATTCCTTTGGGATGGAGTGTATCTGCGGTTCTGGTCTCTGCTTCCCACAGTGGTTTTCGGTTCCACGTGGCAACTCCTTGGTACGTAAGCTGTCGGTGGAGCGAGACTTGTGTGTTCCTTTCTGTGCATCAGTACAGTTTCAGTGGGGAGAACAGAGTCTCTGTCTCAGCCTGGTTGATCGGAGGGCATTCCTGTTTGAGTTGTGATGTGGGACTGAGCTCTCCTGTATGGAACAGGGCATTTGGTACAGGCTTCTTATCTCCTTGGTGAATTCATTAGTCAGGAGGCAATTTAAGAAGCTACTACTGCCAAGATGTCCTGTGCTTTTGAGTGGAGCTGCTAGGTCATCATGCTTTGTGTTGAACTCGGTATTATCTGCATGGTAGCATATATGCTGCGGCTGCAGTTCCCTCACTGGGGCCTCTTACGGGACTGCAGCGTGCAAATGTCTGCTTTGTGCATCTCAAGTAGACTTTCCTGAGAGCCTTTATGTTCAGCTCCAGCCTGTTAAAAAGTAAGACAAGGTTTATAGGGACTCCTAACTGAGCATTTAGGAGCCTGTGATGTAAGCATGTAGTTCTGATGTTGTCGTGTGTCCCTGCCACTGCTGAAATGAACAGTTCCTGCTTCCTCTAGCTGCTTGGTTTCGTCCTCTGTCTCAGGCTGGGTTTAGTGGTTATGTGGTTGGCAAAGATTCTCAATCCAATTAGTTCCGTGCTCACCACATTTACCTTGGAGTGGTTGTCACTGTGCAGGTACACGAGCACTAATACAAGGTTAGGGAAATGGGGATGCCCCATTCCATTACAGAGATGACAGAGCTGTGGTGTGAATTGCAGATAGTGGTAAAGGCTCTTGGATACCCATGTTATCCTTTTGTAAAATATGCATAAATATACTGCCAGATTTCTCTGGATGTTGTGAATAAAATGACTCCTGTTCATGCCATATAAGGAGTGGTGGTGGTAGTACAGAAAAATGCATATATCTGAACAGAAAATGAGCTGTTTGTGTTTGGCACCAGTTCAGATTAGTGAGGTGCAGCCATTTACAAATTGCTGTTCACTCTATAAAAGCCTCCATTTCCTTGGTAGTTGTTCGGCATGTCATCTGTTAATACAGTCCCTTCTGGGAGCCACGGAGATGCGAGGCAGTAGGGTGATGGCAACGAGAATAAGTTACAGTGATACGAGGTGAAGTGAAATACGCTTCATCCAACAGGAGATAAAGTCACCCCACTCTGAATAGTAGGCTACTTCTCAGTTATTCTGGGCAAAAGCATTCACATGTACAACTCATAAGTTTGCATGGTAATGTGGTAGCTTTTCTGTGTAGCTATATACATAATGAGTCAGAATTTCTTCTTTATAGCGTGTAGAAAATGAATAGAAAAGGAGTTGATGAGTTGCCTGAAGATGTAATCCATGTCATGATAAATCCTGCAGTTTGACAGGCAGAAGAACTGTGCTTGTACGTCCTAGTGTCCAGATTATTTATGGTCAGATTTTATGGTGCTGTGGTTTTTTTTGTAAAAGCAGCATGAGCGTCTGGGAGGAAAATGTTCTCAGGAAATTATAGAAATTCTGAGAAAAACAAATTCTGCCCACAAAAGAAAATGGAAGTGAGGTAATTGAGAATGCCTTCTAGTAAAGCCCGGTTGTCTTGATTTTTAGTGAGCAAGCTGAATTGTCTGCTTCCCTCCTTGGGAGATCATCTATGACAAACTGATAGTATTCATTGACACGCAGGAAGATGAGGCTTCTTGGTCTGGTTTGAATTCCCAGGTGCTACCCGCTGCTGAAGACTGTTCTGAAACTTTAGACCATGTTCTTGAATTGCTATCTGCATCGGTTCAGCAGGTCTTAGTTTTGGTTTTGTGCAAGGGGATGTACTTTTCTTTGGGTATGTAGCTCCTGTTAAAGCATACGTCACCTGTGCTGAAGACCATTTGGGTATGACAGGTCACTGTGGTGGGTTGGTTTCTGGTTTTTTTGATTGTGTTATGATGAAGCTATTTTGATGCTGATACCAGATCGATTGCTGAACGTAGCAACCAATGATTTTTTTCCTGCTAAAGTATTAGTATGTCTAATTTAAATTTCTGTGTGACCCGAATTTGTTTCTTTTCTTTAAGCTAAATTGATTCTTCAACTTCTGTCCATTTCCTTTAGATAGTTAAGGCTGCTTTTAGCATGTATGAGAAGGTATTCTGTTTAGTAAATCTACCATAAACGGTAAACACTGTTGTCAGTGCTGTAGATCTGTATGGCTCTCTTTTTCTCTTCTAAACTTTATTTGTGCTCTTTTGTGTGCCATGGCCTGTGCACAAGAACCTAAACATAAGTTTTAAGATAGATTTAAGAATCATGCTGGTTTGAGGGTATTAGATTAATCTGTTTCTTTATATAGCAGTCCATGAAGTATATTGCATATTTTTTCCAGGAAGAACTCGGGGGATTTTCTTTAACCCCAGTTCCCCACAAAAACCCCTAAATACTACTTTTGTTAAGTGTCTGGCTTGTGCCAGTTAGCTTTTACAGCCTTAAAAGCCATAAAAATAAAACGTATGTGTGTTGATCAATAGCTCCCATTGTTGCTTGTGTTAGTCTGAAATACTATATATCATGAGAAGTAACCGGGGGCCGATTGGGTGGGTAAGTTTCTTTGACGTCAGCTCTGACAAAGACTTACAACTAGCCTAATGGTAGAAATTATACCAAACCATGAAAAAATGTTGAAGGTAGTAGCAAAAAACCCCATGTATTTTCTTGCAGGATAAGTTCACTGTATTTCTGGGTTCCTGCTCTGTTTTCCAAGCAGTCTGTAGAGAAGACTTTATATCCCAGAAGAACTGGATATATGTGTGTTTTCTTAATCTCTGAGAGCGCTTATTGGTAGGCATCCTTCTCACAAAAATCTTACTGCGTTATGCTTGCAGAACCATTTATTTCATGGGAACATGGAGCACAGCCGCTCGGCAACAGAAGTGACTGTAACAATCACCCTTTCATAGCGACTCTGTTTCGCGATCTAGTAATCGTTTGCCTCAGGTTCAGGAAGTTTGCGTCCTCCTTATGGTACATCCCTTTACCACAACCTGTTTGAACTGATAGGCAGCAAGGAACAATAATGAGCTTGGTCAGGTGGCAGCTCTTCAGAGAAAGATCTACATTCTTTTGCAGATCGCAGGCTGCACACAAATTGACAGTGTTGCCTAAAAAAAAAAAAAAAAGCGAGTGTCTTCGTGGGGTACATAAGTTGGAACAGAGCCCGCAAGGCGCATGAAGTAATGCCTCCATTCTGCACCACTCTGATAAGGCTGCTGCTGCAGTAGCCTCACCTACTGCCTTTGGTTTGTGGCACGGCGTTTCAAGGAAAAGGCAGATCAGCTGGAAGGGGCCCAGAAGAGAGCAGTGAGAAGGATCAGAGGTCTTGAAAATACAGTGTATTGTACTGTGTTATTTAACATAAAGAAGAGGAGGCTGGAGATGGATCTTCGGACAGTGAAAAAAGCTGTCGTAGGAAAAAAAAAAAGACAAAAACAACCTCTTCCCCCCCCGAGTATTCCCCAGTTCCATTATATGTAGAACAAAAAGTAGTGGGCTTCAGCTGTGCCAAGAAGGACGGATGATGGGTAAGTGGAAGAGATAGTGTGGTTGTCTAGGTAGGCAGTGGGATTCGTTGCTTGAGACTTCTAAGACCATCTTGGACAAACACGCTGGGAGTGACATGCGTCTGTGCTGCGGTCTCAAGGCAGAGGTGTTGAGCTCTCCTGAGGTCACCGCTGTCCCTGGTTTGGTCCAATCTGTAATAGCACAGAAGGTGCTTGAGAAACAGTTCTTTGTGTACATTGAGTAGTTTCAAGTCCCTTTGCTAAGTCAGGAGTCGTGACTTGGGAAGTCTAGCCGCACAGTCTAGATGTTTGCGGCTTTTTTGAATGTATAGGGTCAACCTGACAGGGATGTCAGACAGGACAGAAAATGTTTGCTCTGCCTTAATGTATTGCGCCTGGGAAGCACTGATTCAGAGTGTATCTCCTCATAAAGGCCAGATAATGTGCTGTATTCATCTCAACAGTTAACACTTTCTGGTGAGGTGACTTTCTTGAACATTTTCCAAGGAAGCAAGGAAGCAGAGCATGTGAAACACACCAAAATAAGTGTGATAATAGATAAAATAAGCACCTGTGCTGGGCACATCTGTGCCATAGTGCAGTGGAACAAACCCTCTTCTGTCTGGTTATCTTCTTTTTCTCATTTTTGAGTTCAGTGTTCAGTCCTGGAAACAATGGTTTGTTCTGTACTGATGGAATTTAACTATCCTCAGAAGGAATTAGGGCCTTTATATGACCAAGGAGGAAACTGCTGATATTTCTATACTGTCCAAATACTACACAAATACTTGTTAGTATTCTCTCTCTCTCTCTGCAGAGACAAGTACAACCACGTACTTTACGAATGGCTTTCAAATGGAGTTGCATAGAGGTGGGGGCATGTCCTTTACTTCCAAGCAAAACGTCCTTACTTGTAGTTCTCTTTCCTCTCAGCTGCAGTGCTTGGGCTATTTTGGCTGGGGTGTGATCGCCGCTTGTACAAATTCTGTCAAATAATTCCTGTGAATTGGGAACCAAAGCAGAAGTCTGCTTTTTCCCACAGCCAGGCCACTACTTGTGCAGGCAGGAAGGTGTGCGCTCATTGAGGTCACTCTGAGGGCTCCCAGGGATCTGATCTGGAGAGTGGAGAAAGTCAGGTTTCTAGATCTAGTGGCACTTTTAGGAAAGTAATTGGCAGACCCAGGCCTGGAACTTGGAAGCAGGTTCAGTTCATGTTGAGCTGTTTAATTGTCTCCCCTTGGATGCCAGTTAGTCAAGATTTATAACATGTCTCATTTTTTCTTGTTACATACTGCCAACTCATGCTTGCTTGCTTGGAAGAATTTGAAGTCGGTCCTGCCTCCCCAAGAAAACAGGTTTATTTTTGCTTTTCATCACAGTCCTCACAGGCTTTTCTTCCTCCTTGTGAACAAGCCATCTTTGGTCCTTTCTGTCTGTAAGGCGTTGGTTCCGCATGTTCGGTCTGTGTCCTGAGGCATTGCCTCGTGAAACTGAATTCTCCATGGTGCCCTTGGCAAAGGAGGGAGAAGTAAGTGAATGAGACATGTCTGTAGCAAAACTCAAAATACTAAAATCTTGAGTTGTGAACCTGGGATGCTCCTGGCAGTTGTTCTGAAGCCCCATGTTTGTCCTGTCAGACCACACCACAAACCTGTGTGCAGGTTGAGGAAGTCTCTCCCCCTTGAAGAGTGCTAACGGGCTAAAAATAGGTGCTTTAAGAGATCTGGTTTGAGTTGAATGTTTTAGCCATAAGCAACACAGTTGTCCTTTTCTGAAACTGTGTGTTTTGAAGTGCTGGTGGCTCTTTCTACTTTCTCTAATTTTCCCTCTGGTCTTAGGTATGGAGGAGTACACGTAGAAGTGTAATGTGTTTTCTTACAGCAGAGGGAAATAGTTCTGAGGATTCTTTGTGAAGAAGGCCTTTGGCACTGCATGTTGTAGTGCTTAGTAATGACTCACTGCCTAACCTTGATAAAGTTATCTGCATGTTGGGGCAACTGGTTAATAGCGGATAGAACAACTGATGTCTGGGGTGATTAATGGCGCTGGAAGGAAATGATATCATAAAGGTGCCACGCCTGCCCCATCATCAGCCACAGCCATGCAGTCCCTTCTCCCTGCCACTCCAAAATGACTTTCCTGGTGAAAAGAATTGGTGTAATGACTCAGCTTATTCCTTATCTTGTCAGCCTGGTTTCACTACAAGGATGAAAAGTGTCATCATTTGTAGAGGTGGGCTACAAACCACTGCCTGTTTCAGCAATATGCTATGTTTTAGTGAGTCCAGCAGTGACCACTTACAACAAAAAGTGTGTTTCAATGAGAATCTTGGTTATTTCCCTGTAGTTAAAATGCAGACCACAGGGATGAGTGTAAATACTGATAATTGTTGCTCTTTAGCTCTATCTGCATGCCATACAGCTGCGTGTAGATGCTGCTTTGTTCAGGAACATGCTGTTCCTTTATATTACGAAAACTCGTCTCAGTTTGGGAGATTTTACAGGCTGAGGATCCAGCCCTCCCTGCCTGCTGTCACTGGAGTCTGGTACCGGTGCAGCCAGCATGGGCTCTCCTTGCTGCCGTGTGGAGGATGAGAGGGTGGCACGGGGTAATGGCGAGGTCACTCCCGCATAAGTTCATTGGTATGTTTTGTTTTATAGCAGAGGCCCTAACTGCTCGGAGGTGTTTTGGTTCACAGGCCAGCTGAAGAGTGTGAGGCCAGCCAAATAGACCTGAACCCGACCAGCCAAGACCTGAATGGCGGTTGTAGCAAATGCTTAGAGAGAGTGCGAGCCACAGAGCGAATGCACTCACCTTCTCTGTGGCAGACCCTCTTGCCTTCTGTCAGTCACTGGTTTACAGACTCCAGTGGCAGCAGTTGTGTCCATGGCACCATGTTTAATAGCCACAGATGGATCTGCTCCACATAAACCTTTTAATGCGTTTTTGAACTCGCTTTCATTCCTGACATCACAGGAATGTAAGGGGGCTATCAGCACCTGTTGACTATTCTCTAGTTTTGCTGCGAGTAAAACATGAGCAAAAATAAAGTTGCTTCTGCTATGTTGTGGAATATTTTGTTTTGTTTTTTTAAATCTGTAATGGAATAGGCAATACTTATTTTTAAGTGTATGTATACATGTTCATTCTACTAAAATGTCCTGGCTCTTGACGAATTAAAAAAAAAAAATCATTTCAGTCAAGCTGTTATAAGAAGTTCAGACGTCAGAAGTTCTTCCTCAAAGAGAAAAGACTTTCCTGCTAAAAATAGAAAAGCTTGCAAAAGAGGGAGGAGGAGGAACTAAAAGCTGGTTACAGCTTAGGACCCATCTCCTAACTTCATCTAGTGCATGCTAATCTGTAACTTGCAACCAGCAACGAAGGGTTTTGTGGAACCTAAAACCCCTTTGTAATTGAAGAGAGGAGAGTGTCCACCTCCACATTTGCTGCTGGCCCAAGTCGAGTGGTAACGTAGCAGAGGAGCACTCTCCAAAAGGGAAGTACAATATTAGTACTGCAGTAGTAACAGAAGCCCTGTCTCTGTAACATTTATGCTAAATGTGCAATTCATTTTCAAATAAAATCTGCACCCGTCTTTTGTTTGATATTGAGAGCATTGAATTTTTCTGGTCTTTATCTTGGTTTTCAGTTAATATTGCCTTTCCGTAGTTTTAAGTATGGCTTTAAGAGTTGCTTCAACTCAGCATTCTTTCACACTGATATCTAAAATAGATTTGCTTTGCCAGTCAGTCTTGGGTATGCTGAAGTCTTTAAGCACGACTTGCACACACTGGGACTCGCCTCATGGGTTTAGAGTTACTGTGCTGGCTGGCACAGGTGCGTGCCGATAATGTGTGAGACTCACCATGTTTCCATCATGTGTGGTTTTAACATTAGTGTCCTGTGAGATAGTCTGGGTAAACCACGTTATCGGAGACTCTCTGCAGGGCCCTCTGGTATGATAGGGCTGTGTGCGAAGCTCAGCATTCGGGTACGCTTGCTGGTTGGAGGGGTGGGAAGAGGGGGATAGAGGGAGCTTGTTCTGAGGTTGCCTGCGGTGCTGCTCTTGTTTAGCCGACAAAGAGGGAGCTTAATTCACTGGAGCTGTCAATCTGGTAGTTTTCAAGCATTGAAAGAAAACTCCTGTAAAAGTGTGTGTAAGTGTATGTAAGGGAGGAAGGAGAAAAAGAAACTAAGCAAGTCTACTATTTTTATGAAAGGCTGGTGGTGGAAAAAAAAATAGTACTTGTAGTTGCTGACCTGCGCCCCGCATCTGGCAGGAAAGGGGAAAGCATAAGAGTAAAAGGGGAGAAGTATTGTCACTGGCACATTGGGTATGAGCACCATGTGCTGTGCAAAGAGTACATGATGATAAAATTGAGCAGCACCCTTTGTCACTCAGTAGAAGTTTTCCTTTTCAAAACTGCCACATTTTAAAGCTGGTTTAATCTATGGAGAGGAAATGGTTTGTGCTACGCCTTTAGCTGTTACAGAATCACAGAATCACAGAATAGTAGGGGTTGGAAGGGACCTCTGTGGGTCATCTAGTCCAACCCCCCTGCCGAAGCAGGGTCACCTACAGTAGGCTGCACAGGA
>Ga0065711_1049256_pt1 | contig 11395 bp, 4 predicted proteins | sample Hoacrofraction12_FD_59098 | JGI IMG/M metagenome (GOLD analysis project Ga0065711, IMG submission 59098) | Hoatzin crop microbial communities from Cojedes, Venezuela - Epithelial fraction 12 v2 (version 2) | ecosystem: Host-associated > Birds > Digestive system > Esophagus > Crop | place... | reverse complement strand
GGGGGGGGGGGGGGGAGGTCTGCTCTTGCCACGGATGAGAAGCCCCAAGCTTTTGTGTTTGCAAGCATGAATGGATTCTTACAAGGGCACAAGAGCAATTTTAACACTATTGCTCCTGTGCACACTTTGCTTTTGTAGCCATATGACTTTGTCTACTCAGAGGACTTCTGTTTTAGAGGAGATTGTGGTCCAGGGTTCAATCAGTGTTTGAAATCTTGTTTACAAACAGAGCTGGTAGATAAGCAGAGCTGAATGACTGGAACTCGTAAACATTTTTGATCTGTGCAAATGATAAAATCCAAAGCCTGAGAAGAAGTGAGGAAGCTTTGCAAAAGCACCCTAACATTGCATGTTTCAGTCCCATTTGAGTGTGGCTGGAGAATGATTTCAGATTCTTGTCTACCAAACCGAAGTATCAGGGAGAAGCTGGATCCAGTTCAGTTGGACTTTATTGGGTTATGCCTTCATGCTATTGTAGCTGAAAAAAGTGCTGTGATTCCAAATATGATGTGTAACAATTGTGCAAATTCCTTAATCCTGTTTTCCATTCATTTATGTAGTAATTAAAACCATAGACCTGGAAACTATTTTCACAGGCAACTTTCATTTGCAGAGGCCTATTTAATTTCATATATTTTATGACTCTGTATTCAATTTTACTCTGTTCCTCTTCCAGAATAGAGTGAAACTTGATGGTGTTACCTTCGTTATGAATCTGTTCATTGGCTCGTTTTCTTACAAGTTGTATATTATTCCACTGTACAGAACATGACAGTGTAATTGTGGTTGGGTTTTTTTTTTATTTCATTTTGTTCTCCTGAGAGGGCACCACAAAATGCTCTAATGAAAGAATAATCATAAGCTTGAAGAGGAAGGAAAGTTCTAAGGGACTAATTGAAGGGGGGAAATGGCTGAGTGGTTTAAAGGAATGAAATGATGGGAGAGCTCCAAGTGAGATGAGGCAGCAAAAGTAAAAGAGCTACCACCAACTGCGATGAATGATAGATGCGCACTTAAGAACTGTGGTCGTGGGGCTGTATAAATACGCAGATGGGGGGGGGAAAGGATAGTTCACGGTTTGTGCAGGAGAGAGCAGTTCAAAGGTACATCGCCTTATGTGCAGTGGTCTGCAGCCATAGGTAACAGGCAGTACTTAGTGCTCCAGACCTATGGCAGTAAGACACTACCCTTCCTAGGTCCATGTTAACAGGAAAAGCAAATTAGGACATGGTTTGTAGTACACTCTTAGTACAGTCATCCATGCTGGAGCAAAGACCGCTGCCCTACTGGGTTCTGTGGGATGCACCATTTAATTTGATCTCTGTGGAAGGGATCTACATTAACCACCTTCTGTCAGTTAAAACTGTACTCTCTTCCCATTTTTAAAAGAAAAATTTGGGGGGAGACCGAATAGCTCTATCTGGACTGAAATTTAATCCATGTTGTGGAGGGTTGGAGAGCGTTAGTAGCAGGTGGTTGGACATTGGCAGCTAGAGAAGAATGGGATGACCTCAGCCTAGCAAGTAAATCTCTGCTTGCTTGCAGAAAGTTGACACTCGTTTTCATCTCTCTTGCCAGGAGTTTGAACTGGAGGGCCACTGACAGCATAGGCATGAAAGCTATCACCCACTATTGCTCCTGCACAGAGGAGCCCTCTCCAAAACACAGGCTGGGAAAGCAGTAACAAAAATCACACTCCAAGTGTGAGGTGCATGAAGGATTTGGTCCTGTGAGCTCTCCTCAGTCTGAGGAGCTTGATGAGGACTGGATTCACCCCGTTCTCCCTCAGTGGAAGCTTTGAGGCAGGAAAGCTTTTAAGCACATGGCTGCGTAGGAAAGCTCATAGGATGAATTCAGCAGGACTGTGTTTAAGGGAAGCCAATGCCTATGCTCCTTCTCTGAAGCAGAGTGGTAGGCTTCTTGCCCTGTTATTCTAATAAATATTCAATTGATTTTACCACTTATCTTGCATACATTCACTTCCAGTTGGTTGAACCACTCTGCAGATGAATAAGAGGGGAAATAAAATGTTTGACTTGAAAACAAGAAAAATTATATTATTCTGTGCTAAGGTAGAGAGACACATAAACACAGCAATATGAAGAGCTTAAAGTGAATTGTGAAATAGCCTGAGAATGTCTTTTCACTGCCATTTCCTTGATTTCAACACCACTGAGTTTGTCATGTATGACGGCTTTGTGGTTGTTGTGACACTGTTGGAGAAAATTGGATTTGGGGAAAGTTTTCTTAGTTCTTGAAATAATTCAAAATGTTTTCCAGTTGTGTTTTGTTTCTCTCCAGCACAGCTTTGTTCTGCATTCATACATTTTTTGTAATGTAGATTTTTGTATAGTGTTGCGTCGCCGTGGCAGTGTATAATCCTCAGGATATATCCAAGGGATTTCCAGACATCCTCTTGGGTTTCATAACAATACTTGCGATTAGAAGCCCTTCTACACAGAAAATTAAAATACAGATGCATATTCACAGGCTTGAAACACAGCTCGAGTCATCCAGCACTAAAGGCACAAGTCAGAGCCTGTGATGAGCGTGTTTGCTGTCAGAGTGCAAGCTGTACCGAACTGACGTTTAGTGAATGGCCTAATTTTACAGATGTAGACATACGATGGGTAACCACAGCTTATCTTAAAAGAAGAATTAAGTCTCCTTCGTTGGAGAGGTTAGCCTTGTAAACATACTAGCCTGATTTCTATCACTGAAAGTGTATGCCTGTGCTTCTGTCCAAGGATCAGGCTTAATCATGATCTTCCTCACTGGAGCTGCCTTCTAGGGTCCTGAAAAGACCGCTCTGGTCCCCAGGTCTGGGGAGACCTGGCCCAGGTCTTCCCTGCAGGACTGCTGTCCTGTGGCTCTCACGAGCAGCCTGACCCTGGGCTGGCTGCCTTGTCTGCCTTCGGCATTGCTGGAGGAGCGCTGCTTTCCTCACCCAACTTGCACAGCACTAGCGGGCGCAGGGGGTCCTGCCCACAGGCGTCTGGTCCCACCGGGGCTGTGGGGTGCCTCTGTCCCACCCGTCACCTCGGCTTTGGTGTCTGCGGAACCCCTGGAGCAGGGAGGAAGGAGAGATGCGGAGCGTGTGCAGCTGCGTGCAGGCGTGCCAAGCTCCTCTTGTATGCTGACGGGGAGAACAGATTTATAACAGAAGTAATTTTTTTTTTGGTGAGTCTGATGGATTCAATAAAAGTATGTCTGCACAATATATTATTTTAAATATAGTTCATTAGTACATTGGCACTAAGATGACACCGTGAAGCCAGTTTTAATCCTGCTGGCTGGGCTGTCAGTGCAAGTGAAATTCATGAGAAAGGTGCCAGGAAGAGGAAGGATTTTAAAAAAAAAATAAACATACATAGACTTTCTCAAACACACGCACATACATCTAACCTTACACCTAATCTGCTGTAGAGAAGAGAAGGTAAAATGTTTTCTTAGATAAAAATTATTCAGGGTTACTTGGGTTATGGGAGTATGATGACTGCTTAAGGGTTTTCGGGCACTGCAGTCAACATCCTGATGTCTCTGTGTCAAGCAATACAAGTAATGCAGCTGGCCTTGTGACCGTGTCTGCCTCTTCAGGCTGCCAATGGAGAGGTCTCTTGTTCAGGATTGCTTCTGAAGATAGTGCTTCAGTAGCATGCAACCAGAAGAAGCTTGGGAAATGAAAGAGAAAAAAGGTCTTTGTTATGAGGAAAACTGTTGGTCAGTCTTATGAACAGGGGAATGCCTGATCTGCTTTAAGTGACTGAGGTCATTGCAGCCATAAAAACTCAGCTGAACAGTGCCAGCAAGTCAGGTCTTACTTTATCATTGAGAAAGGTTGGCTTGTGTTTGCTGGTGAGTTTTTTCTGTGTGTGCCCCCTCCCTTTTTTTCTTTGAAGAAGAGCTAGGCGAGTGTACTTGCAATTCTTGCTTATGATTCCAACCTGAAAGAGGAGCAGCCCTTCATGGAGAGAGATGAAAGACACTAGGAGTATTTTTCTTACATTCCAGTGTAAGCAGAATAGCAAAGTACATACCTGAGAAGTTTCCAAACACAACATACATCTATTTACATATTTGATTTCAGTTCTGATACATGATAACCTGGGATTTCATTCAAAGGATCCTGATGAGGATTTGAAAGGAGTGCTTCTTCCCTGAATGTTCACAAAATAACTGCTGAAAGCTGAAGGACCTTTTGTTGGCAAACTAAATTCATGGAGAACAGGAGGCGGAGAGGCTGGAGACAGTTTTCTTGTGCTGAAAATCCTCTCTGTGCTCGCAAGTGTGGGGGTAAATTCCTGACCCTTTTGAAAGCAATGGGAATTTTTTGTTGGTGACTTCAATGGGACCAAAACTACACTCAGGTTTCGGAGAGGCTTTGGTAACTCTATAACTTGTTCTAACACCTGTTGACGGATGCAGCAGCTTTCCTGTTAGCTTGTCGTGCATGTTGCCAGCAGAAAAGGGTCTGTCAGCTCCTGTTGGGAATGCATGGTCATGGGCTTGCTACAATGGCATCTGACACATGAGCGAGGTACACATCGGAAGATGTGTTTTTCTCTCTCACTATTAAAAACTTAGTGTTGCATGAGCAGCGGTGAGATTACAGGGGGTTATGTTTGAGAGAGTGAGCTGTTGTGCTTTTTCTTTACCCCGTATATTTTAACCTGCCGCAAGGTTAAGATTTCTTTGTTGAGAAACAAAGATAGCAGTATGGTTTGTGTTTACATTCCCTCTTGGCTCCTTTGCATGGCAGGCAACATGTAAATACGACTTTGAGAAGAGGAGAATTGAGGTTGGACCTTCCAGACTTTCTAAAATGCGTGGAGATTTGTATATGCTGAAAGATGGTCCGGAATGGAAAAATCAGCATTTGCTGCTCTCCAGAATACTCCCAAGTAATTAGGTTTCTCCAATTAAGCATTGCTCAACGGCTCAAAATTTAGACCTGAAAATAGCTCTCGTGATGCAGCAGTGTTGTTCGCATTACCCAGCCCCTGCATTTCAGCATGGACGAGGGGAAAAAAGCCAACAGCCTGGAAGGCTTTAAAGGCATGCAGAGAAAAGGGTCTGGTGAGTTCACATGAGGGGAATTTTTCTTCAGGAGATTCATTTTCCAGCAGCCTTAAAGGCAGGGGCAGAAAGTGTCCACTGAGCACTATGCATCTGAAGGGGACTTGCAGGTGTTGCCACCCTTCATTTCCAGCTAGTCCAACTTTTGCAAATAGCCTTTCTTAACTGGGAGAGAAAGATCAGGCATGGGGCTCTGCTGCACGTGCTGCTTTGTACTGAGAGGGGCCATATCCTGGGAGGGACTCCACGCTCCTTTTTAAGAAATAGGAATATTTGGCAGTGGTCACACCAAGTCTGCCTGGGTTAGAGTTTTGGTTTTGTTTTCCTGAAAGGGACCGGACAGTTTCCCCTTTCATTTTAGCCAGAGGTTTCAGCAATTTCAACCAGCTTTTGATCCTCCTCCAGCTTCAGACATTTGGATCCAGGCAGCTGATTCGAGGCTCAGTGCTAAGTCTGTTTTTGCTACAAGTTAATACTTGGAGAATTTTGTTTTATAGCAGAAGCAGTCTTCTGGGCAGTCCTCGCTTTCTTCAGAGTTGCAGAAGAAAAGTGCACCTTCTTAGCAGCATTCAGTCTTAATCAACGGAATGCACTCTCACGACAGGAGAGTTTGTAAAGGACGAGGATTGTGGCAGTTGCCTCAGGACTGCCCTGTGGCTGTAAAGTAGGAATAACACAAGTTTTTGCCATCTCTGTGCTGATTTAGCTTAGCATACATTTGAAGATGTAAACTAACGCATGCAGTCTGTAGTCCTTACTTTCAGGTGTCTTCCCATATGTTCCACAAGTGTCTCTTTTTGGTTCAGGACAGCCTGCACGGTCAACTGATTTATTCCAAAATAAATCATGCGGCTTGTATGGAAGGACGATGCACTGAGGTTGGTGTTTCCTAAGTATTTCCCAAGCCTGAAACACCTTCACATTTTCTAATCTTCTTTTTACATAAGCGGCAATGGGGGACAGAGGAGGCACAGAGAGTGCATTAGAGTGGCATCTCTCCAGAGATACACCGCAGTGCTTACAGCCTGACCCTGAAAAGGGTTATTCTGTGAGCATCATTTTTTGATTGCACACAGCGTGTCTTTTGAGAAATGGGTTCATTCTTGCTGCTGCGGCTCTGACAGCACATTGCGTTGGTGTGATATTTGTTCTTTAGTGGTTCAGCTGAGAACAGTATAGGAGCTATCACACTGACACCCAGCATGGACCAGTGGACCAGTATGGACTGTATGGACCAGTTAGATGAAGGCTGGAGATGACATGTGGGATGAAAAGAAAGCAAGGGAGAGGAAGGATGCATAGGGGATTTTTCTGACTTTTCTTGTTTTTTGGTATGGCTTTTTTCTGGGTAGCCCAGTGGCTTGGCCTCTAATCCTGCAGATGTGTTTTTTTAATCATGGTTATTTTCCACATATGTGGCTACGTTCCGGCTCACAGACTGACAGAATTTTTGCTTTAGGTTTTTGGGCAAAGTTAGTCGAGGAGGCAAGATTTAAGGTCATGTCTCAGCACCCAAGGCTGGGTCTAGCTGGCCAAGAGAGATCCAGCTCTATTTCAGTGCCAAAACCCAAAACTGATTTTCAAAAGATCACAAGAACAGTTAGGCCCTTTGAAAATCAGGCCAGAAACATTCAGTTGGAACTAGGGACATTTGGAAAAATTAAAAAAAACAACAACAAAAAAAGGGCCTCAAAATACTGGGTGCTAAACACTTGAAAATCTGGTCTAGTCTTTAAAGCCTGGCTTAAAGCACAAAAGAGGTTAACCCCTTTCTGCTTGTTGCACGTTAGCATTTGTAGCATGGTCTGGGAAGGGAAGCTGGGTATTTCTGTGGGAGCCTGCGCCCACGTTAACTCTCCATCCCCTTGCATCAGGAGTGTGAGAGGCAGCAACGCCTCTCTGTCATTCACAACAGAATGATCGCGTGGACTTTGTCTGAGGCTTTTGGCCATCTTAGATGAATCAGAATGCTCCTGCAGTTTTTCTCTTTGGTATTAAATTTGACTCTCCTTTGCCTTTTGGATGATGGAATAGCTGCAGACCTTTTTGAAGAAGGGTTCATTTGGGGGATCTGTCATAGCCCAGACTTCTTGGCTGCTGGTGTTGCACCTCACAGGAGGTGAACAAGCATATGCCATGTTGGCCTAGCAGTTTTTCTTCATGTGGCTCCCATAGGAGAGGGGGGAGAGAAGTCCTAGGTGATTGTTCAAAATAGATATTTTGTCTTCCTTCTTTCTAGCTGGAATGGGTTGTGTAGTTTTTTTCAGGCTAAACGGTGTTTTGGACTGAGCCTACGAAGACTAGTAGCTTCATGAGAATAATTGTGACAGGGTGGTAGAGCAAGAAAGTCCAATGGTAAAAAAGATTTGAATGAGGGCTTTCTGGCTGATGAGATTCACTTAAATCAGACAGTTCAGTGATACAGGAAAATAACAGGCCGCCTTACATTAAGGAACATCCGAAGTCAGTTTCAGCTGCAGCATGTAAACACAGTTGAGATTGAACTTGCAACACGATTTGGCCTGGCCCAAGGAGAACAATTACAAAAAAACCCAAGAGGTTTAAAATGGGTGGTGTTACAGCCTTAAAACAGCAATGGTAGCTTTTCTGGCAGGGTTCGATGCCCACTGTAGTACTCATCCAGCTCCCATGTGCTAGTAGAGATGAAGTAACACAAATTAGGGAGTATGTAGTAAGATGCCCTTCTCTTTGCATCTTTAAAATGACCAGCAAAGCCAGGACTCAACCCGTTTTGTACCAAGAATGCCATGCAGCAGCTTTGCTACGACAACACCAATGAGTTGAGTTTTATTTTACTTCTTAACTCTATGATTCTCCAGTGGCTAATTACACTGTCTCAATGTCCTTACCATGCCAGTTGCATTTTGACCCAGAGATAACGGCAGAATTTTTTCACCATTACAGAAATCAAGAGTACAAAATAGAATTACATAAGAGTGTCAAAGTCCATCAAACTGCAGGCAGTAGCAGTATCTTGAAGGAATTCATTATTTGGGTAACTGGAAACCAGACCATTGTGCTGTTGAGGTCATAGCTTTGGCTAGTTGTCTTTTGCTTCAGGCTTGGTGAACCAGTGAGAAAGTAGCAGCAGAACCAGAAGGCCCTTGTCAGATGTTAAAGTAAGGAACATAATAATTTCATAAACAAATCTTCAGAAAATTCCATCTTTGCCTCACTGTACCTCACTTTTCAATCTGGAGAACATCCTGGGGTTGTTTACTTTCCATATGTTGTCGTAGATCTTAGTGTGTTTTAAAAGAGAGATAGCAACCGGTAGGATATATGTCACAAAATCTGGTAATTCTTCTGTTCTAAACCCGTGCCCACCTACACCTTCGCTGGTGCATGTTTTGTGGATGTGTGGAGTTTGACAGTGTAGGCAGTAAAAATAAACCACGTATTTGTGTTGTGTGTGCGCTGCCACGTGTCTTTGAGCGCTCTAGAGTCTGCTAGTGACATTTACGGAGTCTTTGTAGCCAATTTATGGCATAATAATTACATGTATGAATTCCCTGCTGCATGTCAGGAGCTCAGTGGGTCATCATTACAAAGAAAAAGTCAGCTAATATAGGAAGAAGTTACTGAAATAAGAAAACATCTTCAGGATTGGCTTCTGTTAGCATAACTGGTGAAAGAAAGTCATGTTTAAAGAGCTGCAGCAGGAGTCCCTGTAGCAGTGAGGTTTTTGTTTCTTTGGTTTTTCTCCAAGGAGAATCATCTCAGGACTCTAAAATCCATTGTCATAGTGAAGCTGTATTGAGGCTTCCCCGTGTGACTGCAGGGACAGGTCCAGGGGTCAGTATCGGTGGTAAAAGAGGGAAGTGGTTTCAGTCTTCAGTTGTTCTGATGCTGAAGAGGGTCATCCAGCAATTGGATCCCCGGCCTATTCTCTTTCTTTCTGATGAATAAAGCTCTGTCCTCCATCATATAGGTCTGTCTGTCTCTCTTGCTAAGTGTAGGCATATCTATATGCCATAAATACCAAGACTGAAGCTATCAGGGAATGAGGAATCATGAACCATCCACTCCTCTTTGAGATGGATTAATTCGGTATCTAGAGATCGTTCAGTGGAAGATACCTAGCTGCCAGTTTCTGGTATGAGTTCTTCACCAAAACCAGGTGCAATAACTGAACACGTACATCGTGTCTTGCATTGTGCTGTAGGTGCACACATACCCTGTTCTGCAAGAAGAGCTGCTCCAGAGCTGTTAGGCCTCAGCTGAAAGCCTTATCCACCGTGTTCCACTGTGTTCCCAGCAGATTTTTTCTGGCTTGCAGTGCAGTGTCCCTCCTCAATAGCAAATAGTTGATCACAGATAAAGGTAATTGCTCATGGGCAGCTTTGTAAGTAAAAACTGGAATATTAGAGTAAGTCTCTTACACTGCTTTTGTATTGTCTGACTTTGAAGCTTTGCTGCAAGAGGCTGGAAGCGATGTCTGAGCAGAGAGCAGCCTGAGTGTTTCTGTCCAAGAGCACTGATTAGCTAATGGCTGTGCTCATAACATAATGTCACAGCAGGATAGGGTTTCAGAGCTAATGGAAAGCTGATGTACAACTGATTTACCTCTAAGGGCCAATCCTAGTTCCCAAATATAACCTGTAGGCCTCTGTAATTTGGTTCACTGTATCTGTATATCCCCTTTCATTGCAGAGAGGCAGTTTCCAGCAGGATTCTGCAGTCACGTCAGGGTCAGGAGGGGTGAGCAGAGTAATTATCTGTGGGCTTTGGGAGCCCAGATGCATTAAACAAGTTTCTAATTTCTTGGAGAGACTTTCCCTGGAAGAGAGGAGAGGAGAGGATTTGTGACCCGAGTGTGCCCGACAAGAAGGATGGGATCCTGCTGGAAAGATGTGCAGTTTTAGAGCTGACGAGCTGCCTGTCCTTCCAGCAGTCTTGCGCATGCTGCTTCACTTACGACATCTGGATGTCCTTAAAGGCAGCCTGACCCGGCTCGTGGCAGGGACCTGTATGTTGAGCAGAGAGTAAAATTCACACAGGGGGAGAAACAATGTCACGTTATGCTGCTTGTTACAAAAAAAAAAAAAAAGCAGGATTTGCTATCAGTGAGCTGAAATCTAAACAGACTAAATGGTCCTAATAGTTAGAGGGGTTAGGGAAGCTTGCCAGAGCGTGGAAAGCATAACAACTGCATTTAATAACAATCAGGCTACTCTTATAAATATTTGCATGTGCTGCTTCAAAGCCTACTACATGGTCATTCATGTACTGCAGTTAGAAAGACGAGGAGGGGAAAAAAAAAAAGAGGGCGAGAAGAAAAGGGCGCTCCATGTTCTGTAGCTGCTGTAATAAAGAATGGGCAAAGCACCAGAAAGAAAAGAAAAGGGAAAGGAAACCCTCCAAAGTTTAATAAACACAAAAGGGAATAAAAATAAATCTTTGGAGCATTTATTACAAGCCCTTGATGGAAGGATTAGATTGAAGCTCTCAGCCTTTCCAGTGTGGGTGTATGTGTGAAGTCGGCCTGTCTGGCCTCTTCCAATGCAAAAAGAAAATTTGTTTACATTTCCTAAGTTGGGTTGCGCATATAATTGATTTTTTTGTTTGTTTCAATAGCAGAAATAAAAATTCAGAGGGGGGAAAAAAGCCTTGTTTGGATGCAGTTGAATTTAGGCCTTTTTCCTCGCCAGAATGGAAAGCCCAACTCTCAGAAGAGCGGTGTCAGAGTGTTTTGTTTCTTCTGAAATGTCAGTACAGACAGTACTTGTGAGGAAAGCTGTGGAAATGCACGGCTTAGTTCATCAGACACAACTGTGGAAGGTAAAAGTGTCATCCTTTTATGTAGGAGATTCCTGACTTGGGAAACGTCTCCAGCATGACAAACTCCTTCCATTCCCACTTTCGGTTTGAGGGAGCTTGTCTTCCTCTCGCTCTCCTCCCAGGACCGATGCCTGGGGCTTTATGAGCTGTTTTGGATGGGCAGCCGGAGGATGTGTTCAGTCTCTCCTGTTGACGATGCTCCAACCTGGAGCAACACTGCAGACTGTTGAGTATTTTGGGATAGGTCTCCTGCACCCCTCCCATCGGTGCTTTTCTGCTCTGTCAGAGCAGGGCTGCTTTCTGTCCTAGTTGCTGGCACAGGAGCTTAGAGGATGCTGGACATTGAACAAAGTCAGTAAGAAGCATAGAAACCACAGTGTCCTCCTGCACTTAAACACTCACACACCAGAGTACATTTTAACCTGGCAGTTTGGACTGTCCTGTGTAAAGCAGCTGATGGAAGTTCAAGCTCGTTCAAGAACAAAAAAAAAAAAAAAAAAAAAAAAAAAAAAAAAAA
>Ga0065711_1049255_pt1 | contig 11395 bp, 7 predicted proteins | sample Hoacrofraction12_FD_59098 | JGI IMG/M metagenome (GOLD analysis project Ga0065711, IMG submission 59098) | Hoatzin crop microbial communities from Cojedes, Venezuela - Epithelial fraction 12 v2 (version 2) | ecosystem: Host-associated > Birds > Digestive system > Esophagus > Crop | place... | reverse complement strand
GCATAGGAAGTTCCGTCTGAACATGAGGAAGAACTTCTTCCCTCTGAGGGTGACAGAGCCCTGGAACAGGCTGCCCAGGGAGGTTGTGGAGTCTCCTTCTCTGGAGATATTCAAGACCCGCCTGGACGCAGTCCTGTGCAGCCTGTTCTAGGTGACCTTGCTTCGGCAGGAGGGTTGGACTAGATGACCCACAGAGGTCCCTTCCAACCCCTAACATTCTGTGATTCTGTGATTCTGTCTCACTGTTTCAATTTTGTACTTGGCAATTGCCTACTGTCTTAATTTATTATATAAGTAATATACTATGCTTTGCAAGTCAAATGAAAAAAATGAGTATGTATAACAGACATGCAATTTTAGTAATGCTCAGTATGGTGAAACCAAGCCCTTTTCCCCAGGTAAGAGAGAATTAAAAAAAAATACATTGCCTGTGCCCAAAACAGTCCAGATGGAATCCCAGTAGGCAGCATACTAGGGTAAATGAAAGGAATTTTATTTATTTCAGGCAACGTACGCTTCACATTTCTGTTATGTTTCTTTGCTTTCCCAGCTACGGCATGCTAATGTTCAATTACTAAGTCTTCAGGAATTTTTTAATTTCCAGTGTGTTTTGTTATATAGAGCTTCTACATTTTCCTTGTGACAAGACTGGTTTCAAACCACTGCACAATGCTTTTGTTTTTCTGTAGGCTTCAATATAGTTGAAATAGTTCATATTGTGCCAAATAAAACACCTCAGGTAGCAAACCATCTTATCTGGTTACATTCTGTAAAGTAATTTAAGTAAGCTGTGCTGTAACAACTTTCTGGAGCTCAAAATATAAATCTAGGTTGTCATGGATACACGCATGAGAAGGCTTTCTTGATAAATATGTTATGAGTCTGACAATTTATTTTTAGCATATAAAAGTAGATTTTCAAAAAAAAGCTCTATATAACCAGGGTCATTATTGGTTACTCTGATTGCACTTAAATACAATTCCTTTTTCTTCTTCTTCATCATCTCAAAATATTTTTAAACATTGAGATTTATGTAGATGTCAAAATGGCTGATGAGTGCCCTGGGCTTTTCTCTCACCTGTTTGATCCCTCTTTGTATGAAGTATGCCTGAAGTGGAATTTGTATAGAATTAGAATTAGAACGTTCGGGTTTTTTATCTAACACAGGGTCCAACAGTACTTTCAGGTCTGAAGATATTTCAGCTGGCATTTTTCTCTCCTGGTAATTAAACTGGATACAGTAATTATAGCATGTAGCTGGATAAGCTAAATAATTCATGGAACTTTCAAGTCAGTAGATACCTCCTGGTATCTCATGTTACGTTTTGCTCTCCCTCCTCTGCTACATGAGTACTGCAAAAGGCAGTGCCCTAATATGTGATTTTCTGTTACTGGTAATTATAAAATAGAAAGTTATAAGCCTGTGATAAAAAAAATTAGGAAAATCAACAGCTGAGAATAATTCACAGTAATAAAATGAAAGTATACCAGACAAATGATGCCTTTAACACTTTACATCTGTAGATTTTTATAGAACATCAAACAAAGAAAATGCTAGTTTAGAGCACTCCAACTGAGCATATCTTGATATAAAGTAAAACAAAACAAAACAAACAAAACCCTTAAAGAGGATAAATCGAGGTTTTCCATAGAATAAGCGCAAAATATTAGCAATTATTTAGAAAATCACATTTCTTCCAGGCGTGCATAAATGTTAGTCTCCTGTTTGTTGCATGAACTGTGGTGGAAAACCAGATAGTATTTAGAATTTGTGCAGTTCTTGTCACAGAAATTTTATGTTAAATAAACATTTACGAAAAATTCCACATATGAAAATATACTTCCAAGAGCTGACTTGTTTGAAATTTGTATCAAACATCAAGTAATTTCAAAAAACAGGTATCAAAGATGTTGATGCAAATACTTGTGCAGACGTTCATTGTTATTTTCCACAAGGCTTTTCTCCCAAGAATTTCTAACTTGCTCATGTTTGTCCAGGTTCAATGGTCAGTTCTCAGTTTTTTCTTCTCTAAATTAGCTTAACAGCCGTGGTAAAATGATACATAAATCATATCCATAGATACTGTGTTCAATTAAGAATGAAAAAGCCTTTTTTAGGAGTCTGAAAAACAATTAATGACTTGTGTTTGACTTGTGTTTCAAATATAACAGATACTTTACACATAACACAACAGAGGCATAAAGTCTAGTGCCAACAAACCAGGAAGAATCTGTTTGCCTTCTGGAACTAAAGCATAAATCACAAAGCCACAATTTCTGACCTAGCGTATTTGGAAAGTACTAGAAACATGAAAGAGAGGGTGAAATCACACAGTCCTGGAGAGAATCTGTCATTTGTTAAGGCTGCCAGCATCACCATTGTTTGATGAAACAGAACATGGGATTACTACGTTGGGAAATTGCTGTCTCTCAAATTTATTTTCGGGTTCTAGTGGTAGAGAAAGGACCTAAAATGCAATATACATGTACTGTCTTTGCTTGTGATTTGAAAATCTTACGAATAAGGACTCGCAAGTAGGAGTAGAATTAGTAGAACTGTACAAATCATGGGACTCAAATAGAAGAGTGCTTTAAAAATAACGAAGATGCTATACCTGTTGGCTGTTACAGGGCAGTCTGCAGCGAGGCGTTAACCTGACAAAGACTTGCTAGGTATGCAAAAAAGCTCCTGCAGAAAAGCCCTCCAGCAGCTCTGTATTGCCAGGGCGATCTGTCCATTTAGTGTTGGTATGAGTGGCCAGAGTTTTGTGGTAATGACAGGGGAGCCATGAGCACTGTGCAGTGTTAGAAAACGCATGCTCAAAGTCTATTGCAGAGACCAATTGCATAACTGAGTGACACTGTTACGAAAAATAATCCTCTTTCCTATTCTTTTGCTCTGTTTTCCTGTTCCTGTGGATTCTGGTGTTGCTACGTCTGAATAGTTATGCATGTTCTCTTTGGAGATGTGGAAGAGCATGGGCAGCTTGTCTCCTTAAATAAACGAGTGGTTAGTCTGTCATGAGTAGTACTACAGTTGTGCTCTACCAAAAAAGACAGATTCTTCTGCAGTGCAGTTTTATATTCCAGTTCCACTCTGCTGTGTGGTTTAAGAGTTTAGAACAGCATGAATAGGGGACTATTGTTGCTACTCACTTAGTTCAGGGGTTCACAAACAAGTATTTTAAAATCCCCCCCAAAAGTAACACAGTTTGGGCAGACTTTTTTAGAGTATGAGTGATGGGTTTTCAAATGGACTGATTTAATTAATCTATAAGCTATGAAACAGGTGTGATGCAATGTAAAAATGACAATGACAGTTTAGTTTCTGATTTCCTAATTACTGAGGTTTCTTTTGAGCAAGGAACTAAAGTATGCTTTACGTCTGAGCAAGGAAAGGGTTTAAATCCTGTAACAACAACAACAAAAGGGATTTGTAAAAGACAAGCAGAGTTTTTTCTATTTTTAAAAAAAAAAAGTTATTGGAAAAAGTTTCTTCCTGATCAGCAATTTTTTCTAGTAATTTCTCACGTATCTACAGTCACAGGATGTCAGAAATATATCATTTACATGCAATATCAGACTCCAGAAAAAATTGCCTGTAAGACTCTATGACAGAATGTCATGTTTAATGCTGGTATATGTGCTTGATAGGTTTGAGTCTTCTGTCAGAGCTAGAAGGATTTTTAGTAAGTCAGTGCAGACCGTTTCTCTAATTTTTACCAGCATCTGCTTCGGTGCCTTCAAACAGCATCCCCAGGAAGTGGTTAGGCAAGTGCAAGCTGAGACTACAGCTTATTTGATACAATTGATGCTCTTTTTACTGCTGCCCTCATCTGGCACTTTTCATGTCACCCATCTGTTATGTCTGGGTAGGAAACTAGATTACTCTCTGGAGGGCATTAACTACTTTTCCTATGGCTTTGATCAGCGGTCATTCTAAAAGGCTCCAAACTTTTTTTTTGTCCGCAGTGTGCCACAGAATGCAAACAAATAATAAATGCAACACACGCTATGGAGAACACCTGTATTGCACTATCCAGAGTTTGTTGATGTCCACATGTGCTGATAAATGTCCCAGGGAAAATGTAGATGTAAAATTGCAGGTGTTTGTGAGCACAGGATATGACAAGCACATATGTGGATTTTGTATGTGACTTCAAAAATAAATCAAAATGAAACATGTAAAGTGCTAAAAACAGACAGTTTAAGGTGGTCAATTTGAAAGTCTATTTTAAAGTAGGCCACAGGAGTCATTTATATATATCTGAAAAGAAAAGTGTGGGTTTGAATAATCCTTTTTGTTGCACAACTTGGTCCAGCTTTTGCCATTCCCCTTTTGTTTAATTTCATTAAGATCCCAATCTTACACTTTTCCTTGTGATGCTCTTTAAAAGAAAAACACAAATTGCTCAGAGAATGCGGAGGATCAGCAGCTCTATAAGTCTTCTTCCCATTGCCTGGTAGAAGACATTGCTGCTCAAAGTGTGTGAGGAAAAAATATAGCCTTTGTGCGGGCTTGTTTTCCATCTGAAACATCTGTGAAGGATTTCCTAACAAATGTTCAGGTATACAGTTAGTTAATTCATAGCACCTGTGTAATAATAATAATTTTAGCTCTTTACCAAGGACTTTTTTCTGTCAGTTGCTAGCACTACACCTTTTTGTGTTAAATTGACTTGACAATCTTCCTGCCACTGCCTCTGCGGTGCTGCCTGCTGTGTCGAATCTGTTTCAGGGCCATCAGTCACTGGGGTGTTTCCTCATGAGTCTGAGGGTGCCCCAGTATGGTCGTTTTCTTCAGTTTTGGTGACTGAACCATTCACCAGCAGACACCCTCCGCCATAAGCACGTGGTGGCCAGACTGGTTCCTCAGACCGATACGAATACAGACACACAGCTAACTGAGCAGCTAGGGAAGGCACTGGAGGCAGCACAGGACTAGCTGTCTGCGCTGATGCATGCTGAATATGATAAAAATTAGGTGGAAGGGAGTTGTTAGGAAAGCAGGTGGGTCAGTAATGAAACACCAAGTGTGCTCAACCCTGCAAGTCTGAGCCAAGTGGCTGCAGGAGGCTTAATCATCAGAGATGGTGTCTGCTCTATGGTGAGGCCTTTGCCTTCGGGAGGTGGGTAAAGCTGGTGTGTGGGGGTGCATGCAGATATGCACTACCTGTGGAAAACACTGTTTGGTTATCTTGGTTCGTTATAACCCTATAGCAGACGGCACTGGAGCTTTTTGTAATTCTTTGCCACTTTCAAAGGATACTAAGCTGCTTTCCAGTTCTGAAGGACTATGAGCTGAGGTGAGAAAGATGCTCTTATTGCACCCTGCATTTGACTGCGGCAAATGAAGAGAAGTAGGGCCCTGGTCGAAACGCTTAACAGCCAGGGTGAATTGCTCCTTTTCATGAAGTTTCGTATTTTTTCTGCATTTTATTTACCAAGATAATCAAGACTAGAAAATGTTTCCCATTTATCCATAGGAAAATGTTACACCGACATAAATTAGTAAGTTGATATCTGAGCTGGAAACAGATAGAGAAAATGAGGTTGCAGGTCAAAACTGAGAAAGCATTAACACAAAGTTAAACAGTGCAGATAAGAACATGATGGCTACAGTGGAGAGAAACTTTCAGCATAAATGGAAGTCTGAATGTTTGAGCAGCCTGATTTCTGTCGTATGCTGTAGAGGTTATAGAACTAACAGCTTGCCTACACTCGCAAGCCAATTTAAATTAAGATAGATTGTGATTTAAAATGCAGTATTTGTTTCTAAGTAACAATCAGCCATGGACATTTCTAGTCCCAAAATAGAAGTGTTATATGCCTATATGTTTTAATCCCTTTCAAAGATAAACTCTAAAAGGCTGCAAACTGTGATTAAAGAGGAATGTGTGGTGAAATACACCATTCAAGGATAGAGCTTCAGTAGTTAAAGGTAGGCAGATTTACAGGTACCCAGAGAACAACTGAAGGTAAAATGGTGCAAATTAGCAGGACTTTCTGCCAGTAGTTGCAGAAGTGGAACCACAAATTATGGCGAAGGCAGCTTGTGCCATATCTACTCAAACTACCATTTTCTGTGTGCATAGTCTGACTTTGCGCCTGCACCTCCACTTGTTTATTCTGGAACTGGGAACAGTCTAACACGGTCTGTAGGAAAAGACCTCTGAGAAGGGAGCTTTGGGTGTGTCTGCGCTGCCCAGATTACCCGCTGTTTTACAAGTCCACTTCCCCTGGTTCTCTGCAGTGGCTGTGTGGTGTGGCACCCCCGAGATCTCTTGTGGTAGCCCAGCTAGGTGCTTTCCCAGGCAAAAGCCTAATACAGATCAGTTAAAGGTGACCTCAGGGTGGTAGTGGATAAGTGTATAAAATAATTTAATCATATTTGATATTCAGCGCACACCTGTAAGGCTTAAGATAACAGAAAGAATAGTCTTTATTCTGGTTTTTCAGTCAGTTACCAAAAGCCGTAATTTATAGCTACATACAGTACCATTTACGTATGTGCTTGAAACCATCTACAACATTGCCTGCATCTATGACAAATTATATAATTAACATTTGATAAGTATATAGGCATTACATTATTACGTGTATCTGTGTCTGGGGGAAAGGGAGTGATGGATGTAAGCATGTGGCAAAAGACCTGTGAAATACCTTAGCAAAGATAACAGCAGAAAAATCTTCCTCAGGTATGCTGTGAACAAAGATGATGCGAGAGCAGAGGAAAAATTTTATAAATTAATTATCAGTTGAATTAAGCTTCGAGAAAATCTGGGTACACTAAGAGGTTATGGCAGGCATAAAATTCAGCATAGTTCATCCAAACTTTGAAACATATACTTACCTTTCTATTCTCTGATTTTTCCAAGAAATCACACAAAATGAAGGTAAATAAACTGAAATATGAATGTGATGAAAAAGCCTGCTATCGCTGTTATAAATACAAGCTTCTGTTCATTGGTGTACTCTTCAATATGTTTAGCCTACAGACCTGCAAAGTGACTGGGCAGTAAGGTGACTGATACTTCTTGACTATACCAGTGAAATGCTTTGTTAGCTCTGACTTTTAAAGAAGACCTTCTGAATTACTTCTGCTTTTTCTATTGCCATCCTGACATTTCCTCCACAAACCTAGGAGATCGCCAAAGTGTGTTCTGAAGAGCTACCACCTCTGCTTCAGGATGTCTCTGTAGTACTCCCATGATAAGCACTGCAAGCAAAGGGGTGCAAGGGTAGCTCCATTTTCTCTGGTGTTTGCTACCCCACTGGGCAGTGCAAGCCCTTGGGGAAGCAGGAAAGGTGCTCCAAGAGCAACGAAACCTTGGCAAAGTGGGTCTACAGCTGCACTGTGGAGAAGATGTATCTTTCTTGTGTCTGTTGATGTGCATGGGAAAACTCTCCTGGCTCCACCTGATGTTGGTCCCCAGTTAGGCAGTGGCTGCACAGAGGTTTTGCTTTCAACCACGCTGAATACATCTTTCCGGTTTCCTTGTCCTGCCCCTCCTGCTTTTCATTTACACAGAGTCTCTTATTTCATATACGAAATGTTAACTGGGCAGGGTAGGATAGCAGTGGCTGGGTTTGTAGTCCGTAATACCTTTTTGTTACACGTTTGCTCTCAGGATGAAAATGTTAGACATTACTGGTGTGCTGAGAGTGGTCTGGATGTTAATCGGCTTCTCAGCGGTTTTTCATTCTGTAGCATTCCCAGAGGTGTTAAGGTTTGCTGTATCAGAGCTTTCTAAGTGTAGGATTATTACCACATTAGATGTCAGGAATCTACAGGATGTACTCTTAAAAATGCTTTCCATGAACAATAGGTTTAACAAGAATAGAAGTCTCTCTCTTTATTGCAGGAAGCAATGGAATTTGTCTTCTGTTTGCTGTGCCTCACTGTGATACCAAAGGTGCTCCTTGGCAAGAGACAAAGACCTAGATGTGAATACTGATGGCGCAGGGAGCATGCTCCAGGGACAAAGTGTTTTAATATGAAATTGGCAGCTCTGTCTTTTAGCTCTAGCAAAGTAGGAAGTTAAATCCTAGTGGGATTGCTACATCTTTGCACCTCCTAACGGGCCTTGGATTGTGGAACAGCTGAACTGGGCACTTGCTTTCTCCAGCAGGACAGAATAAGAGAGTCGAATTCTGACGTTTTCATTCAAGTGATAAAAAGCCCCACAAAACAAATAAAAAACAACATCTCCCTAATCTTTCACTATATTTTTAAGCATTGCTGTCAGCATCTCAGAGATAAATCTTTTCAGAATTTGCTTCTTTACTTCCTAACCCTTCACCATCTACACTTAACCAAAAATTGTTGGAGGCTGCTGGCAAGCCAAAGAAATCTCCTCGCTTTTCTCAGATTTACACTCCAGAGCCTCAAAATCACTGCAGTATTGCTTTTAGGTAAGAAATGTACATTAAAGTTAAAATGAATTAAAATGAAGGCCAAGGAGGGATTAAAGGATTCATCCAGAGGCACTCAAGGACTTTGTGGTGGAAGTGAAGCTCCTGTGCCATGGTAATGTCCTGTCCATCAGAGCTTCCTTGCTGCCACTGACGGAAGTTAGTATTCTTGCACTCACTTTCTGCAAATACAAATGACTAGGCAAGGCACAAGGCCATGGAAAACAGGCCTGTGAAAGAAGGTCAGTGTGTATTAAACACTGCAGCACATAACAGCTCTTGTCCCTAATGTACTGTTTGCAGAAGGCGGCAATGATGGAGCTCATCTCAAAGACAGGAAGCTCTGTGGAAGCTACAAGATACATCGGGCTCGCTATTTTTAGTTTATTAAAGCTATCTGTTATGTTTCTTTATTGTCTTCAGCTCTCTAGCCTCCTCAGAGATTTGTTACCCTACTCACTGAAAACACGGGCAGCATGCTATTATTCCTCTGCCTTCGTTGTCCCTAGCACATGGGCTGAACGTTTTGGTTTATGGCAGATCCCTAGTGCAAAACAGATGTGAAAGGGTCAAGGCAATGATGAGCTTGGTACCTTCCCAAGAAACTCTTTCCTGATCTTCAAGGGTAAAGAAAAGTTCTCAGCACGGCTTGGGGGGTGGGGTACAGGGGAAAGGCATGGTCTTTTGAGTGTTGTAAGTACTTGTTTCTGGTATGTTTGAGTCTTGCTTTCTTTTTACTATGAAGCCCAAAAGCTAAATCATTGGATATTATTACCTTTATAACAGAGCAAAGTTATCATGCTGCACCTGTGTTAAGGTGCATGCTATTTAAACTCAGGATTATTTTTTTCTGCCTACTGAATTTTGCCTCTTTAGTGGAGCCTTAGAAAAGTAGTTTCCGGAGATCATACTTACTTACTCATGTTGCATTTCACTATCAGCAGCGTTTTTTTCCTCCTTTTATAAAACAAATATGTTCAGAGCTCAACCAAAAAGGCATTTAAATGTGTATAATTCAAACTAGCTGCCCAGACATAACCAGAAATTCATCTGCACAAATTTTGTTACAAGGGAATGGCCCTTGGTGTTCTACCCATTCCATTCCATTCCATTCCATTCCATTCCATTCCATTCCATTCCATTCCATTCCATTCCATTCCATTCCATGGTCTGATCTCTGCACCTTTGAAGTTTTATAATTTTGCTACGTACAGTGGGGTGGAATGGTGAGAGAGTTCTTCTGGTGCATAGTCAGCCTTGCACTATGTGCTGGGACATTACATTCTGGGCAGAAGAATTTTCTGTCCAACGCTGAGTAAGAGCATTTGTACAGCTCTTCAGAGGGTGCGGTGAGGAGGAGCTGGCTGGTGTGCATATGTTCAAAAGAAGTATAAAGGTACTGGGCTTCCACCTCGATGCACATGGACTCCTTCTACGTGGCCCCCAATATGTCAGCTTTGGAGAACACTGATCTATGTACAAGGGCAAGACTTCCTATGGAGAGGAAGACTGGTGTGTAAACACCGATCCTCACCCTGCTCTACTGGGATAACTTCAGCTGTTTTTGGATCCTCCATTTACCTTGGAGGATACTATGGTATTGACTGAGGTACTGAGCTTCCCCGTTCTCCCCAGAGTTGTCTGTCCTTAAACAAAATTTAAAAAGCAAACCAGAAGTACTGTTTCATGTTAGAGAGTTTTAGATTTGCGACCATTAGAGACAGCAGTAAGTAAACCAGGCAGATTAGCATAGCCTCATGTTAACAATATTCTTCGTCTCTTTCCCCTCATTTGGAGAATTACTCAGCTTTCGCTGATGAATGAAGACACAATAATAAGAATAAATTATAAATAGAGGAGAAAAATGTGTACACTATGGGATTAAAAGGAAATATTAAAATGGCAGTCAATGAAATCTAGCCAAGTAGATTGAACACGTACTTTCTGAGTTACAAGAGATTTAAACTTGACAGACGAGTGGCTGTTTTCCTCTGTAATCTTGGTAAAAACTGGTCATAACCAGCAAAATGAGAAATTCCCATTACTTTATAGGATGTTTACTTTTGCACTTTGTAACTCTTCCCTCCTGTAATCTTCATCTCCTCCAAAAAAAAAAACTGGGAAAGGGGTATTTCTCCATTAGCTGGAGGTCTGGCGTTGAGAGTGTCTTCATTAGCTGGGACAGCCGGCTACTGCCCCAAATGGAAACATGCTTTGCTGCTCTTGACTTGCCCCACCACTATTAACTTCATGTGTTTGCATGTCCTTAAAAACAATTGTTCTGCACACAGATTTAATGTTAAAATGAGCTGAATTCCGAACTTGGGTTTGTTGGTGGTGAGGGTTTTTTTTCCTGCCAGAATGTGCCTGTTAACACTCATAGTCTTACTGCACAGCTGCCAGCCGCTGCCCCTTGCCACTAGCGCACCAGTACTGTGCCAGATCAATGAAACTACGCTTTCTAGCTCCGTTATACGAGTAAATCCAGAGCGAATTAATTTTCCCCCCTCTCAATCTTTGCCGTCTGAGCGTTGGCCCCTCCCCTCATGCCGGTGTCCCCCCCCCCGCAACGCTGTGGGAAAGAAAGGGGAAGCACCCCTCGGCTCTCTTTAATTTAAATTACCGCCTTTCTGCCCCGCTCCTCGCCCCGGGGGAGCGGAGCGGAGCGGAGCAGCCGGGCGGGCGGTTCAGCCTGCCCGGGAGAGGCGGCTCTCCGAGGAGGGCAGGAGGGAGGGAGCGGGCGGGAGCAGCGGCTCTCGCCGCAAACTCGGCTTTCGGTTTTTTTGTGGTTGTTTCTGGGTTTTTTTTTATGCGGGCTGCCCGTTCCCGCCGGAGCGGTGCCGCCTGCCCCGGGCGGGGGGCCCATCGCCTCCGTCCCGCCGCGCCTGGCATGCGTGAGCGCTGCCGTCCCCACGCAGCAGGCCGCTTCCTGAAGGAGGCTCCGCGGCCGCGGCCGCGCCGCCGGCCCAGCCCAGCCCAG
>Ga0065711_1049254_pt1 | contig 11395 bp, 7 predicted proteins | sample Hoacrofraction12_FD_59098 | JGI IMG/M metagenome (GOLD analysis project Ga0065711, IMG submission 59098) | Hoatzin crop microbial communities from Cojedes, Venezuela - Epithelial fraction 12 v2 (version 2) | ecosystem: Host-associated > Birds > Digestive system > Esophagus > Crop | place... | reverse complement strand
TACCTTGTACCTACTGGGCTCGCAAGCTTGGCAGTCCTGGTCAGTTTCTTCAGTCCGTTTCACAGAAACACACTCCATCATTTCTCTTGACAAAAACACAATTACCCACTATGGTTAGCGATAACGGTTACGTAGAGAATAGACCCTCCGTTCCCAGACCTAATGTCCAGGTGGGTAGGGCTGTACAAGGGACATAGCAGCACTGTTCATGTTTATGGTCAACTGATTCTATCACCCTGGTTACAGTATCACCAAAATGACAAATCCTTCCCTTGTCCTTCTTTTTCCCTTGGGTAGAATATGGTTCTGATCTGGAAGAAGACATAAAGTCGGAAACAAGTGGCTACTTTGAACAGATTCTTGTTTGCCTTCTTCAGGTAATGCTAGAGAAGAGAAATGAGGGTACAAAGATCTTCACATTTTTCTCTTCCTTTTTGGAGAAGATATGCAATAGAAGAGAAAATACAGTCATGATCACCAGATAAACTGCAGAGACACATGTCGCTTGGACTGGATCTGTGTTTCAGCTTCAGTGTGACTAAAGCAGGGAAACTCCCTTAGCAGCAGTAAGAGAGCTGGAAACTTATAGTCAGCTCTGCTGTGGGGACCCCATTGCACTCTGCAAAAGTCTTAGAAAACAATGCTACTCAACCATGATTCACCACTCTTCCAGAGGTCTGTTCCCTCAGTGCTGAGTGCCTTCAGATGCATTTGTCCTATCACACTTTCCAAATTTTCCTGCCTAGTAGCAGAATAAGCTAGCAATTTTTCCGCTCCACTTCATGTAACTGATTTCAGTGCCTTTCAGTGAAGAAGTTAGCACTGTGCTGTTTGAAACATTACTGCTCGAGTATTCTGCAGAATTAGATAGCTGAGAAGGATAATTGATCTTTGCCCAGAATGTACCCTATGATCCTTATATATGGGAGAATCTTCATGAGACAAAATGGTTACTTTCTTTTTCTTCTCCTAGGGTGAGAGGGACAATGCCACTCTCTACGTGGACACAGCACTGGCTCTCCAGGATGCAAAGGTACTCTCAAGTGCCTGTGTGATCAGTGATAGGCCTGCATCCCACCTGCCCTGGACTTCAGAGTGCTTCAGTGGGCAGCAGAGTCCTGGTCAGCAGAGGGTTGGAGCCACAATAGCTTGGGGAGAGGTGGTCTTCAAGTGGAAGCAACTTGAGGTTCTTAATTTTTGCCTGCACTACTGAGCCTTCCTGTTCCAAAGAGCAGTGATGAGAGCTGTGCTTGGGCTCAGCTGCTTTTGATATGTGAAAATATACAGATGTGGTGGAGTGGAACAGCAAAGAATAGGGAATAAATCTCAAGAGTATTGTTGGCTGCACCAGCTGCTGCAGGAGGGTTGGAAAGCATGGAGATAGGTTTGACTAGAAGGCAAGGTCAAGGGTTTTCATAATCAACCATTCTAGGAGAGTCTAGTTCACACAGCGTTTTAGGTTACTTCAGACCCCTTTACCCTAGCTGTGCCTTAAGCCAAACTCTGTTCCTTTGCCAACTGCACACACAGAACATCTCTCTAACAATGGTGTGTTAAATTACAGACACTTTATGCTGCTGGGGAGAAAATTCGAGGTACCGATGAGATACAGTTCATCACCATTTTGTGCACAAGGAGTGCCACACACTTGCTGAAAGGTATGGAGCAGAGCTCATACTCCCAAGCCTCTCCAATAGGAAACCACTCTAGCCAAAAAGAAGAGGTAGGGCTATAGCTGGGAGAGACGGGTAGTCAGAAATAAGTAGCTGAGTCTGTCTCCTAATCCTTGGTCACTCAGTGACCAAAAGCTGCCAGCAGCTTTCATGAAAACTTATGAAGACTTAGTGCCACTGAAAATCAAGTGGCTTATCTAGGAGTCCTTATACAGTGATGATGGCTGGATCACAGAATCGTAGGGGTTGGAAGGGCCCTTTGTGGATCATCTAGTCCAACCACCCTGCCAAAGCAGGGTCACCTACAGCAGGCTGCACAGGACCTTGTCCAGGAGGGTCTTGAATATCTCCAGAGAAGAATATTTATTCTCCTGTTCAGAGGCTTCTGGGAGGGAAAACACTAAACCAGCTCCAGCTGAGGGAGCCCGCAGCTCCCTACTGCCCTGTGCAGCAGAGACCTGGCCTTGTCATTTCAAGACCGTTGAGGCAAGGCTCTGACTAACAGATTTTGTTATGTCGTCTTAATCTAAGCAGATCAAGTACTGTGTAAATCAGCTGGACCTGAAGTGATAAATTTAGCTGGTGATAAATTAGGTATGCTTGAGCTTTTTCAAGCTGCGTTCTTCCTAGGCGTTTTTCTAGGCCCTGGAGGCCAGCTCCCCCTTGTGTTTCAAATTTAATCTCACAGCATCACTTAGAAGACAAAATAAAAAAGTGGTGTCTAGTCTTTGTCTGTGTCTGCCTTTAAAAACTGAATTTTAAGTAGTTGTCAGGATGCAACCAATCTTTGGGACCTACTGTATCACCAGCTAAGTACTTTCCTCTGTGCTACATCAGCCTGTAACTGTTGATCCTTAAAACCTGAGTGTAATTGTTGCAGCTAATTTTTTTTTTTTTTTTTAATATGGAGAGTAGTCCTGAGTTGTGAACGTTGTATTCATCTGTCTCTTCTGTGGTTTTGCCTTTCCCCAAAGTATCTGACTGGTAATGTTTAGGTATCTGATCATGAATGCCGAGCAAACTTCATTAAGTCCATTGCAGTTTTCCTTCTTTGTTAGTCTGAAAGCTAGGAATCAAAACTGAGATCTATAATATTGAACCTCGGAGTATCCAGAGTGTATAAGCAACTATGTTGCTGAGCTTTTGTTAATGTGGGAGTTCAAATATCTTGGAATTTGTGTTCTGCTTGTCTTTTCAGCATTGCTTTTTTAAAATTGTGCTTGAAGTAATAAGTTTTCCCAAGCTGTTGTCGTCATTTACAAATCCAAGGGCCGTGAGTAGCATAGTCCTAGATTTAATTTGATTTTATTTTAGCTCCTGAAGCTAGTGACATCAACAAACACAAGACCAAATGATAAAGTTGTGCTTAACCTTCTGTTGTCTTCTTCATTTCTGTGGTTAAAGGCAGTGACAAAGGGACAAATCTCCAAACTAATATGAGGTGACTGAACTTGCATTTTCAAATGAAGGCAGGGAATTAAGACCCACGGATGGGTTGGGGTTTTGTGTATGTTGCCATCCATTTTTTGTTGCTGATTTCTGGGCTTGCCTAAAGCCTCCTGAAGTTGATGTAAATGTGGCCATTGCTTTAGCAGAATCTATGTTTTCGTATTGCCACACAAGCAATACCTGTAAATACTGGGCACAAAATGCCTGAGAAGTTGCTTGGTAAAAAACTGAAGTTCTTCGTGTTTCAAACAGTGTTTGAAGAATACCAGAAACTGGCCGGTAAAAGCATGGAAGACTCTATCAGGAGTGAAACTCATGGTTCACTTGAGGATGCCATGCTGGCTATTGGTAAGAGTGGCTACTTTTCCCTTTCTTTTGTCTGAGTCTGCTGCCTTTTCTCCTGCAGCAGTTGACTGTTATGGGATGGATCTACTTTATAAAGGTATCTGGTAGGAAGTAAAGGGTACTTCTCAGGTAAGAAAAACCCAGATCCGGTGCACGCTGAATTAGTGGAAAGCATGTTGAATCTCTGTTACCTGCTGCCCTGGACTGGAATTACCATTGATTCTCATTGAACCTTTTTGTATCCCTAGTGAAATGCACCAGGAACATCCATTGCTACTTTGCAGAGAGGCTGTACCGTGCTTTAAAGGTAAGACTCTTCATTGTGAACATACTTGTTTTCATACTGGACTTAACTACTAACCTAGCTTCCACTAATTCAAATTAGAAAAGCCAATATTTTGGTGAAATACAGCAAGTTTAGTGCTATTGTTGCAAGTAATAGCAGATCCCTTCAGACACCTTGTGTAGAAAAGTACCCTTCAAGCTTGAGATACCAAGGGAGTCTGGCTTTTCTGACTTAGGAATCTGCAAGAAGCCCAGTCTCACCTTCTGGAACATTGATGGAACTTGTGGAAGATGCTTTTCTAGGAGGTTGACCATGGTGGAGTTTTGCCCGTAATGTTAACTTAATGGACTGAATCACAATATTTTATTTTTAGGAAGCAATTCTCTCAATGGCAGTATAAAATGAAAGAGTTCCAAATGCGACATGTAAGGCACCTGCAGATTGTGCCCCTGGAACTCTCAACTGATGTGTAGAAGATATCAGCTCTCCCATATTTGTGGAAAGCTGAGTGATTTTTTTTGTTATTGATGTAATCTTAATTTTCCTGTGAGTGATTAAACAATATTGATTGAAGCCAAGTGCTGTATGGATAGTGCTGCAGAAGGACAATATGTATTGAGTGCCCACTTCCGACTCTGTAGCATGCTTGCTTTTGCATTTGATATGCGCAAAGATTCATAGCACACTTTGATGGGGGCCTTGTGGTATTGACTGTGGCCCCTGGGAGCGGGGTGGGGGTTGGCCCTCCAGAAAGAGAAGCTCATGTGCTGCATAACATGTGCCAAGCGATGTTTGAAAGATGACTCCTCCTGTCCTGGACCAGCTTGCAAAAGCTTATGCCTTGAACACCCACTAAGATCACAGACTGACATGTCAGTGGATGAGGGAAAGGCTGTGGATGTTGTCTACCGGGACTTTAGTAAGGCCTTTGACACTGTTCCCCACATCATCCTCCTGGAGAAACTAGCTGCCCGTGGTTTGGATAGGTGTACTCTTCGCTGGATAAAGAACTGGCTGAATGGCCATGCGCATAGAGTGGTGGTGAATGGAGTTAAATCCATTTGGCCGCCAGTCACGAGTAGTGTTCCCCAGGGCTCCGTTTTGGGTCCAGTCTTGTTTGACATCTTTATCAATGATCTGGATGAGAGGTTTGAGTGCTCCCTGAGTAAGTTTGCAGATGACACCAAGTTTGGCAAGAGTGTCAATCTGCTGGACAGTAGGAAGGCTCTGCAGAGTGATCTGGCAGGCTGGATCAATGGGCTGAGGCCAGCTGTATGAGGTTCAACAAGGCCAAGCGCCGGGCCCTGCACTTTGTTCACAACAACCCCATGCAAGGCTACAGGCTTGGGGAAGAGTGGCTGGAAAGCTGCCCAGCAGAAAAGGATCTTGGGGTGCTGGTCAACAGCTGGCTGAACATGAGCCAGCAGTGTGCCCAGGTGGCCAAGAAGGCCAACAGTATCCTGGCTTGTATCAGGGATAGTGTGGCCAGCAGGAGTGAGGAGATGATTGGTGCCCCTGTACTCAACACTGGTGAGGCCACACCTCGAGTACTGTGTTCAGTTTTGGGCCCCTCACTACAAGAAAGACATGGAGCTGCTAGAGTGTGTCCAGAGAAGGTCAACGAGGCTGCTGAAAGGTCTAGAGAACATGTCTTACAAGGAGCGGCTGAAGGAGCTGGGACTGTTTAGTCTGGAGAAGAGAAGGCTGAGGGGGGACCTTATTGCTCTCTGCAACTACCTGAAGGCAGTTGTAGTGAGGCAGGTGTTGGTCTCTTCTCCCAGGTAACTAGCAACAGGATGAGAGGCGAAGGCCTCAAGTTGCATCAAGGGAGATTTAGATTGGATATTAGGAAAAATTTCTTTACTGAAAGAGTGGTCAGGCATTGGAATAGGCTTCCCCAGGGAGGTGGATGAGTCACCATCCCTGGAGGTATTCAAAACGCATGTAGATCTGGCACTTCGGGATATGGTTTAGTAGGCATGGTGGTATTGGGTTGATGGTTGGACTTGATGATCTTAAAAGTCTTTTCCAACCTATGATTCTGTGATTCTATGATCTGTTATTTCAGGGGGCTGGCACCCATGATGGGACTCTTATAAGGGTGATCGTTTCTCGAAGTGAAGTTGACTTAAATCTGATAAAGGCTGAATTCAAGAATATTGCAGGAAAGTCTCTCTCCAGTATGATTCTGGTAAGCAGCATCTTGATATGGTTGTTCTTTGCCATCACACATATTCCAAACCTGTCCAGCACTGTGGGATGCTTTCATGCTTGTTTTCAGTAAAAATGTCATTTCTGCTGACATCATAGCTCTCCTTCATTAGCTCTGCTAACAATCAGCTCCTTGAGTGACATGTATGCCTGAAAGGTAAGTCAGATTGGGTGCTCTGTAAGTGACTTGGGCAAAGCCAAACCCAAGCAGAAACTGCTCCAGGTTTTGCACGGGCCAGACTGTCCATGCACTTTATGATCTCCTGGATGACTCAAGATTCATTTAATCGTTCCTGTTATACCTTTTCCACACCGTTGTACTATTTTCTCCTCTGGGTCTCTCTGCTGTCCTTCACTACCTCAAGCCAGTGGCATGTAAGTCAAAATAGTGCTGCGTTTTTTTAGGTTTTTTTGTTGTTGTTGTGGGTTTGGTTTTGGATGTGTGTGGTTTTTTTTTCTTTTCACAGAATCACAGAATGTTAGGGGTTGGAAGGGACCTCTGTGGGTCATCTAGTCCGACCCCCCTGCTGAAGCAGGGTCACCTACAGCAGGCTGCACAGGACCTTGCCCAGGCAGGTCTTGAATATCTCCAGAGAAGGAGACTCCATAACCTCCCTGGGCAACCGGTTCCGGTGTCCTGTCACCCTCAGAGTGAAGTTCTTCCTTGTATTCATATGGAACTTCCTATGCTTCAGTTTGTGCCCGTTGCCCCTTTTCCTGTCACTGGGCACCACTGAAAAGAGTCTGGCCTTGTCCTCTTGACACCCACCCTTGAGATATTTATAAGCATTTATAAGGTCCCCTCGCAGCCTTCTCATCTTCAGGCTGAACAAACCCAGCTCCCTCAGCCTTTCCTCGTAGGAGAGATGCTCCAGTCCCCTCACCATCCTCATAGCCCTCCACTGGACTCTCTCCAGTACTTCCTTAACTTTCTTCAACTGGGGAGCCCAGAACTGGACACAGTACTCCAGATGGGGCCTCACTAAGGCAGAGTAGAGGGGGAGGAGAACCTCCCTCGACCTGTTGGCCACACTTTTCTTAGTGCACCTCAGGATCCCATTGGCCTTCTTGGCAACCGGGGTACACTGCTGGCTCATGGTCAACCTGTCATCCACCAGCACACCCAGGTCCCTCTCCACAGAGTTGCTCTCCAGCAGGTCCACCCCAAGCCTGTACTGGTACATGGGATTGTTCCGTCCCAGGTGCAGGACCCTGCACTTGCCCTTGTTGAACCTCATCAGGTTCCTCTGCGCCCAACTCTCCAGCCTGTCCAGGTCTCGCTGAATGGCAGCACAGCCTTCTGGTGTATCAGGCACTCTTCCCAGTTTGGTGTCATCAGCAAACTTGCTGAGGGTACACTCTAACTCTTCATCCAGGTCATTGATGACCAAGACTGGGCCGAGTACTGACCCCTGGGGGACACCACTTGTTACAGGCCTCCAACTAGACTCAGCACCGCTGATGACAACCCTCTGAGCTCTGCTATTGAGCCAGTTCTCAATCCACCTCACTGACCACTCATCCAGCCCACACTTCCTGAGCTTCCCTGTGAGGATGTTATGGGAGACAGTGTCAAAAGCCTTGCTGAAGTCAAGGTAGACAACATCCACTGCTCTCCCCTCATCTACCCAACCAGTCGTGCCATTGTAGAAAGCTATCAGATTGGTCAGGCGTGATTTCCCCTTGGTGAATCCAGGTTGACTACTCCTCATAACCTTCTTTTCCTCCACTTGCTTGATGGTGACCTGTAGAATGAGCTGCTCCATCATCTCTCCCAGGATGGAGGTGAGGCTGACCGGCCTGTAGTTCTCTGGGTCCTCCTTCTTGCCCTTTTTGAAGACTGGAGCAACACTGGATTTTTCTCCAGACTTCAGATGAATGTCTGGTCTATACTGTGGAGAGATAGGGTTAGAAAATGAACCTTCTCAAAGATTATTATACCTTTTGAGGTTTGAGTCTCAGCTCTGAGTGAATGATTGTCCCCTGTTAGGGCAGAAATGCTGGGTTTTACCATTTGTCCTAAGGACTCTGGGACATTCCTCTTCCCCAGTGCAAATGGCACAGAAGCCCTGTCTTTAGCAGTCCCCATGGGAAGTTTGGTTCTGTAATGAAGGCCTTTTCTTCTAATTGACACTGTCAGTGTCTGTCATGTTGATTAACGATCAGTCTTCAAGGGTCTGTATGGAACATTCATTCCTTCTGAGAAGTGGAATTGGCTTTACACCTGTCGTCACAAAACATTCAAAGGGAGCAAATTTTTTGTCTAATGATATTCTCTGTAGTGCTTTTCTAGATCAAAATGACCATATACATGCCTTTTTAAAAAAATGTCGTGTATCAGGGCTAACTATACTGCCCTTATCCTTCCTGTGGGGGACAGAAAGCTACACAAATACCTAGGGACGTAAAATCTGAACACAACAGGGTTGGTTGCTCTCATTCGCTCTGACTTTGTCAGTGCCGCTCTGTGGTATTGAGCCATGATCAATTGCTCACCTACATTCCAAAGAAAAGAATTGGACTTGATACATGTTATTTCAGCTGGCAGCTACAAGCCTCATATCTCTTTTCTCTTTTGATGGTGTGTCAGCTGGCAGTAACTCTGCTGCAGTCTGGCTTGTTCTTTCTCCAATGTCCTTTTCCTGTGTGGCCATATTCCACAGACTAACAAAGTTAGCACTTAAAGTGTGCAGAGGAGCTTCCCCACTCACCATTTTCCTCCCCCCCCCCTTGTCAGGATGACACCAGTGGAGATTACAAGACAGCCTTGCTGAATCTCTGTGGCAGTGACTGACAAAATCTCGGAGGAAGACACTGAAATGGATACAGAGGGAAAATTAACAGTGGGCAAGGGTCTGAAAATGTACATGTAGAAAATCTTTCTTTTGATCCAAGTGGGGAGAAAAAGAACAAGTTGACGGTCAAGATTTCTGCGTTCTGAAGGACATGGATGCTCATTACACATTAAAAGCTATTAACTTCCCTAACAGTTTTTCAAACAAGTGAGAATGTTTCTTTTTTGTTTCTTTTCTGTTTCCACTTCGTTCTGTGCAATTTCCCTTCTCTTTTAACACACTGGCACTTAACATAAAATTAAAGTCTTTTTTGAGTCATTGAGCCCTCTGAAGGCGTTTCACAAATCTGAACAACCCTGCAAAGCTCCTTGCTAACTTGACAAGCTGGTACAGCACTGACCAGGTGATGCTAACAGGGTGAGTCTGGAAGGAGGCCCAGATATTAATGGGGTGTTAGGGCATGGAGATTTCAGTCCTATGGGAGCTGGTTTAGCAGCCTTTTCTGCATTACTTCAGTGGGGGGTCCTCAAGGAGCAGTGGCAGAGGCAGACTGGCTGTAAGCATGTGAAAGTTGAAAGCTGCGTGCCTGATTTCCTTCTCTCTTGTGTGAGTGTCTGCAGGGGGAGACCAGCAAGTTCGGGGTGTGACATCAATGTCAGACAGTGGGGAAATTAAAACTGGGCCGGATGGTTTGGTTTTGGTGAATATAGGATAGCCTGCTCTTCGGAGCAGACCTGTTTCTGCTCCTAGCTTCACAGTAACTTCACAGAGGTCAGCGGACTCCCTTGGAAAATCCCCCTCTGCCACCCTGCATGACTGCACCTACCACTTGCCATGTGAGGCCCTGTGGGACTCAGCTCCACCGTTTTTGTGATGTCTCAGAAAATTTGCCACCTTCTTAACTCTCCCCTAGCACGCCAGCTAGCTACAGGGGAAGGCTTTCTATATCTGCAGCCTGACTGGCTGTGGCTGGCTAGCAACCAGAGAGCCACTGACCAGACAGGAACTAGCCAGCAACAGGACAGTGGGACAAAGCTCACCAGGAGTAGCCGAGAGACCACACCTTGGAGACGCACAGGTTCAAAAATGATTGGTGTAAAAGTGACTGGTTTAGAGGTGACTGGTGCAAGGTGATTCGTGCAAACTGATCATCCCAGATTGGCTTGGATATAAAAGGATGCTTTTTGAGACTATGGGTGTGCACCCACTACCCACTACTGAGAGACTGCAGCCAAGTCATCAACGAAGGACCCGTGGGATGCTGCGGGATCCAGGGTGGTGACTTTCCCTCTTTCCTTCCCCAGCCCTAATCTATCTCTCTCTCTTCTCTCTTTTCTCTTTGTTTCCTTCCTTCCTTCTTCCTCTTCTTCACCCCACTTTTGTTAGACCGTTACTTCCAGAGTTGTTGTGAATAAATCATGACGTTGGTTGGTTTACCGTTATCGTGCCTCTGTTGTGCTTTATCTAAACTCAAGGATCACAAATCTATTTTGTTATCCATCGGGTTTCAGGAGGAAGTACTCTATCTGCAGGCAGGTAGAGCACCCCATTGTTTTTTGTGGGTGGGCTCCGCGAGGGACTGACGTATTTTGGTTCAGAGGTGGGCTCTGTGAGGGGCTGACAGCATTTTGGTTTACAGGCAGGCTCTGTGAGAAACTGATGGCATTTCAGTTCACAGGTGGGCTCTGCGGGGAGCTGACTGCATTATTTTCCAAGTTAATGTCGTATGACTGTGTGAATGAGACGTACAAACAAGTACGAAGCGAGTGCGGAGCTCTGATCCATTGTTCTGCTCTCCCATGAGGGAAGAACCGTAGATGAATGAAGCTTAAGAAAGGAGTGAATGTTGATCTCTTAAACAATTATCACATTGTTGTTCTATACATCAGAACCCGACAGGCCCAGATTTGGATGGTGATACAGAAGGAACAGGATTAAATGCTTTGAGAAGCTCAGGTCTGCCTGGACCAATGATTCTTCGCACTTAAAGCAGCTCATTTAAATGTGTAATTACCGAAAGTCATTGTGTTCAGAGAAGCAGCTTTTTTACTGATTGAGTGAGTGAATTTTCTGGCAGAGGGTTGGTTCCTTCCCTGCATGCTGAAATGAGCAGGAACCAGTGCAGTGAGAGTGGTGAATTCAAGAAGTCTTAGGGAGTCCAGGACCCAAAGCTGGGGCCAGGGTATCTCCATCCCTCAGGTAAACATAAAGAGGAGGAGATTTCAATCTCTGATCCTTTAAGTGCTTTTGTTTTCAGTGATTTCTCAACTGGACTAAAATGAGTTAGAGGCATGTCTGTAGACTGAGCATCAAGGGGAAGTTCTTCACTCGGTTTTGGGGAATGTGGGCTGGCTCCAGGCATCAAAGGACCAGAAATCACATGTGCCTTCTGGTGGACAGAGGGCCCACTTGATTTTTCGGAGACCCACTTGTTCACTTTGACAATGATGATCAGCCTTCCCCTGTTTTTGCTTAAGAGCAGGTTCAGGCGCCGATTTTTAGAGCGCGGCACGCCGTGACCGGGCATGGGATGCCTGCTGCAGAGAAAACCGTGCTTACACCACCATCTTGTGGGCGACAGCCTGTGTGCAGCCCGGACGGCGGGACCGCGACGGGGAGCCCCCCCCCCCCCCCCC
>Ga0065711_1049253_pt1 | contig 11395 bp, 8 predicted proteins | sample Hoacrofraction12_FD_59098 | JGI IMG/M metagenome (GOLD analysis project Ga0065711, IMG submission 59098) | Hoatzin crop microbial communities from Cojedes, Venezuela - Epithelial fraction 12 v2 (version 2) | ecosystem: Host-associated > Birds > Digestive system > Esophagus > Crop | place... | reverse complement strand
GGAGAGGCTGAGGGAGCTGGGCTTGTTCAGCCTGGAGAAGAGAAGGCTGCGAGGGGACCTAATAAATGTTTATAAATATCTCAAGGGTGGGTGTCAGGAGGATGGGGCCAGACTCTTTCCAGTGGTGCCCAGCAACAGGACAAGGGACAACGGGCACAAACTGAAGCAGGGGAAGTTCCATCTGAACATGAGGAACAACTTCTTCCCTCTGAGGGTGACGGAGCCCTGGCCCAGGCTGCCCAGGGAGGTTGTGGAGTCTCCTTCTCTGGAGATATTCAAGACTCGCCAGGACAAGGTCCTGTGCAGCCTGCTCTGGGTGACCCTGCTTGGGCAGGGTGTTGGGCTGGGTGACCCACCGAGGTCCCTGCCAACCCCGACCATTCTGTGATTCTGTGTAGATGCTATGGAATTGCTATAGTCATAACTAATGAATGAAAGGCTTGCCGTTGCCCTGTGGTGTTGCATACGATTAAAGGCAGTACGTTCTCCCCGAGAGACACCTGCCTGACTTGAAGAGCAGAAATGCTCTCAACAATTTCCTGTCTTCCTGCAGTTTTGCCTCATTCAGCTGATTGAAGTATTTATGATTTCCGCCTGCTTTTGAAACACAAGAACTGTATAATGCAGACATGTCTGCTGACACGCAGAGATACTGATGTCATGAAAAGAAAATCCTTTCACACATTAAAGGTAGAAGCAAAATTTGAGGCCTAGATTATGGAAATTTCCGGCCTGTGCCTGTGTCTTTACACAGACAAGAAAATTAGTAAATGATAGGCCATATCCATTACAGTCTGCAGAAAGTATGTCTAGATTTCCTTCAGCACCTCCTGGGTGGGCTGTGGGCAGGTTGGTAACTGGCTGGTGGCAAGCCGTGGTATCTGGGGAGATCGGATGAAAATGTGTGGGGAACTTACAGAGGATCAGCGAAACAGAAAGCGCAAAAGGCAGAAAAGGGGAGATGAGGGAGAGAGATACGACTGAGAAGAAAAACAGCCGCGAGGCAGATCTGTGGGAAGATCCTGGAAGAGATCAGTCAGGTAGGAACTAGACAGAGAGAAAGATGAAGCGTCGGTCTGGAATGTGCAGAAAAGCAAAAAGTACTGAGCACTTAGTATAATTAGTTTTTTTTCTCGAAGTCTGTATAACTTTATCTATGATTCCTGCTTTCCCAATTAATATTCGAGTAGGACAGTGAAGGAGTCTGTTCTCTGGAGATTTTTATTCCCCCCTTGAAGGGGCGCCGGTGTTTCTGGTAGATCTATGTTATAAAATGTTCATCGGTGATTTGGCCAAAATAGTTGTGCCCGACTCTGCTGTGAAGTTATCCTGCCTTGACCCTCCTGACAGCGTGGGACAGTGCCCAGTTGGTATCTGTACTCGTGTCTTGCCCAATCTTGTTTTTAGTGTCTCCTGAAATTGGGGTTTTATCACTTCCTTAGGCAGATTCCGTCATAGGATAACAAATCTCACTTGGGGTAGGCTTTCTACGCCGTTTCAGAAAGAAATTCGCATGTGGAAAACTTCTTTTTTTTGTTTAGTTTAAACATTCATTTTAGAAGTTTATCTTAATACTCGGCTTCTTGGTTGCTCTAAATACCTCCTCGGTCTTTTTGCTGTTTTGGGTGTTCTGCAGTGAGATCTGAATTACTTATGTTGCAGTCACATTCATATCTGTATCAGAAAAGCTTGCTTGCTCCTGATTATATCTATAATTATATAATTAGGTTCTATAATTAGGGTATGGAATGACCCGCTGGTGTGATGTAAAGTAAGACGGCGGATGCCCATTAAGAAGACACTTTTAATTTTTTGTTTGCGTGTTTGTGCCAGACAAGTCTTCCGCCTTAAAAAGATGTGTTCCTGCAAGACCTGGGATTTCCAGCTCTGCACTCTTCTACGGGACACGTACACCCTACGCTTAGCGGCCGTACGGACCTCGTGCGTTGCTCGTAGAGCCTCGCAGGCAGAGCAGCCACATTCTTAGACTTCCTTTGCTCTCTGCTTTGTTTCTCTGTAGCAGATTTATTCCCCATTAAAATCTTCAATCATTTCTGGGTTCGATGTCATCTTGGTTATCTGCCTTCTTCCTGTTTTGACTTATATTCTCTTTACTTCTCGTTACAAAAGCATCACACAGAGATATTAATTGGCCCGGGCAGGGGGCCTGGATCTTCTCCTCTTCGGTTCCGTGGCCAGGGGACGGGGCTGCCCCGTCCGTTTGACGGTCTGGAGCCCTGACAGTACAAACACTGGAGCACTGAGTAATGGTTGCTTCTGGTGAGAAAATGAGACAGTAGTGTGTGCCTGTGATAAGAACTAGCTCTGTAGTTTTTCTTCAGAGGCAGATTTTTGTAAACCTTATTGAAGTTTATTTAATCACAAAGGCTTTAGAAGGACTGACTTGTGTGAAATTCACTCTACGCTTATGCAATATGGTAATAAAATCCGACGTTAGCCAACTTCTCTGTGGGGAGTGTATTTGAATACGCTTTACTTGGCTTTTCACAGGGCTTATAATTGACTGTTGTGATTTCTCATTAACTTAAGACCAGCGTTTCTTAATAGTGATAGAGATTTGAACAGATACTTATCTTTCTGGTGTTAAGGGTAAGATTCGTCATTCACCTGGAATGATCTCATCTGGAAATAAAATCTTAACGGGATAATGGTTCTCTCTGTGGATCGCATTTCTCAGGTTGACTTTTGTTCAAAACAAATCTTACTGCTCAAATAGTTAAAGCAAGGCATACGAGGGCATTTTTAACAAGTAAGGATTAATTTTTAAACACCTCATTTGAAATCCAGTGGCAATATTAAGGTGATTTTTTTCTTTTCTCTTTTTTTAAATGGTGAGAGCAAACGGGCAAGCCTCTTTCAGTGCCCCAAATTTAAGTCGCTGTGTGTAAATCCTGTGTATGGGATTTACAGAATCCTGCATAGGGGAGCAGTTGGTCAGTGGGAGTTTAAAGGTCGGGTGTGTGAGTGAAGCCAGTGGACAGTCCTTGATGAGCGGAGTGGTGGATGCTGAGCGGTGCTCCCTGGTCTTCTCCGGGCCACGGGTGGAATAGCTGTAGGCTTCTTGCATTCAATGTCACCTTCTTGGTGCTCCAGCTCTTTAACTCGCTAGCACACGGTGAGTCCCAAATGGGAAAGAAGTCCGACTCATGCCCAGGCTGTTTTTTAAAACCCATTTTGCTCCCAGAGGCAGTGACTGAGCGAGGCAGATCGAGCAGGAGTGGGAGGTGAGTTTGGTTCCAGGGGAGGAACGAGTTTGCTCAGACAAGGCTTTGATCATTCTCCCATCCTTGACTCATCTCTCTCCACGGGCTGACTGGGAGCTCACCTTCCAACAGAGCAGGCTTTCGGATTTGGCCTGAAGGTAATAACATAGGTTTTCCAAGGAGAGGTATCGCTGCTCTCACTTGCGCACACAGCAATCCTAAGTCATTGCAGTTAAAAATTAAATCCATGCATGTCTTGTGGACTTCTCCTCTGGGATACTTTTGTTTTCTGCATTAACTTTGAATCAAAGGTATGTTCCCAAGCTGTGTAACTACTCTGCATATTCCTTTCAGTCCAATAAAATGTTTACTAAGGGTACAGTAATATGTTGCTCTCAAATTGGAGCTTTAATTCAGGAATATCAGAAAATTATGAGTTACCAGCCTGGAAAACTATCTCAGTCATAGTAAAGTTTGGTCTTCTGGTGGGGTTTCTTCTGTAGATCAGGTGATGGATGTCTGCTTTGTGAGATTTACGGTCCTGTTTTCAAAGCCTGCTTAAGAAAACATTAATATGATCACTCTGGAGTTTGAAATAGCAAAATATTATATTTGATCATAGTATTATTAGTACTTGTTCTTTCATTTTGTTTAATGTGTGTTTGAATATGGTTTATTTGTGGCGTCTTAATAGTAGACTATTTCCAGGTGAACAAAAGTAATATTACCTGCAGAAAATACGTTGTCAAATGCAAAGCTTGAATGTGTGAGCAGTGTGAATGATGTAACCTATTGCCCGAGGGTTTGAGCAGGGCGCTGGGGCCGTAAGAGACGAACCTGTTTGGTCTCAACAGGAGGTGTGAGAGGCAACGGCACCTCAGGTCCCTCCCTCGGAGGGGTTTCCTCCCAGGTCTACAGGAGCTGCTGCGTTTGTTGGGTAGGAGGGTTGGAAAGGCAAGGCCCTGGGGAGGCGGAGGAGTTGGAGCCTCCCAGCCTTTGGTACCAGCCTGACACTGACCAAGTCCTGGCCAGCTTTTGCCCTCTGGTTGTTTGTCACCTACCCCACATCTCAGCTTTAGCTTCAGAGCAAACCCACCGACCCCAATGTCGGCTGCTTGCAAGGTCGTGGTCACCATGCAGGTGGTATTAGCACTGGATCTGTTTTGTTCTCCTTAAACCTTGCAGGTCTTTCGACCACGTGGTCCCTAACGTTTGGGTTAGGTAAGAAGCTCAACTGTTAAAAAATAAAAACCGAAGAGGGGTGGATACAGTGGGCCGAAATCTCAGCTTGTCTAAACAGGGGTCTTTGCTGACTGCAGAGCAATGCCACTTTACATGGGCTCAGGATCTGTCCCCAGCAGCGGGTCTCTGCCCTGCATATCTGCGCAGGCCAGGGGCCGTGTTTGTAGGTGAGTTATAATGCCTTCAAATTCCGTGTTTACATTGGAAATGCTTGACAGAGTCTTAAATAAGCACTGCTACCAGGTGGGCTTTTAAGAAAGACGATATTTATAAGAAGTGTAGTGGCTGTATCTGAACTTAACAGCTTCGTGCGTGTGTATGACTTTATGTTTACAATTTTCTCATGATGTTTTTACTGAAATAGAATAGTTGCTAACTGGTCAAAGAAACGCAGAACATTTTGCATATCATTGCACTGCCACAGTTTTACGAGTGAAGTTGCTTTGTGGTTAAAAGATGTCTGGGAACAAGCTACAGGGATGGTGTCAGAATAAAACCAGTACACTTCAAAATATTCCTGTTCTCATCTGGGATCTCGCTGATGCTCAGCATCCCGGCTCTGCCCTCGCTGTGCACCTCTGGGGCGGCGTGGAATCACCCGGCACCGGGGGTCCAGTGAGTTGCAGGATCGGGCCACAGCTGTTAATTTGTAGTCAGTCTTTTTAGCATCTCGCTCAGGTTGGGTGCTGACACATGGAGCTTTCTGTCACTCCTGCTTTCGATGCCATAGTGCTCCTGTCCAGCATCGCTTTCCTCCTTCTCAAGGCCAGGTTTCCTGGGGCTGGGTGGACACAGGGAATTAGGAGGTGCACTGCATTTCCGCGCCGTGTAGCGCGTGTGCACACCCCTGCGTCCCCGCCTTCCCACCATCCCTCACTAAATCTCATAGAAGCATAGAATCATAGAATGGTTTGGGTTGGAAGCAACCTTAAAGATCATCTGGTTCCAGCCCCCTTGCCATGAGCAGGGACATCTCCCACCAGACCCGGTTGCTCAGAGCTCCATCCAACCTGGCCTTGAACACTAATCCCTGGGGGTTGGCTCCAAAAGCTGTCCTTCCTGGATGCCTGAAGAGCCTCACAAGGCGCATGCTGTTACAAGGGGACAGAAGTTCCCCCCGCAGCAGGTGACGATGGGTTTATGCTGCTGAACATGGTTCTGCAAAGACCTGGGGGGGCCAGCAAACATCTCGTCATGGATACTGCACCCGGCCACCGTGGCCCGTTGGGATGTGGCAAGTGCCACGACAGCAGTTACACACCAGAGTCCTTACATGGGTGTTGGATGAAATCATTGATGTTCAGACGCGGGGAGGTGTTTTACCGTCGCCTATAGCTGGGGCTGGAGCTGTGCTGGCAGTTCCCTTAACACCATCCACCGTACAACTTACTGTTGGCATGTTAAATAAAAGGTAAACATACAAATGAAGCCGAAGGTCACCATTCAACTTTTTCTTGAAAAGGAAAAAAAGCATCATAGCAATGCGAAAATGCTACTGGTGATCAGAACAGTCTTTCCAGCCCGTGTTTACATGGCTCGTAGGAGGATTTTTCATACAAGTCGCCCTGTTAACTTCAGTGCATAAACTGTGTCTCTTCTTGTGCACATGGGTTTGCAGGATTAAAATCGCTTGTAAATGTTAATGGATAACATGCTCAGCAACCTCATAGCGTTTGTGTTTTTCTTAGCTGTAGTGCTGCGGAGTCATTCTACCTCTATAAAACTTTAGTCCCACTTGTATTTAGGTGGGCTAAATACATCTCCAAGATCGGCTGCGTAATTAACACAAGGTCTCGCAGTGACAGCGTTGCAGAACAAACGCCAGCGCTGGCCCTGTGCCTTTTTCCGCTTCGCTGCTTCTGCTGCCCATATGTCTCAGCCTGCCAACGCAGAGCATCGAGTGCATTTGAATAGCTGCTGCTCTTCAAATAATTTTATTACTGTGACAGCGACTTTATAAATGCCTCTTACTCTCCTGATGATACAGAACCAATATATTAACACCATCTTTTTGTTTTCTCTCTGTTTTTTCCTTCCAGGAGCAAATTCATCAGTTGTGGCCGATTTCATGCCTACATCATCATGGAACATCTCAAGTGAATTAGATAAAGGTAAGTGGACAATAAAAAAATAGAAAGATGTGAAATCAGATGTAAAAATCTCAGTTCTTCTTCTTGACTTGGCCAAGTCAGCAAGCAAAGGGTATGAGGGGCATTGAAGATAAACCTCGTTTGCCTTGTGAACATTTGACCTTTAATTATGTGTGGTTCTGTGATTTCTGGAGAATGCTGTGTTCATTTCTTGTACCAGTAAAATGTTCCACATGGTAAAAGTATTTCAAGATGTGAGTTCTGCTGGTTTATGAACTGCCTGACATTTTCTCTGGTGGATCTCAGGTTTTGAGCTCAAAGTGAAATAGCATCAGGCAGTCGGTTTGCCTCGATGTGTTTTATTATGAAATTTTGAGGCTTTAAATTAATAGAGGGGGAAAATACATTTGCAGGTGGCAGTTATGTCTGATTTGGAGCTTTCCAAAGGATAGATATTGTGAAAAAAGGGATGTATTTCTCATTCCCCTAAATTTTGTAAATGATGCACGACCAATTATTTAAGCCAAATTGCTTAGCGTCCTCTAGCCTTTACGGCAAGGCAGTGGCCTGCAGCTCCTGAGTCAGCCTGGCCTTTGAAATGTTTCTAACGCAGCGTTTGCAGCGGAGGATGCTGTTAGCCACACTAACGGTGCAATTTGCCAGCCGCTCTTTTCGTTTGCTTCGAACTTCGCCAGCCATTAACTATTTAAACTGAAATTTCCCATAGTGGAGTCCTGCCACAGATGGCTCTTCCAAATGTTTTTGTCTGTATTTTGGTAATGTTTTTTGTGAACATATGTTCATAACGTTTTATGTTTAAGCATAAACATGTTTTCTGTGCTGAAGTTTGAAGAGAACATGTAGTTCTGGGTACTTTGAGGCGAGGTTGGCTCTTTCTTGTCTGCCTTCCCACCAGGGACGGAGCAGGAGTTTCTGGTGATCCAGGACATGCTGGAGAAGACAAAAGTCAAAGGGCTTGAGCTTGCTGGTGGGAAATGGAGAAAAGCATGTAGTCATTAAGCAGAGAATTCCCAATTTATAGCAAATTGCTGAAAGAAGGTGTCGACAGAATGGATGCCGTATCCCACTGCAGTGATTCGTCCAGGTGCCATGGCAGGTCCGGAGGCCCGGGCTGTGCACAGGGAACGTCCCGGAGCTGCGGAGAAGTGAGGGCCATGGTTCCCCCAAACAGTGGTTCTTTATGTGTTTGACATCTTTGGTTGATTGTTCCAAAAGTAAGAAATAAATAAGTGGCCTAGAAAAAGTGAACAGCCACAAAGCCAAATGCTCAGAAATTATGAAATGCCAGAGAGAAGGCAGTCGGACAGTCGTAATTCAGGCCTCTTACAATATCCTTGGCAGGCAACCCTTACTAACCCACAGGGTAGGTTTTTCTCTAGGAACCCACCCCATGCTCGCAGGAGGAGACAGTCACACTTTGTTGAAGTGGGGGAAATGTTTTTTGCACATGATCATCAGTGATATATTCTTTGTTCTTCCCTGTGAGCCCAAGGGTTTAATTGGTAAAGCACCGATAGTTTGCTATGTATTGCAGGGAAAGCTGCGTGCCTCCAGCTGAAACCTAGGTGGAGGGCAAGGTATGGAAGAGATATTGAAGATCATGTAATTTTACAGTAGATAGTATTTGATCTGTGCTGAAAAACAGCCCCCAGTAGCTTCTTTGTTGTTCTTCCTAATGGGAGGTTTTGTGTAGACTGGTTTTTTGTGCCCAGGGTGATTTTTAACCCTTATTTTGGTTAGCCTTGCTCTCAGCTGGTAGTTCAAATGCTCCTTTTTTTCAGTACCACGTGCCCTAGGTGAGCACTCTCAAAGCCTTGGTTTCATTGTCATAGCTAGGAGACAGGGAAAGGAGCCTGGTGGCCGCACAGACTGCCTGCCTCCTTCGACGTCTGCTTGCTTCAAAATACTCCCCACACCGGGTCGCGTCGGCCGGGGTTCTGCTATCCCCCCCAGCTGCCAGCGTGCCGGCTCCGTCGGAAAGCAGCAGCTCCGGAGCCAGCAGAGTGAAACCTGGGGCGGCTGCCAGCGTCCTGGGCGTTGAGGCACCTTACTGCTCGAAGCGAAGCTCCAGCGCCGAGCCTGGCCTCTACGTTAGTAATTAACCCGTTCTCTGCGTTACTTCCGTGGCACCTGTTCCTGAGCGATATTGTCAGAAACAGGTAAAATGAAGTTTCACGCCTCTAATCCACCTGGAATGCAGCAATTACCACTCGTTGGGCTGAATCCCGCATTCCTGGGGGATTACCGGCCCCTTTGCTCGCTCTGATTAGCATTTAGACTGCTGTAAGCTTACACGCCTAAACATGGATTTACATATGTGATTAAAATGCCCAAAACGCTTAGTCAGAGGGGCGGATTCTCCGAGTGTGCCTACAAGCAAAGTGACGCGCGCACGTTTTGTCTTGTCGAAGTGAGAAGCAGGAGCTTTAATGTGGGAGCGACTGGTTCTACTAAAGGTCTTTGAAGCTCTCGCCTGTAGAAAGCCAAATATACTGCAGCGCACGCCGACTCGGTGGGTTGAAACCTCAGAGGAGAAAATCAGGCGTGCGCTTCGTTTCCATTTCTTCTGCAAACAAGCATTGCAAGAAATCAACATCCACTTGTCTTGGCTGGAGTCAGCCACGAGGTCACGCAGGCGTCCCCGTAAAACTCATTTTAAAGCCTATTAAGTTCACCACATGAAAGTGGTTTGCAGCCAAATTTCCCAATTAAGTGGCTGTCCGCGTTAAGTGGCTCTAACTCTACCTGCTGCCTTTTGGAAGCGAGCATCGCTTCCTCAGATACATCTCCTGTGCTCGGGAAGGAGGAGCAGCTCCTGGTCTTGCGAAACAATGTTCTGCGTTTTGAAATAATTACTTAATATGGTGCTATGCCTAGCTCGGTGAGTTCTGCAGTGATTATCTTACAACTGAGCCCCATTCAGGCTTCAATTTTTATTAAATAAGCTAAATCGACAGCATTAAACAGTTGCCTGTTTATTCTTTTTAACAGGAAATGAATTTAAAAGAGACGCAGCCACCCGTGAAGAGCTGTTGAAAGCAACGATTGATGGGAGGGAGGAGGTGGTTTCTCACCAAAACCTTAAAAAAACAAACAAACTGTGCATAGAAAATAAAAAATAATCACTTTTAAAATAGGAGAAATTTAGCTATGAGCATTTCTCTCTCTTTTCCAACTGGTAAATCATGGCGTGCAGAGGGAATGCCGTGAGGGAAAAAGAGAAATGAAAATGCGATCCCATAAATACTTGATTTTATAAGGAGAAATGAATGAACTTCAGGGCAGAAAGAGGGGTCTGGCGGTAGGAAAAGGGCCGTCTCAGAGGGCTGGTGGTAGGATGCGAGGCCTTTCACCCCCGGGCTGCTAGCAGAGATGTCCCTCGGGCCGGGGGAGCCTGCGGCTGCCCGGCGGGCACCGTAGCTCGCTGCTTCGCTCCGAGAAGTCCTCCTTCAGGTGTGCTCCTCGTGGCCCCATGGCACCAAGCGCTCGCCACGGCGCGGCCCTTCGCTCTTGGTGGCTTCAAGCCATTTCCTTGCCTGGACATCATTTGACATCAGCTACGACAATAGGTGCTACCTGAGGCAAAACGAAAAGGCCGGATGAAACTGGGAGTAAGTGGAGTTCACGAGGCTGCTCTGCCCTGGCGCCGGCTTTTAGGGTCCGTGCTCCGTTCTTTAATGCGACTCTTTTTTAGGGTGTGCCAGCAGGCGAGGGGGCAAGGCAAGCAACCCTGAGCATTTTTTAATCTTCTTTTCTTCCTGTTGTTTAAGACACTCTGGTTTCTCATTTCTCCCAGCCTCCCTTCTTTCCCCTTACACCACGGGACAAGCTGCTGCTCCAGCGCTTTGTCTGAGAAAGCTTCCGATTTACCGTGAGCTCTTCTTTTCCCTGATCCTTATTGAAAAAGGTGAAGAGCCCTTCATTCGGCTGCTTCCCTTCCACAGAAACGATTGTGGCAGGGTGGCTTTTCCTTCTGTCAGATGTTGGTTTATTTACAAAGAAATAGATAGGCTTGAATTTGAATGAGAGCCTATTTACATCTGGTACAGTAGAGGAATTGTTTGGGAACTCCTCCTCCTTAGGCAAAGATAATATTGGAGTCTTTGCCAAGAAAGAGTCAGCTTTGAAATATTATTTTAACTGTGAGTAGGATTCAGCTTCAGTGGACGTTCACACTGCAGGACTGCGAATGGAGCGATGCCATCACTGCAGCATCCCCTGATCAGGTCCTCCCGGTCCCCCCTGCCCACCTGCAGCCTCCTCGGGAGCTCGTTTCGTCGCGGCAGCTCCCTGGCCACGCACAGGGATGTGTCCTGGCCGTGGCTGAGCCGGAGCTGAGGACGCCGGTGCTGGGGTGCAGCGTGTTACCTCGTTGCTGGTACCTCCTCCTCCCAGGAGCTCTCCGCTTCATTTCCAAAGAAAAACTATTAGTGTGAGTTTTTGCAGATACTGCCTATTTTCCTTTCCCTTTCATGGCCCATCTGCTTTGGCAAAGTTAGAATGATTCGGGGCTTGGGACCCCATTTCGTCGCCAGACATCCACGATCCCCAGCCCGGGCTTTGAGCTCCCCACCGCTCACAGCCTCTCTGCGTGGCACAGACCTTGCGGTCACTGCTGCGGGAGCGCGTAGCAGTCTCATGGAGCTCCAGGAGTCATACGAGCTCCGCTTGTCCAGCGGAGAGCTACGAGGATGGTGAGGGGACTGGAACATCTCCCCTACGAGGAGAGGTTGAGGGAACTGGGCTTGTTCAGCCTGAAGAAGAGAAGGCTGCGAGGGGACCTTATAAATGCTTACAAATATCTGCAGGGTGGGTGTC
>Ga0065711_1049252_pt1 | contig 11396 bp, 9 predicted proteins | sample Hoacrofraction12_FD_59098 | JGI IMG/M metagenome (GOLD analysis project Ga0065711, IMG submission 59098) | Hoatzin crop microbial communities from Cojedes, Venezuela - Epithelial fraction 12 v2 (version 2) | ecosystem: Host-associated > Birds > Digestive system > Esophagus > Crop | place... | reverse complement strand
TTACCTGGGAGAAGAGACCAACACCTGCCTCACTACAACCTCCTTTCAGGTAGTTGTAGAGAGCAATAAGGTCTCCCCTCAGCCTCCTCTTCTCCAGACTAAACAACCCCTGTTCCTTCAGCCGCTCCTCATGAGACTTGTTCTCTAGACCCCTCACCAGCCTCGTTGCCCTTCTCTGGACATGCTCCAGCACCTCAATGTCCTTCTTGTAGTGAGGGGCCCAAAACTGAACACAGTACTCCACGTGCGGCCTCACCAGTGCCGAGTACAGGGGCACAATCACCTCCCTACTACTGCTGGTAACACTATTCCTGATACAAGCCTGGATGCCGTTGGCCTTCTTGGTCACCTGGGCACACTGCTGGCTCATGTTCAGCCGGCTGTCGACCAACATCCCAAGGTCTTTTTCTGCTGGGCAGTTTTCCAGCTACTCCTCCCCAAGCTTGTAGCATTGCATGGGGTTGTTATGACCCAAGTGCAGGACCTGGCATTTGGCCTTGTTGAACCTCGTACAGATGGCCTCGGCCCATCGATCCAGTCTGTCCAGATCCCTCTGTAGAGCCTTCCTACCCTCAATCCGACCAGCACTCCTGACCAGCTTGGTGTCATCTGCAGACTTATTGAGGGAGCACTCAATCCCCTCATCCAGATCAGTGATAAAGATGTTAAACAAGACCGGACCCAAAACTGAGCCCTGGGGAACACCACTTGTGACCGGCCACCAGCCTGATTTAACTCCATTCACCACCACTCTCTGTGCTCGGCCATTCAGCCAGTTTTTCATGCAGTGAAGAATACGCCCATCCAAACCATGGGCAGCTAGCTTGTCCAGGAGGATGCTGTGGGGAACAGTGTCAAAGGCCTTACTAAATTCCAGGTAGATAACATCCACAGCCTTTCCTTCGTCCACTAGGCAGGTCACTTGGTCATAGAAGGAGATCAGGTTGGTCAAGCAGGACCTGCCTTTCATGAACCTGTGCTGGCTGGGCCTGATCCACTGGTTGTCCTTCACATGCCCGCTGAGCGCACTCAGGATGAATTGTTCCATGAAGTTCCCTGGCACCGAGGTCAGGCTGACAGGCCTGTACCTCCTTCTGGCCCTTCTTGTAGATGGGCATTACACTGGCGATCCTCCAGTCATGTGGGACGTCCCCTGTTAGCCAGGACTGCTGATAGATCATGGAGAGTGGCCTGGCCAGCTCCTCCGCCAGTTCCCTCAGCACTCTTGGGTAGATTTGGTCTCCTTCGATATCTTTACATGTATATTAGTGTCTGAAATATGTACCCAGCCATTATTTTCATGTTTACTTTAATTGCCTTTAAAAAATAAGCCTTCGCATTTTTATAGACCAGTGCCTGAAGTGGTGTTGATAAGATCTGGCTAATACAAATACATAGTCATAGGAGCTCAAAGCCATAAATCCGTAGCTTCCATGTCTACTATAGAACACTGACAGCCACCATGTTCAGTCCACTCTGCCTCCTCCCTCCCCACACAGAAGAAACGAGCCCTGGTGTCATTTTCAAGGAACGTTTTCTTTACAAACAACAAACTTTTATTATTTGACATAAATACTTCTTCATCGTCTTTCAACTGCTTTAACAGTAAAGTGTTAATTTGATGAAAATACCACAGTGGTGAAGTGTTGTAGGAGGAAGATCAGAGAATGCGAGGCTGGTCTGAGTGCGAGAACAACACACGGTGTGCTTTGCAAACTCAACTTACTGTAAGGGCTGCAAAGATCGTGGTTTATGTCAACGTTGCTTCAGGTCACTCTCACTGCTCTGGCCTCAAACGTCGATTCCATGACCCTTGCAGTCTCCAAAACCTTCTTTGTCAGGCAAAGCTTCAGACCACCGAAAGAAGAAGCCAGTGCATAAGACATCAACCCTTTTTTAAGTTCGCTGCCCAGTTCAAACAATTCAGGAGGTTCCTGGAGACAGCCACAGCACCTAGGTTACTTCCACGAGTTAATGCTGTCTTCTACCAGATGGTTCCTCAAACTTATTCTCCAAAGTTACTCCACAAAACAGCGTGGGCCCTTTCTTTTCCATTGGCTGTGCAGGGTAGCAGGGAGATTAAAAAACTTTCATCATTTCACCTAGCTGTAAAAAAAAAGACAACAAAGCCAACAATGTGACACTTTAAAGTCCCACTTAAAGTGACACTTTAAAGTGTCAGTAGCTTCCCGCTCCCTTGTTTCACCCCTCTGTGGCAACCAGAAATTACTTTGTTAGTGCCTGTTTGCCTTTTCTCCCTAATTCAAACTGATTAGCATGGTCTGCTCAACTTCCCAGGCCCTTTGTCCAAGTCCTGCAGCTCCAGAGACACCTTCCCAAGCCTACTGCCTGTTCTGGTGTGGGGGCACCTGGCTGACCCAGCTCGCTCGCCCTGGCTGGCCTTGCAGCTTACGGGATCTCCGCTGCCTCTGGTCCTGCTTGTGTACAAAGGCTTAAACCTCTTCGTGGGTAGCACAGAGTCAGTGGGTAGGACCTGTATTTCCTATCTGTTGCTCAAAACCACGTTTTGGGAGACGGTGGTGGCACCTCGTGTGAGAGAGGTGGCGCGATAACTTTGCACAGAGAGCGTTCCGTTTCGGCAGCGGCTGTATCATGAAGATGCACCACAGGGCCAGGCACCGACAGACAGAGGAGGTTTTATAAGGAGGGTCACGATTTTCTTTGCTTCTGGGCAGGTGCTTTCCACTGTCCCTCAGAAATAATCTCCCCCTAAAGGAGAGGGGGTGCAGGGTACATGTCAGAGCTAGGGGCTGACCTTACTTTTGACTAATTCCCACCCTTTGTCATGCGCATTACATGCCTGCAAAGGCACTATTAGAGTTCAGACAAAGTCTTCTCAGGTTTGCCAAGAACACTTTAATCTTTGATGCTTATCTGAGTAGGCTTTGTTCTTCTCTATCTCTTGGAGCACACAAGGCATGGAAGAAACCTGCATTAGTTTACTTATTCACAGATAAGAGTGGGAAGAAGCCAGTGAGAGAAGTCGGTGGCAAACACTGGAGCCTGGGGAGAGAAATTGCTAAAGGCGGTATTGGTGGAGCACCCATAAAGGCTGCAAAGTGCAAAGGGCAGTGCCAATGAAGCCTGGGGAGAGGCTGGATGCCAACAGTGGGAGAAGGACTGATCCTGTACACCCCACAGAGGGAAGGGGAAGACATGGGAAGGGAGCGGTGGAATTAGAATTTCTGCTGTGCGTCGTTGGACTCCGTGACAGGACCCCAAGGGGAATGGAGGGGAGAGCAGGCAGTGTCCAAGAATGATGTATGATTCCTTCATGGAAAGTCACCTGGATTCACATGGTTTGCATTGTTTTAATTTAATCCGAATAAACTACATTCTCATGTTCCTTTTGTCAATATTCAGATCACTGACTACGTGACTAATCCAGCAGAGTTTGCTGAGGTCTCAAGTGCAAGTCCTGAATCAGATTAAAAACAAGAATAGGATGATTCAGTATCGACCTGGTTGCACCTACGTATGCATCATATTAACCAAGCCATTTCTTGAATGCAAATATGTAATGGGAAACGGTTCCTCTTGCTAAGCTAATCAGAGACAAGGGAGTTGAACTGGGTTTCGGCAGGAAGAGTCATAAGGAACTAAGGGGATGTGGTTAAAATAAAAAAGAAAAGCAGTGGCTATTACAAAGAGCTTTCTGGGCAGATGCTACAGTTAAGCCTGCACCCACATGTTCCACCAACAGATCTACGCTGGATTGCAGCTGTGGCCTGGAGATCCTGTGTCTGTGTGGTGCTCTCTATCAGCTGCAACCCCAGGGCCCTTTGGGTGGCATCCCCATGGCCAGTGCTACTCCCCGGAGCAATGCCCCTGGGAACAGGCTTCTGAAGCCACATGGGATGCATCTGGGCAGTGTCCCAGGAAATAAGGACAGGTCAGATTCTCAAATGCCCACTGTTTGTTTTTTCATTCCCTAGCTTCTCTGCATTCCCCATTTTTAGATTTTTTTCCTGGCAATTCAACTACTCATCTAACAGCACTTGTCACTCATCCCATCAGGTGGCTCCTACACAGGTCGAAGCCAAGCAGTTCTTTGTTTATTTCTGGGTGTTGAAGAACAAGGCCTCCATCACCGCTGAGGGGTGAAGATAACTTGGCACTCTGCAAAGTGGTTATGCAGATAACTTGGAAAATGCTGAAAATCTGCTGATTTTTGGTGCCCATCTGCAGTCAGTGGGGCAGATAAAAAAGAGCACAGCGTGACAGGATGAGATAGTGATGCTGTTTGGGGAAAATCTACAGCACCTGCAGAGCTGTTGGGCACTGAAACACACAAAGCTACCTGCAAAGCTGGTACTAGTGTCCGTGTGTGGAGACAACATCAGGAGAGCTCCTGTCATGACAGAAAACCAAGCAGACAGCTGCACGCTCGAGCTTGACTGCTGTTAGTCAATGGGCAACAATTTGGAGCTGGAAAGTCAACAGAAATTATGCAAGACTGTGAGGCTCTGCATTGTACAGGAAATAATAAAGGAAGCTGAAGTAGGCTTCAGGAAGACCTGTTTGGCCAAGGGCCACTGAGTATATAATGAAAAAGGGTATATTCCCAGATTATACATGTACTGGGAAGGTCAATGGAAGCCTGCCACATAAAGTAACAGAGGTTGCACGTGGAAAGTACAAGCCAGGCGCACTTCAAAACAAAAAATAGATGTGGTAGCAGTATCTGCCCAGGTCCACTCGTCTTCTCTGGGAGTAGTGCTTTTTGAGCGACAGCGTATGGTTCATCAATGTCTATGCTGGACACCAAACAGTATTAAGGAAGGATTCAGACACCGTCTTATTGATGTTCCACAAACTTGAAAAGGTACCAGCGATGATCTATAGGCTACCTCATACCTAAGAGGGAAATGTTACCAGCAGAGTAACTGTGAAGTCAGCTTGCTGGAATGAATCTGCTGACCTGAAACAAGCAGACACAAAAACAAATAGCGAAGTACACAAAAATGCTGTTGAGCTGAGGGCAGCTTCCTTTGTCAGGGGAAGACGGATCCTGCTTCCTGGGGTTTGGGGGAGGTGAGGCTGGGCTACGGCATGCTGCTGCTGCTTGGCAGGACTCTTCTGAGTTCTATGGCATGTGCATACCCCAGGGTGGTAGCACAAGTCTCAGGTAGTGTGTTTGGTATGTAAAATCTGGTAAATAAACACATGAGTAAAAACAGGGGAAAAATTAGATACCTTGCTAGCATAAGTAAAAAACCCAAAAGAACTTTTTACTAAAATAATTCTTCTGCGATTGACTAAAATGTTCATGGACCAGTGAGTGTGACCCTTTTTATGCCCAAATTTTTCTGGGTTTGCTATGTTCCCTTGCTTAATTTCTACAGGTGATAAGCAAATGTTTGGTAGAAATAGACGGACTTTTAATATTTAAGGGCTAGATAATGATCAATGCTTATGATTTATGACCCCCACTGATAAAATTGGTCTACAATTGGAGATAACAGCTAGGGACTGAACCAATAGTTCATTAAATGAGTTAGTTAGTAATTTATGACAGTATAAATAATTGTGAACAGCCATGGGAAGGGTGAAGAGGTTGTTGTTTTGTATTCAGTGAAGTTTCGTAGCCCTTGTCTGTAACAGGTTGGAAATGGATAAGGATGTTGGCTCTTCCCCAGCTTTGTGCAATAAGAGGTGGAGAACACTTTGAACATGGCAGTATCCTTGGGGTACGAAGGCTGCTGGTGAAGAAACCCCTGGAACTCTTCCCCTGGTAGGCTGGATTGTCTGTCTGCTATTTTAGACTCTCTCTAACATTCTTGTGAACTTACATTTGTGCTTCCCAGTCCTGGCTTTCCTAATAGCCCCTTTTCCTTGCCTGAAGGACAGTTTCTTCTCAGTCCTGTCACTCTCCTCAGTCTTTTGGTCAGCAGCTGCCACAGGCTGGAAAAAATGAGAACTTGTCTCACTTCTGCGTTTCTTTTTGTTGAGGAGCAAGATGTCACCAGTATGTAGAATACTCCCAGAGTGAAGAAAGACTGTTCCCTGGGCCTGACTCAGGCAGCGGAAGGTAACTTCCAAGCTCTTTGGGGAGATGGTTGTATTGGCTGATTTGGAAGGAAAAGATAAGCTGCAAACTGCCAGGATCTTCCCTGAAATATCTCTCCAGGATTTCTGTGCAGCTGCAGGTGTGTTTGAGCTGTACACAACCAGGGAAAGGAGCTCAGGAGGTTACCAAGTCTACCCTTAGACTGAATCAGCTGGACTTGGACCAGGCCAAAGGGAACAGATCATTCAGGAGTGGAGAAGTAATTACTGCTAAATTAATGTAAGGAAGGAGTCCTAGATTTCCAGCTCCAAAGGGTGGTGGAGCCCCAGGGAAGGTAATGTTCCAGGTACCAATGTCTCTCCTCCACCTTGCTTGTCAACATGCTGCTAATGGCAGAAGTCCCAGCAGAGTCCATGGCAGACATCTGTGGGAAGGGATCCTGTAGACACAGAAGAAACAGAGCTATTGTGCCAAGAAATGACAAAGAGCCACACAGCATCTCCTCAGAAATGCCACTGAGATTGTTCCCAAGCAATGTATGCATGCAGGATTATGAAAACTCCAGGCACAGACAAGAAATACCCCTTTCAACCAACACCCCAAGAGAAGGAAAAATGAACCCTCTTTGATCAGGAACACTTCTGCCTCTGCTCTCCACTTTATTCAAGTACACCGTAAAGGGATTTGCTTCAGACAGGGAAAGGTGGACATCCAAGAAAACCACTGTCTTTTGCAATGTTTGCGTTACCCGTGTACTCTCAGTACTCACTGCTAAAAGTCAAGAGTTCCAGCTAAGCAGGTACTTTGTGACTTGCTGGCATATTTTAATAGGTCAGTAGATAATTTCTTCTGTTAAGAAATATATTTCTGACCGGTTGCTGCTCCCTCTTATTTGAGTTGCTTTCTCAGCACCGAAACATGCCTGCTGCTAAGTGGTTCCTGTATGAACTTTTTAGAGTAACTGGTGGGTGGCAGAATAAATTGACTATGGGGGAAAAAAAAAATTTATTGCTTTGTTATCTGACTACATAAAAGGGTCATATTTTCAAAGAGAGCTTGGAGGGATTCGGGGCACCCTCAAGGGAAGATGGCCAAACCCCACACACTGAGTGCATGCAGTGTTGTGTTAGCTGGGACTTCCTTACCAGACCCACTCTTGGCTCAGCCCACAGCCGCCCATGCCCGTAGCTCTGTCCCGCACCTCCTGTGTCCCTGCTCCCCAGCACAGTCACATACACTCCGGTGTGTCACGCCGGCTGCCCACAGCTGCCGCGAGGGAGATGATGGCTGTGCTAGGATGCCCTCCAGGAGATAGCTCCCATCCCTTTTGGCAGACTCATTTTTGTCCCATGCTGCTCTGTCTGACCCCAGCAGCAGCCCCGGGCTCGCAGTCCCTCTGCTGCTTACACCTCGATTTCCCTCTTCTCCCCACCTGTATGTGCAGCCCTTTCCCAATGTGGCACCATGAAGGACTGGGATGTCTTTCCTGGTCATGGCAGCACAGGGAAACTGGGCGTTGGGCTGTCTTGGCACATAGCGATGCCCGCTTTCTTGTACAAGTAAAAAGCAGGAAAGGCCATTTTGCAGATATGCTGGGCTTTCAGAGAAAATGGAGAGGAGGGGAAGAGAGGCAAATTGCAGGTCTTGGTGACTGTGGGCTTCAAAACCAAAAGGAGATGAGACATTGCCAGGAGGCATTCACCCCTTTGGGCTGGCACGGGGAACAGAGCGGCCCTGCTGGCGCTTGCACCGTGCAGGCTGGCTGACGGCCTGAGTTGTACAAGGGAGCGTTGGCTGGACAACAGAAAAATTGGATTAAAACAGCCTTACAGCAACTCTGTACATGTCTAACTTGTGGAAAAAATGTAAAATAAATCAGGCCTAAACCACACAAGATGTTTTACTTGCTAGGTATTTTATTGTTCTGGGTAGAGTGTCAGGCAAGGGTGCTCGTAAATCAGTTGCAGTAGTTTCTATTATTTCAAAAGAGATAGAATCAACTGGAAATTATTCTTATTGACAGTATTTATGTGAAGCTACAAGGAAATTCCAGGTAAGATCAGAATGTGCAGAGTTTCCAGTTCCCGCCAGAGATTGCAATTGCTGTTGAAACACTTTATTTCCCAACCTCAACCCGCGCTCTCAGGTGAGGTCATTCTTCCCTATGTCAAGACATGTTTCATTGTTGTGTAGCCTATTGTACATCCTGGGAACAGGTATTTTGCCTGCAAATCAGCAAAATACACATGCATGTCTATAACTTCAGAGACACGGAATGTTGGCATAAAACCCAAGACTGTTCATGCCCTTTTAGCTATGCAGAGCTCCAGCTGACCTGCTTAATTGGATTTGCATCGCTTTTTTCTTTTCCACAGCGGTCAGTACACTTCCAGCACTACCCACTAGTGTAATGGCACTGCCTGCTGATGTGAAAATCACAGCAAGATCGCCAAAATCATTTAAATTCATTTTTCTTCTTCTTTTTGCTCGTTTGATATGTGCTGTGGCAAAGTTGTGGCCACAGTTTGGCTTCAGGAATAAAACAACTTGTGCTCCCTTCGAATTTCCAGAGAGCGAAGGCAGATATGGGGAAAGTTGCCTAAATACTTTCCAATAAGCCCTAGAAGCTTCCAGCCAGATTTCTGAAATCCAGCACTTTGTGGTAAGCATTACATTTCTACACCACACCCCAGGACAGCTAGGGAGGGCTCGTGAGCTGTGCTAACGGAGGGGCGTACCCTCAGCGCTCTCTCCTGAGGTTAGACCATCCCTTTGGATGTGGAGCCCAGGAGCTGCTCCCTTGGCATGGAAGACACTCCCGCAGCTTTTCCTACCAAAAGCTGAGCAGCTTGCTTTCTTCTCAGAGCAGCTGCTGGTGCTGATGATTTCATGTAAAATGCAGAACCCCACATCAGGATCCCCTCTTTTTTTCACACCTGCCTTGTTTATAGAACAACTTTTGGCTATGCCTACGTTGCATTACACTGTAGTGCATGACACCATATTACAGCACACAGCCTTGCAATATGGTGTTTACAGACTGAGGCTATGGCTACAGACATTAGCAACCACTGCAGCCCAACCAGAGCAGCCTGTAAAAACACCTCGTGCTGAGGACCCAGCAGTCACACCGCACACATCTCTAGAGGGTTTGCTTCGGGCCAGTCCCCACGGACTGACTGCTGGCACAGCTGGAGCATCAGGGCTGTGCTCTGGGAGCGGGTTTTCCAGTTCTGCTCAATCCAGAAGAGACCCAGGCTGACTCCTCCATGCGAACCAAAAACACCGCAGTGGAGGTAATCAGGCAATTCACTTCGGCAACATGTTCCTGTCCCTGGTTAAAACGCTGGTGTAGAAACTTCCTTAGGTTTTCCCAAACTCACCCAAGACTTGGAGATTTTTGCTTTGCTTGATCTGAGAGGACTCAAACCTCTTTCTCCTACTCCCTACACAATGCTGAGCCCAGGCTGATGTTGGTGTCCACCTCTCCCATAGAATTTATTCAGCTGGGCGGAGAGGAACAAAAGTCAGCACAGCAGAAGGACACAGGGAGGGAACGAGATAATTTGTGGGAGAATTTTTCCTAAGGATAAGAGGACTCAGCTGAGAAAACACTCTGGAGTCTCTGCTCCCAGCATTGTTTATGCATTTTACATTAAACACTGAATAAAAAGCTGCAAATATGGTTCAGAAGTAGCATTACGCTTTCCTAGCTGCCAATCTTAACGACCAGATGAGTCAGGACCTGCCTTGCATGCTCCCTGTCCCTCTGTGCAGTGTCCCACAGGAGTGAAGAGTGTCTCTTCTTCCTTCCCTCCCCACACAACCTCGGGAAGGAGAGATGTGGGATTGGTGGAGCTGTGGGATCGAACCCTGCATTTTAAAGGAAATAAAGGTCTGGGTCTCCCCCTTGCTGGGAGACAGACATACCCAGAGGGACAGATCCAGCCAGCTCCCTCAGGAGAGGAGGTGTTCTGTGAGGTGCCAGATCGTGCCCAAGCACACACAGGCATGTCTGCAGCACACTGACAAACTCTTTCGGGGGACGTCGGCAGCTCCTGGTTCATGGATCCCAGGTGGGTTTGTGGTGCAGAAGGGACGGGGTGTCCTGAGGGCACCCTGCAGCTGTGCCAGGGGCTGCGGGCAAAAGCTTCCAGAGGTGCCTCGCTGAAGTGTGTCCTGAGGAACCACATTACGTGTGTCCACGCAAGTGGAAAAGTGACCTCCCAAGCACGGGTTGTTTTCTGGAGTGAAAAATTAAGAAATTCCTCCAAAAATTGATAGTTAATCCCCAAAATAACACCTATCCATGCTTTTTTGCTTTTTTTGGGGATAGTTAATCCCCAAAATAATATACCTATCCAGTGCTGCTGGGCTTGGCTAGTGCTGAGAGTTTATCCAATGTTCAAATTGGCTTAGCAGCACTGATGGCTTACCAAATTAAGCTAAAATAATGCATGCAAGCTTTAGACTACTTGAAGCATATCTGCCACAGGAATTTTCCAGGAATTTATCAAGGTAAATAAGATGAATTGGTTAATCCAAACAACCTTTCTGCTATAGAAAAAGCCCAAGCAAAACCAGAGAGCCCTTATCTTTCAAGCATGCCATGTCAGACAAATACACCTCAGGTATGACCCAGGTGAATTTGATTCTGCTTCAGATTTGCAGACTGGGCTGTGTGACCTCTGATTTACTTTTTAGCTTGGTTTGTGTGTGTGGAAAAAATTTCTTCCTAACAGATGCCTTAGGAAAAAAAAGCATTTGCTGCTGGTTTTTAGTCATGTTTAATAGGTGGTTATTCTTCAGCGATTACTTTTTAAGTGATCAGTTGGATAATGCCTCCCAGCAATGTGGTGAAAGAGGCTGTATAATACCAGAACTGCTGAAAAAAAAAACCAAACCCAAGAGTGAGAGTTAGCTTGCTCCGGAGTAAATGAAGCTGGTGAATCATGTGTGAACCAGGTGATGTCGCAAGGCCATTCAGGCCTGGAGATGCGGCTGTATCCTCCTTTGGGTCCATCCTGCTCCAGAGACAGACAGCGGCAGGGCTGAAGAGCTCCCTTGGTTCATGAGTAGCTGGTACAATGTCTTTGACTGCCAAAACCTTTGATTGTCAATCAATGTTTTCCTACAGAGTGATAAAGGGGTTAGATAGGTTTTGGGATGAAATCCAAGAGATTATTTAGGTGCTTGATAGGTTTTAAATACATTACAGACACCTAAGTTCAATGCTGCAGTAATGAAAGCCCCCACCCAGTTGCCACCCATCCCTCCAGGCACTTGAATTCACTGTGTGCTTTCTGCTGACTCCCAAGCTCATGAGGTGCCCACAGGTCCTCTTTTCAGTGTCACAGGAGGGGGG
>Ga0065711_1009929_pt1 | contig 11396 bp, 6 predicted proteins | sample Hoacrofraction12_FD_59098 | JGI IMG/M metagenome (GOLD analysis project Ga0065711, IMG submission 59098) | Hoatzin crop microbial communities from Cojedes, Venezuela - Epithelial fraction 12 v2 (version 2) | ecosystem: Host-associated > Birds > Digestive system > Esophagus > Crop | place... | reverse complement strand
GGGGGGGGGAGGGGGAGAAATCGGTCTGATTTAATAACAACTCCATTCCTCATCCAAACAGCTTTCCAGGAATTCTGATATTTTCTTCCCTCTCTGTAGTTTTCTTAAGTGTTACTGTGCAGTAAACTCTGCGGTGAGAGAGAGTGCTGGAGATCCACCCATAGTCTGAAAAGCCTTCAGATGTGCTAGAGAGCTCTCCTGCAACTCTCGTGACTGCGAAGGTTTCTCCACCCAGGCAGTTCCCATCCCCTCCTGCGTTTGATCTCAAGACTACTCAGCCAGAACAGCCAAAACAGGCTCTGACAGTAGACAGTACTAACAGCAATTATAGCATTTCATAGCATGTGATAATTGAGTCATTATGATGAGGCTGCAACAACTACAAGAAGGAAAATTCTTGTAATAGCTCAGAGGGTAACAACTTGCATATTTTCCTCAGTTGGGTCTGGATCAGTCATGAAAACAGCAGAGCGCTGCTTGACGGTCTGCCTATGACACAGTTGGGTGAAACACCTTTCTTCCAGATGAGGAAAGCCTATGATGCTGAACAGACACATTCAGGTACCCACTCATATCTATGCAATATCATAGAAACAAAAGGTTGATGTAATTCTGATCTAAATGGCAACAAAACTGTAACCACATCTTCCAGTATTGAATTACACACTACACTACCTGACAGTAATGGTGGCAGGCTAAACACTTGTTTGGCTAATCTGGTAGATCTGCTCCAGCCTGAACTTTAAGCTTAACTAAAATGAAGTGCCAGCAGCAACTTTAGGCACTTTTTAGTTAAGGAAATGGCAGAGGGTTTTTTGCAAGTAATCAGGCAACTCCTAGATTCATCACCAGGTATGACTTGCAAAAATTTGCCAGAAGTGTCTTCTTTCATTTATGACTAGACAGACAATTGCATCTTTTCTTTTCAAACTTCTTGGCTGTTCACAAGTGCTACCTCTGAGGCTAACTTTACCAACAAAACAAATGCAAAACGATAACAGAGACAAAAATATTAATATTGTAGCCTAAAACAGCTGACCAGAGCAACTTTCCAAATGGGACAAATCAACAAAAATAAACACCACCATGCTTAGATTCAAATCTTCTCAGCAGGGTAAGAATAATCTTATTTTGCCTGTCTGTGGAGAAAGGGCTGTGATGAAGCAGCTCCTGCAAAGTATAAGGGACAGAGTGGGTTAAGTGATACAGGTGTGATGAATTATCATGAGAGGTCTGGAAAGCCAACCTTGCAGCACCTACAGCTTGTATCAGTATGAGGTGTCACTGCTGCTGCTTTCAGGGGTGATTCCACTTCCTCCACCAGGAGCCACACATTCACATCCCTTCCCTAATGGCAGCGAAGCCAACTTGGGCCGTACGCAGAGGGACTACAGCCGCTCTGTTGCCTATAGCAGACTTCTGCTCAAAGCAACTCTTTGCTCTGCCTGAAGCTGGTTGTCCTCCCAGGACCGTGCCTCTAAGACTAACCGAAGGCGCAGTTTCATTTCAAAAGTCAAAATAGGAGCTATAATGGGAAATCACCTCGTTCTGGTTGTAAGCCATGACTCTTAGTGCAGATGCAACGTGAAACTTGTATTATTTCATGGCAAATGACAGTGACAATAAGAAAACAGTAGTTCCAGTGTAGAAACTTCTTAACCTTAAGCAGTCAAAGTGATGGTAAACATTGTAAAGGACCAAGATACTATGGAAAAGAGGTATAGAATGATAGAATCATTAAGGTTGGAAAAGACCTCTAAGATTATTAAGTCCAACTGTCAACCCAACACCACCATGCCTACTAAACCATATCCTGAAGTGCCATATCTATACATTTTCTGAACGCCTCCAGGGATGGTGACTCAACCACTTCCCTGGGCAGCTTGTTCCAATGCCTGACCACTCTTTCAGTAAAGACTTTTTTCCCAATATCCAATCTGAACCTCCCCTGGTGCAACTTGAGGCCATTTTCTTTCGTAAAGGTATATTAGAAATATATTACAATAATCAGAAGTACGTGATTTTCCTCCTTGTTAGCGATTGAAGTGGTAGAATATAACTTTAGAATAGAAATGTGGAAAAAACATTCTAGACAAGATACTAGGCAGGTATAAAAAGACATAAGACATACTAACTTATTTCCCATGAGACTACCCTTGCACACCAGTAACGTCATTAATTTTAAAAGAATTCTAAGAAGTTCTAGCTATGATTGATCCCCACTATCTTTATGTATTTCTATTATTTTGTAAAGTGGAATGTATGAAAAGCTACTGTTCCAGTTGTAATGCTGATAGCCCAAAAGAATTCAAAAGTCTAATAGTTTAAATAACTAAACAATTTGGGTATTCTCATTCACTCTATTTTGTCTTATACTTAAAAATCTGCTTTAAACCAATGTTGTTATTCCCTGCAAATGCAAACCCTTCTATTTCATTTACAAGTTACAAGCCTTCCTGTTCTGAGAAAACAATTACTTTCCAGGAAGCAATAGTATCAGAAGTTTCTTGGCATTTAGGTTTACTAAAAAAACAAAACTAGAACAACAGTGTTATCTTCCACTTAGAAATGTCTTCTGCGTGGTCTTTCAAACAGAAAGGTATAAAAATCTCTGATGTGTGAACTAGCTGATCTCTGAAGTGCCCATCAATAAGAAATAATCTATTCTATTTATGTGACTATATCCAAGTCAATGAGGATATGCAGAAGTGTTCCATCTTTGCAGGGAGAGGTAGGACTGTTAGTCCCATAACTACAAAATCTGCACTGTGCAGAGTAACAGGTTTGTCTCTACATTTGTGAGATATAAACGTATAGCATATATGGTGAATTGCAGACTCTCTCGGTTTCTTCTGCATTTTAGTTTACTCCTGTCTCTTCTGCATCTCAGAAGAAAGCAGAAATTCTTTTTTTTTTCCAGTGGTGGCTCTTTTCTTCTCTTCACAGTCTGAGGGAGCACAATACGAAAAACAGGCATCTGATTCCTTCCTCAAGATGGTCAAACTGTGGTGTAGCTATTTGCTGCAACTGAAAAGGTTCTTCCGCCAATGTTCACAGTTGTGAGCCACAAGAGTGACTCTAGGACAAAATTATATTGAGGAACTGCCACTCAAGTGAGCTGCTCAGACCTTTCATTAGGTTTTAATAAAGTACTAGAAGTACCGCTCTGTCGTTTCCAGTGCTTGTCAACATGATCAAACACATGCTATTATTTCAAGCCCGTTTCTGCAAGATGCAGTCTTAGTCTAGAGGACTGGAACAGTAGTGTAATTACAAGTCATACATCCTGAGGATTTGCTAATAACATTAACATCTGTTAAGGTTGCCAGTAACTTGCAGTCAGGTAAAACTCGTTTACTTCAATTTAATTTTTCTCGTTGAGCAGACCAGTGCTTCAGCTACCACAAGGGATCTGTGGTGTAAGAAATGCTAGAATTAGTGGACACATGGATAAATAAAATCTATTTGTGAGAGTCAACATGACTTCTGTAAAGAGATATTTTGTCTTACAAACCTCTTTGAGTTCTCTGGGGAGTTCAGTCGTGCTATGCGGGTAAATGTGACCCAGTTGACACAGTTCACTTGGTTATCCAGATAGTCTCTGGCAAAGTCTTTCACCAAAGGCTTTAAAGGAAACTAAGCAGCCATTACATAATAAGGAAGGTTCTGGCATGGATAAATAACTGATTAAGAGATAGGGTGTAGGAGCAAACGTGAAGCTGTAAAAAGGTAAGAAAGTCACCATTAGAGTCCCACGGGGGTCCATGTTGCTTAACATATCCAGAAAGTTTCTGGAAAAGCAGTAGAAGAGACAAAGTTTGCTGAAGATACAAAGCAGATACCTTGAAGGCAAGCTGCAAAGAACTTAAAAATGAGTCTCTTATAAGACAGAGTGACTAGGCAATAAAATGACAAATAAAATTAAACGTAGATAAGTGTGACAGCACCCTGAGTGCACTAAAAGCCCTTAATTGGCTTTCAGTTCTTGATGGACATATGCTGCAGGTGTATCTGTCTCTGGCTGCTCCTGACCTGACTCCCTGGATGGACCCTGGACCTGGTTCTTTGCCTTCACCCTGTCTGCTGACCTGGCTCAGACATGGTGGGACTGAGCCCGCTCAGCAAGTGCCCTGTTTGCACTAGGGTTGCCCCGGCACACAGATCCTCTCCCATCATGGGACACCCAGCTTCTGCTGCTCCCAGCTAGCCGACAGCCCAGGGCACGTGTGGGTGTCCCAGCCTGGGCTTAAATGAAGGCCTCAAGCCACAGGCAGAGAATGCCTGGGTGGGGGTGGTCAGGGAAAGCAAGGGAGTAGTCAACTACTCTTCAAGCTGGGAAAGAGATGATGTAATGGAGATCTGACAAAGGTCTACAGAAGGTCTGTGGGTGACAAAGCAAAGGAAGAGAGGGAGTATCGGCTCATTGTATTCACTTGGTGGCCCATTGTTATAGAAGCCAGGTTCAAAGTAAGGAGAACTAGGTGGTTCTTCATGCAGTGGTAAGTGGACACATGGCACTTGCTGCCTGAGGACAACTGTGGATGTGCAAGTTCAAAGGGAGAGTGGGCAACTAGTTCGCAGAAATCCATTGCAGACTACTAAACCAACAAGCCACACCAGCCTCAGTGAAATTTTCATTCCCAGAATGGAAACAGTTCACGACTGGGAGAATTTTGAGGGGAAGCATCATGTACGTAGGCCTTAACTCTTCTATTCCAGGTGGCCAGTTATGAACACTGGGCTGCTTGGACCTCTGGCTTAAACCTGTAACAGACCTACTTCTGCTTCAAGGGCAGATGGACATCAGGACCTTGTCCATGGTTACAGGACAATTAAATTAATTGATGAATTGTAACCCAAAACCTGCCACAGTTACTAAACATTTCTTGGTTTCTGGAAAGCTCATTTGTCCTACCACTAGCTACATGTCTGGAGGGTAAGAAAAACAACCTTAGCTTTAAAGGAAATCCTTTTTCAAATCTGATGTTTTAAGGATTACAGTCCTTGTTGTTTTTGAGAATGTTGGCACCAAAGGCAATAAGGAAGCAGGGGGATGCTTGGCACTGCATGTCAGTTGCAGTCTTTCATCTAGCAGAAGATCTTCACATCAAAAGATATCCTACCCTTGACTAAACACATTTATTTACTTACTGATTTTATTTATTGCTGAAAAAAGTAGGCATCTTTCCACAGAGCTCTGGGCACCCTGCCATTACTTCAGATACACAGAAAGATTTTATGCATTTCAGAGAACCTCACTTCCTAGCAAAACAACACCTCCATTCAAACCTCAGTCCACACAGGATCTACTCATCCAGACTCCAACATTCCCTAAGTGCTCCTCCAGAAACTAACGCTGCAGAAGTAGAAGCCTTAACATGTCCTCTCTAGATAGCAAAAGAGAGACAAGAAAATATCTAAGTGTAGCATTGAATCCTCTGTTCCAAATGCAAAGTGTTTTGTTTTCTTTTTCCAACAGGACAACACAAATAAATCATCAATAAACTAAGAACTATAGTGCCTTAAAAATAACAACTAAATAATCCTCCAAAACCAACACCCCCACGCACAGTATTGCCATGGAAAGAATATTGGGGAAGATGGAGAACGGATGTACTTCAAATCTGTAGCCAGAAATCCCCTTGAAGTTATGGATAGAATAAAAAATTGAAAGGGGGGGGGGAAAAAAACAAGTGATAGTACAATGTAGGAAGTACTACAACAGAATACCTCTCTGTTCCTTTTTTCTTTTTCAGTATGAAATACTAGGTTCTGGTGTTACATAGGTTGTACAGAACCAGGCTGCTATTGTTCTAACTGCTAGGTCATTCAAAGGCCACAATAAATAACTAAATTAAAAGGAAAGTTCTACTTCTAAGTGAATTGTTTTACAGTGAAGTGGCTTGATTACTCCAATCACTGTCAATCTCAGCTTCCTTAAACTGTCTTGAAAATACAGTGGAGAACATCCTGAATGAAACAAGAAAAATAAGTAAATAACATCTTGCTGACAAGACTTTCTATTCTGCATATGGGTTAGATTGAAATTCTAAGTAAGCATTTCTAACAATAATTATAACTTTATCTGCATATACATACACACCAATGTTATAAAACCCTCCCAGAAACACGCAGGCACCATTAGGATTGCACAACAAGGACTATTGAAGTTAGGAAATGCCAGAGTTAACCTTCCTTTGGCCTTTGTGCACAGATAATTGAAAAAGAAGTCTTCAATTACATAATCACACACTACTGTTTTTGCAGGACCTCATTCAGTGCACAGGAAGGACAAATCCCATGAAATAAGCAACTTTTCAGTATCCTGCTTTACCCTCTGTTCTTCAATGTGTGACCCTCAGCCTTGCAGCAATTCCAGTCCTCTCCTGAGACAGAAACACTGATTTCCTCATGAGATCTTCCGTGGTGTTCGTTAGTATAACATTTGAACCTTTCTCCAACAGTTATTAAGTAAAAACTTACAATATGACTGGGAAGGAAGAAGTATTCTTAATTTTATAGAAGAGTAGTTGGGGAATATCAACATCCGAAGAATCCTCTCATGTTAGGCGTCTAATTTCAGACACAGAAGCCCTAATTTCTTAATGATTTGCAGCATTATATAGAGGTTAATATGGTCAAAGATGGTTCCTATTCACTTCAACTGCAATTATAGATTCAAATCGCTCTATAGCTTCAAATTATGCACAGAAAATGGGTTACACTAAAGACAGCCATGAAATTTATTTGCTCAGCCACCCCTAGCAGACAAGAGTCTGAGACAGACAGCATTCAGTTTTCTAGCACAGCCTTCAGCCACCCTAGCCAGGAGATGATCTTGCAATCCAAAGCCTTGTTTAGTGTACATATTCTACCTCTGGCCACACATTAAGCAAAGGCCTTAAAAACCATGTTTGTTTTCAGCCTCATAGCACGTCTCCTCTGTACAAAGCTGGAGGCCAGTGACAAAATGCAATGACTAATTAAAACCTGCATCATCATGGTGGATGTGAAAATGGAAAATTCCATAGGCAGCCTGAATTCTTCAGTTTTGTTATTTCCAAATTATTCAATTGCCAGATTTCCAGCTTTAGTACTTTCTTTGTAATATTTTCTTCTGTTATTTAAAATAAGCCAAACTTTGAAAACCACCACTGTATGACAATCAAAGGAAACCTACCCCACTGGTCTATGCCCTTATTTCCACCACACAGGTCTCCAACATTTCAACCAAAGTAACAAGTACTGATTCTAGATTATCATTCTCTATTCCGGTTCACTAGCTGAATCCCAATCTTTTCCTCACCTCCACACAGAACAGGAAAGGATTAGAAAATAAAAAAATGTAAATGTCCTTGTCAGAATTGGTAAGAATGAAGTATTGTGTTACTTGAAAGCAGTAACAGACAAGTAAAAAATGTTTAACAGCATGCGAAATTTCATAAATAAACATACTGTGTCATAATTAGAAAAGACAAATTACAGGGAAATTGCAATATCCTTATGTAATTGGGAGCCTGGACGTTCACTCAAACCTCTCATATTGCTGATGATAAAGAGGTGCTCACGACAAAAACCACAATTCATTCAAGTCTCATACAGATCTATTTTTCCATGACCAAAGCAGCCCATACTCAAGACCATAACTTACTTAAAGTGTGGACAAAGGCTCTGTGCTATCGGGCCGGATTTATAAATCTGTCAGAGCTCACAAACAGTACAGGAGCTCCACCTGCACAATCCAGATACACAAATTAATGTGCTTACATATGGATATTTGTCCTTGAAAGTGTTCCAAAAATTTAGCTTACCGTTTTCATGTATTTAAGTTGCATCATAAACATATAATGTTTTATAGGCATATTTATCAGTCATTTTTACCACATAATTTATATTGCTTGTATTTTTAAAGTAGTGCCAAAGAACAAGTCAAGTAACTCTATGCCAGTACACAAGCACAGGGTAATGGCCAATCCTACACCCAGACAATATACCTCCAGTTTGATATGATGATGGTAACTAGTGTTAGTTTACTTATGAAGAATTTTCTCTTCATGGAGAAAAATAAAAAATTTCACATTATTACTACTTGACTTTTATATTATAACTTTAAGGGGACAACCCTCATAGAGTTGCATCATAACTTCAAAAACATAGCAAGTGAATTGTTAATTTTACTGAAAACTCTGTGTGTGTAATATACACCATAACCCCAAGAAAGGTCCATATGGGAGTACATTCACTAGATCAGTATTTAGACTGGCCATATTGGTCTTCAGTGTTTTTCGTAATTGTTGACAAATTGGTAAGTATAGCCCACCAATGGTATCAAATGGTGCAGCTTACCTTCCTGCATTTCAGGTAACTGGTTCTTGAATGTACAGATGACCTTGGTCATACAAAGTCTACTTGCATAGCATTTGATTATTATGATATCTATTACCATCAGTATTTGTATATATACTTCTAAGTTCACACTCCAACAACGTAAGTTCTATGAGGAATGATACAAAAGGACTAATGGGCACTGTTTATGAGAACTATTGTGAAAGCCAATACAAAAACTGAACTACAAACACAAAGAAAATTAAATTATGACAAACTCTAAAGAACAAATTGCAAGTACCATGAAAGCTTCTTGGCAAGAAAAAAAATGTTTCCTTTAATTTTCACCAGCTTCTATTATCTAATTTATGTTTCTGACTTACAATGTTCGTGTTTTGATGACCAGATCCTAATTTAAGACCTTTTTTTGTTTTTAAAATATGGAAGATTATTTTCCATTCTGCTGTCATTGTATCATTCCTTACAACAAATTCTGTAAGGGCAAGCTAATAGAAATCTAACATGAAATACCATGAGTTACTAAAAGACCAGATCCAAGGGTTTGGCTTTTTTTTTTTTTTTTAATGTAGTTTGGCTTGATCCCTGCTAATAGAAGATGTTTCTTCAGATTTTCACATATTTCAAGTGAACACACACAGTAGCTGATTAAGATAAGAAGCACTGCAGACCTCACCCTAAAGATTAAAACTCTGGCCAGGCTGAGCTGTCTTCTCACTAAAAACACACACACTACAGTAAAATATGAGGAAAGCTCAAGAAAATCTTTCATGTTGCTATAATCAAAAGCCATCCATTTAAAGAGGAAAAAGAAAACTTTCCTTTGTGTGTTAGGCTTAAGAACCAGGCAGATTATGGATGGATGGGTAGGTAGAAACACGAGTGGATGTCTGGAATCTTATGATACTTTAACTGGCTCTGCCAGTTACTGAACAATCCCCAGTAGGATGCAGTAAACCTAGCTGAAAAGAGGGTGATCCAGCAAAAAACCGCGGTCTTCTCCCGGGCTCACATTTTGCGAGTCCTGAGCAGGCTCGTTTCCCACTGAATCTCCAGGAACCTGAGGTGCTCCAAACTCCCGAAAATGGTACCGTGTCCTGCAGAAAGCATGAACGGTGTTGTCAGAAAAAGCCTTTCAGTATCATCCTTCCAGGAGAGTTTGTGCATTGCAGTTTTTTGCTGGAGCTCTAGTCAATTCTTAGTACCAAGTCAGGATTCACATGACACAGGGATTACACGGACGAAAAGCACAATACAAAACCCTCTTCCGTTTCAAGCATTACTGGGTGAGATCACAGTAACCTGCAAATAAAAACCACAAGTTACAACATATAATCGCTGCCAAGTGTACACAGCCACTCTTCTTTTGTTCTTTAAGCCTTTTTCCTTTCTGAGCACGAATAACAATGCTGCAGCACCATGCAAGTTGAATCTGTTAAAGGCAGGGGGCAGAACTTTGGCTTCCTCTGACATAACAACATTGTTTGGCCACGACACCAACTTTCAAATAGTTTCTATGTGGACATTTGCAGCAGGGGTTTTCTGAAGTGCTCAACAGTGTTGTATCCCATCTCGTATTCAAGTGGGCAGTAAAACTTGCACTGACTTTGGTGGGACCCAATAAAAATCAATGTTATGCAACCCAGTTAAAATGAAGGAACGACTAGGCTATATATAACTGAACGTTTACTGAAGTTTCTCCTTGTATCTTATTCCAAAAGCTGTGCAAAACTATTTCAAGCTTAAAGCAGATCTCTCTCAATTTCACCATTCCCAAGCATAAAAAAGCAAATGGCATGCTTGCTATGAATTTATGTTAATATATTTTTGATCATATTATTACTAAGAGTTATTTCTCTTTACTTGCTTGGAAAAATCTCTTTTTATTTAAGAAAATTAATTCTTTTTAGAATTAGAAAAAAATGGTGAAATTTTAAAATGAACATTGTCATTTCCTCCTTCAAATTAAAAATGTTTATTACATCAGAAAACGGATAAAAATTATAAAGCAAGATAAATGTTCTGAAAACAACAGCTTTAAAAACTGCACTCTTCTCATCTACATTTCTGGCATCTGATACACTCAATTGCTATGATGTGCTATTCAGAAAAGATTGATACAGCCAAGCACAAGAAAACAGGCAATTTTTTTTCCTAAGATCTTGAGTTCAGCTATTGATTATATAATTGAATTGCCAGTCACTCAATTCTGATATGCTATAAACACTATAGAACAACTTCAGATACTTTTGATAAGGGTAGTAGTCAGAGGAGTCAGTAACTACAGGAGCTGCCTAAAAGACAATATTTGTATCGCATACATCGACACTGCTGAGAACGTGGGGAAGAAAACCACCCAAAACTAAAGGCAACCGACTAAGCCAGGCAGATCTCATTTGCAGGTAACTTAGAAGTTACAAGTGTTTGGCAAGGGCTTTGGAAAACACTAATTTGGTATTACCCACGCGTGAAAAATGTGTGCAGATTTTATTACAGAGAGTGAGTGTGTATAGAGATACTTGCCTTTTCCATCCTGAGTACTATCCTCTGACTGCCATGTGCCACCAGAAGGATAAATTTATTACTGTACCAATGCGACTTCTCCCAGTTTGACTTTCACTGAAACCCTTCTAAGAACATGGAAGGGTTAAACGCAATTCATTCATAACGCAGTGAAATAATCACTTAACTGAAGAGTAACTCCTCACACATGGAAGGAGAGAGAGGGGAGCCCCGACTGGTGGTACTGTTGCTATACAATGATTTTGCCAGTTCCAGTGGCAAGATTTTAGCAGAAGCACAAAGTACCCAAATTAAGATCAAAATACTGGACATCGTGGAAACAATATACTTCCAAAATCTGACAGGTCAAAGAAAAAAGCATACACTTTACAAGCTAGTTACATCATAAACTGTAAGTGGAGCTGCTGGTGCACACAGCATATTTGATGTACCAGGCTTATGTGTGGAAGTGAGGGGGCTCATTGTTTTTATAGTTACATTTCCTTTAAATATTTTTGTCAGTCAAACAACTTTTTTTTTTTTTTTTTTTT
>Ga0065711_1009234_pt1 | contig 11396 bp, 6 predicted proteins | sample Hoacrofraction12_FD_59098 | JGI IMG/M metagenome (GOLD analysis project Ga0065711, IMG submission 59098) | Hoatzin crop microbial communities from Cojedes, Venezuela - Epithelial fraction 12 v2 (version 2) | ecosystem: Host-associated > Birds > Digestive system > Esophagus > Crop | place... | reverse complement strand
GCCTGCTGTAGGTGACCCTGCTTCGGCGGGGGGGTTGGACTAGATGACCCACAGAGGTCCCTTCCAACCCCTACTATTCTGTGATTCTGTGATTCTGTGATTCTGTGATTCTTAAAAGTATGACATGGTTCCTAGGAAAAATCACAGAATGGTAGGGGTTGGAAGGGACCTCTGTGGGTCATCTAGTCCAACCCTCCTGCAAAGCAGGGTCACCTACAGCAGGCTGCACAGGACCTTGTCCAGGTGGGTCTTGAACATCTCCAGAGAAGGAGACTCCACAATGTCCCTGGGTAGCCTGTTCCAGTGCTCCGTCACCCTCAGAGGGAAGAAGTTCTTCCTCATGTTCAGACAGAACTTCCTGTGCCTCAGTTTGTGCCCATTGCCCCTTGTCCTGTCACTGGGCAACACTGAAAAGAGTCTGGCCCCATCCTCCTGACACCCACCCTTCAGATATTTAGAAGCATTTATAAGGTCCCCACGCAGCCTTCTCTTCTTCAGGCTGAACAAGCCCAGCTCCCTCAACCTTTCCTCGTAGAAGAGATGCTCCAGTCCCCTCATCATCCTCGTAGCCCTCCGTTGGACTCTCTCCAGTAGCTCCTCATCTTTCTTGAAGTGGGGAACCCAGAACTGGACACAGTACTCCAGATGGGGCCTCAACAGGGCAGTGTAGAGGGGAAGGAGAACCTCCCTTGACCTACTGGCCACACTCCTCCTAATGCATCCCAGAATCCCATTAGCTTTCTTGGCAGCCAGGGCACACTGCAGGCTTTTTTACGGAAATATGGGAATAACAACAGCATATCTGACAAACAAACACTTTCCTCCCCCACTACCTGCCTATCGCAGTGGGCATCATCAGATGTTCCAAATCAAGAATAATTATGGAGCACTTTACTTACTAACAAGTTTTTTTCCTATTCCTATTTAATAACCAACATAGACAAAGAAAGAAAAGTAGGAAAAAATAGCTGTGAATTCAAAGGGATGGAGTGAAAGAATTAGAAATGATAGGACTTTAACAGTTTAGAAACCAAAGATCAATTGGGTGAGAAATTGCCATGAAACATCTTTTTTGCAAAGGAAAAGAGAATTTTGTGTGAATCGATCACTCTTCCTACAACTGCTACAGTACACAAACACAGGGTGAAGAAATCTGAAGCCAAAATTTCTGGTCACATCTGAGAGAAGGAAGTCTAGAGTGGGACAATTAAGGTGTTTTCACAGAAAGCTCTTTTCAAACAAAATAATAACACAAGGGGGTATGTTTCTCCAGAATATGTGGCAGGTAAGTACTGTGAGCACTCAAGGATGATATTAACAAAGGATCTGAAACGGCCAGCATTTTATTTGGAATATCTAAAAATTGTTCACAATGACAGGAAATGGAATCCTCTTGACTCCACTGAATCAGTGGATTGAATAGAGCTTTCTCTGTACCAGCTCCCTGGGAATTACACTGAAGTTCTGTGAGAAAGCCACGCATGCTCTTTTTCACATTTAAAATCACTGTATTTGTAAGAGAAAAAGCAAGGAAAGGCATATAGACCACAAATCCACAGAAAGAGTTCGTTAAAAGAACTGGTTAAGAAGTTAACAAAATCTGTTGATTCAAATTACCAACAATTCAACACTTTGAAATATTATCCAGAGCACATCAGTGAAGCACTCTCAATCACTCTTTTAGCTATATGCTTCCATCACCAAATAGCCACACTAGACAATCTTTGTTGAGAGAAAAAATCACCATTTACTGCTATCTTTTTGGCATGACACTTCTTACCTAGCACAGCCTCAGGCCTGATGCAGACTACTGACCCACAGAATGGTAGTAATCCAACTCTAACTGATGCAGATGAACCTTTTATTTTGGCATGCTGACTTCTTTTTTACCACTCCAGTTTGTGTTCTATGACAGGTGCATACATTCCTGAGTCTGAAGATCATTTTCCAAAAACATTAAGGATAGTCAGTTCCATATCTCTGTCTAACTGAGACATATGCCACAGAAACATAGCTCATTTACCCAAGATGAAAAGAAGAACTCAGGTTCTGGAATCTACTGCCTCTCATATGTATTATTATTTGTTCAGTTGTAACTCACGAGATCTTTGGGAAAGAAACACTATTTTGCTAAGTATTGAATATCGCCTAGTGCAATGTGTGACCCTCGTCCTTAGTTAAGTCTCTCAAGTGCTACTGAATATCCTGCAGCTTCTGAGGTTCTGGTGCTGTAACAGAAGCATAGAATCATACAAAACTCTGGGTTGGAAGGGACCTCTGGAGATCACCTGGTCATGTCAAAAGTGGGGCCTTAGATTAGGTTACCCAGGACCTCGTCAACCCGAGCATTGAATATTTCCAGAAAGGGAGATCCCACCACTTCCATGGGTAACATATTCCAGAGTTAATTATGCTCAACAATAAAGATTTTTTTTCCTATATTCAGACAGAATTTTCCCAACAGAGCCTGTATACGTTGCCTCTTGTCATGGTACATCCTTGTGCTGTGCTGGGGCCTTTCTTCTGATCATATGGACTTGTGTACTGAAGACTCATCTTCCACAGTAGATGTACCACAACACAAGGAGTGGTACATGCTCAAGGGTCTCTGTAATCTTATTTTTTCTAGGATTCCATGGTTAAAAGGGAATCTTCTCTTGTCATCAAACTTATTTTAAGAGAATTGGCACAATGAACAAAAAATTTGGAGGAAAAATTCAGTAGATAAATTTTGAAAATCCAGAAATCATCTTAGATTATTGAATCTTTCAGGATTTATTGCATTATGCTTTTCAAACTTCTGAGGGAAATATTACAACAAAAGAATACAATAGTTATAAATTGTATCAAATAAATAATTCTGTGAATAGTTGAGCTAACAATGTCTGATTTCCTGTAGATTTGCATTTTACTATTGACTGACTTCAGAGTTTATAATGAAATCTTTGTCTGAAGCTTCTCAGCAGTTGGGCCTTTATAAGGTCTTGCTTCCATGTAGACTCTGTGATGCCTGTTAAGATTCATTAACTCACATAACAGCCCCTTCCTCTGTTGGAGGCACTTACAGCATCTCTCTCTTCTTCTTTGTTCACTTACATTTATGAAATTTGCAGAAATTCAATTATTTATTTGATCTCAGCTCTTTGTGATATTTTGCTGGAACCAGTCTGTAAGTTCCAAAGGTATCAGTGAGAAGACACCGATTATCCTACAAGCCTTATAAGAATTCAGCTAAAAAAATCACAGAAATTCTTATAAAGCTAAAACATGAACACTTTTATAAACTTTGTCCAATTCAGGAAGATAAGAATTGCTGAGAGCACATATATCATTTAAATGATATTAATAATATTTTCATAGAATCATCGAATGGTTTGGGTTGGAAGGCACCTTACAGACCATTTAGTTCCAGCCCCCGTGCCATGGGCAGGAACACCTTTCGCTAGACCAGGTTGCTCAAAGCCCCATCCAGCCTGGCCTTGAATGCTGCCAGGGAGGGGCATCCACAGCTTCTCTGGGCAACCTGTGCCAGTGCCTCACCACCCTCATCGTAAAGAATTTCTTTCTTCTATCTAATCTAAACCTACCCTCTTTCAGTTTAAAGCCATTCCCCCTTGTCCTATCACTCCATGCCCTTGTAAATAGCCCCTCTCCAGCTTTCTTGTACGCCCATTTCAGGTACTGGAAGGCTGCTCTAAGGTCTGCCTGGAGCCTTCTCTTCTGCAGGCTGAACAGCCCCAATTCTCTCAGCCTTTCCTCACAGGAGAGGTGTTCCATCCCTCTGATCATCTTTGTGGCCTCCTCTGGACGCGCTCCAACAGGTCCATGCCTTTCCGGTGCTGAGNGCTCCAGAGCTGGACACAGGACTTCAGGTGGGTTCTCACCAGAGCAGAGCAGAAGGGCAGAATCCCCTCCCTTGACCTGCTGGCCACGCTGCTTTTGATGCAGCCCGGGATATGGTTTAATAACAAAAAATAAGGATTTCATCCCTAATTCAAACAAAATACTAAAGATGAAGTAAAGGGACACTGTGCAGCTATGTCATAAACAGTACATGCTGCCAATTAACTTGAAAGCATTTATTAAATCAAATAATAACTTCATTTGTCATGTTAAAAACAAGCGCTGTCATCAGGCATTTCTTTGAACCAGCTAGTAATTTAAGTTTTGTTAGGATGTAACATTACAATGCTCTCTTTTCAATTGTGTTGCAGTTCTGATGCTGATTAGTTTTCTCAAAATGCAGCAGGGATTTTACGAACAAAAAGAACAAAATCTAAAAAAATCTAAAACCAAAGAAAAATGGCTCACAATTTGACAGAAGATTGTTCTTTTATTATGCCATAGACTGGCTCATTTTTATTTTTGTCATTTTGTTACTCATAGTTTTTTCTGTTATAAAGGGACCCTAGACTCTGCAAACACTTCTTTGCTACTGCAAAGAGTTGTTGCTATTTATATTACCTACTATTCATGCTATTCAAACTGTATTATTCTCCTATATTCAATGTGTTTCTTGCATCAGTCTTTAATAATACTGATAGACCTTGGGTTGCTTGGTCTCCTATGTCAGAGGACCACAAGTGTGGGAACAGCGACTTTCCATTTGTGGACACTTAAATTGTAATGGACCGGCTGTATCAGCTGAATGTTCACAAGTCCAAAGCACCTCATGGGTTTCATGCCAGAGTTCCAAAGGAGCTAGCGGATGTTGTGGCAGGACCCCTTTCTATCATCTACCAAAGGTCTTGGGAGTCTGGGGAGGTCTCTGCTGACTGGGAGCGTTATTCCAATCCTCAAAAAGGGCACGAGGGAAGATCCAGGGAACTATAGACCTGCTAGTCTAACCTCATTTCCTGTAAAAATTATGGAGAAGATTATACTGGGTACTAGTGAAAGGCATGTAAAGAATAATGCAATCATCAGTCAACACGGGTTCATAAAGGGAAAGTCCTGTTTAACTAATTTGATATCCTTCTACGATAAGGTCACCTGCCTAGTGAACGAAGGAAAGGCAGTGGATGTAGTTTCTCTGGATTTTAGAAAGGCTTTTGATACTGCCCCTCACAGCATCCTTCTGGACAAGTTGTCCAACTGTGGGATGAGCAAGTTTACAGTGAGCTGGGTGAAGAACGGGCTGAAAGTAAGAGCTCAAAGGATTGTAGTGAATTGGGCTACATCTGGCTGGCAACTGGTTACCAGAGGTGTTCCTCAGGGTTCAATTCTAGGGCCAGTTCTGTTCAATATATTTATCAACAATCTGGATGCAGGAGTTGAATGCATCATTAGCAAATTTGCTGATGATACCAAGCTGTTGACTCCCTTGAGGGACAGGAGGCCTTGCAGAGGGATATAGACAGAATAGAGCATTGGGCTATGATTAATGGGATGAAGTTTAACAAGTCCAAATACTGGATTCCACACCTAGTACGGAGTAAAGCCACACAGAAGTATAAATTGGGTGAGGAGTGGCTGGAGTGCTGCCCTGCAGAAAGAGAGCTGGGGATGCTGGCTGACAGCAGGCTCAACAGGAGTCAGGAGGATGCCCTGGCAGCCAAGAGGGCAAATCCCATCCTGGGGTGCATCAAACACAGCATAACTGCCTGGCCAAAAGAGGTGATTGTCCTGCTGTATTCATTGTTGGTGTGGCCTCACCTTGAGCACTGTGTGCAGTTCTGGGCCCCACAATTTAAGAATGATGTGAAGGTCCTTGAACGCATCCAGAGGAGGGCAATAAAGCTGGTACAAGCGCTGGAAGGAATGTCCTACGAGGAGCAGCTAAGGACTTTGGGCTTGTCTAGTTTGGAGAAAAGGACTCTGAGGGGCAACCTCACTGATCTCTACAGGTCCCTGAGGAGGGGATGTGGAGAGGGAGGTGCCGAGTTCTTCTCCCTGGTATCCAGTGATAGGACACACGGGAATGGTTCAAAGCTGCACCAGGGGAGGTTTAGCATGGACATTAGGAAGCATTTCTTTACCGAGAGCGTGGTCAAATCCTGGAATAGGCCTCCTGGAGAGGTGGTTGATGCCGCAAGCCTGTCAGTGTTTAAGAGGCATTTGAACAATGCCCTTAACAACATGCTTTAACTTTTGGTCAGCCTTGAACTGGTCAAGCGGCTGGACTAGATGCTTGTTGTAGGTCCCTTCCAATGGAAACAGTTTATACTGTTCTATTGATTAAAGTAAAAAATATAAAAAAATATCTGGTTTTCAGTTTATCAGCATACACTACAGATTACACTACAAATAAAAAATGCAGTTTATTTTGCTAAAAAACTTTTATTCTGAACACTGGAGAAATATCTACATTTAATAAAAAGTATGCTCTGAAAAAGCTTAAGGAACATTTGCTCCTTGAGGGCAGAGGTTCAGCTTTGGATGAAAATGAACAAGAATTGTTGTAATCTGATGGCTGTTTAATAGTTTATTTAAAATTAGTTTAGTGGGGTCAGTCTTTTTCCCCGTTTCCATCAGCCAATGCCATTAAAAATTAATCAGCATCTGTGTAGGTATACTATGTAAAGAGATCACCACACTGAATAAATTTAAGCTACCGCCAAAAGAACTGATTCATATTTGAGGCATGTTGGCAGTTGAGGAGGAAAAAAAAAACCCCAAAAAACACCCCAAAAAAACACCCACTATCTGGGCTGTTATTGTTCCAGATGTTATTCACAATAAAAAGAATTTAATCTTTGATATTGTGAATTTTGTCTATTTTACAGCTGCCACATTCTAATATTTTTTATTGTATGTCACAGTTTTATCCTATCTGAAAGAAACTACCTTTAAAAGAGAGCCCTGTAGATATGACCAGCTATGCACTTGTGACATTAACACATTTTAATAAGTTATAATACCATGGATGTATTCTGGTAACTGTTCACATGCATATCCCTACTCCACAGCTATGCAAAATAAATTGGATTCATGTGAACTAAGAATGGTTTATGTTAAAACAAGTTTACACTTCAAGGACCAATGAAAGAAGGCCAGCATGAACAGCGGGAATGATAACTAAAAGGCATGAACCAGTGACTTACTTAAATTTGTTAACCTAAGTGCAAACAGTTGTTTGTACATATCCTCAAAAATACAAAATCAAAAATTTTTAATGCAAATATGAACTTAATTTAAATTACTAACTTTAAAAAATATTGTAAGATTTATTACATGTAATATTTTTTCCCAAATTAGACAAACTCAGAAGGAATGAGCGTGTAAATGTGTGGCATACTGTATAACACCCGCGTGCTAGATTTTGTTCTCAAACCTGAAAAAATTCATATGTGTGTTTATGTCAATTGTTTTAGCAGTTCCTTTCTCTTTAAAGTGATACACTAAAAAGTTCAAAATTATAAACCAATTTTCTGGAGGATTGGGAAAATATATAGACCTGTGTCGTAACTGCTAGAAAATATATGTAAAATTTTTTTTAGGATTATTTGGTTTCAGATTTATTTATAGTGAAAGCTCCATGCTATCACTAGATGTGAAATAGATGTAGAATGGCTCACTGCTCCATAGGAAGAGTATGCCCAGTTCCTGCAGGATTTAGCTAGTGATGTTTTTATCAGACAAGTGTTAGAATGAAATAATAATTTGAATTTACAAATCGGCTAGAATGGAATTAATTTTCTCCACAGTAGCACAAATGGTGTTGTGTTTTGGATCTGTGACTAGAACAGTGTTGATAACATACCAGTGTTTTGGCTACTGCTGAGCATTGTTTGCACAGCCTTCAGGCTTTCTTTTTCCCACTTTGCTCCCCTACTGAGTAGGCTGGAGGTGGGCAAGAAGTTACAAGGGGACGCAGATGGGACAGCTTACCCAATTCGACCAAAGGGACATTCCATACCACATGAAATTTGTTGTTCATGCTGTAAGAGACTTGTGATATCACCTATTGTTGCCATAAAAGAAAGGCTGAGAGAGTTGAGGCCATTCAGCCTAGAGAAGAGAAGGCTCCAGGGAGACCTTTTTGCAGCCTTGTGACATAGAAAGGGGGCTATAAGACAGATGCAGAGAGAATTTGCACCAAGGGGCAACAGTTTTAAAATGAAAGAGAGTAGATTTAGATTAAGACCATAGATTTAGATTGGCTATAAGGAAGACATTCTTTACTATGAGGGTGGTGAGGTACAGGAACAGGTTGCCCAGAGAAGCTGTAGCTGCCCCCTCCATGTAAGCGTTCAAGGCCAGGCTGGATGGGGCTTTGAGCAACCTGGTCTAGTGGAAGGTGTCCCTGCCCATGGCAGGGGGATTGGAACTGGGTGATCTTTAAAGGTCCCTTCCAACCCAAACCATTCTATGCCACCATGCTCAGCAACAAAAGCTTGGGGAAAGGACAAGAAAAGTGGGGATGTTTGTGGTTATGGTGTTTATATTCTTAAGTAACCGTTAGGTCTGTTGCTTTCCAGGAAGAAGCTAAACATCTGCCTGCGGATGAGAAGTAGTGAACAAATTCCATATTCTGCTTTGCTGCATGTGCAGCTTTGCTTCACTCATTGAAGCGTCCTTATCTCAACCCACGAGTTTTCTTGCTCTTGTTCTTCTGATTCTCTCTGCCATCCCACGGTAGGGGCAGTTAGTGAGTTACTGGGTGGCTGCTTAATTGCTGGCCAGGGTCAACCCACTACAAGTAGCAAATCATGTTATTAAGTAACTGGTTTACAAAATTGGTAACAGAGTTATAGATAGGAAGAACAACCCAAAACCCATTATTAATATTACCCAGAAGATACATCTATCATTAGGTACTAGCTCAGGATTCTCTACAAAACGTTGTCAACCATACTTGTTTTTTCACAGTGTCACCCCACTTAGGCAGAACACATAAAGGCTTAACTGCACAACACTTCCCTGTGTAATGCATCATCAAATAGGTACTGCCTTGAAAAAGAAGAACTTGCATTACCGTACAGCTTCTAAATATAAAAAAATCACTCGATTTGACTCTTGTCCCCCTGAACATCCTTAGTACATTTTTAGATTAATTTCGAGAATCTCTTTTTTTCCCCAGTTCCTCTCATTTCTTATTTCACAAGAGTGAAACACAGTGTGTATTATAAGATTGCTGTTGGATTTTTGTCCACCTCACAAATGCCAGCTAAAGACAGGTCAGAGAATCTGTTGGATTATTTTTACTTTTTGGGTTCCTGGAGTGAAATACTGGTTACAGAAAAACTGTCTTAATTCCAGTCCCTGATAGGAGATAGTAAATAAAGATTCTGAGCCAGGTCCTTCACACTTTGATGTTCAGTCTGGTTTACCATGTTATTTCACCAGTTTCAGGGCAATGGTATATTATTTGTGGGCATAGGACAAGGTTTTAACCGATAATATGAAAAAAAAGTACATACACTGATATGCATGGGTAGACAAAAAATGAATCTTTTCTATTAGAGATGGTTCTCAAGAGATAAGGAAAAAGACTTGTATAGGTGATGAAGTGTGCTAATATGAAAGGCTACGAGTCAGTTGCTCAAGAAACAAGAACAACAAAGGAATAAACTACTGCAGGCATCACCAGAGCTGGAATGACATTGTACTGTGTACTATGTTTCCATGGCAACTAGCCATAGGAAGATGAATGTCTCATATTCACTGTGCTCTGCAGTACATGTCTATAAATCAAACTTGCATAAAAGAGCATAAGATTTCTTCCACAGGGTGGCTCTGAAAACCAGGTTATTTTCTCATTACTAGATAATTACATGAAAGAAATACGAGACAATTAGGTCATTTTTTGTATGGAAAGTACCAATACATACAGAAGTACTAATATACCTCTAGTGTGTGATCCTATCAATCTAAAGGCACAGCAGCATAAAACACAGACCATGAATGCCCTCTTTTCTGCCTTAAGATCTAATTTATGCTTGCTAGCTTTTAAAAACTGTATGAGACTTTTCTGTCCACTTTTGGTTTGTAAGACATTTTTCATCATTTATAGGGTTCACTCACAGTCGCATGTGATTGGTTTTTAGCTTACTTCCATTACTACTTCCATTATCATGGTCTAAGGATTTAGCATACAAATAACCTATTTTTTCTAAACAAATGGCACAGCTAAGACAAATATTTTCTCAGCAGCAGTAATTAATATTGTATAATTCAAATATGACATATTCACCGCAGAAAAGGAAAACAGTACTTGAAATATTTTTTAAGAATTTGAATCCCACTTTAAAAGACAACTTGTCCACCTACAGACAGCCATTTATCACAAATTATTATTGTAAAGGACTTGTCACATTTCATATCATGTCGCTACATGCAGAACAGCAGCACTATTATAATGAAATCCTTGAGTGTGCTACCCATGAGAAAGAGCCCCATCATGCAAGAACATATGATCACACCATTTACCTTAGCAGGTACTTTTGCTACTCCTATGTCAAGAATGTTCAGGTTTTATGGTATGATGACATTTTAATCAAGTGCACAGCAGGTGCATGATAAGCACTTGAGCATTTTGTACAATATAACTGCAATATTAGCTCAGAAACAATGAATGTTACACTACTGGCAAGAGTGTGGTCAGTTAATACAACCAAATACAAACTGAAAACTCACATTTTGCAAACTTTAGAAACAGCTAAATACAGAATGTTTGTAAGAAAATAATACCTCAGGAGAAAGAATGTCTACATTAAATATTAGTTTATCAGTATGAGATGAAATATATTTATGTTTGGTCCTATTCCCATGGAATTAAGAAAAAATCCCAACCAAACCACCAACATAATATACTTAGAAACACTGCTGAATTGTCTTCTTTCTTTCATAAAATACAGCGTTTAACACCACTCCGTCCTGAAGCTTTACTAACAACTTAAATAAATTCACTACACCTTTATCCATTTACAAAAGAATATAGAATGTTAAAGTAAAGCAGGGATATTAACTGTATGTTTCATAGCCCTGTATTCCAGTAAACACAGTACAGCCATGTCTAGTAATGGGCCACAAACTCTGCTGAGTTCGCAAGGTTTGAGGACTGAGGCTTGTCAGCCTTTGTCTGAATTTGCTTGACCTGCCTGCAGCTTTTGCTCCCTTTATCTGTAACAGCAGTTCTTTTAAGGACCAGGTGGTTATAGAATCATAGAATCATAGAATCATAGAAAGTTTTGGGTTGGAAGGGACCCCTAGAGGTCATCTAGTCCAACCCCCCCGCAGTGAGCATGGATACCACTAACTAGATCAGGTTGCTCAGAGCCCTGTCCAACCTGGTCTTGAATGTTTCCAGGGATGGGGCCTCAACAACCTCTCTGGGCAACCCGTTCCAGTGTTTCACAACCCTCATTGTAAAGAATTTCTTCCTTATATCTAGCCTAAACCTACCCTGTTTTAGTTTAAAACCATTACCCCTCGTCCTGTCACTGCTGTCTCTA
>Ga0065711_1014692_pt1 | contig 11397 bp, 21 predicted proteins | sample Hoacrofraction12_FD_59098 | JGI IMG/M metagenome (GOLD analysis project Ga0065711, IMG submission 59098) | Hoatzin crop microbial communities from Cojedes, Venezuela - Epithelial fraction 12 v2 (version 2) | ecosystem: Host-associated > Birds > Digestive system > Esophagus > Crop | place... | reverse complement strand
CTGGGCAGAGGACAGGGAGCTGCAGCAAATCCCTGCTCTCTTGCCAGCAGTGATTAGAGTCGCAGTAATTTCTGAGAGCAGCTGCTGCTGCGACGTCTGGCGCAGTGCAGCTCGCGCTAAGTATATCTCTGTGGTTAGGCGTGTGTGTGCTGTTTTCCTTTTTTTTAAAGTAAAAAAAATCGTGAAAAAAAAGAAAACTCGCTGTCAGGAAACCTGCCTTTAGCATCTCGGTCTCCTCCAGCCATGTTCACACGGGGCGCGCCGACGCTATGCAAATGGCAGCGCAGGTTCCCACGGGCAGCACGACCGTGCTCGGGGTGGCTGGCTGAAAAAGGAGAAGCAGCAGCCCCCATCTCTGGGGTGCTCGGAGGAAAACCGACCCTCTGCTCTAGCTCTGCCTCTGCTACCAGCTGGATTTTTTGATTCGCCTTGCTGCTGGTCGCTGTGCACTGGGGCGATGGATTGCAAACTGGTTTTTGGTCCCGGAAGGCAGCTCTGGGTGGAGCTGGAGGGGGCTGCGAGCCCTCCCGAGGTGCTGTTACGTGGCTCGGCTCTGCTGTGGTTCTCTGTTTCATAACTTTCACGGGGCAAAGGGTTTCTAAAACCCAGTGATGAGATGAGCTGTGGCAGGGGGGTGAGTGTGCTCACTGCATCCTGGCCTCTCCTTCCAGGCAAAGCGGGCATTGCCAACGGGAGCAGCCTGAATGATGTCACGGAGATGGACTGCAGTTCCTCTGCAATCGATGACCTCATCAAAGAGGTGAGCCCTCACCGTGGCTGCAGGGCAGCTTGGCTGGAGGTGGACAGATGGCAAGCAGTCGCCCAAGAAAGTGCTGCCATCCTAAAATTCAGGCTGCAGAGCTCTGTGGATCGGCCTGGCGAGCGATGCCAGGTTTCGCAGCTCATGCACCTCAGCCAGCGCTGGGCGGCTGCTGGTGACGAATGGCTCGTGCTTTTGATTTGCATCCAGGTGGGCAAGACCTCTGCTGGGGGTGGAGGCCGGTTCACAGCTCTGTTCCCCTGCTCAGCTGCGTCACCTTGGGCTGCTTCTGCGCAGTAGCTCTCGAGGGCGTTATTTGAGTGTACGGGCTGGCGAATGCCAAACTTGCTCTATCTAACCAAAAAAGTTCACTGGCATCGTGTTGGCGTTGCCATTTGGACCCTCTCTGGGCACTGCAAGTGTCTCCGCAGGGCAGCGGCTGCCCAAGGCGCCAGACCCGCTCTGATCTCAGTGTCTGGTCTCACACAGCCCCCCTGCGTAGATGAGTACCTGGGGATCATCAAGAGAAGCCCCTCACCGCCCCAGGAGACCTGCAGAAACCCCCCGATACCCGACTGGTGGGTGCAGCAGCCCAGCCCCGGTGAGTACCTGACAGCGTGTGCAGTGGTCAACGGGACCGAGCTCGGTTTTGTCCGGGGCAGAAAAAACTTACTGTACAGCAATGGATAATGGACAACAGCTGTATTTTATCTTCCTTAAAGAATGCTTAAAGTACTAATTATGACCACTGTGGTTGGTAGCTGGCACCCAAGAGTGCATTGCAGGAGATCAAATCCATGTGGGAGTGTTTGCTGGCATCTCCTGTGCGGGAGCTGGGAAGACTGGGGGGGTTGGTGGAGGGGAGAGGGGGGCATCGGGGTTTGGGAGCTGGGCACGTGGGCTCAGCTTGGCTTTCCCTCTGCCCCCAGCGTTGCCCCTGATGAACGGATACTCCGGCTATGAGCAGCATCCTTCGGGTAAGGCAGCTCCCCTGCTCGGTTGTGGACTGTGGCCATCAAAAGCCCTTCTGGGGCTTGGCCTCCTGTGTGTGTGGTGGTGGAAGGCAGCTCTGACTCTGCTCCCTGGCTTGGGGGAGGCTTTGCTCCGGGTTTGGGAGGTCCCACGCGCTCTGGAGCATATCCGCAGGGTTTTTAAGTTGAGCAGGGACACATCCTGCCTGGTGTCCTGGGACTGTGGCCCTGGTGTGGGGGGCTGCCTTGGGGTGCTGGGATCAGGTGTGCCTTTGGCAGGAGGAGATCTGCCTGCAGCACGGGAAGTGTGGAGCAAAGGCAGGAGGAAGGGGTCCAGTATCGGGAGCTGTTGCTTGCTGGTCAGTGCTGCTACCAGGCTGAGTGCTGGAGAAGATGCCTTCTAGGAGGTCTCCATCAAGTGAGACGTGCTCCCAGGAAATCTTGCTGCTCTCGTGGGGTTTGGGTATTGCAGAGAAGAGCAGGCAGGGTTTGTCTTCTGCTGATGGGTGGTGTATGTGCCCGTCACCTCCCAGGTTACTCCCAGATGGTGATCAGCTTCTACTACGGCGGGAGGCTGGTGGGCCACATCACCACCTCGTGCACCGAGGGCTGCCGGATCTCGCTCAGCCAGCCCTCCAGCCATGGTGAGAAGATGTACGCCCCAGACGCCCTGGAGCACGTGCGGTTCCCCTCAGCTGATGCCATCCAGAATGACCGCCAGAAGCAGATCACCAGGAAGCTCTTTGGGCACCTGGAGAGGGGTGTTCTGCTGCACAGCAACAAGCAGGGCATCTTCATCAAGAGGCTGTGCCAGGGCAGGGTCTTCTGGAGCGGGAACACCATGGTCTACAAGGACAGGCCCAACAAACTGGACCGGGATGAGGTGGTGAAGATATTTGACACTAACCTATTCTTCAGAGGTTTGTAGGAGCATTCTCATCTTTCTCTTTATCCACTTGGTGGGGTTGAAAGGGTAGAGGCCTTCTGCCTTGGAGCACTTTGAAGTTATCACTGGTGAAGTTATCGCTTTGAAGTGCTCTGGACGAGTAGCTGATGCTACCAGATCTAGGCAGGAATAACCTGATGCTTTCTGTCATTTGGCAAATTCCTCCCAGTTGGAAGCTTTTCATGACAGGGTTGGCTTCTCTTGAGCCCAAAGCTGCATGGCAAAGACTGGCAGCAGGCAGCTTCCAACTGTTCCCCCTCCCCTTGTAGAGCTGCAGCAGTTTTACAACAACCAGGGCCGCTTCCCGGACAGCAGAGTCATGCTGTGCTTCGGAGAGGAGTTCCCGGACACCGTGCCCCTGCGGTGTAAGCTCATCCTTGTCCAGGTACGGAGTGCTGCCCTTTGGAGCTCTGCTGCTGGATTCCCCCCTCTGTCTGGACCCCGTTGCCCATTTCCCTCATGAGCAGGGCTCTAGCTTCAACGCCTGGAGCCACAGACCATCGGGGTGCCTGAGTTGGTGGGGTGGCCGGTGTGGCATGAGTATCAGCTTATCCCCAGTCTCCTGGGAGGTGCTTGGGCTGCTGCTGGTCAGAAACTCTTTAATCTGGGTAGATCATGTTTGCAGACAAAGCTCCCAAATGGCAAAAGCTTTTCTAAATCACGAGGAAATCTGTTCCTACTGTTCCTGCCTCTCGGCACTGGAACCTCTGCCTTCTCCTGTGGGAAGTGAGGGAATAAATCCCTGGAACTGGTTGCGTTAAGGGGCAGCCTCAAGCTGAGCAGCCAACAGATGTCATAAATGACTGTGGTGGACAGCAGTGGGGCTGGGAAACCCTTGGGAAGGTGAAGGATGGGATGGGATGAGAAGGGCAATCCATGTGGCTCTGGCCAGAAACTTGTCCCTGGAGAAGCTGAAGCAATCCTGGGATTTCAAATCCTCTGGGCAACGCATAGGGTGTTTCTGGAGTCTGCACCCAGTGTGGGACCCCTTGGGCCAGCAAGGCGATGGCAGCAGGGATGTGGCATGGAGGGTACAGGGAAGGTGTTGCATCCACCCTTGAGCAGGCAGGGACCCACCAAGTCTGTGAGGTCCCAGAGGGGGTTTTACACGTTCAGAGACCGGTCCTACACCTTCCTGCACAACTTTCTGGCNTGGTCACATCNTCTTGCCTTGCGTGCCTGCACCGGAGGATGACTCTGCNTGTGCTGGGACATCCCCCAGGCTGTCCTCACCCCCTCATAGTTCTTCTGGGAGAGGAGCTCTTGTGACTGCTCCTTTTCTCCTAGATGTGCTTGTGCCAGGGTGGCCTGTGGGGTTGGACCTGTTGGCCTNGCAGGACCTGGNCCCCCAGGTCTGTTTGGCGCAANAGCTCTGCTGTGTCTCTGCCACCCCATACCCTGCTGCCTGGGCTAGTGGAGGTGGATGCCNGCAGTGGGAGATGCCCAGAGAGGTTCCTCTTCATGCAATGTCTTCATGACTCTTTTTGTGTAGGTGGAGCAGCTGTGTGTCAGGCAGGTGGTGGAAGAGGCTGGGAAGACCTGCAGCAGCAGCCCCATGCTCCCCATGGCTGATGAGACGCAGCATGACCAGGTGTACAGGATCTTCCAGGACATCTGTGCAACGCACCAGCGGCCGCTCTTCAGAGAAAACCAACAGATTGCTGTCTGAGCCCCCTGCTCTGCAGACAGTGTGGTGCTTCAGGCTGAGCTAGACCCAGTTTGGTCCCATTAGTGCCTAAATTCTTTTTGGAAAGTCTGGTTTTTGTTCTGTGCTTTTTCCAGTCCGGAATCTGTATAAATACGGCAGTAAAAATTGCTGTGGGAAAGTAGGTTGGATGCTCAGTGTCTGCCCCACAGACGTTTACTGATAAAAATGACTTTTGTGCCGAGCAGGGTGGTCCTCGTGCTGCTGTCTGTAGCTAATGGCAGGGGGAGGAGGCAGCGCCGGAGCTGTGCAGGAAGGTCGGGGCTGGGGGTGCTCTGCGTTGCCTCTGTTAGCAGCCGGTCAAGCAGAACCCGAAAGCAGCAGCTGTAGCGACCTGCGGCTCAGACCTCGCTCAGAACTGCGACTTGGTAGGAGGTGACTCTTGAAAGAGCCTTAAAATGCTCAAATGTAAGAAATTCTTTCCAGAAATCAGCTTTTTTCCCCAGAGTCCTGCTGATGGAGAAGATATGCCTTTCAAAGAGGGCCTTCTCCAATTCTTTATTTTTGCTGTAAGGTTTAGATGTCTGTCTACCAAAGTATTCTGAAATTTGGAAACCAATGCAGAGATTATATATATAAATGTCGAATATAAGCACTTAAGAATTTTAATGTTTCCTAACTAGAGACGGAGTTTATATAAATATATATCTTTAATTTTAAAGATTGCAGCATAGTGTGAATAGGTTGGCTTCACCCTCCCAAACGTGTGTGTGGGTCTCTCCCAAGCGTGACCAGGCAGCGGCACCCGTGTGTGAATCCTCACTCACACGCTTCGTGTGCACCAGCACCGGGGAGCTGCTTGGGCAGGGGCCTTGTGCCTCGCAGCTGCCCCGAACCAGGACTGCACGTGTGTGCTCCGACGCTGCCTATTTATTTTATGCCTGAGGTTTGTTTTATTTTTTTTGTAATTTTTTTATCTTTCTGCAATTAAAGTGCTATATTTTGTATTTCTCTTGCAATGTGGTTTTTGGTTGCAGTGAGTGGGGTGTTCGGTCTCTGGTGGGGAGAGCCTGGTGTCTCTGCCTTGCTCCTGCTCTGGTCTTCCTTGTGGTGGGGTCTGTGGTGGGGAGAGCTTGGTGTCTCTGCCTTGCTCCTGTCCTGGTCTTCCTTGTGGTGGGGTCTGTGGTGGGGAGAGCCTGGTGTCTCTGCCTTGCTCCTGCTCTGGTCTTCCTTGGGGTGGGGTCTGTGGTGAGCCTCTGCTGTCACCTCCCTGCTGCTCTGTAACTGCCTGACTTCATCGCTGGGGCAGGAGAGGAACCAGCCCAAATGCTGTAACACGATGGAGGGAGGAAAAGGGTATTGCTTGTTGGGCCTTGACTGGAGGGAGCATGAAGATAGGTCCCTGCTCCTCTGCTGCAGTGTTGACCTGGACTGTGGAGCTCCAAGGCTGTGGCACGGGGAGGCGGTTATTTATGGTCCTGCTTGAAGACATGCTGTGGTCCCTTCCCCCTTCAGTGCCTGGTGGAACCTTTCCCCGGTCTTTGCCTTCCAGCTTTCTCCACTTTCTAGTGGAGGTGGGTGGTGTCTGGGGAGAACCAAGGGCCAAAAAGGAGCATCTGCCTTGGTCAAACATCAAAGTCAATGTCACAGCAGGGGAGGTCGAGCATCTGCCCCCTCACCTGCTTTCATTTCAAGCCTGTCCAAGAGGCTCTGGAAGGGGGTGTGGGGACACATGACTGTGCTTGGTCTGTCCCCTTGCCCCCTGTGAAGAACAAGCATGAACACCAGCCCCTTCCCCACACCAGGCTCTGCCATGTGCTCTGGGTCAGCCCTGCCCAGGGGTGCAGGCAGGGAAGCACCAGCTTTCGTGGGGTGATACCAGTACCTGTGGTACTAAGGGGCATGGGCACTTGGTAAGGGCATGGCTGGAGATGCAGGCAGCTGGAGGGTGAGTGAGGAGATGAATGCAAAGCTGTCCTCCATGCTTGGCTATCAATGCAGATCAGCCCCTTTTTTGCTACTCTGCCTTTTTCTGTGGAGAACTTCTCAAGCATGAGTGTGTGGTCAGGGCACAGTTAAGATGTGAGGACCCTGACCTGGCGTGAGCTGATCATGGCTGACCTCTGTTCTTGGAGGTTGTTCTGACTGCAGGATTCCTAGCTCTTTTGAGGTGAGCAACTCAGCCTTCCCAGCGACGCCTCCCTAAAATAAGCATTCAACTCTTGTGGGGTTTGAAGCTGACCCCCCCTGCGTCCCTCCAGGGTCAGCAGTTACAGCCTTTGTCCCAAAGAGCAGTAGGTGCACAGCAGACAACACACAACCTGTAACACCCAAAAAGTGCTCTGAGCTGGGAGACCCAGCTGAAACTTTGTGGTTACACGTCAGGATTAAGGGAGGCACTGCACCCCAAGCTATTTATGCTATGAGCACCCCACTCTGTGGCTAAGTTGTCCTCTGTGCCCCAGTGGTGTTGGTGGGATGCTTGTAGCCTGTGTCCTTGTGCACATCTCTTGCAGGCATTCCGGCACTTGTGAGCGAAGATGGCTGCAGACCAAGGTTTTTGAGGATGCACTGGGATCCTGAGTTCAGTGAAGCCCCCAAGCCCTGTAAGCTCTTCTGGGATGCTTGGCCATGGAGGTGGGGATCGCACCTTGCAGGTGCACCATCAGCAGTCACCACTGGCCTTTCCCTGCTCCTCCTGAGGGCCATCACAGTGTCTCCTGTGGGGCTTAAGCCTGTTCTTGGTGCTCCCTGAGAGTGTTAGGAAGACTCACCTTCCCATGGGTGAGGACCCTGGTGAGGTGAGGTGGGAGCAAGGCACCCGCTGCGGTCTGTGCTGGAACAACACATGCCCACTTGTGAAACACATGATGGGCTGCAGGCTGGGACACCATAAACACCACATGCGGTTTCCCCAGATGTCCTGGTGTGAGTCCTTCCTCAGAAACCACCATCTTGTGCTCGCCTGGAGCCACCTGCTACACGTTCAGGGCTCTTTCAATTTCCACCCCAAGACCGCGGAAGAGTGGTGGGGAGCAGAGGTACCTTTAGTTGGACCCGGCTGCACTGTTTATTTTTAGTGTTACCATCGTGTCTCAGAGCCCAGAGCTCGGTTTAGGACCGTGCTGTGCCTTGCTCCGTAAAACTGGAAGCACAGCTCCCACCCCAAACAGCTTNCAAGCTGTGTCCAAGAGGAGAGAACTGGTGGGTGTGGAGTTACTGGGAAGGAAACAGTGAGACAGCATCATCTGGCAGAGGTGGGATGCAGGAACGATAACGCGGTGGGGTGCATGACTGCGGGCAGGGATCCCCTTTTTTGCTCAAGTCTTGGGTAGAACTCGCAGTAGCGTTGGGTTTGTGCTTAAAGCCTGGCCCAAGCTGGACTTCCACATCCCGAAATCCAACACGAGAGAAGCCTCCAAGGCTGATGTTCACTCGCGGACAAAGGACCAGCAGCCGGGAGCAGCTTTTGGGGTAACTGCACCAGATTGCACCAAGAGATGCTCTGGCCCAGACTTGTGGTGCCCTTTGTAAAAGCCAGGAGGAATTCCTGCACAACTCGTACTTTTCCTCAAAACCTCTTGGCCAGGCAGGCAGGGCATTGCCATCCCCACCGCCCCGGCTGGGGAGCTGGTGCTGGGGTGTCTGGGAGCACCCCGACCCGAAGGCAGTGCCTGCATCCCAAGCACCCATCCCTGCACCTCGCCTGGCCCCTGGCAGCTCCATTGAGCTGCTCGGTGCAGCTGCACCGAGTCTTAGTGGTTTTGGGCGACGGGGACTCAAATACTTTCGTTGGTTTCTGTTCACTTGGGTTCTTCTCTATGGCCTCACTGAAGTGAAACCTCGGTGCCTGGTGTCGGATCTTCTTCGTCAATGGCTCAGCTGTTGGCAAGTCCGGACCGTGGCCCGTGTCTTCAGCTGAGGGTGCCGTCCCCAGACCCTAGGGATGCAGTACCCACTGCGTACAGCGTCTGTGGCACAGGCTGCAGCCACTCCACTCAACGATCCTCAAAGGTGTAGCAGGGTCTTGGGTAGCATGAATGAGAAGCTCAAAGGGTGTCCTCTCCAGAATGCTTGCTGCTTGTCCAAACGTTGTTTCCTACACCTTGAGCATGTGTATGAATGGGAGCAGTAATGCCATCAAACTCCCACCTGATGTGGAAATATTTCCTTGCTTCCTGGGAAAACCAGCCCAGGCACTGCTCCTCTGGAGAGGGCTGCAATCTCTGCCGACATGGGAAGATACTTCCTGGGAGATGCCCATGCTAAACTCCTTCCTTCAGGAGCAGAAGGGCTGAGTGAAGGCTTCACATGGGAAGGAGAGAGGAGCTTGGTTTCTGTGGAGGAAGACAGACCTTTACTTGCAGGAGAAACACAGTTCTCCTCAAGCGTGTTTGGGAAGGAGCCATGTGCTTACCCAGTCCTCCTACCAGCCAGCAGAGAAGGGTGGACCAGGGCAGACAATGTAGTGAATTTTCTATTGACTCCTTCTCTAAGATCTTCCAAAGTAAAGACTTCTGCTCCATGGTATACACTGGAGTACTTTTTGATTTCTGGGTGCTGCAACGGACTTGATAAGCACTGCAGTCCCTACCTGATGTTGTGCTCGGTGACTTGAGGTGTTACTTGAATTCAAAGCCAACCTTAGTCCTGAGATTTGTCATGGCTGGAAGGCAGTTGTGCCACTGGGAAGCATTTTCCGTGGGAGAAAATGAGTCTGGTTGTATCCTGCAGTGTTAATGTGCTTAAGCAGTTTCCCACGATGTGCCCTTCAACAGATGCAAGAAGGACCACTGCATGTGGCTTCAGGAGCAGAAACCCGTGTCTGTGAGGACAACCAGCTTCTACCCATCCCTACTACATGCTTCAAATACGGTGTGAGGACTCACCTGGTGACAAATCTCCTGCACGGAGAACAGGCTCACTGGACTGGGGAGAAGGAAGGGGAGGTTTGGGTCCAGAGCTACCGTCCAGCTAAAGCCCCTGAGATTTAGCCCGTTGTCTCAACCTGGAGAAACAGGAAAAGCTCTGCAGCCATCTCCATCCAGCGCTGGAGGCCGAGTGCTCTGTGCAGAGAGACAACCACAATTCAGTCACAGGTCCCAGCTCACAGTTGAACTGCTCAGGAATACAACATAAACCAGCTACAGCTGCTTCCTCCGACCTGCTGCCGCTTGCCGTGGGCCCCCGCCGGCCCCTATAGGCGTTAGAAAACAAACAGTCACTTTTTATTTCTAGACACCAGGGTTTCCAACTGGTTTGATTGCTCAATGCCCCATTTCAGCACAGCAGCCTGTCCACCACGAGCATCTCTGGGCTCTTCCTGCAAGCGTGTTGTAATATGGGAAGCACCCTCCTGCGCATGGTCACCCGTGGCAGGACACCTCCTCGGGAAGGCAGGAGAGCTGCCCGGGGGCTCGTATGTCCCTCTCCAAGCGGTTTGTACCCCCTTGGCCAGTTTTGACACCAAGGACACCTCAGTGATGCCTTGTGAAGGCACCCTGGCAGAACAACCCACCTAGAGTTGTCTTTGGTGGAGCTCAAAGGACTTGCACCATTGTCTGAAGTGTGACTGCTCAGTGCTCAAACTGGTGTTATGTGACACTTCCAACTCCTGCTTGCGTTGGATGGCCACCCTGTGTGGCTGGTGGGACTTGGTTTGTGCATTAAACCACACTGCTCATAAAGTCAGTCCTGTGCAGGGGATGGGAGAGGAGGGAGGGTGTGACGGCATCTCATCAGCTCTGGGAATCTCCACTCCGTCGGTGCTGGCCAAGAAGAAGGGAGAGGACGTGTTGGAAAGAGCCGAGGGTGAGGAAGCTGAAGTTGCAGGACCTGAACATGGGGAGGCAGCCAGCCTGCCGATTTCTTCAAGCTAGACTTGGCTGCAGAAAGGTCTGATGCAGAGGAAAGGAGATCCCGAACTCCAACAAGCATGACAGCCAGTTATTTTTCTGAAGCCATTTTTGACAGATGACCTCTTCCTCCTGCGAATCTTTGCCATAACACCAGATACGAGGTCATGAAAACAGGCTCCACCCAAGCCACAGCTGCAAAAAATACACAGGGATGAGAAGAAATACGGCAATACTTGCTTTGGTTTGTCAGACCTTTGGGCTTCTTATGAGACCAAGCCTGTGAAACCAAAGTCCAGGTTGAAATCCCCTCCCTCCCCCCCGAGTTTGCATGCGACGAGATGTTGTGTCCTGCTCTGATCCTATTTTCAGTGCGTGCGATTTGCTTGCAATAATGCAAACACCCTGCAGCACCGCAGTGGCTGGAACCCACCGTGCAGCCAGACAGCTTTTTGGCTGGGTACGAAGCCACCCAGATACCGGGTGACTTGGGCCTCTGTCGCTCTTCGGAAGAAAAACATGGAAGAACTTTGGCTCAGCCCTAAAACCCTCGTGAAAATGGGAAGAAGCAAAAGGGCATTTCAGGCTGCTGCACAAAGAGATCTTTGTAATGTGGCAATCAAAAAATACTCCAAGCTGGAGAAGCATTCCTTTTTGTTCTTTTTTCCCCCCAGACTGTGAGAGCAGCTGAGTGGTCAAAAGAGTTGCTCCAGTTCTCGCTGAGAGTGTAATTCACACGGCTCATGTAAAGCTCCCGAATTTGTGCTGATTTACAGGGAACCACAAACGATAATTCTGAATTTTTGAGCAAGTAGGCTGTAGATCTCGATAATATCGATCACCAGCTTGCTACGGGTCCTGGTTCTTCTCCGGGTGAGCTTCAGAGGGAGTTTTGCCCCAGATGATCTCCTGCATCTTCACTGCAATGAGCCAAGAAAAAAGCTGCTGGAGGCCGGTGCGTGGGTGTGGGAGCTGCTCCTGCGAAGCCTGCTCTGCTTCCACGTGTCTCCTGTTTTCTGCTGGGGGACTGGGCGTTGCTGAGCCAAACCGTCAGCTCGGCTGCTTTGAAAACGCGCCGCAGGCCGTGTCTCGTAACTCGAGGCTGAGGGAGAGCGGCGGGCAGCGACAGCCGCCATTGCGCTGGAGAGCAAAGCCTGTGGCCGGGACTTCTCCTGCTCGCCCTCCGCCGCAAGCCGAGCGCGGCGGGAGGCCGCTGTGCG
>Ga0065711_1012452_pt1 | contig 11397 bp, 10 predicted proteins | sample Hoacrofraction12_FD_59098 | JGI IMG/M metagenome (GOLD analysis project Ga0065711, IMG submission 59098) | Hoatzin crop microbial communities from Cojedes, Venezuela - Epithelial fraction 12 v2 (version 2) | ecosystem: Host-associated > Birds > Digestive system > Esophagus > Crop | place... | reverse complement strand
TCTTTCTTTCCAAGTCCATTGACTGCAGTATTTGGCCCAACCTAGCTGTCAACAAGCCAGAGGCATTTGCAATTGTACATCCAGAGACATCGTACCAGAGAGTGAAGATATGTTTGTGTTGATGTATTGAAGCTTTGCCCTTTATCAAATTCCAAGAGGTTTTCCCAAGCCTTAGACTTCCCTGACATTCAGGTATTGCGATACTTGGCTGGAGAAACATTTTTGGATTACTTCTGATGATATATATATGACATCTACTGAGAGGGAGCATACAAAACATTACCTTCACCAGGTTAGTTAATTTTGCTACCACTCCACTGAAAGCAGCCACACCAAAGGACCTCCATGGTCTAATGTTGAATCCTAGGCACCAGATCACATAATCCTATCCAGAAAAGCACCATGGTTTGGTTTTGTGCTTCCCTGTTTTGCTGGCACGATCTCACTCTCCAAATAATCAAGTTGCTTCTCCTTGGGCTCGGGCTGTCTTGAAGCTTTTGCTTCTCTTTTTCCTCTTTTCCCCAGTGACAAAGGTGTTGGCAATAACTCTTCTTCACCTGTATTTTGACAGGCTAACATGAGGCTGTTAAACGATAGCTAGTTTTCCAGTGACAGATTTCATAAAAGATAATCCACTTGAAATGAGTTGTGCTGACTACCTGTCTTTTCCTCAAAGCACATTTGCCTACAGGGGCTTTTAGCAAATACCATAAGAGGCTGAAGAAAAGCAATTCAGCTCCTTACATCTTTTCCTATTCCACCATTTTCATGGCATTTTCAGTTCCTCACTATAATCCAGGCCTCTGAGATGGCAGAGCAGAGCTGAAGGGACAGCTGGGGACAAGCAGGACAACAGGATGGGATGAAGGTAGAAGAAAGGCTGATCCATTGAGTGTACGGGCAAGATGGTCAGGGATGGCCATGAGTCTCTCTCGCGCTCTCTCTCTATCCAAAGCAAGTTTGTTAAGAATAAAACTGTACCAGGATCAGATCAAAAAGTGCTGTCAGTACAGCTGGTGTACACACAAGGGGGAGAAGAGAGTGAGGAAGCTATTTTTAACAGTACAGTTTTATATTCCATTACAGATTGAAATCACAAGGTCGGACTAACTCCAGGCTACACTGGCCATTGTCTTTCAGTTTTTTATCATATAATAGCCAGCACAATCTCCTCAAAAAGCATGGTAGCCCTTCTCTGAATACTTTTCTGCATTGTTTTGTTTTTTATTCTTTTTGAACAACTTCTGCCTGGGGGGGCCAGAGGGCACTGGGATATGAGACTCTGATGAAGTTGGGTTTAATTTTAATGAGCAAATTTGGAGCTGAAGACCTTGTTTTAAAAGAACTGGGTAATCTGGCAAAACACCGGGTGTGAGTTTGGTGCAGTAGCTTTGAGGGAGAAGGACAGAGCCTGCCAAAACCTCTGTTGTCATCCAAAGCCTGAAGACTTCTGTGTCCTGAAGTCATGGTGATTGCTGTCATCTCGATTCCCGCAAAAACATATGCCAGTCAAACGTTCTCCCCATGATGGTTGCACTCCTTGTGTAGGTTACAGTGATGCAGGCAGCAGGGTGGGCTATATCTATCCACAAGTGCAAAGAGCAGATTGTACCGGGAAAGCCAGTGGGAATGAATTGACACAAAAAACAAGCTGCAGCTGTTTTTAAGGGGAACGATAGGGTTTTCCTGTTGTCATGACAACTTCACAGTCTCCTCTGCTCTGTGCAGAAATATGTACACGCACCTGCAGAATTGAAACTGAGTATTTGGTCACAGAGTCACAGAATGATTGAGTTTGCAAGGGATCTTGGAGGTCACCTGGTCCAATCTGCCTGCTGAAGTAGGGCCACCTAGCGCCAGTTGCCCAGGACCATGTCCAGAGCGTCCTCTGTCCTGCCAGGAGCCAGACCATGTCATCCTCTTCCGAATGCAGTGGGAAAACACCAGATCTCAGGGAGAAAAGAAGAGAACGACAGGTTCACAAGGCTGCTCACCTCCTGATGGAGTTTTTGTTGCATGGAGGAAATGTATTCAGGTCCCTGTCTCACTTCTGGACTGCTAACAGTTATTCCAGCACCCACTGTTGAGAGTTTTTCCCAGAGGACTTCCCTGGTTGGTGTGAATATAATCAGAGTCTGTGGTTGCTTTTGTGCTGAGTGGTTTTTTTGACTGTTTGGTGTTTCCAGACCTCTCTGAGGAATATTGCAGTGGCAAAAGGTGGCTAAAAAGGAACTGCCATGTTCTGATCCATACCTCCCCGTGCCTTCCACAGGACTGATCTCTCACACAGGCTGAGTTATATACCTTGTCCAGGTTATTTTGTAAGCTGAGATGGTGTTTGTGTTCCAGTATACAATACTGAGGAATGGATGTAGAAGGAAGGAGCTTTATTATGGGCCCATCCACCAGAGATGTTGGTCTGAGGCAAGAACTATTTCACTCTGATTCCAACCCCAAAAGCTGTAATGAGATGACAACACCAAGCAGCTCAAAGGCTCTCCAAGGGAACAGCAAAAGGATGAGGAATAGGTCTGACATAAGCCCAAGCAGAGAGTTCAATGGGGGCGAAAGAGACAAGAGCCAAATAAGAGACAGAAAAACAACCACCTTCCCCCAGTACATGAGAGTTTAGCTACAGTATTATTTAGCAGGATCCTGAACCCTGAGAGGAGAGAAATAAAGTAAAATAGAACTGAACTCTTGCTTAGCTCGTGCTGAGCAGAACCAGAAGCTCAGCTGAGCAGAGCCCAGCTCTAAACTACGAAAATCCTATCTGTCCTGCATCTTTTCAGCCAGGAACTCCGAGCCATGTAATCCTGCCTCTTCGTCTTGGCAAGAGGAAAGAGTAGAATTATAGTAAGCCAGCAGGGTTATCAACTCCAAACCAAGCCTGACCACTAAGAGCTATCCAAAATATGGTAATCGCCACCATTCTTGTATAATTCTTCATGCAGAGGCTCTGTCTTAGAGCTGAGATCCTGTGGCTCACTGAGTTACTCCATAAATATGACACAGCCTGGCACTAAGCTCACCCACATGACCAGTTCCATGAGTCAGCTGATTGGGAGTCAACTCTGAAGCTGACCACAGCTGCTTGTCTGAGTTGTCTGTCTCTTTCATCACAAGGGTTTATCCAAGGAGAGCAGTACTGGTGGATGGAGATATTTTGTGGTCTGTGGCTGAACAGATATATGTTGCACACAACACATCGTGGGAAAGAAGAGCTAGGAGGTCATGTAGACACTTGAAAATTCCCCTTGACATGGCTTAAGCCTATGCTGAAAGCCTGTTTTGTTTCAGGGAAGGTGCTGAAGGTCCATACCAGCTGAGCTTCCTCCCATTTGTCCCGGTTTTCCTCTGATAAAAGATTGCTGATGATCTGGACAAAGTTCTGGAGATCGGAGACAAAAGAGGAAAAAAGAGGTGGTTAATCAAACTTTACCTAGGCTAGAAAGGATACAGTGATGAATGAACAACATGTGAGAGTCAGCGGTGCTCCAACAGGGATCTCATGGTCCCTTTCCAGAAGGACTCCCCAGCATTTCCTGGGCTTCTGCCCCCAAGAGTGAAATGGCCAAACAGGTCATAGTCAGGCCTTTTTCCCAAGGCCTTCAGTCTGACTGCTATATCTGCTAAGGTGTTGGACTGGGAATATGTCTTGTATCCACTACTGAAGGTTTTTAAGAACATATTAGGTAGACGTCTTTCCAAAACTGGTTAGAAACAGATGATCTTGACTTTTATAAATCCTTTCTTATTCTGTTTTCTACTATTTCTGTTATTTCCAGCACAGGGAAACCTTATGATCCTCTTTAGTCTGTGACTAGGCATGAGAAATAGTGACTGATCAAGGGAGTGCTATGCATGGTAGTATCTTTGTAGCACACTAAGAGAAGGAATCAGATAACATATTTCAAGATCATCGATTTCTTTCTCTAGTTTTGCGACCCATTGCAGATCCTGTAGTATCAGTTTAATGTTTCAAGACATGGGGTGATGACCCATCCCAAGGGTATATCTTGTAGCCACTCCGCATGCAAGCGCTGAAAGTAAAACCCTGGGATGAGAAACCATCAAGGCATTCTCCCACATCAACATCCAGGTATCCAATACCACAGAATCATCTTACCTCTAGACATTAGACTGAAATCGCTTCCAAATAATGTTCTCATATCAATTAGACTCCACAATAAAATGCTATGAGGTTGAAATAGTTCAGAGTGACTTTGGTTTTCAAATTCTTAGTTTATAAGCCAGGGAGAACCACCTCACAAGGAGAGTTTGTTAACACACAATGACATTTCACTTGGGCAGAAAATACTCTGGCTTTTCATCAGCATTGTATCAACTACAAAGAAGATAATAAAACCTGAAGCCCGGTGCATGCACACACCTGTAACCTAGCCTTGTTCTCCAAGATATGCATCTCAGCTCACCTGCACATCCGCAGAAGTTGGGCTATGATAAGCCCTACGGAAGATCTCTGTCATGTTCCTGAGTATGTCAATGGTGGACAGTAAGTCCCCACTGTAACTGGTCCCATCCTGGGAGATTTCTACAAGGTTCTGGAGCACTTCTGACAGCCCGTCTCCCATCAACCCACGTTGAGCTTTGGAAAGATGTTCCCTGGTCTGAGAAATAGAAAGAAACATGACAAACACTTCAGTGACAGTGGAAGTTGAGTTTATGAGCTCATTGAAGGAATTGCTGCAGGAAGATTTTTGACCTTCCGTGTAATTCAGAGTGCAGATTAGATGAATCTGACAATCTTTGCCAGCCTGAGAGCCTGTGATATTTTTAAAATGCTAGGAGAGCAGAAGTGAAATTTTCTTTATGCCTACAAAGGAAAGTTTGTGTGTAGGTTCAGAACAGATTATTCTACTACACAAATGCTATTCGGTTCGTATGCCCAGAAGATTTTTGCCCCAAACCCTTATTTTCTTATAGCCAATTTGGAACTATTTTAGGACAGACTGTCGCTTGTCCTGAAGAGTAGAGGGAGGTTGTCATAAAGGCACTGCCACTTTAAGGCAAGCCACTGGAGATCAGCAGAAATTCATCACAACAATGATTTTAAGACTAATGAAAAATAAGTGACTTACTTAAAAGTGATGCATTCACAGAGATGCTTACTTATAATGTGATATGAAAGACCTAGTAGGACCTGGATTCTGCCAAGCTAGATGTTAAAATACCCTGTGAGGAATGATCCCTTGTCCATGGAGTGCCCATGCATCAGAAGTTAAGCAGACAAAAACAGTTAAGAGGAAAGCAGGGTAGAACTGGCATCTCCCTTTCACAGGGAAATGCTGTTTTCCTTCTTTTTTGTAACAACAGCAGTGTAACAAGCATTTGGGGGGATCCCTAACCTGCTGAGCTAAGAAGTCCGTCTGCCTTACCATCATCTGTATGTTCCTGTAATCAATAGAAACACACTTGATGTATGTTGGAGGCTCCCAATAAGCTATCCCTTCTTCATCTAAAATGCATCTTCGAAGGATCAGTCCTGGAAGAGGAGAGAAAGAAATATGGGAGTGAGGACAGCAGGATGAAAAGCCAAGAACCTTCATGGAGGTCACCCAGAACTGGCCAATGCATCCATGTAGGCACACCTCCCAGTACGAAGGACAGCAGGGACACCTGCAAATGCCTGAACAACAGTGCAAACATGTAGGAGAGATTATTTTTACTTACTTCTGCATTTTCTTGTTGAATGACAAGACAGCAAAAAGGAACTGAGAATGAAAACAAACCCTAGCAAGTCAGACGTGGCTAAATTAAGGTGAAAGCACGTCTCTTCTGCCCTGGAGAGCAGCTTTCTTCCTGGCTCGGGAAGTCCCACGAGCCTCCCCAGGTGGCATGGTCTGGTACTTGCAACTGAACCAGCCACAGTGGCTTATGCTGCCTACACAGTCTCAAGGAGAATTAAAACCCAATAGCACCATCTCTGCATCAGCTGAAAAGCTCTGAAAGCTGTTTGTAGTCCTCCCCCAGGCCTTTTCTTAGCTTCATTCTACAGTGAGTTTTGCAGCAGTAATCACATGCCTTTGCAATGCAGAGGAACAGACATATCAGCGAGGAGGAAGAGGAGAGGGATCCACCTTGTCCAAGCAATTATGCTGCGATTTGGGTAGAGTCTCTGAGGAGCAGGCTTTTCTGAGTCTGCAATCCCACTGCTACTGCTAAATGGTTCAGTGACTTTTCTACAGATATAGCCCTTCTTCTAGGCTAGAGTTTGGGATGACACTGACTGTCCCAGGCTGTGTGAGTCAAATAGACCTGCAGGGTTTGCCTATCTCCAGCAACCTCACTCAAATAGAACAAAACTGTTGCATTCATTATTGACACTGCTCCACCCGTTTCTGTTCCTGCCTGGGGGTGAGGAACATCCAGCTGAGGGCAAGCTCCACCACCAACATGTCTCCTGGAGCCCTCTCTGCACAAATTTCCACTCCTTGGGGAACACATGGCCATGGTCACAACAGGTAACACCTGGATGCCCAGATCCCATCACTTCACACCACCATGATCATACTGTCAGCTTGAGCACTTGAAGATATGTTTAGAGAGCTGCTGTAGTTTCTAAGAAGGAGAGGAAAGCACCAAGGTGTGAGTGGACAACACAATTCAGATTTCTTACTTTCAGATACTAGCTTCTTTTATGGGCAGTGGAGGGAAATATAACACCCAAGTCTAGAGGACTCTAATAAAGCCCTACCTGCTTTTGCAGAGCTATTTGTAGACAATAGAGAGAACATACCACAGTAACTCTTAACTGCAAAGCTGTCCTAGGAGTAGGCAGTAGGTGGATTGGAGACCACCTGAGATTCTCCAGTAGGAACCAAGAAGTTGTTATTAAACGGTGAAGGACCACAGAAAACCAGAGAGTTAATTTAGCTCTGAGTGAAGGGAGGGAAATCCATTTTCTTCTCTTGTCCTATCACAACCAGGTTCTCCTCATCTAGGAGGCAACAGATGAAGTACACCCTGAAGGTGGGCCAGCTTCCTGGTCAAGGCATGAGTCATCCTTACCCGTAGCATTGCGAGGACACCGGACAGCTGCAGCATCACCAGCGGGTGTCTCTTTCCAAACCACAGAAGCAAGACTCTCCTCATCACAGATTTCATGAGGCTCTGCAAGGAAGGAAAAACTCCATTGATAAAGCCTGTTCCTCAGAAGGGACGTGGGAAAGGGAACGGAAAGGGAAAATGGGAGCATGGTCTGGAGGGAACAGCATTGTAGGGTGACACAGGAGGCCTGGAGATGAAGTCCCAACTCCGCAGCTTCTTGGCACATGGCCCCTGACAAAGTCATTTAACCTCTCCAGAATTTGCCTTGCCTGTCTTAAAACTGGGTGTCCATCCATCCTGAGGATGCTCACTAATATGCATGTAACAACATAAGAAAGTCCACTAACATGTTTGCCTTGCCTGATGGCAGCTCTTTGCAAGAAAGCTGCTGTTGCTACACCATACTAAAGAGTTTTCTTTTCTGATTTAATGGCAGATGTCCACCTTTTGTGAGTGAACTCCATGACTGCACACTCCTTCCTTCTTTCAGGGTCACCACCTTCAGGGTTGTATATGTCTATAATGAGGGGCAGCATAAATAAGCTGGAGTAAGAATGAAGGAAAAAACAACTGGACAAAAAACCATGATGGATATATCCTCTAGATGGACTTGTTTCTGGCCTTCTGTCTGCTGCCATCTTGTGCAAGGACACAGGGAGAAGATCTGAGCACCAACAGGCTAGATTTGCATCAGCAGTTCGTTTCCAAATACTGCTGCAGAGTCCAGGAGACTGTACAAATGTGTTTCGGAGACATCACAGAAAAAGCTGTTTGGAAGGAGGTTTTCAGATTCTTCTGTCTAACTGGCCCCAGAGTCAGTGGGGCGTGGGAAAAGACATTCACTGCAAGAGAGTTTTGTGCCAAGAAACTCATTACTGACAGCATGTAAAATGGAGAGAACCATGAGGATGAAGTTAAAGCTACTTATCGCTCCTGGGGGTGGGGAGGAGAAAAAATCACATTTAATAGTTTTCGATTACAGCCTCTATTTATTGCGTATGTAAAATGACCAGTAAAAAGGAGGCTGAGTGCATGCCTGCAACAGGTCAGGAAAGGCTGCCGCAGAGCCAAAGGCAACCAGCTGTGGATCCTGGCAGCTGCCTATCGAGCTTCCTTCCCATGCAGGAAAGTGCAGCCCATGGCAGGGTCGAGTGGTGCCAGTGGAGGTATGCCAAGGCTGTAGAGAAAATGTACATCTGCCATAAAAAAAGAGGGAAGCCTTGAGTTTTCATGTTTCTCCCAAGGGAGCTGAGGGTTAGCAGTAACCCTGAAGGCTTTCTTCTACAAGGGATTGTGCAATAGATGTGCTTCCACAGACCATTTCAGGACCTGCATCACGAAGAAATTATCCAGCAATGGGTGTACCCCTCTGCTTCTCTGGAACTACCCAGAGTACCAACCTGCCTGTGACGAATGCTCAAACCTACCATTATGGTCATGGTAAATCCTGCTTCTTTGGAGGACTCACACAAGACCCAACAAGCTACCTACGCATTGCTGCTCCCGGAGTCAAGCTCCAAGACTGTGTGGCTGCAGCCCCAGCTGCGGTTCAAAGAGAGATTCCTCCCCCACAGACACTGGTAATGAATAACTTACACTCTCTGCTTGGAAACACATGCTCTGTCACCTGTTTTAAAATTCCCTTTGGAATAATTGTTATTGTAATGAAATCCCCGAGGGCAAGCAGGACCTCTGTTGTGCTCTGCACATATACAGAAATAGTCCCTACATGAACAGCTTATGACTTCTGTAGGTAAGGCAGAACACGGGTGGAAAAGAGACAGTTTTACTTCCAACCTGTTGACACAGAGCTGTAGGACAGTGAGATGAAGTCACCCAGTTGTGACCAGCACGTGGTCACCCAGAGAGCCTGGCAGAGTGGGAGCTGAATACAAACTCCTGCCTCCTAGACCAGTGCTTTGGCAATGGTCATATATTCTCCACATCGAACTGTGGTTCAAAGAAGGGTTTGGGACATGGTGTGGGAAGTTTCTGGCACCCTCAGCTACAAAACAACAGAGCACATCAGAAAGCAGAGAGGGAGTGTGTTCACATCTGACCTCCCCTTTCTCCTTCTCTGATCTGTCTAACCTTTCTGGTCTCGTCACCCCTGCAGTCTCCCTGGGGACCGCTGAGGGATGCTGTGGATCAGAGATGCTCTTTAGAAATACACTGATTGCCTGGCATTGTCTTGCCAGTGAGTGCAGCCGCAATTCCCAGGCCAGGAAAGAATAATTTCATCCCCTTTTTTTTTAATCTTCTTTTTTTTCTTTTTGCTGTTCCTTCATAACAAAACCCTTTTTACCAGAGTAACCTATTTGCACTGGGAGATGTTAATAACTAACCCAATTAAGCTCGATTCTTCTGTTCAAGTCAAATCAAGTCAGCATTTCATACTTTCTTGAGAACAAATTGAGCGGGCATATTTTTAGCCTCTGGTGACTCCCCAGCTTTCTCTTTCCCCTGCAAATTAACAACTGCAACCAGACCCTTCTGGTTTTGAACCCTAGCAGGGCTCAGTCCCTGAGACATGCCTTTTCCTTTTGAGCACTGTGCAGGCATCAGCCCCTGCAGAAAAAGAAGAAAAGATTATGTTTGTTCTGCCAGGGCCCCAGCTGGCACACACTGAAGCTGAACTAAATCTGCATGGCTCTGTAGACACCACCAGACAACCCGGTACTAAGATTTTCTATGGTGAGGGAGAGCTTTGTGGCGGAGTTAGAAGAGACTCTTACATGCCACTGCTAATCGAGAGTCACAGCTTGCAAGGAGAGGTGATGTCTTTTGTTACAATGTAGCTAAAAAGGGTAAATATGCTGTCTCGGGCACACAGCCTCTTTCTCTGCTATCTTCAAGCTAAACAGGCTGAAACTTCCATGCTGAAGTGCTTTGGCTTTTATCTTTGTCTTCAGCAGTTTGCAAGACACTCTCAGGATCAGCCATCCTCAACGCAGCAGATGCAGCCGCAGAAACATCTGCACCAAAACAGCTCCCTCTGTGCCACGCTCCAGCCTGTCTTTCAGGGAGACACCCCTTTTCACAAAGACCGCCAGGATACTGCCACGAGAATCTCTTCTGTGTCTCACTGAGCTGCTCTGACAATTAATTGTGGTCAAAAATCATGGCCTGTTACGATCGATGCAGTCTGACTGCCAACATCACATAGGCCATTGATTCCCCACCAGCAATTTCACCAGGCGCTTCAACTAAGACTGAGAAAGCAAATAAAAGTGGTACATAGGCCTTTTTTCTGGCCTGTATACTGTGTGAGAGACAGACAGAAACATTCACGCTTGCAAGCATTTGCTACTTCTTCTTTTTCACATTAAACTCCAGATTTTCACCTGTCCTACAGTTCACTTGTCTTCAGTTCAGGCTTTTGCACCCTTTTTCTCAAATGGATGCTGCTCCCATAGCTGTAGCTGGAGAACAGTGAGATTGGGTAAGACTCTGACAGATGTAGACACATCTGTCTTTTTTAAAAATTAAGTAGTGTGCAAATCTCGCGGAGGCTAGGTAAAGGGTGGGAAACCCCTGCAGCATCATCAATACTCGACTACTTCATGGACTTGAGACTCTGATATCAGTTTTTGCTATCAGTGTGTCTTTTCCTCTTACGACTCTATGCTAGTGAAAAGGTGAAAAACATTAAGGTTAGACTGCTAGGACTTACCAAACATTCACTGAAATCATCTTGGTTACACTGGTTTGGGCAAGATTTAAATCAAACGCTTGAATTAAATCTTGTGCCTGGCTTACTGTTAGGATCCAACTAGATCACAACTTGTTGCATTCAGGTCTGTGACACAGGACACTCTTTCCAAAATCCCTATCCCCTCCATGCAAAGGAAAGCGTGAGGGGTCTAGGGTACATACCAGGACACTTTCTGTCATTGCATTGCTTGTACTCTTCCTTGGGACCCTGGCATGTCTCTCCACCGAAGAAGGGTCCATAGCACACACGGTCACGTCGTTGAGTTCCACCTCCACATGTGGTGGTGCAGCTGCCCCACACTCCCCAGGCCTGCCACTTTCCATCCACTGGAGACAAAAAAGAGGAGAGAAACAATCTGTCATGTCCCAAACATAATCTGCAACAGAAGGAGGCAAGGTCCCAAGGTGAGCACTGGAACATAGGATGAGTAGAGCGTGGTTCGATGGGAAAGAAGGTGTCCAGCTTTGGATCTTTGATCCTCAACAGACATGTGTCCTGGGTTTGGCCAGAACAGGGTTAATTTTCACCGGAATCCAGGAAGGGGCACAGCCGGGGGGTGGGGGCTGACCCCACCTGGCCATACAGAGCCCGGTATTCCATACCATGTGACG
>Ga0065711_1049251_pt1 | contig 11398 bp, 9 predicted proteins | sample Hoacrofraction12_FD_59098 | JGI IMG/M metagenome (GOLD analysis project Ga0065711, IMG submission 59098) | Hoatzin crop microbial communities from Cojedes, Venezuela - Epithelial fraction 12 v2 (version 2) | ecosystem: Host-associated > Birds > Digestive system > Esophagus > Crop | place... | reverse complement strand
CCCCGCTCTGCCTCCTCCGCACCCCGAGCATCCCTGCTGTGAGCCCACCTCCTGGGGAAGACCCCGGGGAGGTTTTTTGCCCTCGGTGGGGAAGGCTTTGTGAGAGCTCCAGGTAACTCTTTTTTGCCGGCTTTCCTTGTCACTAGATGTCAGCAGCAGCAACTCCTGTAAGTCCCAAAGTAGGGGGGGAAGGGGGGGATATCGACCCCCCGAAAGAGGCCATCTCCAGCCAGGGAGTGCTTTAATGCTTTGCTCCGGGGGTTTGGAGGAGCACCAGGACCTGGACATGCCCCAGGCTGGGACAGCTGCTGCCTCGTCGGGGCTGGAGCTGTGCCCTGGGCTGGGGAAGGTCTTGGATTCCCTCAAGGCTGGGGATTTTTCCTGCCAGGTTCACAGGGCCTCTGGGTGGGGGTCCAGGTCTCTGCAGGATCCGTTTTCCAAGTGGTTCAGGTTGACTGGCTCACTGATTGACTGCCTGATTGACTGACGGGTGCGCTGATTGATTTTCTCTAGAGAAAGTGGACTTAAAGAAAAAAGCAAATGGCCAGCTCTCCATTGTCAGCAATGCAACTGGGAATAGCGGGCAGGGTTTAAGGGTACACCCATCGCCTCCAGTCCAAGCCAGAGCAAAGCCATCAGCTAATATTCACCTTTTGGCTTTTTGATCTTGGGGTCTCCAGAAGGACTTTTTAATCTCTGAATGGACATTTGACCCCTGCAAGCCCAGCACTGTCCCAGCAGATGCCATTCAATGCTCTCAGCCTGCTCTCTAGATGATTTCTAGATGTTTGTGTAGTGGATGGATGAGGGCTGCTTGTTTAGATGTGCCTGGGGAGATCTCCTGCAGGGATCAGGGGTGCCGGGGGGGAGATGGTGACCTCCACATCTGCAAGCACGGCAATCCCCAGCTTCATCCCCACCGGCTGCAAACCACATGTGCTGCAGTATGAGCACCTTGCGTTTTGTGTGTGTGTCCCCTGCCTTTTTTGGGATGATCTTGGGTGGAGGAGACAGGGTTTGGAGAAATTAGGGCTCTCTGAGGTGGGACTAGGCAGCATCATCATCATCCAGCCTGGATGGAGAGCTCCTACTGGCACTTCGTACCCAGCTTTCTGGTGGCACAGGCACACAAGGTGACCCACAGCAGGCAATGTATATAGTTGAACAGATTATTTTTTCCCACTCAACCACTTTTCAGGCAGATCAGCTCCCTGATGTGTCTCACCAGCAGCCACACGAATGCCAGTGACAGCACCAAGGATGGAACAGGAGCACACAGCTGGGGATGGGGACATGGCTTTGAAGGAGTTCAGTGGTGGCTCGGTGTCCCCTGATATTCACTTGCACCTGTGGTATTGGCAAGAAATCCCACCCACAAGGCAGTGATGGGAAGACTTCATGGAAAATCAATGCTTTAGGCAGAACTGATATAATTAAATATAAAGAATATAATTAATTTTAGAAGGACACTGGATTATACCTGTAACCGGCCCCCAAAGCATTGCCTATCCCTTGTGCACCTTTCAGAGGTCACATCAGTCCCTGCACTAAAAAAATCATAATTAAATGATGAGAATGAAAATTTGGGCTAGAGCTGAAAGCGGCAGTTTGTTGTGAAGTCCCCATGGGACCAAGGGTAATTTCTGGACCGTTGCGACGGAGTGCAGGATCCCGAAATGACATTTGGGCTGTCTTCTGCCGACAACAGTCGTGTTTACCTGGCAAGTTTTATTGTGCTTAGTCATTAGCATAATTTCTGGCATATGTTACCCACAGGCTCTTCACAGATGGAATCAAACACAAGAGATCGTCTGGTGGATTTTCACCCGGTTTGGGAACTCAGAGCCCAGGGGGAGAGAAAAAGTCTCTTGAAATATGCATCTGTGTGTATAAGAAAGGGAAACTCTCCTTGAATTCGTGTCTTTGTCAGTTCTGACAGGAGCAATCCGTTATTTGCATCAATAAGAATGTGATATTTATGTCTCTCAGCATTGGTACGGAGGAGAAGTTAAACTTCTCCCTCAACAGGCTGTCTTCAAACACTGTGTAAATTCCTCTGCAAGGATCTCACCACGCCCAGAAAGTATTTTTTACAGAGCTCTAAAGCCTTAAATAGTAATTACGGCTGGGTAAAAATCAGTAGTATTTAAGTCTAATAATTAGTATTACTGTGAATAGTGTTTTATTTTGCTTTTGGAGACAGAAATGTCTTCTCTGCTCTCCTGGCAATTTTCACAGAAGAATTCTATTGTGCCTGAAATTCCAGTCATCATTTTCACACAAGACTTGCTCGTTTTTATAACCCTCCACTTGGTCATTTTTAAACATGACTTTTAACATTGCTAAAGCTTGCTGCCTTTCAATAAAAATACTCTGCTACCAAGATATCCATGATTTCTTTTTCCCTCCAGTGGACTTTATATTCCTTTTGCTTCCTAAAGAAAAAAAAAATGACCTCTTTATTCTCAACCTAACAGTGGAAAAGGACAAATTCAAAGGAAGTTCTTCTGCTAAAACAATTTTTTAGAGGGACACATTTCAATGAAAACAAATGAAAAGGAACAAAACTATGAAAAGCTTGTTCCTGTCAATCTTCAGTTCAGTACTATTCGCTTGTGTCAAATGCATCCGTCAAAATTCCCTCTGGTAACACCTCCTGGCAGTGGACTTCAAGCCTGAATGGACTAATGGTGGCAGCTGTGTGTAGCGGGTGGGAGAGAAGGGCTGGGAAGACATTTCCACCACTCCACGTGGACTGCCTTCTTCTCTTCTGGGCATCACAGCTTTAAAAATTCAAATATGGGTGTACTGGGGCTGGTGAAATCCAAGTGGAAAATCAGGGCTGAGAAGATGAACTTGAAGAGGTGGATGGGAAGTAGCTCCATGGATGGGCATTAGGTCTTGGAGATGGACAAGGAGGAAAACCAAGTTTGGTGTGACCAGGACGGGGTTGTGGCGATCAAGGTGATGGAGGACAAGGACTCAGGACTGTTGTAGGGAGAGCAGGAAGGATTTCCAGAAGGGGAAGCCACTATTTTTCCAGGGTAAGGAGGTCCTGGGACCACCACAGGGAAGAAAAATGAGTGTGTAGGAAGGATGGGTACCTTCTAAAGTTGCATCACATTTAAATCACCTGTGAATCCTACAAGATTTTGGTCTAACAGCAAGTGATGCCACAGCTGGCTGCTGCTGAGATTAGTGAGCTGATAGGTGTTAAGATGGATTGTTATCTTCATGAATATTTCCAAAAATCTCCCTGAATCCTACAGGAGCTGAGCTGGTAAGAAGCCCTACCCCAGCTGCAGATCTGCCTTGGGGGTCCTTCAGTCACCCAGCAGTGACACATCTTTCCCTGATGATGGGAATGGCAACCACACAAGGTGCAGGGCATGACCAGGCCTCCAGCGTGTCCTCAGAGCCTGGTCATCTCCTGCACTCTCTGGTCCGTCTGACTGGAGCTGCTGGGGGACTGGGATTTAGCTGCCTGCAGCAGATGGCTTGAAGGAACAAATGACCCCCAGAGATGGAGGCTGAATAAACCCCTCTGGGCCCTTGGACCACTGCTTGACTGTCCTCATGGGGGAAACATGTTTCCCTGTATCCCATTGGACTAGATATATATTTCTCCAGCTCAAAACTTTCTTGGCCACATCCTGTCACTCGTAAGTCTCATCTCTGTTCACCTCCCTTCACACAGATCCCCCTTCTTCCTCCACAGGCAGCTCCTCAGCGCACACGTTCCTCTTGCTGTCCAAAGCCATCTGGGAAGACGTTTGCATGAAAGATGCATTAAAAATAGTTGTGCGGTGGTTTTGATTTATTGAATCCAACTGGAAAATCCTGTCCGCGATACCTGCTCTCGCTGAGTACTTTGACAGAGTTATTAGGAGCACTCGCCACGCTACTGCTGACATATGGGCTGGGGGGTCGTTTTGGCACAGAAGTGCAGGCAGCTGGTTTCAAGTGCATGGGTCCGGTTTATTGAGGAGAAAGGAATGGGGCAGGTTTTCTGGTGCTTCTTCCAAAATCGGGATCATATTGCTCATCATTTATGCATCGCCAGGCTAAGCCGTCTATTTTTTTTCCCCCCCCAAGGGGATGGCAGTCCACTTTGGGATGGGATTTTAAACAGGTCCAGATGCTAAAAGGCTGTGAGTTACGACCCGAGGAACTGATGGGTTTGGCTTTCCTCGTCTCTTCCTGTTACTTGCACACATAATTTGAGTCAAGACTCAACGTTAATGTTTCTGTCTGAGCTGCAGGGCTTTGACGGTAAGCGGTCCATGCTGCAGCTCACCTTGCCGGACACATTGCACGCACGTGTTTCAGAACTCTTCTGCCTCAAGGGAGTTTAGCCACCAATGGCTGCAAAACCCACCTGAGGTGTCTGTGGGAAGTGCTCGTCTCTTTAGACAGGCAGCAATAGGAATGTGTTTGGGAGTCCCTGACTGCGTGATTTGAGGTCTCTGGAGGCTCAGAGCTGAGCTGGACCCAGGAAATGCTCAGGACAGGTCTTAGGAGAGCTCCAGGGTGCCTTCAGAGAGGGAAAATTGAACACAACTGCTGCAAAATAATCAAGCTTTGCTTCAAGCTTTGCATCAAATGAAGCTGGCTGATGCCTCTGCAGCAGCCACCTGGGAAATCCCATCATCCTTGATTAATCAGAGCAAAGGAAACATAGGGCAGCTACAGCCTCATGGGAAAGGAGCCGTCACTTAGATGACGGCTGTGAATTTTTTGGAGGAAACCTGGTGTCTGGGCCACCACTTGTACAGGGTTCATGTGGTCTTGTCCGTGAGAGTTTTATATAAACAGTCAAATCAATCGCAAAGGGTTTTGAAAATCTCCATTCATCTTCTTTTACTGTGGCAGCCTTTATTGGATGCTTCACTCTATTTTTTTTTCCTTCTGCTGCCCATACTGGACCCTCCAAAAGTATCAGCTCCACCATGATTATAACTTGCATTTTCTTTCTGTCCATTGCTCATCTGCATCACCCCTAACTGGTGTCTAGGACCTGCAGACTGGGTCCCCAAGTGTTGGTTGTAGATGCAAGGATTTGACTTGCTGCCAACCTGGCCCCTTCTTCAGACTTGCCCCAGAAAGAAAAGTTGGGAGGAAAGTCACAGCTTCTCAGAGCTACCTGTCTCTGTGACTTTGGATAAAGAAGTCTTAATAACAGGTTGTGTATTTCTTCTGAGATTTTAACTTCCGTACAAGTGAAGAAAAATGCATCTCCCCATGACAGCCTTCACGGCAATATCTCTCAGATATTATACAGCTGACTTGGTTACCTGCAATCTGGAAATAGGTAGCAGATGTCTCCTGTAGCACCGTGCATTTTTTCCTTCGTTGCTGTCTGTGTTTTCCTTTGATGTTCAGTGTGTACAGCAGAAGGCACCTTAAAAAGATGTCACAAGGCATGAGGTGACATAAATTCCTGCACACTGAATCTTCTGTAGTAAAGGCTGCAGGTTAGAACGATGTGTTTGCCATCTACTAATGGAGAGGCGAGCAAACCAGCACGCTGAATTATTAGACAGGGTTTGGAATGAATCAAAGCCATTTGACCTGTTTCCGTAAAGCCTCAGACAAGGCTGAGTTTGCCTAAGTGTTTCCTCTGCACGGTGAGGAAATACACTCCTCCTTGCAAGGGTTAGTTGATTTATGCCCCAGATTTGACACAGGAGTTATAGCAATTTCAAGGCAGGTCTTTTTTTTTTTTCCCCCCCTCCCCTTCCAATCTGTTTATTTTGTTCCTTCCTCTTGGTAAAAGAACATCAGCCAGCGAGGCTGCACGAGAGACAAACTGCACATCTTGGTCTGTCTGCCACAGCCACATCATCTTTCGGAGATAGGGCACAGCCAGAGTCATCTCAGCTGAGCTTTCCTTCCAGGGTGGGAAAAAGTGCTCAGGGGCTCATGGTGCTCACAGCCTATAAATACCTCAAGGTAATGTGAAGGAGTTGCTCTCTGCCTCGCAAGGAGCTGCAATGAGGAGGAACTCGAACTGCACATTAGGAATAAGAGATTTGCTTTCCACCAGGACAACATCTGATTACTTAAAGGAAGGGACAAGGGCAGGTTTCCCTTTGGGAAGATGATGGATCACTTGCGGGCTTGTCAGGCTTTGTAGGCTTTAGCAAACCTTAAAGCCATAAGGTGTGCTGCCCCAAAGAACTCCTGAAAGGTGGTCAGTTGCCCCACTCCCAGAGAATTTCCTGGTTTTTCCTATTCGATCAGAAAGCTCGTCTCCTTTTTGTGATAATTTAGGGTGGTAGTTGCAGGGAAAAACTAAAGCAACTGTTCTGAGACTCATATAAGGAACCTCCTCTAGGATCCAGCCTTATGAGGCTCTCCTGCTGTTCTGGGAAAAGGATCAGGAATTACATTAGACTTGCAAGACAACACTTCTCCATCAGGGACAGAAGATGTTACAAGGAAACAGTGGAGAAGGTCCTGAGCTGATTCTGGTCTGGAGGTGGGAAGTGGAGGAGAAAGGGCTCCTGTGAGGTTGGACAGAAGATGCAGGTGAACCTTGGTAGGGACTCTAGGAGCTGGGAGGAGGAAAGTGTAGGACCGTAAAGGTCTGAGAGCCATTCTAGAGCTGGGGAAGCCCTAAGGGTTGGATCCCCCCATCTGCAAACAGTGACGTGAGTCCTCTCAGGTGAGGTGCATGTGAAGTGACAGCTCGGGGACCCATCCATCAGTGTGGAGGCTTACACACTGGGTAAAGCATCTTCAGAGTTACTACCCCTCCGGGACTAATACAAGGAAATTTATCTCCCTCTCCTGATATTGCTTCATTCTTCCTCCCTGCAGACCCAGCCAGGCCAGTCCTTAATGTGTGCTGGAAAGCCTGTTAGTAATTAAGTACCTGACTCTAGGGGGTCTAGATCTCTAGTTGAGTTCGTTATATGTTATTGCATTACCAAGAAGTATTATTATAATTGGAAGGGCTGGAGCAAAAAACAAGCTAACAAAGAAATGAACAAAAAAATCCCTCAAATAACAAAAAAGAAATCCAGTGAACTCCCCCAAAAGTGCCTAATCTGCAGGTCGAATGCTGTCCCACAGGATAAGGAATTACGGCACCTCTTTCTGGGTGTCCCGCAGGTTTTGGAAAACGATGCAAATGCGTTTCATTGCGGTGTAAAATGCGAACGTTTTTAAGGCAGGGGAGTTCTTGTGAGGCAGAAGCAGGCGACAGCGCAGCATATGACCTGGGTTATTTGTGCTTGGGTGAAGCGGGTAACTACAAGCTGGAATCCAAATTTCTCATCAGTGTGTCAGGAACGACATGACTTTTAGCAGCACCTGCTGCACACACAATCTACCAAGCTTTTGTTTTGGTACTCAGACAGGAACGTAATACAAGTGCAGCAGCTGACTAATCTGCTCTGAAAATCTTCCCATATCCCCTACATGGGGATCTGTGATCCTGCCTTGCGCCGGGATTAGAGATGTGCGCCGCTAAAGAGAAGGGGCCGAATTCAGCGATGTGCCACAGAGAAGGGAACAGCCCTGGGGTACAAAAAATCAAAGCAGCCGATAGAAGAGCCGGCTGGAAAACAGCAAATCATTCCCCCAGAAAAATATTGGGTTTTTGGAACAATTTGGCTTCTGAACAACAGTGACAAATCAGGAATAATAAAAATTGCAATAAAAGATAGCGAGTGAAAAATAAAATGCTTATTAAGGATAATTCCAGGGGAAGAAAAATGGGGACTAAAATAAAGCCTCAGATGTCCCTGTTCTGTTTTACCTGCTTTTATTAAGAAAACAGCAATTGGTCTTCCCGGAGAGACACTGGACAGGAAGAGAAATGGACCCTGTTTTGCTCTTGTCCCCTGCCCGTGCACCAAACAGGGATGGTCCCAGCCGGCTGCAGGAGATGAGTTTCAGCCCACCTGGTTTTCACCTGGTCTTCTGGAATTTTCCTTTAAACCAGCGGAGAGAGGTTGACAGGTCCAGAGGGACAGTTACCCTCTCTACAGTTTGGTGTCATCTCTAAGACCTATGAAGCAAGTCAAGATTACAATTTTAGAGTTTTTCCTGATTTTTAGTTGCTTAAAGTTCAATGAGATGAACCTCACCTAAGCCACCAAGGTTTCTTGTCCTCCAAGAGAGCAGCTGGGGATGGAGGGAGCTGTGATTTCAATGTACTCAACTCAAAAAAACCAAAAAAAAAAAAAGGAAAAAAAAGAAAAAAGAGAAAGCTTAAGAAAATAGTATTAAAATATTTAGCAATTTTTTTATCTACTTGAAACCCCCAAATTTTCCCATGGAGCGCATTTTCACAAGGTTAAAAGAGAAAGAAAGAAATCCAATGGGAAATTTCCAGCTGTTTCACAGATCTGATGGCTCCGGGCACAGCGATGATCAGAAGTACCTGGAGCTCGTAACCCTGCTAAGGGTCACATAGGCCACTTATAAATCACACATACCCAGGAGCCGTGGGAATTTGATTGTCACACCTTTTAAAATCCTTGAAGTGGTTTTGGCTATGGCCACCTAGCCATCTCCTGGGCACTGGTCAGGAGCTAGCACAAGCCGAGGACCATTCCCAGTTGGTTTGCAAGTGGTTGCTCTGTTTTGAAGGGGAAAGGAGTTTAATAGGACAGGTGAGGCAGTTTTGGGCTGTTCGGACCAGCACTCTGAGTTTCCTTCACTAACTAACCTAGGCACAGCATGAGAGTCCACCCTTACCCTCCCAGACACCGTCCATTTCTCAGACAGCCTGCAGATGTTGTCGGACAAACGTGTTTCAGCTTAACCTCTTTCAACCCCCTGCATTCATCTTCCTTCCTGCTGCTTCCAGCTCAGAAGGCAGAACACTAACAATGACATGAGATAATATAAAAGAAATGATGGCGCTGCCTAATTTGAACGGGAACCAACAAATCCACCTGTTTCTAAAGCACGCAGGTGCATGCCGACATGGCAAGGGGCTGGGGATGTGCATATGCAGAGCGAATTCATCAGAAGTTTCTTGCAGAGGCTGTGCAGTGACTGTATCAGCTCTGAAGTGTCTTCTCCAACAGGCAAAGCCTTTCTTGGCTTGCCATTGCAGTTAGCATGACCTCTTGAAAGATAAGACACATAAGAGAAGACTGAGGAAGCTTGATTTATCCAGAGTTGAAAAGGGAAGAAAGACACGGGATAGAACATGATCACACTCTATAAATACCTTCAAGGTAACAGTGCAAGGGAAGAGAGGATTAGTCACACTTGTGTAAGACAGGGAGGGGAGGATAGCAAGCAACAGCATGAAGCAGAGAAAGAAAAAGTTTTGAGTATTAGCAAATTTTTCTTATTTTTACTGGAAGAAGAAGTTGAAGGCTTTCTGTTTAGGCTAGGCTTGATGCCATTATTTTTAGGACAGCCATGGGTCATGGGCATGATGATTAAATGGTGCTTCTATGGGTAGGATCTGCAGGTTTTAGGTGCTTCCATGAGCTAAACAAGGGACCTGTGTAGCCTCCAAAACAGCAACAGTGTCACTAGGTATCGGGTCACCCTGATGCCTAGTAGCACTTGGAAGTGAGGGTTGACCAAAGTTCTTCCACACGCCCTTTTCCCTGCAACCCATATATCCCACACTCCTGTTGAAATTATCATGGAAGTTATCATGGAAAGATGGTGCTGATCAGCCAAGGGTCTTAGTGGTCATTTGATGGTGGAGCTGGGAGGTGGCTCAGTGATGGATGATGAGTCTGGGTCAGCCAAGAGGCTTAGCTGGCCGTGGGCTCTGCTTCTTGTTAATGGGTGATGAGGTGGCTTCTCCTCCTTTCCAGTAAAACCACCTTGCTCTTGGTGCCTTAGACCTGCTCTCCACCTCCCCACCTCCCCCAGGCCCTCCCTGCCCTCAGGACATGGAAAGGAAGGTGAGGAAGGCAGAAGCTTTGATGAGACCTCCTTGAGGGACTGGCTCCAAGTCAGGCTTGGACAATTATTCTTATTGTCACCTTCCATTATGCTGGGACTCGAAAGTAAGCATTTTCCAAAAAATGCAGGTAGCTACTGCCAAGATTTTTCCCTGTCTCCTCAAGCAAGTGCCAAGAACTCTTTCTTCTCGTAACAAATCAACTAGCCAAATATAGATGTCCCTGGAGAAAACCCTTCAGGCTAGTAAGAATTAACGAGTTGATTCAAGCGAAGGTAAACAAGTTAATTATGCTGTTCTTCAGCCTGTGGTTTCCTGAGAAAATGAATCTTGTGTATGTGTGTCAATCTGTCCACGCCAAATAAAGTTTGAGCCCCCTGGCCACATTAGATTGGTTTGATAGAAGTCTCAGAAGCTGTTCAGATCCCACAGGTCGATGTGACATTGGCTGTAGAAAGGGAAGTGAGCTCCTAATGTTCCCCTCTGGGGGAAAAGTTAGTGAAGTTCATAGCAGAAAAGGCACACATGAAACAAGAGATAGAAATCCAGGCTCCTTTTGTATTGTTACTTATATTTTCCCAGCTTAACAGTAAAGTGTCTGATGCAGATCTGTGTAGAGCCAAAGATATGTCTTCCTGGGACCATAAAGGCTGTCGATGCAACCTGCAAGTCCAGGGAGAAAAGGCAAAGTCAGAATTTTACATGGGTTCAGGACTGCCTCTTGGAGGTAAAAGCAGCTGAATAATGTCCAAGGGCAAGTATGGTCCTGTGGACATTAACCATCACAAAGCAGCATAGTTGTGCACGCTGATACGATGTGCCGTCTCTTGGGCGATGCCCAGAACCTTGCTCTGTGCCATCCGCACCCTTCGAGGAGGGCTATATTTTCCAAAGAGATGGATATTTGCATAGAAATTTGAAGGAACTCCTCCAGGTTGGAGTTTGCTTGATGTAGTGTCACCTTGAACACGCCAAGGAAGCAGAACTGCTCAGGGGGCAGGGGTTAACTGTTGGTGATGAAGGGAATTGAGGAAAGAGCAGGCCGGTCTTCAGAAGGTCCATGAGGTCAGGGTAAAGCCTCCCAAGATGAAATCCACCTCGTTGGACAAAGCACGGACAACAGAGAACACCGGGTTGTAGTAAGACTTTTCAGCAGCTTTACTGCCTGGTTACAGAATCACAGAATCACAGAATCACAGAATGGCAGGGGTTGGAAGGGACCTCTCTGGGTCACCCAGTCCAACCCCTTGCCCAAGCAGGGTCACCCACAGCAGGCTGCACAGCACCGCGTCCAGGCGGGTCTGGAATATCTCCAGAGGAGGAGACTCCACAACCTCCCTGGGCAGCCTGGGCCAGTGCTCCGTCACCCTCGGAGGGAAGAAGTTCTTCCTCTTCTTCAGCTGGAGCTTCCTCTGCTTCAGTTTGTGCCCATTGCCCCTTGTCCTGTCGCTGGGCACCACTGGAAAGAGTCTGGCCCCGTCCTCCTGACACCCACCCTGCAGATATTTAGAA
>Ga0065711_1049232_pt1 | contig 11398 bp, 11 predicted proteins | sample Hoacrofraction12_FD_59098 | JGI IMG/M metagenome (GOLD analysis project Ga0065711, IMG submission 59098) | Hoatzin crop microbial communities from Cojedes, Venezuela - Epithelial fraction 12 v2 (version 2) | ecosystem: Host-associated > Birds > Digestive system > Esophagus > Crop | place... | reverse complement strand
TGTTTCGGTTTTGTTCGCTGCTGAGTTTGGGGCTGGGAGGTGGGGGGCCCCCCCCTGCTCCCCGTCCCCAGGACCCCCGCCCCCCTCGGCCGAGGCTTGGCTGAGGAAAGAGGGAGCCCGGCATCCAGCCGCCCTCCCCGCGGGAGCTCTGCCCTGGCTGGGGGGGCTCCAGGGGCTTTTTTAGGGGAGCCCCGGTGCTTTGTGCTTCTGGGGGTGGGGGGGAACGGGTGCCCCAGACCCCGCTGGATCCCCAGGGCGAGGAGGGGCGAGATCTGTTGGCGGCTCCCGGGGTTCGGAGAGAGGGGTTTTGGGGGGAGGGCGAAAGCGAGGAGCCGGGGGTTGCCTTGTTGCTGGAGAGTTGAAAGATGGGAACGGGTGGGGAGGAGGACCCGGAGGGAAGTCGTTCCCAAAATGTGCGAGGAGAGCTCGGGCGGGGTGTCAGAGCCTGGTTTATTTTGTAGTTCTGGGGAAGAGATGGGTGGGGGGGAGGGGGGAAATGCTTTTTTGTATCCGTGCCTGGGATCTTTTCTTTCGGAAGAAGAGCGGGTTTCACGCCGGGAGCGGTGGGAGGAAGGGGCAGGGAATGCCGCTGAACTGTTTTTGCTTCGGTTCGGGTTTAAAACAGAACCAGAGGCGAATGTTTGGAGGTTCACAATACAGATGCGAGGCAGACCGAGCCGAGTTCTTCAACCTCAGTTTTGTCTGACGGTTTTTTTTTTTTGCGTAGTTGTTCTAAGAGTGTCTCTTGGTATGTTTGCAGAGCACTTCTCCGGAAAGCATTTTGGTTTTTTCTTTTTTCTCTTTTTTTTTTTTTTTTTGCCTTAGGTCTGAAAAAGCCTTTTTCGTGTGTGCTGTTTTTCCCAGTCCCTTCGTGTTAGGGACAAAAAAAAAAAAATGCTTTTTTTGGGTGTGGGGAGGGAAGAAGGAAGAGGAAATGAAGATTGTGAGCGTGTGTGCTGTTTGTCTGTGCAGTCTGGTGTATCTCAGTTTGTTCTCCTGCTCGAGTAACATTGGGAGTACGGAGAAGTGGCTTTTAAGTACAGAATGTATACGAACAAAAGCTGGAGAGATGAAAACTTTGTAGGGAGGAAAGCGTTAAACTGGTGGCCAGGACACGCTTTTGCGAGCGCTGGCAGAGCAGATCTGATAGACGCTAGCTACGTGCTCCTGCTTCAAACTAACGGGGATGGAGAAAAAAAGAAACTGGTGGAAGAAAAAAAACACCCTCCAATTTCTCTGAATGGTACTATGTAAAATATATCGTGTGAGAGAGAGCAGTTGTTCTCCGCAGACGATTCGTGGGCTGGCAAAACCCTGAAGTGCCTTTTGCTTGCGTCCCGTGATATGACTAGCTGATTTCTGCAGGGCTCATCAGGTACAGGCTCTGCTTCCTTCCTGGGATGGTGCAGCTGGCATTTGATTTCCTCCATGGATGGGAGAGGAGGAGTCCTGTGCAGTTTTTTTCCCTGAGATGATTGCATTTTCTTTGGCCTCGCTGTACCCTGCCTCATTAGTAGGAACTACATCTATATTTATTTACCATTATACCGTGTCCCTTGGGATGTCGGGTGTAGTTTGGAGTAGGTATATATGGATTTATCACTCTTCACATTTCTTCGCTCCTGTCATGCTAGGGCCAAATCCGTCAACAGTGGAGAACAAACTTTATAATTTCTGTGTTTTACATCTCCCTTTTTGCCATTTCTCTTCCAAATTGCTATGAAAACATCTCCGAGATGCGGGTGGGAGAGGGAGGGAGGGGAGAGTGAGAAAGGGATGGAATATGTTACCTGTGCGGGGATGCATTTGTTACCTGCGTGTTCTGGGAGCTCCAGGCTCTGTGAAAGAGTGGGGTTTGATACCGCATCTGAAGACCGGAGTGTGGGAATGCTCTTTTCCCCTTGCGTGAAGATTCTTCTTTAGCCCCACGACAGCCACAACTTTTTCTGTATGGTTGACAGAATTTTCTGACGAGCCTGGGCATGAGGCTGGGAACAAGGAACTTGTGTTTTACTCAGCGATGTCTGTTCTTCCTCCTGTCGTTCCTTTAGCACCAGAACAGGCATCAGCATTTTTACTCCTGTGTCATCCAACTCCCGTTCAGAGCAGGTCTAGACGACATTGTGGTATGCAGACTGCCAGCTGTGTTATAAGAATGCTACCATAGGTGAAACTGCAGGATTTTTAAAGGGTGGTAAGGAAATCTTGAAGAAAATCCTGTGTGGATGAGGCCTGCTTACCTCTGGAACTACCTTACTGAGCAGTCTTGAGCAATTCCTTGCTATTTGTTGACCTTTCTAGAAAACATGCATCTCCCTAGCATTGTGATTCTGATAATTCCACAGAATCAGTAACCAGTGTCAGCTGCAGAAAGCTTAGTTCTAAGGCAGTTTCTGTGAGGTCTTAATGTTCTCTTTCAAAAGGATATTAAAAGTTCATGGCTGTCCAGTGTTTCGAAAAATTAATTATTATGAAGTGTTTATAGTGATAATCCATAAGTTCATGGGAGTGTTTGATACATTTTTTTTCATCAGTATCTGGAGCAGGGAAGACAGAGGGGTTCAGACATTCACTTTTAAACTATTTTAATTTTGTTTTTTAATAAAATGATTTTTTAAAAAGCATGGATTTCAACAATTGTTGTATCATTAACTTTTGGGACTGCTGTTTTTTTGTTGGGTGTCAGTGGGGCAGTGGTGAAGTTTGGGTCTTTAGGCTGTGATGTTTGGGAGGGGAATTGGGAGAATTAATGCAACTGAAACATGAGAAAGGAGGAATGCTGTACTGTCCCCATCATAAAGGGGTCTCTGAAAGTGTTTGGTCATCTGTGTTAGAAAATAAACTGTTTTACATGAAATGACAGGACTTTTTAATCTAAAGAAAGCAACTTGTGCTTTACTGTGATATCCGTGCAGAGCTTTTAGGGGCACTACAGAGTTATACATTACAGCATTGGGATCTGTGGCAAATATTTTTCATATGGAAAGTTTAGGATTTGAAATCAATCACTTGAATGGGTGCTGTCAGCTTAAAAATCTTACTGCAAAAACCCATGCCTTTGTATCTCCTCCCGGTAACTTTATGGAGCTTTGTCACTTCTAAAGTCACTGAAGTCGGTTTCACTTTATACTGATTTTAATGGAGCGAACATTGGATCTGTGTGCACGTCCTCCTGGGATTGGGCTTTAATTATACCTATGCTGATAATATTATCTTGTGGGTTATCAATGAAGTGAGACCAATGTCATGATTATAGTGGGATTTTTAGGAGATAATGAGGAGAGTTTGAATTTTTTTTTGCTCTAAGTTATATCCCTGAAGCTGATTTTATACATAAGATTACTAATAAACTGTGTTTTAGCATTCTAATATGCCTGTATTGACTAAAGCTCCCTTCTGAAACGTATAAAATTAGGATGGCTGGGTAGGAGAGTACACTAAGAGTTCACATTTGAACACTCAGTCATGCGAACGGATTGTATGCTAGCTATGAATGCAATTTCCAGTGTTAATGCTAAAGATAAGTGTTTTGACAAATGCTTTTAATTTGGGGAACAATACAAGCAAGAATAACAGGATATGAAAAGAAGGTGTTATTTTTCATTTCGCAGGTGGCAAACCAGGGTGTAGAGGGATTAATGTGCCCAGGTTCCTACATGGAGTCTGCGGCAGAACTAGTAATCAGTCTGTGATCTCCAGGGTTTGCCAGGGCTTTAATCGGAGTTATTCTTCCTCCCCTCGTTAAGTGGCTAACTTCCACATTTTAAAAATACAGTCCAGAGGTTATTTTTCTTTCTTCCAGTTTCAAACTTTCTAGCCTTAAGTTTACTCCTTTTCAGTTGAGCCTTGAAAACGCAGGGTTGGAAAGCTTCGTCTGAAGAGCACCTCCCTGACATATGATACTATCTTGAAACGGCCTCTGACAAGTGAACCCTCTCATTGAAATCATGTGAGGAATTTTATTACTCAACTCCGAAGATCTGCTGGGGGAAAGGAGGTTGCAAACTATTAACTATGTGGTCTGCATTGTAAGTTGGCACATAACGTGTTCTTATGTATTGAGGCAGTCATGTGGTCCACAGCAAGAAGTAGAGAATCGCCTCTGTAGTTGCTGGCCAACTGAAAATTTCATCTCGTAACTGTGAGAAACACATTTATTTCTGTGTTGTGCCTGCTAAAAAGAGATATATTTGCTTGAAATCTGGTCTTTCTTTAAACATGGTATTGTTTGATTTCCTTCCCCTCTCCTCCCGCTCGGCTAGGTGCTTATACAGGGTTAGCCTGTGACCGTAAAAGCATGTGGAGAAGCTGTTATGATAGATATCCTTAAAAAGCGTATTGTGTTTGGGATGCTTCTTTTCTTGGCTGTTAAAGTCGGGTTTACCAAAAGCTTGTTGTTCATGCAGGCTTCCTACATAATAACGCTGCTGAGCAAAGTGCTCGTTTCACTTATGAAACTGCTGCTATCGCAATTACTGCGTCGTAAAGCCTAACCTAATCAGAAGCGATCGATTTATGGCCAGAACTTGCGTGGTGTGCTAGTGGAGTACGGCTCTGATGTTTCACATGTGATTCGTTATAGCAGAGCCGCTGTCCTTCTATGATAAAATAATACTTTGTACCTTCATTTGTAAATCTTTTTAAGTGCTTTGCTGAGGTATCAGTATTTTATAAACAGAGAAACTGAGGCACGAGGGCCAAGTGACTCACTCAAGGTCACATACCGAGTCAATGGCAGTTGAACACTGCTGTCTGTTCTCCATCTATATTGCGCTTCTACATCTGTGATATAGTAATAAATATTAACCATAGAAGGAGTTTTGTGGCTGGTTACCTAATGTGCTCAATAAGAATACCTATGTCAATGAGGTTTTCTTACAGTGGTGGGAGGACTTCCCACATTGCATTGACTTCTGTGGTTTGACACTTGCCATCCTTATTTATTCAGTTAATTTCATTGCTTTTAAATCCATTAGATTTTTTCTTTCTTCCCTCTCTATCAGGCCAAAAGCGCTATGGGGTAAACTTTCTTAGCAGACTGTAAGGGATGCCCCTTTGTCTTGCATAGCCTTGCTTCTGCTTCGTTTAAGAGGAGTTTTTCAGTGTCGGACTTCAAATCTATCTCAGGAATGCACATGGATGTTTGTTATTGTTTTGATTCAGCACCGTGTTAATGTAGACACCAAAGGTTGAATGGATGCGGTTTTTCAGAATTAAAAAAATAATTCATGACTGGTTATTCTACCCGTCTGTGTGCGGATTTCCCTTTCCCAGTTCTTAATCAAAGCTGCATGCCGAGTCTGAAGTTTAAGACTGCTCTTAAAACTGGGAACTGCTGTAGCGCAGTGCTTCTGACAAAGCGCGTTCTGCTTTATCTTTCCTGTGCAGCCAGCCAGAAGGTATGGAAGGTCGGTTAACTCTTTCTCCTACAGAATTCCTCTAGGCATGTTTACTTCATTGTTTCTTGGTGGTTTCAGTGCAGTTACTAGCCTGGAACTTGCTACTAAGCATCAGGTTGCATGTATGTATACACCAAAATGACTTCTGCAGCATGGCTTGACGAGGACCTGCCTTTGTGTGTATGTCTGTGGTATCTTGGCGAGTACTTCTTCCAGTTGCTGTTTGCCCGATGGGTGGAGTGTTGTCTCCAGATCTACTGAAGAGTTTCTCGCAGCCAGAGGAAACAAATTTTATTACCTGCTTCATTCATGGAGGTGGCATTCTTTTGTTCTCCAGACAAATTCTCTTTAAATTTATGTGAACTCCATTCACTGCTGTGGTGGTACATAAGGTCTTAATATTGGGCGAAGGAAGTAACCTACAAGCCAGGCATACAAAATATATTAATTATGTTTGGCTCTGCCCCCAGCTGAATCTCACTTGCCCTGAGTTCCTGGCATCAGTTTTCTCCCCACTTTTGAACTTAATATTTAAGAAGCCTTATTTTCTCTTCACTTTCTTAGCAAAAATTACTGAATGTTAAGTTCAGCAGTAAAAAAACAACTCCTGCTACTGAAACAATACTGTAGGCCGCTCTTTCTGCGAGCCTTGTGAACAGCCAGTTTTATTCTTCTGATAAGCCTATGCCCTATCAATTGGGAAGTGTAGCATATAGTCATTTCCTGCGTTTTGAGCTGCCCATTTCTTATGAGCTCTGAAGCAAGCAAAGAATCTGCTTTTTGTTCTTCCAGTGGTACTGTAATACTAATGGAAGCAGAAAGCATTTAGTTAGTTCATAAAATACAAGCACTGTTTCTACTTGGATATTTATTCTGACCTTTATTTTGGACAGTTTCTCGGCCATGATCAGATTCTCTCGTTACAATGTCAGCTTTCACCAGAAATCTCTTTGTGATTTAACTGGCAGGGTTTTGGAGTTCGAGCAACTGGGTATGCAGCAGCTCTGACATGTAAGTAGTACTCGAATGTTGAAAAGGAAAGTTCTTCCTGGCAATGAGGTCGTGCTGGGCTCTCATTCCTAGGCTCTGCCATAGGTCTTACTTTGTGACTCAGGGCAACCTTGACTTGTCTGTGTTCCAGTGTGTAATATGAAAATAATCCTTTCAGGGCTGTTGAGATGCTTTCATGTTTGTGAAGTATTTGAAGATTCTTGGCTGGATGGTAGTGTGTGCTGCTGCTCTCGGGAGTATAAACATGAATGTCGCAAGTGTATTTACACAGAGTAAGAGCTAGTTGTTCAAGCTGATACTGATTTTTCATGCCACAGATGGGAGAGGTAAGTAGTTAATCACAATTTTCTCAATTAAATTCGTTTCTGCATGGTTTTCAGGCATCGTAGTTGGTCATTCTCTGGCTGTTCGCATTTCGTGGGGGCTCCATCTGTTTGATGGAGCAGTGCTGTTTAGCGATAAGTACAGCAGGCTGAAAAAGAGGGAACTTGCTGAACTTGAAACTTACTCCTCCCTGTTTAATTTCCTCATCCATAGAAGTAAAATGATGTTAACATATTGGAGACTCATAAAACTTAAGGCGAGAACAGACAATTAAATCGCCTTGTCTGATATGTTTTATATGCTTTGTATCACAAGCCTTTAAATTTTAATCATTTACCCTGAAACTGAGACCAGTAACTGATGTTTGGCTAAAAACAATTTGAAAGCTTTCCAGCCTGGAGTGTCCATCACTGGTAATTTCAGACTCATCACTTCTCTGGATAGTTTGTGCCATCTCACTGTTAAAAGTAAGTGGCTGATTTCTAATTTGAGTTTGTCTTAAGTTCTGCCGCTGGTTCTTGTTACGACTTTCCTGACAAGATTAGAGCCCTTTAGTATCCAGTACTTTCTTGCCATGGAGGTACTTACACTCTGTAATCAAGTTACTCGCTTGATAAGGAAACAGAGTTGAGCTTTTAAGTCTCACTCTGAGGCATTTTCTCCAGCGCTCAGATCATCCGGTGATTCTTCATGGTCTCCATTTATTTTTAACATTGTGGAAACCAAAAGTGGTGAATGTTCCACCCTGTGTCTGATCCATACTGAATACTGGGGCGCGACGGCCCTTTTTGCTATGCAGCCATTTAAAAGGTTCTCAGTAGCCCTTTTGCATAGGGAAATCCTGTTTGTGAGCCTCGCTGCTCCGACACGGAGTTTCTTTCTAGTAAAGTCTGCCATTTGGTAGTTACAGTCTGCATTTCTTAGGTTATAAATTTGCCTTTGTATTCAGATGTGTTGTGCTTTCGTGAGCTAGCTTAAGGTTGTTATTCAGACTTCTTTCTTTCGCTGTCCTTTCCTCGTAATAATGTACTGTTCCTGTAGTCCTGGTGTCAGTCACAGATTTTTATCTGCAGTGATAAAAATGTTGAACTGCATCAGACCTTAAATTTAGTGACAAAAAAATTAGAATGATGCAATCCCAGGAAGTAGATTAAGAACTGGCTAACTGACAGCTCTCGGAAAGTACCAGTCGATACGGAGCAGCCGATGTGGATTTCCACTAGAACCAAAGTACGCTCCCTGCACTTACTTTCCTTCTGTTCGACTGCATTTGTAATGTCAAAGAACAAACTTAGCCCTTTACCAAGGCATTTGCCATTTAAACGTGCTGACTGGCACTACTGATGGCCCTGTTCTCTTAAATTCTTTACTGGGAGAATAGCTTTGGTGTGAACATCCACCTGGCCTGGGGGTTTTGCCCTCATTTTCTAAATTCCCTCGTTAAAAAAAGAAAAAAAAAACACCCTATAAGACTGCCAAAAGCCCGGTCCCTGCCTGTTCTGTAGGCTGATTTCAAATCTTTCACTCTTAGTGGATTTGCTGAAAATAGTCTTTTATTAGTGATGAATTAGAAGATAGTTTTCTTGTGATGAAAGCGTGTTGCCCCAATCTGATGGAGAACTGTTCACAGTAATCCTGGTTTTCTCTTCTGCTGGAAAGTTAGTTTTTAAAATGTTACTATTATCATATTATTGTGTGTGTTGAATTTTGCACTTTGGTTAGTACGGGAACATCCCAAGACCTTTTCGTCCCTGGATGTCTGCAAGGATAAAACCACAGTGCTTTTGGGGCGGCCGTGGTGCGTCTGCTGGTGGCTTGCACAGCGCCGTGGAAGTGAAGACCTTTGTAACTTTTGCCAGCAGCTGCTTCTGAAGACACTTGTGAATTATCCTTCAGTTCATTTCATAGACATAATTCTGATAAATATTGGTGTCACTCCTCTGTCACACTCAAGTAAATTCTGTTTTATTCATAGCAACGTGCCTCCTTACTTTTTGTTAAAATGCAGCTGCCCTCGCTTGCTGGCTGTTCCCTTGAATTTCCCTTTTCCCGTCCCAAACTGATTTAGCATTTGCTCCCTCCATGTTGCAGCTGTAATCAGCAGTGCACGCCAATGTCTCTCTAGGAAAGGCAGTATTTTTGCTCTTGCTTTTTTTATGACACCGTGTAACATGGGCTCTTGAAACAAAACCTCATTTAAATACCATTGTCAGTAAGCATGTTGTATTTTGGTGTTGCGGTTTTTGTTGTTGTGTGGGTTTTGGGTTTTTTTGTTTGGTTGTTTGTGCTTTTTGGTGTGTTGTTGTTGGCTTTTTTTTTTTTTAAGGTAGGTGTTTGGAAGGACTTACTCCCTGAGAAAGTCCCTGTTTTGAAAGGTGCGAATTCCAGGCAGATAAAATGCAGAGAGGTCAGTCGGGTATCTGAAGCTTGGGATGTCTGCTTCCTTTCTGCCTTTCGAGTGGGAAACCTGCCATAGCGATAGGCTTGGAGGAACGATTCGGAAGGGGAAGGGGGCTGAGGCACAGGATCTCCGGGGCTGGGAAAGATACTGTAAAAGAAGGTATGCAATTTCTAGTGCTTGCAGTGTGAGGTGTGGCACTGTGGAGGTCTAAGGCAAGTAACAGAGACTCAAAAATGTGTGCTGTTTTGTTGGACATAAATACTTCTTGTAATGCATGCCTCTGAGCTCAGCCAGCGGCTTTCCTGCCTCCTACCTAAATCAGTATCTGATTTTTCTGTCCCTCTGCTGTCTTCTTGCAGGAGTTGTTTATTGATTGAAATTGTTTCCATATGGCTGCAATGTAGAGCTTGATTACATTAAACGTGGTGCTTTCCTGTGGCATTGCAGTGCTATGGAAAGATCATCCCTCTTTCTCTCCTTCCAGCCTCCCCTTCCTCCATAAAACCTTGGCTTAGGAACTTGTAACTTGTTTAGGTATTATCTTTCCCCCCCCTCTGCCGCTTGTAGAGCTGGAAAACTGGGATCCGGTTCTTTCTTGGGTCTTTATATTTGATTGCTTAGGTGAGTTCAGTTTGCGTATAAATTGCTGATGAGGTAGGATTAGGGTGGTTTCAGTTGGAGAGCGTTACTGGAGCTGGGGCCCCAACGTGTTAAGCGCTGAACAAGTATGCAGATGAGATATTCTCAACTTCCAAAGAGCTTACTGCCCATCAGCACAGTCCATTTAGATTGTATTTGTTCACGCTGATGATCAGTTTGAATACTGCTGCGAGCAGGTGTTAAAATTCTTGTACTTGGACACTTCAGGATGCTAAAGGGTCAGATTTACCCCTTACCTGGAGGCTATGTCTAGTTTGCAGATCCCACTTAATAGCAAATGGATGCATCTCATCTGTATCTTTGATAAGAAGAAGAGCTGATTGCTGGCTAAATTAGCTGATAAAACTAGCAGTGAAGCATCTCCACCCTCTCTGTGTAATTACACTTTTATAAACTTGAGTTCATAACCTGGATGAAAAAATTGTTTTTTGTGTTAAAAATCTTTCTGTTTAAATAGATTAAAATATATAATAGCTTTTTCTTAAAGCTGTGTAGAATTGACCTGATGTAATGCCTATGTTTCTGGTGATGTGCTTAAACAGAACCTAGGCAATGTATTTTTACTTCCAATATCTCAAATAAAGTCAAACCAGTGAAGTGGTGGTAGTCACTCTTGGCTGAGTGCGTGGAACCACAATCTGATGAAGCAGTAAGCCAGCTTTTGACAGAAGTAGCCTCTTCTGCATGTGCATAGAGAATATTTTCTTCATTTCAGTATGTTCAGATAGTTCAGATCACAGACTATTTAATTCAAAACTGAGAAACCATTTGGGAGCTGTAAATGCAGAAATGCTTGTTTTCCTCGCCTAACAGAAGGTGGAAGAAAAGAACCGTGAGGAAAGAGATTCACGAATACTGAAATCTTTCAGTGGAGGACACAGCAAGGTTCAATTCATTTAATAAAGATAATTCATTTGTTTTCACTAAAGCATTTTAAAATGCAAACTGTGTTACCGTAACCCTTTTATGTGTCCAGCACATACGATGTATCATTCAAGATTTATAAAACTGTAATACATAAAAGCTGGCATTTTGTTTTATAAACAGTCTGGCTGATAACCCAGGGTGGAAACTGAAGTGCAGGTACGTTGTTCAGGCCCTTGCCTTGCTGAAGTGTGAAGCTCCCTCCAGTCTTTTTTTTAATTCAGTGTAAAATGAAAACTTCAAGGGGAGAAAGTAAGCTTTCCTAACCAGGGGGTATCCAGTGACTTGCTGGGTGGTGTAGGGCGGTCTGCGGTGTTGGATGTCTGTGGGGCAGGCTCCAGCCACACATTATTTAAACGTCCCTCATAATTTTAGAGGTGTTTGGCTAATGAGCTGGCAGGTAAAAGGAAAACAGTGACATGAAGCCGTCATGGCTGTCTCCTCTGCTTGTCCTTTCCCTCGAGGGGCTTGGTGGTGCTCTGTGCTTGGAGTAAAGGTTTGTAGGCGCCTTGTTCCAGGTAGGACATTACAACTCTTAACATTGTGATATTAAAGGGAGCCTATAGGAAAGATGGGGACAATCTTTTTAGTAGAGACAACAGTGACAGGACGAGGGGTAATGGTTTTAAACTAAAACAGGGTAGGTTTAGGCTAGATATAAGGAAGAAATTCTTTACAA
>Ga0065711_1049250_pt1 | contig 11399 bp, 6 predicted proteins | sample Hoacrofraction12_FD_59098 | JGI IMG/M metagenome (GOLD analysis project Ga0065711, IMG submission 59098) | Hoatzin crop microbial communities from Cojedes, Venezuela - Epithelial fraction 12 v2 (version 2) | ecosystem: Host-associated > Birds > Digestive system > Esophagus > Crop | place... | reverse complement strand
TTTTTTTGAAAAAAAAAAAAAAAAAAAAAAAAAAAAAAAAAACTAAAATTTTAGAAAGATAACACTATTTCTCCATTATTTAAAAAAACCCAAAATTTAGATGTCATTTCTGGGTAGGACAATGGGAAATTTTACAAGACACTCCAAACAGAAAATCAAAGTGGGAGAGTGTAATGAAACATCATCATCATCATCATCATCATCATCATCATCATCATCATCATCATCATCATCAATAATTTTATGGAAAACAGATCACATAAAGCAAACCTGGGTTTATGTTTGGAGGTCCTTACAAATTCCTTGCTAAAAGTAATTCTACCACTATGCCATATGTTCTAGTATTCCTTATTTCAGCACATCATTTTGATTAAAAATATGTACTTCAGAGTATCAATAAAGCACACACAGTTCTCTCTACTAGCTTGCGAGTTGGTTAACTGACAGCAGTGAAAAAACTTCTCGTGAACAGAGAATCACCAGTGAATACTAGAAGTTTAGAGAAAGGCTTAATGCTTACCAACATTTTAAAGAGGGAGATGGAAAGAAATATAAAATCATTATGAATAAAATTTGCAGATGACACAGTATTTATCCTTCCTTTATCTGGTAGAGGGATAAATATTAACAATATCCAAGCAGCCATACAAAGGCATTTGGGTTGCCTGGTAAATCATTCTCTGCCACCCATGATATTTAGGTTTGCTCTGTTTGGTTCTCTAAATGCAACTGTATATATGGGAAAAACACACATACCTCAGGACACAGAATGAAGCACAAGATGCTGGAAACTGAAGACTTTGAAAAGGAGAAGTGTAATGCTTGTTTTAAGAGTGGCACTGATCAAAGTTTATGTGATCCTGGGGTGCATAAATAGGGAAAAAAGGGGGAAGGAGTGAAGAACTGATTTTGTTTCAGCATTCAGTGTTCATAGGATGGATAGTAGGATATAACTGTGGCATCTGCATGAATAAAAATAAGGACTTTATTAAAAAAAATTAGCTGGGTGCAGAAGAGAGCCATGGAAATGATTTCAGGTCCAGAGAAAATGCTTCACAGAGACAGACTTAAAGACCTCAATCTGTTTAGCCTATTAAAATGAAGACTGAGAGGTGACTGCAGTACAGCGTATCAGTACCTTCACATGGCAAGAATGCTGGGTATTAATGTGCTCTTTAATCTAGCGGGGAAAGGCACATCAAGAACTAATGGCTGGGAGCTGAAGCCAGACAAATTCAAATTACAAATTAGGCACAATGGAGAAGATGATTAACCAGAGGCACAAACTACTGAAGGAAAGAGTATTTTCTCCATTGCTTGATATCTTCAAAATCAGAAAATACTTTTTTGCAGATATGTTTTGGCTCAAGTTTTATTTCTTAAGGAAAAGGCATAGCTCAGTACTGATTTGTGCATGATCAAGGTCGTATGGGTGGGAGGGACATCCCTCTTGACATGCACTGAGATGACCAAAAGCTGTGTAAATGTAGTTAGCACTGTGATGACTCTGAGCTAATGAAACTGGCCCCTTTATTATTGTTTCACTTTCAGTAGCCTCATTTTTGTGCTTTCTAGTAGGCACCAGGCATTCAGCTTGTCTTTTTCCTCTGAAGCACCCTACAAAAACACCTTTTCTTGTAAATAAGATGTTTTTTGCCCCTAAATAGGTACGATATTACCATAACGTTGTCCTGGTACAGCATCAGAGATTTTGTTTCAGGGTTTACAATTCACAGAGATCAGCCTGACAATTTTAAGGGTAAATATTCTTCTTAAAAAATATATATATATGCGGCATGAAGTAAGCAATAATTCTAGATCTCTTTTCTAAGGTTTTTTATTTGTTTTGTTTTGTTTTTCTTTTTTTTTCTCATATGAAATTCAGAGAAAATTCCGAGATGAAACTTAAAGGAACTAGAAAATGAAAGTGTTACAGGTGAATGTTTCTTAAAATTTGTCAAAGACTATAACAAGCAGAGCTGCCTGCTTTATGGAAAGCTCTACTAGATGAATGTTAGCTGTGTTGCTAGACTTTTGGATTTGTGAAACCCACCATCCTGAATAAAAGGACTATTGCCATTTTCTGAACAAGTTATTCTACAGAAAATCTCTATAGTCCCCCACACATATGTTGTGGAGTTTTAATGTGCTTCTAGACACATACTACACTTCTCTTTGCACACATACTACACTTCTCTTTGCAAACAGGCACTTCACAGAAGCTAAGACATGTACTTGATGTACTAGTCCCAGAAGCTATCAGAGATGATGGTTACCTACATGTGATGTCAGATGCAAGAATAACCAGGAGTTTAGAAGAACTTCAATTCAACATAAATGACATAGTGAACTCACCAGTCACAGCTGTTCATTGTTAGTGAATGAACTGCAGCTGCAGTCCCTTGCTTTAAAACTGGTGTTCAATATGGTCTGCATCTTGTGAGGTTTTGTAGTTGCTGTAGTTATACTAAGAAATGTCTTCTCCTTCTACTGTTTCCAGGTGGTTGTTTGGTTTTTTTTTAATGATAATGGTGATGAGGATATTTACCGCACCAAATAAGAACCACAATCCACATATAACAAGCACCGCATACCTGTCTTTTGGAAAAAGTCTCTTATTCCAGAGATCCTGCAACTGCTGATGGAAAACAACAGGTTACTAAAACAAACCAGTGCAATGTGTAGAAAGGACCAATGGGATTATTTTGTTTAATATAATCAAAATTGGGAAAGTACTGTTTGGCCTTTGTTTAGGCAATTTCAAAATTTACCTATGAGAAGTGCTTTTTTTATTTCTATAAGCGCAGCCCTCTACTGTTTTGATCACTATACCGAATCTTCCAGTAGACCTGCTTATTTTCAAAAAAAGGACAATATAAAGAAGTAGAAATAAATAAATATGTAATTCAAGTTTACATCTAATTCTTTGTGCAAATTTAAAGAAGAAATGCAGTCCCTTTTGAAAGCTGCTTAAAACTTCATTCAGTATATTGGTGATTTAGTCCAGCTCTTTAATTAGGTTTTTTAAAAGTGCTTACTCTTTTAGGTTACAATTTCAAGGGATGGTAGTAATTATTACATTTCAGATTTGTGGACAAGAAAAGTGTAAATGAATCTCACGTCTTTTTTCCCCCTCTCACTGCATTAGAAGGGATTCTGTTGCAGAATCTTTTAAGATAAATAATGGGTTTTCCCCATTTTTTCCCAGTAGTCATGGTAAACCATTTAAAATGATTGATGTCAATGTTATAAAGAAACAGAAACATCAGATCATGATGGCATTATGACTACAACTGGAGTCCTCAGTTTCGTCTTAGTCTCCTCTGAGGTATACCCAGACCAAATACATAATGCAATGGAGGCACTAAGGAGTTTATAGCTGAAGTAGAACTTACTATTGTTAGACCTTATCCAAAGGCTAGCAATTTCTACAGGAACAAATCTTTGTTATAAAGGTTTTGGATCAAGATTTCAATAACAATTTACTATTACAAGCTTTACTATTGAGAAAAGTCTTTGTGCCACGTGGAGCTTCAAGAATATATTTTCAAAAGGACCAAAGCTTACACTGAAGAGGGGAAAAAAAATTAAAGGGTGATAAATATTGTCAACATTTTTTTGTTCTGTTTTGTTTAAACGTCTCAGGATTTGCATTAGAATTGGAAAAACCTTAAATCTGTTTCTCCTTTCTAGCCATTTCATCTCATAAGCCCTCAGGGGCTACTAAAGTGCATTCAATGTATTCCTAAAAAATGAACAACTGGTTTAAGTTTGAGACCTGCCTGAGATTACCTATGCCACACCAGTCTGATATAAAACCCCTTGAATTGCCCTGAAGAGAAGGTGACAAAATCATATACGCTTCAGTAAAAATTTGCCTAGTATGCTCAGTTTTGCATGCTTTCCAATCAAATAAGAGAAAATTTTACAATAGTATTACTATCTACATTTTTATTTTATTTTATTTTAACACTTCTTTTACAGTACAGAATGGAAGAGCATTGAAGAACAGTCTGTGTGTGGGAACTGTGCAACTACATCTATAAACCTTAAATATGATTTTTAAAAATATTAGAAAATATTAACAAAAAAAAGAATTACAGTAAGTTGACAAAGTTTCTTGTACAAAGATGAACTTGTATGGACAGTAGTAGATATAACAAGCAGAGCAGCTGCAAGGTACATCTTGGGCAAGTAGTTTAGGCTGGACAGTGGGAAAATGTCCTCTATTGGAGATTGTGCTGTCCTGAATCAAATCACACAGGAAACTGAAGGAGTCTTCATCCCCAGATGCTTCCAAGACCAGGTAGATAAAGCTGCGCCTGACCTAATACAATGCTGGAACTGTCCTACGTTGAATAGCAGCCAGACTAGAAACATCAAAAGATGTCTCCCAACAAATATTTTAATGATTCTGTAAGTAACTAAATAATTGCAACATGTAAAGTATCCTTTATTTTTTTCAAACTAAATATATTAATCAAGGCCCACTAAGTGATATGAAATGTTACATAAGAACACCATATTTTGTGTATTAAAGACTCTAATCCCTTTCAATTCAGTATTCTGTCCCTCATATTGATTCATAGAAATCATCATATTTTTTCTGAACAATTACTAATTAATCTGGATTTACAAGGAATTTCTAAGATCAGTAAAAAAACTGTTTATAAAATCATAGAATAATTTACGTTGGAAAAGACCTTTAAGGCCACTGAGTCCAACCCTAAACCTAACACTGCTAAGTCCACCACTAAACCATGTCCCTAAGTGCCACATCTACACATCTTTCAGATACCTCCAGGGATGGTGACTCAGCCGTTTCCCTGGGCAACGTGTTCCCTTTCTCAATATTGATATTCTTGATAAACCTTTTAGTGAAGAAATTTTTCCTAACATCCAATCTAACCTCCTCTGGTGCAACTTCAGGACATTTCCTCTTGTCCTGTCGCTAGTTACTTTTACTTGTGTTTGTTTTGATTTGTTTTATTTTTTTTTTATTAAAAAAAAAAGTAATCAATAAAAATAAAGTTTTAGTGTCAATTTTATTATGATACCATATTATGACAAATTTGAGAATGAAACATTATGGCTTTCTATTTCCAAAATTACATTTTATGTAGTTGCTTCCAAAGATTCTCTCCTTCCTGTTGCATCTTCAAATGAAAGTAAAAATTAAACCTTTTTATTTGAATATTTTCTTCAATCTTCAGTTTCCAGTTCTTTTCATTTTGTGTATGTATATGTGAATGAAAATAAATTAAAATAATGAAAATCATTTCACATTGATACTTTTTCTTCCTTTCCAACTCTGTAACTTTCTATTTTACACTTCAAGTGGAAAAAAAAAAAAAAAGGAGAATAATGGGCATTCTTATTCTTTTACCAATCAATTACTGATAGCATTAATCCAAAATACTACTTCCTGGCCTAGATTTCACAAAGACCAGTTTCTTTACTGACTTGGAAAGTGACCTTAAAGCATCTGTATCCATCTATGAAAGTAAAAACAAACAATGTTACTTTCCCAGCACAATCTTTCAAAGTTTATACATATAGAAAGCTTAATACTATATTGAGTTATTTCTAATTTAGATCAGTAAGACTCTCCTAAATACTGTGCTTTTACTGTGATTTACACTGCTGTTGCTGAGCTCTGAATCACATCCATGTATATATTTATGGTTTACACCATCCCTGTGGGTGTACGTAATTTTCACAATTGAATAAAAATAGCAGATCCCTACTTAAAGGACCTTACCATCATAGGTGCTTAATTACAGCTATGTTAAAGTAACTTCCATAGTGGCCCATGAGCCAAAGTAACAATAAATAAAAGGGACTGTAAAATGAGTACCTTCTTCCCAAGGGAAATGCCAACCTGCACACGGAAATGTCACCAGTGCAATAACATTTCCTGGTGCAGCCCAGGCACTGAGTGGGAACCGAGCAGAAAGAAGAGCTGGTGTCTTTGTGCAGGGTGTGTATGGTGAAAGGCTGTGGACAGACAGCTTTGTCTGTCCTCTGGGCAAAGGAGGAGAAGATGCCAAGTGGGTGATCAGAGCTACCTATGGAGGAAGTGGACTGCAGAGTGGGCCAAACTGCAGACCCTGGCCTTGGCTGCTGGAATAAGGCTATTGTACTGCTTTGACGTTGATGTCCTTTTTGTGAGCTATTTATTTTAATTTAAACCCTGCACACTCTTCTCTGAAAGCAAGAGAGCTTTTCTTTCCCCAGATGAGTTCCTGTTTCTGCAGCAGTTCCTTCAGTGCTGTCAATCAAAAGAGTGGTCTTACACAAACTTCAAATTCCTCTGTCTTCTGGTTGAGGTGGTCTCAGATGGTTTTAGTTTTATTTGGTAGGATGAGAATACAATGGCAGACACCAGGTATCAGGCAGCAGAAGCCTTATACAAAAAAAGGGAGCAGGAAAAATCTTTTTCCTGCAGGCAGTGAGTGTGTCGGTAGCATTTTGTTTCTTTCTAAAACACTGTTTGCATCTGCTATAAACTCTAAACTGTGTTTTGATTTCCCATTGGATCCAGTTTGATTTTGCCCAGCCTCCAGCCACATGGGCTGCACACACAACCCTTTGGTCCTGGGTTTGCAGTAGAACCCCCTGGGTGATTCAGCTTCTTCCTTTTTCTTCTCATGCATTTGCCTCTTTCGGCTTTAAATCTCTAATCCGTTGTTATTCTTATTGCAGAAAGAGGTCTTCTTGCTGCATTTGTTGAATCTGAAAGACCATCACTAACACAGTGTCTGGCTTTAATGAACTCTGTGATTATCTCTGGTCTGAGAGCAGCTGTAAGAGCTCTTGGTGTAGTAACATCAATGTACAGACCACTCAAATCTCAAATAAAAAGGGAATCTGCAGATTCTAAGCATTCATTAAACTAAGTACATGTACAAAGCAGTAACAAGGAAGGTGAAATTTAAGGAACCATCTATGACATGGACTGAAACATGCTCAGCTGCTACCCTAGGTATGTCTGTTAGTTTAGCTAGTATGGGGGAGTAGGACTTGCACAGACATTTCTAGGCTGAAGATACGAATCTGCATGTACACTACATGTAAATGACAAATAGCACTTTCCAATCTCTGACCAGCTGCATAAGGCATATTATTTCCTCTGCAGATGGCTTTAGGAGCAAGCGTGGAAAGGTTTGCTGGGCCTTTCTTTCCTTGCCCTCCATTAGCCAAATTGGTTCAAAGGTGCAGTAAGAACCAGACCCTGTGCTTAAGTGGAAATCAAACCCACCAAATGAATCTGGTCCTACCCCTCCAGTCTGTACTACATCATGTTACTGAAAGATCCCACATTATACCTGAGAAGAACTAACTTTCTGATGTTGCTCACAGTTGATATCTGCTACGAATGCCCTTTACCATTTTTAACTGCCTGACTCCTAACCCAGAAAAAAGGGCTTTGTTTTCCCTGCAGACATGAAAGTTTTCTTTTTCTTCCTTCTTCTCCCCTTCCCCCCCAGCTCCTTTGCATCATTTCAGTTTACAACATGCTTTGAGGTCTTTCTGGGAGAAAAGATCCATGCAGTATAACCACATTTTCTTCTAAAGCAAACACAGAAAAAAATGATCTCTTGGTCATAAAAAAGCTGTTTGCATATTTGTCGTATGCAATCTATGCACTGCATCTCATTCAGAACTGCAAGATGCAGTGGTTTGTTTTATACCATTGGGCACTGTTGCCAGGGATTCCATCCCAATATAGACATTTGTAATACATGTCGTGTGTCAGTCTCTTTAGTCAGTAGTCGGTAATATAGTTTGAAAGGCATATAGTGACAGTATAAATGCATGTGGTATATGTGAGTATTTTGTTAGAAGGTTGATGGGTCCTAGCTGCTTACGATGCTACATGGACTCCCATACAACCCACTTTTTAACCAACTCTGTCTCCCAAACTGTAAACAGAGACGAGCTATACAGAGCTCCCTTTATCACCAGCTGAAAGAAATCTGGAGAGCAATTCATCCGACCTAGCTTTGTCCTTTATCTAGGAATGGGATGAACTTCTCTCTGTAGTTCTCTCCACTGACTATGAAAACAAGCCTCAGGCCACTAGCTCAACACTTAGAGCTTAATTCAATTGCTTAAACACAGGCCCTGGGCTATTCTGGCTGACCTCTGGCATCTGGGTCAGCATCCCTTTGATCCTATGTGGTATCCACCAGGCCTTTTTAGCTGTCTCAAATAGTCTAGAACATCTCAAATGACACCAAATATTTGTGCATGGGCAGCTGAAAATCCTAGGACTCATCTAGGTTAAGCTCAGTGGCCGGGGTACTTTTTCAGTAGACCACAAATGGGCAATTAGTGTCATTAGAACTGTGGTAGGGCATGAAAGCTGGCCTCCAGTGGCTGATGCTAAAAAGCAGGCATCTCCCTAAAGTCCTGTGCCACACAGGCCAGCTCTATGTGGATGTCTCCAAAATGCAAGGACACTTCAAGTGTTGTCAGAGTTCTATTTTCAGGCAACTGACTCAAGCCAGTATGTGTCTAAATTTAGATGTTTATATATGAGTTAGATGTCTACGCTTGGAGAGCTATTGGTTGACCAGATATAGACAGTTGCTTCATCTCTTTCTAAACCACTAATTGTATTGGCTAGACCTCTACACTCTGTAATGGGAACTTGGGCATTTATCTCACATGCGGACATCTAAAATTAGATGTCATAATCTCCGAACCAAATCACACCACTAACTATTAGATTCCTAATTAGGATAAATTAACTGAAAACTGAAGGACCTTTGTAACATTCTTGAGCCTTCTTACGCTTTCATCTGTGTTTATTTGGGAAGGGTAGATGACCATACTGATTTCTTCTTCTTGGAACTTTGATGAATTGTGGGAATTATAAAAAAATCACGAACTGTTTCTGGGCTTCTTTGAAAAACAGCAGCTTTATGTACATGGAGATTTGTTATGTCATTTTGAGTGGTCATGAAACACTAACCAAAACTTCGAAACATGGATTGCTCTGTTTCCTCATGAACGGTGGCTAAGTGACAGAAGTATTAACAGAAAGCTACACAAGAAGCAGCAATGGTGGCTTATTTACTACACTCGGCTAACAGTGCTGGCCAGACCTGGCTGAGCATTTGGGTAACCTTACTATCAGAGGTTCATGCCAACACTTAGAAATCCTGCTAAGCTTGAACAATAGAATCTGAAGCAGATCTGCTTTGGCTGATGTGGCAAAGAAGGTGAGCAAACATAATCTTCAGATCTCTGCAGCTGTCAACAGAAACTATGTCTTGTTGAAAATGTTTTCTAATGTTTATATTTATTGTTTTGGTGCTTTTTTAAGAAAGACCAGAAGATCATTTGTTTTCTTATAAAATAAAGGAGATGATACAAAGGATTGATTGCCAGATAGACAGATAAATCTGGTGAAACTGAAAGACCGTAACCATCACACGAATACTTAAAATGCATAGGAAGCAGAACATGAATGGGACAAGATAGGATGGAAGTGGTAAAAAAGTTTTCAAAAGATTGTATATGAACTAAAAATGCTTATTCTTGCCTAATTTGAGGTAAGTTGTCTCTCCCTCCAGAAAAAGTCCTCTGAAAGTTGATGGTGTGAAAACCAAACAGTGTTTATTAATGTAAGTTTCTTCTGTTCTCAGAAATATGGGATTTGATTTCTTCAAAGTGTCACATATTTCCATTTCATCAGCTATGGAAGGTAGTGAAAGTATATCTGTTTCGATTTTAAATGAAAGAAACTGAGACAGATAGGGCCAAAACAAAAAACGTATTTAACCTCCTACTTCCTTTTGAAATCATCACATAGAAATATCTTTGGAGATGTAGCTATAAAGTTTAAAAGCAAGACTCAGAGTATTCACTTTCACATCATAATGGTCGAAAATCAATTTCATTGATTCTATGCTGGTTGTTGAGCAAGGAGAGCTCCTAATTCTCATGTCAGAGGCTCTGCGGGAACTGCTCAAGAGTCACTACCACCTGTAGGCTTTTTTGAGAATATGTTTGCATTGTAAAAATTACTCCCTCGTTGCACTGGGACCTAACCCCCCTTTCATCTTACTGAGTGTGTGATAGTATGGTCCTCTCTTTCAGGAGATGAAAGGTCTCTCTCCAAGATATTGAAATGTTATTGAGAAGACTGGCCCTTCACAGGCCGAGTTCTCAAAAGCAGAATAGCAGAAAAGCAGCTCTAGGCTTCATTTCAAGACATAAACTTCATAGCCGCAGCCAGACCTCTACAGAAAATACGTAGAAACCAGTCTGTACCAAATAGTTAAGGGTCTGGTTTTGTTGTTTGGTCTTTTTTTTGCTTGGTATGGACAATAACTAAGTTTCAAGTTGTATCTTGAATAACGGAGTACTGAGAATCATTTCATGCTTAGAGATTGATGAACTCTCAATATGTAATGGGCCTGACTGCACTCTAATGCCGTAGGCCAGATAACTTGCAATTGCCCTGTACTTTCTGAGTTCAGACATCACAAAAATTTGCAGTGAGATTTTTCGTGGCTCTAAGCTTAGACAATCCCTTGAAAACACCTTTCTGGAATTGAAGATTTTAAGTTAATTCAAAGCCCCATTTGGACACTGAAATAAACACTTTGGACCACATCTCGAGTGCTTTGCTCAAGGTCATCTGAGAAGAGTTCAATGAAACTTGGAAATAAGCCCAGATCTCTGCTTAACTCTACCCATAGATCCATCCATTTTCATTCCATAGGACCATAATAGGGATTTCAAAAACTATTCTAAAACCTTGAGAAGGGAATGGATATTGAAATTCTTCTGCATGTATTTGGAACCACCCCACAGTTTTCAGTGGAGGAATATATTATTTCTTATAAGAATTTGAATTGTTAAAAACCTATAGAAATCTTTCATCACTTGTTAAAGTAAATATAATAATTTTAGAATATAAATATTGTAGAGATACATGCAGAGGGTTAAAAGCGACAGCTCAGTGGTCTGGAATTAAATCTGTTGGAGGTGTATAATTTAGTGTGACGTTAATTGGGTAGTGGGGAAGCATAAATGAGGAACACAATGTGTATACATTGGAAATTTTTGTTAAAGAAGGAACACTGCTAATGTTAACCTCAGCAACCCAAAATTGAAGAGGGCAAGGAAGAGGAGGAGGAAAGAAAAAAAAAAACCAACACACAAAACAGAAGACAACCAAACTATTGTGTTTTACTTCTTCAGGAAGACGTTTAAATTAGTTTCCAGGGATTAAGATTTTCAGCTGAAAGAGATCACAGAATCACAGAATCACAGAATGGTAGGGGTTGGAAGGGACCTCTGTGGGTCATCTAGTCCAACCCTCCTGCCGAAGCAGGGTCACCTACAGCAGGCTGCACAGGACCTTGTCCAGGCGGGTCTTG
>Ga0065711_1049249_pt1 | contig 11399 bp, 4 predicted proteins | sample Hoacrofraction12_FD_59098 | JGI IMG/M metagenome (GOLD analysis project Ga0065711, IMG submission 59098) | Hoatzin crop microbial communities from Cojedes, Venezuela - Epithelial fraction 12 v2 (version 2) | ecosystem: Host-associated > Birds > Digestive system > Esophagus > Crop | place... | reverse complement strand
AGATGCAGCTCTGCACCAATCACAACGAGTTGCAGTAGTTTTGCCTATATATGGGTTGGGGTTTTAACCATTCAGATGCTGTAATAGTTTTGCTATACAAACCTTGTTTTGCTGACTAATAAAGCTGTACGATCATACTCATATTGGGGTCACATCGTTACAACGGTCCGTTACCCACGCCTACAATGCTGCTTACAATCCAAGCCTATTTCTACAAGCTAGATCGTAAATATGTAAGTTATATTGTGTTTTGATACAGTGGCAAATTTGAGTGGCTATAGACCAGGTTTCTTAATCACCTGAAGCAATATTTTTTTATGCCTTGACAGGTTCTACTGAAGTCAATGAGATTCTCATCAACATAACACTCCAACACAGAATAATAATAGTAGCGTTTAGGTCCAGGTAATGGTCTTCACTGTGCTTCTCTTCTTCACACATGCCTAGTGATTTACTAGTCAATACTCATGCAAAGTGTTGCTGTAAAACTAGCAAAATCACTTAACAATCAAGCTGCACTTCAGTGAGTGAAGGTGTGGCATTGATTCAACCCCATTTATTATAAAATATTGAGGAGAATTCAGTTGTTTTGCTGGTTGCTGCTCAGTTCTGGTACAATGTACACCAAAGTTAACTAGCTACCAAAGCCATGAACCACAAACATCAGTTAGAGAAGATTGTAACATGTTACATGATGGCCAGAGAGAGGAAAGAGCCTCTCGAACATGTCGCAATATCGTCAGTGCACAGTTCCTCTTCAGGCTTAGCACAGGAGACTTTCTACTTCCATTTCAGTCCTAATGCACTTTGCTGTTTGTAGCCTAGAGGATCTTTGAGCTTAGTGGTCACAGGATACCAGATAGCTTGTTGATCTGTAGCAAGGACAAATATGGCTGTGTGGGAGGTTTTGATTTAATTTGCGCTTCGCACTTAAGACAGTCAAATTGAATTTATAGTCCAAAGGATTAACAGGCTATACTGCTTTACACCTAAACATGTGAACATTTTCTTGGTATTTAAAAAAATTTTTTATTTGCTATGATGTAGTTTCTTCCATTGAAACAACTGTACTTGTCTTTTCATTTTTAGCATTTGAATGTATTTGTAGGATTTTAAAAAATGGGTTATTGGATTAAGAAACATCAAACTTTGTTGTTTGTTTAAAGGATAGATCAGTTGTCATGAGGCAAAAAAATTTAAAGACTTTTAATCGTTTGTGGATGTTAAGAGTGTAATACCTAGTTAGGTAGTAGGAGAGCAATAATACCAAAAGATAGAAAGCCTTTTCTTACAAAAGCTTTTGTCAGAGTTTTCACTGGAGTTGTAGGAGGAGGTTCCACAGTCTTTCGCATTTAGTGATACAGGCTTGATCAGTGGAAATTAAAAATGAGAAGGAGGAGGCTGCTGTCCAATTAACTTGTCGTGAATGTCTGAGAGCAATGTCTGGAGTAGTAAGATTGGTCTTCACAGATGAAAAGGAGTTCAGGAAAGGGATAGAAAGTCAGGGTTTCTATGTAAAATTGCAAATAACTTTAAATTTCTCAAGGACATTGTATCTTGGCTAAGCCAGTGATAGAAAATCATACTCCATGGAATACAGAGAATTTGGGAAAGTTAAGCCTTACCTGAGCATGCAGCTTATAAAGCTGAGCGAATCTGTTTTTATTATAGACAGGGTTGAAGTGGTCAATGGATGACTGTTTTAGAAAGAATAGTGGTGTTGCTTTTTAGTCTGATGGAAAAGAAGAGCTTATGCTTATAGACTTTTATGCCTGACTCAGTAGTCAATGTAATTGCTTTTATGTGACTGCCCCCCATACATAGGTGTGATGGTTCATTGGCTCATCTCACAAATTAATTTCAAACAGATCCATCCAGACAACCAGAGGTAGCAACCAGATTGAAAGAAGAATCAGTTATTGTTGGAGAATGAAGAGAGTCTTTCAGACATTTGTGGCCTTCCTCTGTCAACGTCTCCCTGAAAGTGTTACTGCTGATCAGGGTAACTTTCATGAGTATTTAATTCACAGTTTCAGATATTATTATCTAATTTATATTGGATCTTTAGTTTTAGCTACTCACAGGTGTCATACACAAAAAAGCAGAGTGAGTGTATTTAGATGTCACCAGTCGTCTTGGGAGCAGACCCTCAGTCACCAGGAAAGAGATTCAGAAAATAGTGGAACAGTACCAAAATCATCATTTATGTCTATGTCTCTGCATGGTTTTCTGCAGAGTGTTCTGTTGTTTCTTTTTCTATGTACAATCATACAGGTAGGTACCCTGGTGGTTATCTGGTTTGTGTTGCTAAGTTGTATATCACACATCTTTCTGATAAAAAGCTCTTTCTGAAGATCCACTGAAAAAAATGGTGAGACTTCTCTGTACTTCTGCAGGGCAATGAATTCACCAAGAACGCTTAATATACTTCTCCTTAGAAGGAAAATACTGTTTTTATTTCAATAGTGTTTGAGGTGATGGATTCCTAGATGGCAGCAGTCTCCAAGCCTATTTCTTACTCAGCTGAGCTGACCCTTGTCAGCTCCATTTATTATAGGCACAAGGTTACTGATTCAAAGGAATCTTCCTTCCCTCTTTTTAAGAAGACACAGGAGATGTCTTCTGTAGCCACTTTTGTATTTTATTATTCATGGCAACTGATCAGATATCAGGTAACTTGTGGAATGTGTGTGCAGCCTGTGGTTGTGGGAAAAGCATTCTGGTTTTTGGTAAAATAATTTATTTTCTGGGCTAAATTTGATGGATTAACATTTATTTTCTAAATATGTGCTTTATTAACTAAATATGTTTTTACATTCCTTTGTTGTTGTTGTGAGTTTTTGCTTTATATTGTTTCTAGACTGAAACAATTAAGAAAAAAATAAAAGGAATACTAAACAAAATTCACACAAACAAAAAAAATAAATTTCAAACCTTCATAGCTAATCATGTCAGTCACAGAGAATTTTGAGAAACATAGAATTATTTTCTTTCAGTTCTTCTTCAAGAGGTACGTAGTGTCAGCTTCTGTCATTTTTGCTTTTATCTTCCTTGAATGATGAGCTGAAATTCTGAAAGAGTGAGGAATATAACTTCATTTTTTTTATGGGTCATAATCAACACACAATATTATTTATTGATTTATTCATGTAATTAAAAGAAATTTCAGGACCTGACCCCAGGAAGTTCAGAGGGCTTTTAACCCTAATTCATATCTCAAAGACAGAAGAAAAAGGTAAGGGGAGAGCAGGCTTTGTGAAATACAAAATCTAAACTAAGTAGGTAAAACTAAGAAGGAGATAAAAGATCAAGAGAATATTTGATAGTACTATGCTATTTCAAATAAAGCAGTGTGTAGCTACTGCAAACATCAGATACAGTCCTGGCTACATTGGAGGTAAAAGGAATGTTGCACTTAATATTCAGTGAAATATCAATACTGTGTTACTAACCTTCTGATAAACATTACTGAGCAGTCTAGCAGCCATTGATTTATCTGTGTGGTCACCGGCCAAAGTATATCTTCCCGTGCTTTGTACCAGACTTACTTCCTTGAATAGATTCCTCAGAGTGTTTTGGAAGTTCTTGCCAGTGAGTGACAGTTGTGATTTTTGTCACTGCCACAGCATTACAGAGTGACAGTGCCCTGGTAAAACACAGCAAATAAAATCATAAATAACTCTTTTTTTTTTTTTTGTCAACAACCTAGAATTTATTTTTCCAAAAATCTTAAACATTATAAAGCTACTGCCCAAAACCTAAATCTCAGCCCTTGCGTTGTCTTCAACCCATATGCTGTTCTTTTAAGAAAGTCATAATACAACAGCATAAGAGCAGTAAAGGGAAAAACAGTTAGTACTGTATAATGCTGAGCAGCAAAATTTCACAATACTACTCATTTGAAAATTTTATATTAACATTAGTCTTCCGGTATGAAAGACAAAAATCAATGTAGTTGAACTTTTTCACAGGTATAATCTTGGTTTCTCTGAAAAGAAATAGATCAATTCAGTACCAGTGTTTACATAGTAGGAGGATACTCTTGTCCATAACAGCAATCCTCTTTTTTTTCAAAACAATGTATTGCACCACAGGCATTTCTTTGTATTATTTTACTGAATATTATACTTTTTGATGTCTTTTTCACAAGGCAACCTATGACACTGTTTATCATTCATAGAAAACAAATTCTCCAATTGCTTGCCTAAGAATAGGTTTTAAGGGGTGGAATTAAAAATTAAATCTATCTTTTCTGCATGAGACTTGGACACTCTGGTGTTTGTCACAGTATGAGAAATCTAAAATAATAGAAAAAAAATTAATGATGGAAATGAGAATGAATACATACAGTATGGAGGGCATTGTTTCTATTAAATGTTCGACATATATGCTGGCATAAAATGCAACAGCATAGGTATCATGATTATTACTAGCAATTCAGTAGTGCTTTCTAGCTTTACTTAGATTTCCTGACTTCACTTGCATTTCCTTATCTGAAACTGTGTTGTCCGTGATTCGTGCCCAGAAAGATCACCAAAACATTGAGTAAATGTTTTCATCAGTTAGTGGGCCCACTGAAAATATTTGGACGTGTAGAACAGGGCTTTCTCTCCCTCATCCAAATCTGAACAGCCGCATCTAGTATTATAAATGAGTTATGATTAACACAATGGCCTTTTGTGAAATGGCTTGGTTTTCCCCAAGCACGTCTTACAGGTTGTATCCTGACCTGTAAAATTAACACCACACCTAATATCAGCTGGTATTTACACAGAACAGAAGTGATACTGTGCACTAGGGTGAGCTTACTTGTGGCTGTGCATGTAGGGAAAAATGCAGATAACAGGCAGTATCTACATTGTTGTACGTAAGAACTAATATTTTTCAAAAATACTTCCACAGCATCACTAGATAGGGAACACATATAAGAATGCAGAACATTTAAAATTTCTAGTTGAGCTTCAGAGGACGGTGTAGAAAAGCTGAAGTGGAACACCTAAGACTAGATAATTTTTTTTTTTTAAAGTCATTCACTATCTTCCATTTTATCTCTTCAGAGTATTTTCATAGATGGAGAGGAGCATACACCTTAGTGTGAATGAGCTATACTTAAGGCAAAGTTTCTTGAAACAGAAGAGGTAAAGTCACCCAGACAGAATATGCTACATTTCTTCTTAGACTGTAACTATAGACACCTCAGTAGTAATACACTTTCGATGAGAGATTCCTCAATCTTTCTATATAGTATATTTTAAAAGTTCAGTATGTTTTTATTCTTTCAATTCATGTTGTTAAACCACACAACTCTTTAGAGGGACTGAACACTCATGAAAAATGTCATTATTAAGTTTTGCTGGTAGTCTGTGGTATAAGAGATGAAATCATAACTTTTTGTATGAGGATAATAATACTTCATCAGATTACAGAGTAAATTTGATTATCAAAAGAATTGCTGCCTCAAAGACTAGTTTATTCATTTTGCAGACCAACATTTTCTGTACTACAACTAATCAAACAAAACAGATCAGATTTTTCAGTAGCCTTAGAATGAAAATAGTGTAGTGTTAATGTTACATTGGTAAACAGTTTTTGGGTGGTAGTGTTATTCTCAGCAGTCATGAACAACGAACACCTTGCTTCGCAAGCGGGGCTTTTAATTTATACCCCTCTGTAGCCACCATTATTTTGTTTCCTGCTGCATGTCTCTTTCACTCACAGCAGCCCCCAAAAGAAGTGTCCTGCTAGCTAAATTTCTAGCCCATGACAAGACCTATCCATTGTTTCCAAAAAACTCTATTTTAATCTAGCTTGTAACTTTGGAGTAGTATAGTCTTATACCACAGATACCACATACCACGGATGTTGTTGGAAGTCATAAATGTCCACAGAGTGAATTGAAATAAGCATGTTAGTCACACCTTCTTCTGAATTTTACCTGCTATCAATTTTAATTGCAAGTAAGAAGTGAAAAAAATGTGAGAGGTTTTCTTGTCTCCACAATAACAGATTTCAATTAAATGTTTGCAAATAATGAGAACTAGTAAGTGTTTAAAATGGTTTAAAAAATCACTATGATTTCTTTCTTCTAGTTTATCAAAATATCATTTAATACAGCCAAAGAGCAAAATGGTGGCATAAGTTCTTATACTACATAAAGAATGAGTGGGAATGAGTGAATGTTAAAAATGTGCTGTGGGATTTAATAGCTGGTGAGCAACAGTCTCTGAAAGATATTTCTACATAATCTTGAACAATTCTTGATAATGGACAAATTTTATTTAGAAAAATCTAAGTCTCTCTGCAGAAAAAGTCTTAAACAAAGCTATATTCCCTAGATTTGTCAAATAAATGATATTCAGTGAATATCTCATCCAACTGCATTCAAAATTAAAAAAGAAAGCTAGCCATTCATGCATGCATGAAGTGAGACCTTAATGAATAGCAATGGGTATATTCCTATCCTGCTGTGGAGTTGATCTGAAAAACGTGTGTGTGCAACAATAATTTATGCTAATTTGATTTATGAGTCGAAGTACCGAAGCAACCACAGAAGACCTTATATTCATATATATATGCTCCCTTAATTGCAGACTTCACATTGTCTTGACACGTTCTGGGTTTTTCGGGTTTTTGTATTGTTTTTTTTCTTTCATTGTCTATAGGAAACTCTGGAAAATTAAATGTTTTTCTTCTTTTAACCCAAAGAATCTTTTATAGGTTAAATCCACTAATAATCAGCACTGTTTAAGCATTTTGTTTCTTTTCTGTTGAATGCATCTCATTTATTTCTTTTTTTTCTTATTAGTTAGTTTCTATGTTTTGCAAATGAGACAGCTCAAATAACATCCGGAACACAAAAGATGTGATAATTAATTACATCATGAATCACCAGCAAACTCTACTTTAATACCCTCTGTACGTACAAGAAAGAGGAATCGAAATATTTTTTTCTGTGTGTCAACATTCTCTCTCCTTTTACTTCATTAAATCAAGATGATATGAGTCCCAGGAGACAGGAGTGCAAATTTTAAAGCTGTATTGATTTAACCTTCCCTTTGTAAATATTTCATAGTTCTATAATGTGCAAATGCAGTCATGCACGGAACAAAGGATTGCACTTTTCTGTTGGTACACAGAAAGTCCATATTACAGTATTTATTATGCCATTTAAACAATATTACATATGAAAACACATGAGGATATTTTGTCATTGTTAGAAATGTCAAGAAGGATTGATACAACATTATTTTTCAAGTGAATTTTTCATTAAGAAAGGCTATTTCAAACTGCGACTTTCCTGAAGGAATATAAAGCCATTTGTTAATTACAGTTTCAATACCTTTTTCTAGCTTCCCCCTCCTGCCATGGTTTAATGTAGATTTGTTTGATGAAAGGGAACTTGTCTCAGTACTTCAGTTTTCTGTTTTCTTCCAGACAATTTTCTGCTCTAAAATTTCAACATCCCAATAATATTCATGACAGTAGAGTGGTGGAAGCTTTTGAGGTGGATTATCCAGTCTGCAATGGATGCTATATATTCGACTGGCAATAAAAGAAAATCCTGGAAGTTTCATGTACTGAGGCCCTGAAGAAGCCCATAGAGGTTTGTACAGAGCTTATGACTCTTCTCAAAGCCTCTTTATAAAAGCATCATCCAAAAGAAAAATAATGATTTGAGAATTTAGTTCTAATACAAACTTTTTCTTGATTTGTATGTGTTATACTTGTGAACACTAACATCTAAATTGATCTTAAAATTAAAGACTTTTTTCTGAACCAGAAAGGTTACTGAATCATGCAGTAGGAATCTGAGGTTGACAATTTCAGTGCCAGAGGTGGTAGAGTTTAAATCAAAAAGGGTACCTGTTGCTAGCACTCAAATGCTTATGGAGGGAAATGTATATTTTGCAATCTCTTATTGGGCTAATTAAAAGCGTAAATTTTATGTAGAGCATTACAACGTCATTCAAGCTTCAAGTTCTGCAAATTTTAAAAGATCATATGTGTAATCAAGATAATCTGCATCTAATTGTGACCACAAAGACATTAAAATGTCAGCCCTTTTTCTTGTCAAAGTGTTTTTCTCAAAAATATTTTAATTTGAATAATACCAGTTGGTGTGAACTGAACCTTGGTCTTTTTTCCCTATATTAATAGCTTATCATCTCTGATGTTTTGGAAGAATCAGTGCAGTATTTATTTGAATGAAGTTTCATCATGGCACAGTAGCATGAACAGGATACTCATTTCAGGAACTTTATGTTACTTAGTCTTCTCCACTACCATCTGTAAGATGTCATTCAGTCTTCATATGCATACCATTTGCTTTAATGACAGATGAAGTCTTCTCCTGTATGAAGATGACTCTTCTTTTTAAATGTATTTCAGTTATAACTTCAAGTATTCATCAGGTTTTCCTAGAAGTCAAGTTTCCAGGAAAATGAGAGGGAAACAATGTCATTTATTTACAAATGTGAATTTTTTTTTGCTTCCCCTTGTCTGTGTCTTACCATGAGCTGTCAGTCTACAGAAAACACATGGAATTTACGCTCTGAATAGGGCGTTAGAGCTATGTTTTTAAGTTACCTTTGCTTTTACATATTCATATGCATATTTGTAAGGAAAACTGTACTTGAAGTGTGACAAATACTCATCACCTTCTCCATCTGCCAGAAAATAGTCTTATAATATTATAATAATATGGAGTCAGAGACATTAGCTGCAAAAAAGACCCAGTCTGCTACCATATGTGTCTCTATGGGCCTTCTTAATGGATTCAGTGAAATTAATTTTTGACATAATGTGCGAAAATCTGAATGTTGGCAAGGTTTACTCCTTAAATATTGACACTTGTGTGGACAGTTTGCATGACACCTTAGTTTTAGAGAAACTGAAGTGAAGATTGGGAAGGCCTTAAGTAATAATTTATGTATTTCACATATATTAAGACTCCACACTCTGAATTTTATCATGATTCATAAATTTGTCTTGGATCTCCCCAGTAATCTCTAGTCCTCTTTTGACATTAGGAATAGAAGAAATACTAAAAAAACTCCCGTGTTACTCAATTTTTTAGGTCTAGACCTTAGTCTCCCTGCATTGAATCTGGGTGAAGTATTGCAAAAAGTGATCATTAGCCCAGTCAGATGTCAAATAAGTAAGATATCATACCACTGTTAAAAGTGAATAAAATCCTCTACACCTATTTCTTTCTTAAGAAAACCCAGCCATCCAGAATACCGATGTCTTCCTTAATTTTTAAGAATCTTTTAGAAATCAAAATGTCAATGTAACTCTACTCTGCAATCTCAGTCCTTGGATCCAACTCTCTGTTGTGGGAATAAATCCTGTACCTAAAGAAGTGTTCATGTCTCAATTCACAGCGTGAATAGTGGTACCTGTTAGCAGACAGTTTTGTGTGCAGATACTAATTTTTCTGAGCTAAAGCCTTTTTGCGAATGAATTATTTTTTATTTTTTATTTTACCAGAAAAATATGTATTTTGAAGACAGTATGTTGGAGCTGTGAAAGTTAGGTAGCTGCTACTTACCCTAAACTGTTCTGATTCCATAAGCTTTCACTCCTCTTTGCTGTTGTTCTAGGACTCCTTTCAACAGCTACGGTTGTGTTCACCCTGTTCCTCACAATATTTGTTCATCTTCCCTCTTGTGCTCTATTACAGATAACCTGGTCTTTATTTTCCTTATAAAGTATTTCCTCAGCAAATCTCAACCCTTCAGTTCTGCATCATTTCCTGAATACTAAAATTTCTGTGGTTTGAAAGTTACCTTTTAGATTAATTTTTACTCAAAACATTTTCTGCTTTCGCACGGGAGCTATGAAAGACTGAGTGTGTGAAAAATCATCCTTTCCAGCTTGTGACTGGAATCTAAGGGAGCCCTGCAGGCTGGCTGTAGCTAGATCCAAAAATCCTGGTCATAAATTTACAGCACAACACTATTTGAAGTGGTGACTTTCTGCATGTGCGTCAGCAAGGTGCATCCAGCCTGTGTATCCAGCAACATGACCACACAAGGACACTGAACGTTATCGATCTCTCGCCACATCACGTACTTCCTACCTGAGTTCTGACTTGCAACAAGATATGAGTAAGCCTCAGGGAAAAGTGGAAAGGTAAACCTTGACAGTTTTCACCAAGGTCATCCTGAATAAAGGTGAATTGCCAGAGTTCAGATGTATTGTTCATAATAAATCTAGGTAAATGAAACTGTGGAGACTTTTTTTGCTCCTGTAAATAAGGCTAAACTTACTATCTAACCGCATTTGCAAGCTTTAAATAAAAGAGTAAATAATAGAGTACTGTACAGCATGCAATTAAAATGCAGCATTCAAAAAAGGGACATATTTAAAAAAGCAATTCAAAGCAAAACATCTTGTTGAAAACAAAAAATTTTGGAATATTTTTCTAATATTAAGCATATTGAGATTACAACTATCGGTAGAATATTCATGTGAAAACATGCAAATAAAAATATCACATATATTGCTGCATTTCAGTGCTATGGGTTATTGGATTTTAGAGAACTAAGCAAATTGGAGAGCTTTTATTGTTAATATTGATCATTTATTCGAAGGCTAGAAGTATCAAAGGACTGAAACACAAAGAAGTATCAAGGTACAGGAATTAAGAGTGATCCTGATAAGTATTTAAATAATTCATATCTTATAAACATTATGAAAGAAAGGACTAAGAGGCAAAAGAAACGTCATGAGCAAAATCTGGATTCCTTGGGTGTAATAAAGGGTATAGTTTAAAAAAAATACAATTGCTTTTGATCTGTAAACTGTAGAATTAAAAAGTCATTGTTAAGTTGAAGTACAGAAAGGGTGCATGACCATATTGAGCCTTTCCATAATTAATAGTAGTCACTTAGTATTTGATAGTGTCATGGTCTAACTCGGCTGGATGCCAGGTGCCCAGAAAAGCTGTGCTATCACACCCCTCCTCAACTGGACAGGGGAGAAAAAGTACGGCAAAAGGCTTGTGGATCACAATAAGGACAGGGAGACATCACTTGCCAGTTACCTTCATGGGCAGAGCAGACTCAACTTCAGGAAAGTTATTTAATTTATTACGAAGCAAAACAGACCAGGGTAATGAGAAATAAAAAACTGAATCTTAAATCACCTCCCCCCAACCTCTCCCTTCTTCCTGGGCTCAACTTCACTCCCAATTTTCTCTGCCTCCTTCTGCTGAGGGGTGCAGTGGGATGGAGAATGAGGGTTGCAATCAGTTCATCACACATTGTCTCTGCTGCTCCTTCCTTCAACAACCCCATGCATCAGTACAGGCTTGGGGTGGACCTGCTGGAGAGCAGCTCTGTGGAGAGGGACCTGGGTGTCCTGGTGGACGACAGGTTAACCATGAGCCAGCAGTG